>Ga0255755_1000049_pt1 | contig 115289 bp, 131 predicted proteins | sample 011ome_18_FD_179955 | JGI IMG/M metagenome (GOLD analysis project Ga0255755, IMG submission 179955) | Coastal salt marsh microbial communities from the Groves Creek Marsh, Skidaway Island, Georgia - 011501BT metaG (version 2) | ecosystem: Environmental > Aquatic > Marine > Intertidal zone >... | reverse complement strand
AATTAAACGCGCGGTGAATTTTTTTGACTTCCGGGTCGACTTTTAATTTAAATTAAATTAAACGCGCGGTGAATTTTTCGTGGGGCGGGGCCGACTTTTAATTTAAATTAAATTAAACGCGCGGTGAATTTTTCTTGGCGGAGGTGCCGACTTTTAATTTAATTTAAATTAAACGACTGACAAACGGCGAGAATGTATCCTTTCGATCATGTGTGTATAGGGGACGTGGAATTTATTTTGCGCCGTCGATGCGGCCAGGAAAACAACGCTCGCGGTGTCTCGTGGAAAGCGTTTGACATGAACGGACTTCGCGTCACAATTTCAGAGTCCGATTGCACCTTGTTACCCTCACAATGTACACGGCACGGTGTATGGGTGCACGGCCCCGTGTATTTTCGTGAAAAATACGTCGACGGTGAATGTTCAAGACAGGAGCTTAGCAACAGCGAATTTGTAAACGACGTTAGGGAAGGAAGGGTGTCTGGGTCGTTTAGAGACGGTACAGCAACTTGGAATTGGAATATAGACAGTATGTGTGTTTGTGATGGTCCTGAAGAGTGGAATTTGCGCGTAATGACACCCGGTGGGGCATGGTTATAGGTTTCAATCTATGGACCGCATATAGTGTTTAACATCGGGTCCCTGGCCATGTGCATGTACTTATTTGTACTGTAGTTAAGTCTAAAGTATACAAGACCCCATTGTTCTATGATTTGTAGGAAGACGGCTCGACCCGGTGTTATCACCGCGGGGTTCGCTGTGATTATATTGACAAGTTTGCCGTGGCGTTGAATTTCTGCGAACATATGCCTCAACTTGTGGAATCGTTCTGTGCCGCCCGAGTGAAAAACAGCCATGGCTTTGGAAAGTTGGTACCGTTGCGTTAGGGACAACGCACTATGCTCTTGGCACCAAAATTCGAAAGAGCGCTTGGACATGCACTCGAATTGTTGCAAAGTTCTGTCCCAATCGAATATGAACGCTGAAACATGTTCTAAGCGCGCCGCATGCATGACATGTTGGAAAAAATCAATTCCATTTTCAAGTGTCAGACCGGACGTCGGGTCAAAAAAGCTGTGCGGGACGTGTTTGCTGTACATCAACGCCACGTCTTTGACGCTTTTCGGTTCTTCGGCAAGCATAGTAAGCAGTGCCTGTTCATCCCCGTGTTTGAATGTGGGATTGTCCTTGACCTTGTGAAATTTTATATGCGGACACAGCCTGTGGTAATCGCGATTCGCATCGGAATTGTCATAAAAAAAAGCGTACATCGAATCGTATCACAGTCGTTAAATATAGCTTTTTATCCCGTCCGTTACAAACCCGTTTTCGAGACATCTGGGGGTGACGTTATTGTTGTGTGTTTCCCTGGTGGAGTATAAATGGTTTCACTCACGATCTACATCAGTGCGTTTTCTTGGAGTACAAATGTCATCTGTGAATAGAGAGTCGGCCAAGAAGAAACGGAAACGGAAGCGCGAGTTAATCAATCCTGAAGATTTCAAAGGAACTGCTGAACAGGCTACACACGAATTGCCTGAGTTTGAACTGCAAAATGTGGTAGCGACGTTTAACTTGGGCGTGGACCATCTGGACCTGCGTGCGATTGCACTCGAAAAGGCGTTTATTGAGTACAACCCGCAGAAATTCGCGGCGGCCACCTTGCGCATTCGAAAACCGCGTACGACGGCCCTTGCATTTGCGTCGGGTAACATGGTATGTACTGGTGCAAAAACGGAGTTGGAGTCGCGTCTCGCGAGTCGCAAGTACGTGAGGTTGTTGCAGAAACACGGCATACCCGTGTCGTTTCGCAATTTCAAGATTCAGAACATCGTGGCCTCCGCGGAGGTCCCGCACACTCTCAAGTTAATGGAATTGTCCCATTCTTACGGTCCGTATGTGTCGTACGAGCCCGACTTGTTCCCGGGGTTGGTGTTTCGGACGACCGCGCCAAAGCTCGTTTTTTTGTTGTTTCGGTCGGGAAAAGTCGTCATCACAGGGGCAAAATCGCGCAGCGAAATCGAATCTACGTTCAAAACGTTGTTTTTCGGTATTATTGTCAAGTTCATTGACTGGGAAGATACATGTCCATCTTCGTCCGATTATCGGGCAAAGATGAGACGAAGTTCAAATTATAATGCGCGACCCGAATCGCATACGTGATATTAAAAGTATTGTTTTTCGTTTTTCGTTTTTTGTATGTTGTCTAACGCGATTACAATTGTGTTCGTTGCGTGTAGGTCGTACACTGTGTTAATTATGTGCAAAAAAATTGTGAACAAATTGTTTCGTCTGGCTGTCGTCCAGGTCAGGTTGCAAGGGTTCAAACTCTACAGTGTTTGAACATTTCTGCAACATACTCTTAAAATTTTCTGGACCATTTTGTTTCAACCACGATACACATTCCGGCGGCGCCAGTTCGTTCATACGGTGGAGCACCATGTACTGCCCAGTGTCTGACGTTAACAAGAAAGGTTGGGCCTGTCCTTCGGATGGCACCTGTTCGCGGGTCTCTACAGTGGGTAGCGCTGGGTCAACTGGCATGGGTTGTGACGGAAATGTTGCGCTAAACCACTCCGCCCATTCTTTTAGTTTGGCATTTAATGTTTCGATGTGGTGTGTCTGTGCGGCGAGTTGTTCGTATACGAGAACGTGTTTCGAGCCGTTGTTTTTGGGTTGTTGTTTCAACAGGTGTTTGAATAAAACTTCCATGGGCTTATCGTGACGCTGGTGGCGCACGCGTTTCCACGACGAGTAACGCGTGTGGTACTCGTCGAGACATTCCTGAATACAAGTTTCCGTCCAGTCTGTCAGAGATTCGAAAGTGCGTACATAGTGCTGGTTTTCAATGGTGGACTCTCCCGCAAAGACGGGCGCTGGATCTTCGCCGGGTTTTTGCCACGTACATTTCCAAATTAAGCCGCCCTTGGCGATTTTGCCTGTGAACGCGTGCTTCTTAAAAGTAAAATATAACACGTCGTCCAAATACACAATTTGGGCCTGCAGCAATTGTTGTATTCGTGTCATGACAATTGCTTATTTTTTTGGATTCATAATGGAATCCACATACGTGTAACTTAAACGAATCCATGAAAATATAAAATAGGCTGCGTTTTCACTCGATGTTGTGTGCTCTGTGCCAGAAGGAAAACGCGGATATGACTACCGAATGTGGTCATCATTATCACGTCGCGTGTTTCCAATCGGCCTGGAAGGATTGTCATCTACCTTGTTTTGAGTGCGCGCGCCCACTGGGACAAGCTTTCAAAGATACGAGTTCCAAAGATTGGTTTGTTGGCGTGTACGACGGCACTCGGTGGTGTTCGTGTTACAAGGTGACCGCAAACGAATCCAAAATCGTACGCACTGGAAAAGTGATGCCAAGATGGGTGCGCAAAGACGGGCGTTTGAGTTCTCCTAATATATTCCGATTGTGTTTCAATATTTGTGTCTCATAGTTGAAGTATAAAATGTGATGCGTAATGTCCGTACAGGTCATGGAAAAAATCGAGCAGTACAGCGGTCGGACACAATTATTCGTCTTTGATTTAGAGTTTATCGGAGACGTGCGTAAGCTTGAAACCTGTCGGATATGGGAAATCGCGGTGTTCAGTATTGTCACCAACTCGTGGTTCATCCGGGTGGTCGACCCGGACCCGGGTGCGCTCTCGTTCCCTGAGCCACCCATACCGGAAATTCCACCGTTGACTCGCGCGTTTTTGACCGACAATCGAGCTCAAGTATGGGGCACGGTTTGTAAAGACCTTGTGGCGTGGATGCGTGACCAAATTACGCCGGGTTGTATACCGGTGCTCATTTCGCACAACACGTTTCGAGCCGACAAGCCTGTGCTCGAGCTCGAGTGCCGGCGTTTCGCGATGCGTCTGCCGCTGCACTGGTATTTTTTCGATTCGTTGCACTACGCACGTTCCACTATCCACAACCCTGTGGGAAATTACTCTCTATCGGCACTGCATCGTCAAATGTTCGCCGCGCCCATCAAAAACGTCCATCGCGCCCAGTCCGACGTAGTTGCGTGTACCAGGATTTTGTCTGAGCTTACACAAAAAACATGGCAGCTGCAAGGTCCTATGTATCCTGCTTACTCGACATCGCTTCGCAGCATCCGTTGGATAGGTCGCAAAGCTGAGTCTATTTTGTACATGAAGAACGTTCGGTCCGTCGAATCTCTGTTCGGCCTGCTTCTCCGCAACATACGGACCGACTATTTGGCGTTCCATATGGGCGAACTCTCGTCGGTTAGGAAGACGATGATGATGATTTTTGCAGACAAGCTCCCGAAAGACAACATCACGAACATAACCGCTGTCGTCAACGACATGCGCACAACAAACCCTTACAGTTACACGTTCATGCTGTCGTTGTGCTGACGTATCACTGCGTTGACATTGTCTACAATGACGTCTATCAGAGCCACTGTGGTGACGTCATTTTCATAAGTGGTTTTCAAGTTGATAAGACCGTCCAAGGACGCTTTCAAGTATTCACGAACTCGTTCATTGTCCTCAGCAAGCTCTAACGCTTTCATATACATGTTACGGATACGACTTATATCAGTCACACGGTTTTGAGCAGCGTACCAACGTTTTACCCAAGACGGTACCCACGAGGCCGGTGTGTGTATCCGGAATAAAGTCTCGGTGGTATCTAAACGAGCATGGCATTGTAATTTGCTCAAAACTTTTAAATTAATCAATATATTTTCTGTATTATCGCCCATGTGGTGTACTCTCTCATATTTAAATACTCGAAAACCGAACGAAATACGGACCCTGGACTTTCTTCTTTCGGTTGCGGACAAAGTTGCGAACGTCTTCTTTGTTCAATTCAAACTGTGTCAGGTCCATAGTGGTGCCGTCTTTCATCTTCAGGGTTGATTCAGCACTTTTGCCCCGTATAACTTCCCACGCGTTCTTGGTTAATTTGCTCGCCAGTCCGGACAAAGGCGTGCCCTTGACCTCTGGAATGAAATGCACCATGAGACCGTTCGCTGCTTGAAGACCCGAGTCTTGAACAGCCTTCACGTAGTCGTCCTTCGTCCAGCGGTCAGGCTCGGGTTCTGGCGCGTCAAACACATCTTCCTTCACCTCTGGTGGACGTATGTTCATACGCATTGCTTTCTCGTACCTGGGCTCCGTCACAGTAAACGAATTGGTCGCCGGCGCGGCAACAGGCTCCACTTTTTGCGCCACACTCTCCACATCAGACTTTGACAACCGTCGGTACAAACTAAACAAGCGTCCACGAATAGGCAGCCCCTCGGCCTTTCTCGCTTTCGCCAAGGCTGTTGCAAACGCGGTCTGTACAGATTCGTTCGCCGGTAAGCACGTAAAATGTTGTTTGTTGAACTCTGCAAAACTGAGAACCACTTTGTTGCGTCGTGCGTGACGCTCGTACTGTTGACAGGATTCCAGAAGAGTAAGAGACATTTCGTGTTACACAGTGTAGGTTTTATACTGATTATTTATTGTTTGCTGTTCAGAGTCGACTGTGTTCTCTCGGGTTGCCTGGCGGCATCGTGTTTACTCATCGCAGACAATGTGCCTCCGTCGGGTTGTGTAATGCATCCAGTGTCAGATAATGGTGTCAAACGAACAGACACAATAGACGGCTCTTTGGCGTCAGAATCAACGGCGCGTGTCATAAACTCGCATTCGTGCTCGGCCATGACAGCGAGCGTCAACTTATCCACCAAGTAAATGTCTTTTCCGGTGCGAAAAACCGTCCATGCGTCTTCGGAGGTTTCCGAAGGGTGCTGGTGGAAGAACGATATTAGACGGTAGGCACAACCTTCAACATTTGCGCGAACTCCGATGCACTTGTTTGGAACTATTCGGCTATTCATGGTATATACCGACGGCCCGCCACGCATTTATAGGTCTAAAACATCAGCCCTTGTGGATTTTTTACGAGTTGTCGCTTAATGCGACCTCTGAGAGGCGGCATCAACTCGGGGTCTTCCAAATACTGGTCGTCCGTCGGGTCTGCCTCTATCTTCGCTTCGCTGTGTTTGTCATTCGAAGAGTGCGGTGTTCTGCGGTAGACGATCGACGCCAGGATTGCGTTGACGAGTTGCAGCGCGAATAGTGTCACCGAAGACACAAACCACAGGCGGTTGGCCAGGTATCGTTCCCCATGGCATACCGCGTTACAACCCCAATACCAACAGTAACTGATAGACGGGGCTTGCGTCAAACGATCCGACGCGGGAATGTTGTCATCGTCTGCCAACACTATGCGGTCTTGTAGCGTCATGATTTGGCGCATGTTGTGACGCTTGTTAAGGTTCAGAGCGTCAAGATTGTCTAAATCGTCGTCATTCTCGGCGCCAATGTTGGCAAGCGCGTTCGGGTCGTCTCGCCACCCGTACGACGACGGCCGTGACCAATCCATGTAGGTCTCGACGTCGCGCGGGTCCAATCCGAAATAGGTTCCATCCTGCATTTCGGGGTTTGCATACCCGGTACCGTCGGCGTTCGGTTTGATAATGTCGATGAGACGGGTCATGGCCACTGGGTTCACAGCGCCCGCGGCAGGTTTGTTTCCCCAAAACCAAAACGTACAATCGCCTCCAGATGGCTCAGAATACAGAATATCCCTGTCGTGCACATCTTCGAAGCGGGATGTGGGACACCCTGTCGCCTGCCCCACGTCCGAACACGTTTTTTCCATGTCGTCCCCGATCAAGCCCAAATTCCAAGCTCTGAGCATGCTGAAAGTACCTTCAAGGACACACGCCGCGCCGAAGAAGAACAGCGCAATCATGACGGCTTTTTTGGTCGGACGGCCACTGGTTGCGAAAGCCAACACACCGATGACAAGGGTGAACCCAGATGTCACGCATTCCACGATAGCGTACGTATACGGCAAATCAGTATCGTCGTAGCCAGACTGACCGGACAAATACAATTGATTGTAGTCGAGAAAGTAAAAAGTCACGGCGTATCCTGCCGCCGAGACCAGACCGAATATCGTGCACAGATACGATATGACAGTTACGGCTTCTGTGTACATAATTACAGAACAAGTGTCTGTATATATACCATCAAATATTTGTTTGAGAAAAAACCAGCCTGGAGTGTAGAGCGCAGTCCACTGTGAACGGTCTATTCTGAACTCACCGCGCAACAATGTTAGCTGGGCGCGGCGGATGCACGCGACTGCGGTCGTCATCAATAATTATGCTCGTTGAGCATTCAGCCAGAGGTTTGATACAGTTGGCTGAATGTATATATTTAAAGACCATCACCTGTTCGATTATGAAACGCCCGACAGGTCGCCAAATTCTGTTTGTGGTTGTACTCGCTGTGTGTACAAGCAGTGCGCTGGCTCACGAAAGTCACCCATGTACTACGCCCAACGGCGACTGTGTTTGGTGTAAGGCGGGAACATGCGAACAGATACAGACTTGTGACGCGGGGTTTTTCAACAGTGACGGAAACCCGGCCAACGGATGCGAGTCGCAACATGACTGCAATGCCATTGCCGTGGAGCACAGCGTATGCGTTCGATGTTCAGACGATAACACGTGCATAGGTCTGTCGGATTGCGAAGTCGGACATTTCAACAGTAACAGAGATTCGTCCGATGGATGTGAGTCCCACCACGACTGTAACGAGATTCGTGTGCACGATGCCACCTGCATCGCATGTTCCTCCGCCTCCACCTGTACAGGACTGTCAGAGTGTACCCGTGGCTCTTTCGATAGCAACGACGACCCTGCAGACGGATGCGAATCACATCACGATTGTCGCGACATACACGTCGAAGAAACCACATGCCTCCAATGCGCAAATGCTCATACTTGCACACAAATAGCATCGTGTGAGTGGGGACACTATGACAGCAACGGAGACCCCGAGGATGGGTGCGAATCGCACCACGATTGCGGAGGCATTCAGGTGGACTCGGCTCGGTGTGTAAAATGCGTCGACGACCACACGTGCACAGGTATCACCGAGTGTGACGTTGGCCACTTCGACAGCAACCGCGACCCAACGGACGGGTGTGAATCACACCATCACTGCAACCAGATACACGTGGAGGCGGCGTCGTGTTACGGATGCTCAAACGCACACACCTGTAACTTGTTGTCGGCGTGTGAACCCGGACACTTTGACAGCAACGGAGACGCGACCGACGGCTGCGAAGCGCACCACGATTGTGCAAACATCCCTGTCCACGAAACCAGTTGCCTCCAATGCTCAAGTTCACACACGTGTACGGCCATCGACGAATGCGCGCCGGGTCATTTTGACAGCAACGGAGACGCGTCCGACGGCTGTGAAGCGCACCACGATTGCCACCGTATTGCCGTACACGGTGGGACATGTGTCGAATGCTCTGATGCACACACGTGCACACGCGTCCGATGCACCAACAGCTTCGACAGCAACGGGCACGGACACGACGGGTGTGAATCGCACCACGACTGTCGTGCTATCCACGTCGAGGCAGCCACGTGTGCGCAGTGTTCCGACGCACATACGTGTACCGTGTTGCTGGAGTGCGAACGCGGTCACTTTGACAACAACGGCGACCCAACGGACGGATGTGAATCTCATCACGACTGCGCCGACATTCGCGTTCAGGCGACCACGTGCGTAGAGTGTTCGGACGAGCAGACATGTACGCGACTCGCGACATGCGACGCAGGACAATTCGACAGCAACGGTGAGGCCCACGACGGGTGTGAATCGCACCACGACTGTAATAGCATACATCTGCACGGAGGAATATGCTCCCGGTGCTCCGACGACCATACCTGTTCGGCACTACGTTGTTCTCCCGGACACTTTGACAGCAATCAAGTAGTGGACGATGGCTGCGAATCTGAATACGACTGTGCGAAAATACACTTGCTCGACGGGTTATGTTCGGCGTGTTCAGACGCGAGCACGTGCACAGCATTGGATAGTTGTTTCGCCGGACATTTCGACAGCGACGGTAACGCAGCGAACGGCTGCGAATCTGTACACGATTGTAGCGCAATACATGTACCCAGCGCCACGTGTTTGGAGTGCGCTGACGGACACATATGCTCCACACTGTCCGAATGCACCGGACACACGTACGACAGTAACGACAATGCTGCCGATGGCTGCGAATCTGAACACGATTGCCAACAGTTGTTCAGCGTCCACAACGGTAAATGCTCCGCGTGCACACGCGATAGCTGTACCCAACTCACATGTACCGAACATTTCACAAACGACAACGGCGTGCTACACGACGGATGCGAAATCGGACCCCACGTGCCCGCAGAACAGTCCCACAATCTCAACGAAGAGTACGACAATCTGGCCTACGAATGGCGACACTTGACATTCACGAAAGAACGCCTCACCAGTTCCATATGTTTGCTTGCCTACGAAGCAGATTGTGACAAGTGGCCACGCAACAGGATGCACGTGGAAGTCAACAGTCCGCCGGCTCTAGGAGTCAAAGGGTGCGCGTCGCTCGTCCCATTCTACAACGCCGTGCGCGATACGCAAATCCCACAGATTGCAAAAAGTATCCAAATTCTACAAGACAAGACAAGCCAACAGCTCTACATTTCCACACTACGCACTCGGATAGAGAACATGCAAAATGACGCGTACAGGGTCCAAATGTACTGCAACGACCTGGCGACTGCTCTCAAAATAAAACGGAACGTGTTTCATGCCTATGTGGACTCGTGGTCCAAAATGAAATTTGGAGACAACCTCATTGACGGTATTTAAATCGACTGAAAAATAACACGCATGTATATTTGTATTCTCTTTATCTACATCCTTCACACGTGTTGTGCTAACTGCGATGACGGTTTTCACTTTAACGGACAACAATGCGAACTCAGCGTGTGTCGCTGTTACGACGGACATAACGTACCGCGAAACACCAGCGCGTCGCTTTGCACCGACCCCAACTTATCCACGGGCACTGCTCCCACGCCTTCAGAACGCTCCGCACAATACCACAACGAGTACATACGAATATCCACAGAGTGGGAACAGTTGGACTTGACATACAATAATGGCACGTGTTTTTGCACATCTGAATTTGACAAGGGGAATTGCACACAACTCAGTCGCAGTAAAATCGAAATCCTCGTTTCCAGACCGCCACCGCTGCACACCAAAGGGTGTGCGCCCGTCGTCACGTTCTACGAACAACTCAACAGCACGAATAATGACGTTGGACAAGTGCAACGCTACTGTGACCGACTCATGTCCAGCGTGCGTATCACCCGCGCAATATACCACGCGTACATAGCTGCTTGGACAACGATTCAGTACGGCGACGGCACGCTGCCCCGTGGACAGGTCTCAGCACGAATCATCACACACCGTCACGTACTACTTCAAATCATGCGCATGAAAAATATTCCGCTCGCGGCCCACATAGCTTTCAAGAATGAGTTGCGAAGACTACAAGCCAAAAACATATATATAAACAACTAACGTGGGTACATAACCACGGCGATGCTTTTGGCCGTACTACTGGTACTCGCGCTTTCTACACCGAGTCAGGCTGGCAGATACAACAGAGCGTACATACGCGAATTAGAACACATCAAAGAAGAGTACGTCAAAAAACAGCATCGAGAAGTTCAATATCTCCAAAACGAAATGAAACGCTTTGTCTGCTCCGAGACGCAACACGTATACTGCTTAACGTCGACATGTGGACCGTGTACGAAAGACAACGTCGCTCGCGACAATTGCAAACACGTATACGTAGACCCGTGCAACAACGTGCTGACACAACCCAAATACCTCGGGTGCCACAAGGCCGAGACGCAATTCGAAATCCTACAGACTGCACTGGCCAACGCCGACACGCGCATAGAGAAAGACTACGCACAACACACGATACACCTGATACAAGTTCAAAGGAAACAAATATCCGAAGACTACGCAAATATACACTCTGTATGCGACCAATTGCAAACAGCAGTCGACGAAGCCAAAAGCAAAACAAAACAGTCAAAAGAGGCCGGACGCGATGACGCAACACAACATGACGTGCGCGAAAACATATTTATATACGGTCGACAAGGCTACGCCAACGGTCAAGACGGTCAAGACGGTCAAGACGGTCAAAATGGTCAGCAAGGTCAACAAGGTCAAAATGGCCAAAATGGCCAAAATGGTCAAGGCGGTCAAAATGGCCAAGACGGAAAAGACGGAAAAGACGGAAAAGACGGAAAAGACGGTGCACCCCTATTCCTGAACCAACAACCTATTTTTACGAATCCACCGCCTACAATAGTAGACACCACGTCTTCGTCGCCCCAAATGTACGCAATTGCCCTGGGCGCGGCTCTGCTATTCGCCGTTGTAGTGTTCATTACAATAGCGAATCGCAAAGAACAACCCCCACCAAGGTCCACACCAGCTTACCAATTAGAGAGTATTCATTATTCCAATCTAAATTCGGTTGAGTTTTAATTTAACAGTTTATTTTTTACATCAACAGTCCAACCTTGACCTCGGGCTCGTGGTCGACATTCTTCATCGCGTGTCTCACAATAGCCTCGTGGGTGACCTCCTCTCCCTCAGTAGCGCGCAGGTGCCGACGCGGCAAAGTACCGTCGCCGAACTTAATCTGGCCCCAAGCAGACGTGTACGCGTGGTAGATGTTACGGCGGATGCGCAGACTGTTGGCCAGGTCGCCGCAGAACACCTCGATGGCGTGGACGTCTTTCTGTGCGTTCTCGATGTCGGTGCGCAGGCCTTCGATTTCCTCCTGGTCGCCCGTGTTCTGCTCGAACATATCGATAGCGTACTGCAGCTGCTTGGTCAGCGCCTCGCGGACCTCGGTGTAGAACGACTCGAGCGGCTCACAGCCCACGACGCCGTCGGCGGGCAGGTTGACCACCTCCACGCGCATGACAGAGTCCGTGTTGCGGTCAGGCTCAGAGTCGTAGGGCGTGTAACTATCGCCACCGTTCAAGTGAGGGTATTCGCGGCCGCGGTTGTACCCATGGGTGATGTACAGCGCCCCCTTGTACTTTTGGTCGGGGTCGCTTTTCTCACTGATGAGGTGACTGTAGGCATCGACTTTACCACCGACTCCTTGCGTGTCGCCGCCGACAGGGAAGTGAAGGTTGCGGAACGCGTCCGAGACGCGCTTGTAGTCGCTGTGGTATTCGTTGGCGCGGGACATGGGAGCGTGTGGGCCGGACCCCGGGTGTGGGACAGTGGAGTGTGTCACGTTGGGGTGCACCGAATACTCGGTTGCGTGAGATTGAGCCATTGAGAGGCCGAGGGACATGGAACCGAGCAAGAGTGTTTTGGCCGTGAGCATAAGATATTATATTCGTCGCAAAAAATGCTTTTATACGGTGTTTTTCTTAAGTGGTATACATGTAAAGTATATACTTACACGGCGGGAATATTATATGTTGTGTTCCCCTCGTAAACTCTCTATTCGACCTCGTCGGTTCGAAAGACCTGTAACGATATGTTTAAATCACGAGAGTATTTTACCGTGCTTGTGTATAGCATGTTGTTGTATATTGTTATACGAAAACATGAAATGGGGATGGAGACGTCCAAAGCAAAACGTATGGCGTGAGCACAGGTATTGGGTTCTGTCTTTAGCTAGTCTGTTCCCAATTTATTATTCGTTCGATGCATTGTTCTTATACACGAATGACCGGTGGTATCCTCTACTATCCATGCAAGTCGTGTTTACATCTGTGGAGGTTGCATGCTTGTACGCAAGGTGGTTCAATAAATGGCCATCTTGTCGGTTTAATCTTCGACTCTCTGTGCTGCTATTCAATTTGATAGTCGAGCAAGATAAGATGTGTGTTCGGAACCTACTACTGCTGTTCTGTGGCATCTTTCCGTTGTACGATATGTTGAAAATGGGCCACAGACCACGGTTGTATAGACTATTATACGTCATATTGGCGTTGGGACTTGTCGTTGCAAATGTACCATATTGAAGGAGGATTTTTTGTGGTAACTATACGTGCGCACCGGAAGAAAATACCTATATAAAAATTATTGTGGTTATTATTTAAATTTAACAGTTTATTTTTTACATCAACAGTCCAACCTTGACCTCGGGCTCGTGGTCGACATTCTTCATCGCGTGTCTCACAATAGCCTCGTGGGTGACCTCCTCTCCCTCAGTAGCGCGCAGGTGCCGACGCGGCAAAGTACCGTCGCCGAACTTAATCTGGCCCCAAGCAGACGTGTACGCGTGGTAGATGTTACGGCGGATGCGCAGACTGTTGGCCAGGTCGCCGCAGAACACCTCGATGGCGTGGACGTCTTTCTGTGCGTTCTCGATGTCGGTGCGCAGGCCTTCGATTTCCTCCTGGTCGCCCGTGTTCTGCTCGAACATATCGATAGCGTACTGCAGCTGCTTGGTCAGCGCCTCGCGGACTTCGGTGTAGAACGACTCGAGCGGCTCACAGCCCACGACGCCGTCGGCAGGCAGGTTGACCACCTCCACGCGCATGACAGAGTTCGTGTTGCTGTCAGGCGCATCGTTGTAGGGCTCGTAAGTACCGCCGTCACCGTTCAAGTAAGGGTATTTGCGGCCGCGGTTGTACCCATGGGTGATGTACAGCGCCCCCTTGTACTTTTGGTCGGGGTCGCTTTTCTCACTGATGAGGTGACTGTAGGCATCGACTTTACCACCGTCTCCGCCCGTGTCGTCGCCGACAGGGAAGTGAAGGTTGCGGAACGCGTCCGAGACGCGCTTGTAGTCGCTGTGGTATTCGTTGGCGCGGGACATGGGAGCGTGTGGGCCGGACCCTGGGTGTGGGACAGTGGAGTGTGTCACGTTGGGGTGCACCGAATACTCGGTCGCGTGAGATTGAGCCATTGAGAGGCCGAGGGACATGGAACCGAGCAAGAGTGTTTTGGCCGTGAGCATTTTTGGTGGTTGCGAATCGGCTTTTATACTGCCATTTTGCTGAACCGCGTCTGAGTCAGCAAAATGGCCCGGAACATTAAACCCGATAAAATAGAATTGAAGTTACACATTAATTTAGCATTTATAATTTAGTTAAGTTACTGCAACAGCTTGACAACCACCTCGGGCTCATGCTCCATCTGGCTGAGGGCGCGCTTGATGACGTCCGTGTGGCTGATTTCGCTGGTGCGGAGACGGCGCTTGGCCATGGTGCCATCACCGAACTGAATCTGTCCCCAGGCAGACGTGTACGCGTGGTACACGTTGCGGCGGATACGGAGCATGTTGGCCAGGTCGCCGCAGAACACCTCAATGGCGTGGACGTCCTTCTGCGCATCCTCGATGTCGCGACGAATACCCTCGAGTTCCTGCTGGTCGCCCGTGTTCTCCTCCATCTGGTCGATGGCGTAGGGGAGGGTGGCCACAAGCTTGTCGCGGACCTGGGTGTAGAAAGAGGCGAGCGGCTGGCACCCGGTGACACCGGCGGTAGGCAGATTCGCGACTTGGGCTTTCATGAAATACGAGTTATCGTCCGGGTCCTTGAGTTCAAGACTGACCCTGTACGGGCCCTGCCAGTCTTCGACTTTCAGGGCGGTTCCCGCGACCGCGGTCACGTTTGTGTGCGGGAACGCGAGGCCACGGAACACCTTGGAGACTTTGGCGAAATCGTCGTGGTATCCGTCGGCGCGACTTTGCGGGGTGACGGTGTTGGCTGACGTGAGTCCGGTGGCAAGCGCGAGTAGTCCAAACGTTTTCATGGAGGGCATATTAGATGTTTGGAATCCTTCTCCTTATATACTGTATAAATTTGACACGTGCGTCAGAGTAATTCTATTTTATATTTTCTTGTGTATTGCTTATTGAAGTACCATGCTTGTCTAACAATGTTTGCGCCCATGTTTGTGTGGTGTGTACGTATTCCTCCCATAAGCTGCGCCGAATACGTCTTTCAGCTGCCAGCTCCCGGCAAAAGTGTTGGACATTAAAGGCATCCACGAGCCAGTCTTTGGCATCAGTGGAAGACCTATCTAAGTGAGCTTGTTGACCCGTTGTGCGAGCAACAATGTTTGTATTTGGATTCAGCGTATTCTGGTAAGAGTCCGATGTCGTTTTGTAATACGGTAGCAACATGTCACAACCAATAACATTCTCGGGAGAGTTGTGTGTGACGGATATTCTCAAGCACGTACAGTCTGCGACATCGCACGGATTCGAATCACATCCACTCGTGAGTTGCGCTGTGTACGAGCCTGCAGACAAACGAACAGATATATATTCGCTGTCGACTTGGTTGTAGTTCGAGTAGAAAGTGTCTTCAAGGTTGTATGCTTGTGTTGCACATATGAGCAAGAGGATTAGCATACGTTTTTGGAGGATGCTCCTTTTTATACAAACAATTTATCGAATCTCGCACTATTTAAGGTTCGTCCTACCACCACGTATGGAAACCGTACAACCACTGTCTACGTTTCGCCAGTTCACAAAAGATGAGGCGGTGGCAATTATGGATGCCAAGACGTCAAAAATGAGTGAGGTCATTGAACGTGAACTGCGTAGCATGCAGGACGAGATTCAACGCAGTGTGCGAGAAATTGTTCGCGAACAGATGCAAATGTTACTCCATCAAGTCGAGAAGAACACGGATGACATTCGCGCGTTGGTGAACAAACCCGGTGTGGCAACGTCGTCGCTGTTGAAGGCCGCCGTGGAGAAAAACGCAGACAACATTAAATTGTTAGACCGTAATGTGAAAACCCTCGACGCGAATGTACGTGCCATGGCCGCAGCGAATTAAACGGGAAACGCACATCCACGGCTCCGCTTCGCGATCGTGTATATATGTACGTACCGTGTACCAAGTGAGTATGCCTCCAAAGAAACGGTGCCGAGACCTGAACCAACAGGTCAACAACGAAGCGCGCAAACGTCAAAAGGTACACCAACGCGGGAAGCGGAAAGTGACCATCCTCTTTGACGGCCGCGGTATTCAGAATGCAATCGTTCGTCTTGTGAGACGCGAGGATATCGCGTACGTCGTGGGATGCGTGGCTTGGCTCTCCAACAAGCGCATACTCAAGGCCATGGCGGAACACCTCAACGGTGTTACCTTAATCACCACCACCGACAAGCTGACCAAGCGTCGAAAAAACCAACAAGCGTATGCCAAGCTGCGAGGTTGTTTTGCGGGTGGTGTGATTCGGACTGTCGGGGCGGGTCGCGGACGATTCAAAAGTTTGATGCATCATAAGTTCATGATTTTTTTGAATGCGGCGCGTGAACCGGTGTGCGTAATGAATGGCTCGTTCAACGTGACAGAGTCCGCCGTCACAAACCTCGAAAATCTTATGATAATGGAAGACCCTGAAATCGCCAGCACTTTTTTCGAAGAATTTAAACGAGTACATCGCATTTCAAAACCGCTCGCAATCCGAGCTTAGATGTTCAACACCAAATACGCATATATATAGGATAGTTGTCACACGGATTCAAATGGACGTGCACACGATATACTCTGAATGGAGAGAGTACGCTCGTCTGCCGAACATGAACGCTGTGGTGGACTTTACTATCGCAGGCAAGACTCGTGAGCTTGAGTTCGTAACAAAATTGTATCGCACAGTCGGCGAGACGCTCGACCTAACGCCTGCGTTTGAGAATGCCCAGCTGGTGCCGCTGTTGCTTCAAAAAATACCGTCCACGTGGAACGACAACATCGCTGCTGTCATCACAGTGTCCGCCGACATCCTTGCGAATCATGCTGATTTGCGAGTCTTCTTAAGGGTCACGGAGGACGACCTTGTGACGACACCCCCAGCCATGGTCGAACGGCGCCCAAGCACTTCCTCCGTGGATGCGCTGACGGAACAGATGGTGCGCCTCTCGCTGGTGAAATCTGCGGACGACTACGTCGCGTCCAGAAGCAAACGAAACATCGGAACGATGTCTGAGATGACCGGGGCGCGGGTTCCAGTGGAATGGGTTCGCCAATGCGCGTCCACAGTCATCGCTGACGGAGATACGGAGGGCGAAGACACCTCGGAGTTCTTGTTGCTGAGAGACCAGTCCGACCGCCACATACATTATATCAATGCTTCCGTGCCGGCCTTTTTACAACGGCTCACGGACAAATTCGAAGACGACAACGGCCTCGCGCGGACGATCACTTGGCAATTTTCGCGCGGCTCAATGTTTGCAATACACTTGCAACAATTCAAACAGGCTGCTACCATTTTGTGCCCTGGAAATCCATTCGAGTTTATTGTTTTTGCATGCGCAGTCGGCATTCCCATACACGAGCTTATGAAGACGCGCGACATCATTGCAACGTGGAAATCTGGCCGATTCAAATTATTAAATCAAGACAATATTATGAAAGTGCTCTTGCGCAGGCGTTTCCCAACACCGACTTCGGATGTGGAAGCCAACCAACTATTACGGAGGTATAGAGAAAACATCGCAGACTTCCAGGTCCAAACTCCCACTGATGATATCGATTTGTATTTTTTTAGGCGCTTCTATGCATACCCCACAGTTGACGAGCTGGAACATTTGGAACAACGCATCCGCAAAAACACACATACGTGGTTTGATTTAAATTAAACGAATCAAAAGAGTTTATTTCACTTGAATTGTACAGTACCATGCCCAAACGTGGTCGCCGCAAACCCAAGTCCGACGCGTGGAAAAATCTCGTACGCGCCGTCAAACGCGGTCCAAAACGCGTGAAAATGTCCCGCAGGAGGGCGCGCAACGGAGTCAACCCGCTCTCAGACCCGGAAGAGTCCAAACGCATACAAATCGTGCTGAAGGGATTCGTGGACCGTAGACTCGGCGTGGCGGTGCTCAAGTCGGTGTTCGGTAAGATGGGTTTGGAAGAGTGTGGGGAATATAGCATGCACCGTGGCGAACTGACGCGCGCGGCCCGGCTTTTGAAGAAAGCTATCGACGTGTTTGGACACAACGACTTCGTTTTGGGCGGCAGAATTGTCGAAACGAAGCTCGATAACTGGGTGGGCAAGTGCGTGGTACTGACAGGAAGCATCAAAAATCCAAACGCGACTCTCATCATTTACCCGACCGAAACACAGAGACTTCTTCAGGAACAAAAGTCGGAGGAGGTCGACGACCTGACCTCAGCGACGCCGAAAGTAGTACCGGAACGCGACATACACGCCGACGAGGCGTATGCCAGCGACAGTAGCGACGGTTGGTCTGATTAAAGTGTACTCTTATATTTCGAATGTTTATTTTTTTATTATCTTGTGTGGGTGTGCGTGAAGGGACTGCAACGCATACACCGCTGTCAGCATCGCAGTTTCGCCGGGGTCGTCAGACTTGGTCAATGCCGTTTTGCTGCACTGTGGGCCGCCACAGTGGTCGTGGTTGGCCAACTCGGCCTTGCGCACCGAATGCTGGGGCCCCCATCGCCCAAGCATGATTGGTTTTGACTTTTTGAACATCGTGCGGAACATCCGTGTAGCGAGGGTGGCCATTCTACTTACAGTTGATTTGTGTAAAAAGTATATTTAAGGCATTTTAATTTAAATTAAATTAAAATCATGGTCAAGGCGAGTGCACGTGCGATTCAACAGGGACACCGTAGATACGGGTCGATGAAGTGCAATCACCCGGTACGCGATGTGCACGGAAACAAGCAGTTCAAGGTGAAGGCTTGCGAGCACGGGAAGACGCGACTCGTCCGATTTGGCGACGCACATATGCGAAACCGGTCGTACGACCCTCAGCGCCGCAAGGCGTTTCGCGCGCGCCACAGCTGCAACGAGAAAAAGAGCAAGCTCACCGCAGGATATTGGTCGTGCAAAAAATGGTGAAAAGTCTGAAGTGTACAGAATATTCAAAATTCGAATTGGAGTACGTAGACACAACACACAACATGACTGAACAGTGGCACGCCTGGTATTCCGCCAAAGCCGAGGCCGCAATGCGCGACGCAGAGACGAAGAGCGAGATTCCAGTGTACTTTGACGAGCATAACGCGCCTGTGGAGACGACATTCGTGTCTAAAGAACGCCAGCTGGACTTTTACAGCGAGTGGGACGACTTGGAGTACAAGGGAGTAGTGACACGTTGGAACCGTAAATAAACCACCCCGGGGGTTGTCGTGTACGTAATCGAATCTGTTTTCTTTTTTTTTCGTAAGTACTAATGTAACACGTCTTTTGCAGAGGGGTTGCTTCTCCCCGTCATAAATTGTACAGACCAGTAGAGTCCAATCATGAAGGTCATGACCAAATCATCATTCCCTTGTTCCTTGCCCGAGTAAATGATTTTCGGTATGTTGTACTCTTTGCCGCGCGGCACTACAATTTTGCTGAAGATGCCGAGTTGCTTGCGAAACATCCTCTTGACGCGCGCCGCCCGGGCGTTGGCATCCCCGTAGGGATTGGCGCACACGAACTGCGACGCGTACCAGATGCCCTGCCCTGCGAACCGCTCCACCGCGGTATTGGTGTACAACTCCTTGCGCTTGTGCGTCGTGATGACGCCCGGCTCGCCGCGCTCCATAATTGAACGGCATTTCGGAATATCCTTGAGCATGTGTGCCATGTGCGAGGCTTCGTGGCCCAGATTCGACTCGGGAATAAAGATAATGTAGGAGGACACGAAGGTGGCGCGGATGGCGCGCACGTGCGTCTCCAACAGGTTGCGAATTTCTCCGTGGCCCTTGACGGCGTGCGATTCCATGCCGCATATCGCAAAGTTGTTCGCGTCTTGGTACAGGGACACAATCGCCATTTGCGACGACCCGCCGCCGTTCGGGTCACAGGCCACGAACACCACCCGCGGCGTCGCAGTGGACGTGTACGGCGGCCGGCTCGCAAACACGTCGAGCCAGTCGTCCTGGAAAATAGCCGCCGAGTCGTTGGTGGTCACGCCCATGGACTCGCGAAGCATATCTTCCGTGTTATCCCCATAAATTTGTCGGACCATATCCTGTTTTCCACCGCTTTTCCACTTGGGTAAGAGGTGCTTCATATGCGTACATTTCTCTGGGTGCGCTGTCAATTTGCAGTCCTCGCACACCATACTGATTTGAATCTGATTGAAGAGCTTTTCGCCCGCCTGGTCGACCATCTCAAACATCATCGAGTAGAAATTGCTTGAATCTTGAGGCGTGCTAATACATATCAGTGCCGTTGTTTCGAGCTCCAGGAGAGGCACAATGACTTCATGGAACATCTTGATCGGCATAAATGCCGCTTCTTCCAATAGAATAAGGTCACCTCCCACACCTCTTAACTTATCGGAACCAGAGGGGTACGACGCCACTTTGCGCACGTCGTTCGCGCCCTCGCCGTGGTAGAACAGAAACTCGCCTTTGCGCTTGCAACTTTTGTCGTGATTGGTGCCCAAGTCTTCGTCGATAAGTTTGATAAACTCGTGCACCTTGTCAAGCATGCCATCTGAGGCTCTCTTTCCAGTACTGAAAATGCACAATTGGGCCTTTTCGACACTCAAAAAGTAGGCAGCCACAAACATGGCCACAGCGGTGGTCTTTCCGAAGCGCCTCGGAGTAAGACAAAGTACCTGTTGTTTCAAATTGGGCCATTCATTCATGGACATAATTTTGTCCATATCGACCTCAGGGTCGTCTTTATAAAGATGAAGTGCCACAGCTTGGAGGAACGACTCGTGGAACTGTTTCTGCATTTCTGAACGGTCGTAGCCCTTTACGTGGTCTAAGTAATGGCGAATCTTGGCGAGGCGGACGTCGCCGTAATTTTTCTGCTTCGTTTTGACTTGGTTCGTCACAGTCTGATAATGCGTCTTTGGCTTCAAGGACACAAGCGAGTTCAACATTTCTTTCTGGTAGTACTCGTACGCCCCGACCAGCAGTGGTCGGTACGACACACGCGACGATTTGACGACACGGCGCTTTTTTGCGCCGGCATGCTCGTCGTACGTGGACTCTGACCCGGAAAACTCAAGCATGACACGGATAACGACGGCGTTTAAATAGTACACTGGATACAGCGTTACACAAAAGAATAACGTTTTACTTTTCACGGCGTGTCGTCCGCCACCTTCTGCTTCTTGTCAGACGGGGTCTCTGCCGCCGCGATATGCGTACTTTCCGCCCGTTTGCGCTTCTCAGCAGACGTTGCGTTGCCCTCGACCGACGTGGGCGACGCGCGCTGTTGGTCGCCAGTGACAGCACTCGCCGCCGCCGCTTCGATTTCTTCCTGCTGCGTGTCGGATGCGGCGGTCTCCACGCCGATGACGGGCCCCTTGTCATTTTTGTGTTTGCCCGTCGCCGCCGCCCCATTCTCGGACTCGGCGTCATTGGACTCGGAGCCAGGGCCATCGTTGGGCGTCGTACCGCTTGCCGCTGCCTCAACCTCGCCAGCGGGCGCTTGGGTTTGCTTGGCGGCCTTCACAAAGGCCGTGGCATCGGCAATAGCCTGCCGTGCCCGCGCCTCTGCGATGGACACGGCGGCGCGCACCCCCAGCTTTTCAGCAAGCCGAACGGCGGATTGAAACGCATCGTTGGCGTACAGGCAGAACCATTCGGCATGCGGGTCAGGGCGACCAGTGTCCAAGTCCACGACGATTTGGGCCAGGTCGGCGGCTTCGTTGTACGCCTGCAGACAAAACCACTTTTTATTGCTTGCGGGCGTCATGGTCGTCACTTTGGACTGGGTGCGACCGCCTCCCACGCCGTTGTTCTCGCGCACGACGGTTCCGGCGGGAACGTTGATCATGATGACGGGGGCAGACATATGTGCGTGTAGACGTTTGTACTCACACTATAGTGAGAGGGCTCTGCAGAACTTTGCTCCGGTCGACCGGGCGGAATTTCCGCGGAATCGGTGCGTCAACTGTCTTCTGGTGTCAGGTCGTTCATCACGTGAAAACAGTTGGCCAGCGTGAACATTGACATAGCCGTGATAAACACCGAACCCAGTATGTGCAACCAAGACCAAAACTCGAAGAAGGTATACATCGTGAAATCCCAATTGCTGGCCAACATGATTAGTTTACCGACATACCCCGTCAACAAATACCATACAAAAACACATATCAAACAGAGCAAGGCGGTGAGACTGTTTGCAGGCTGGCGCGGTTCCGATGGCGTCACAACAATGCTCTCTGGTCCAAACGCTTCTGGGAAACATGCCTCTTCTATTTGCAAGGGTGTCTTGCAAATTTTGCACCGTTGATGTGGCATCTGACTTTGCATGGTCAAAAAGCATCGCGTATGAATAGGCTGTTCGCATAAGCATGGAGACTTGTGAACACACGGTTCAAGACACACGTAGCATACTTGTTCGGGATGTACTGACGCAATGGTGTTTGATATACGAGTTACTCTTTATAGTTATTATTCGTGATTTAACGCGGTGGTCGCACCCAAAAAAATCTGAGCCGTCTCCGATTTAATTTAATTTAAATTAAAAAGCGGTGGTCGCACCCAAAAAAAATCTGAGCCGTCTCCGATTTAATTTAATTTAAATTAAAAAGCGGTGGTCGCACCCAAAAAAAATCTGAGCCGTCTCCGATTTAATTTAATTTAAATTAAAAAGCGCTGGGTGCTCAAGAAATTCTTGGCCGTCTCCGATTTAATTTAATTTAAATTAAAAAGCGGTGGGTGCTCAAGAAATTCTTGGCCGACTCCGATTTAATTTAATTTAAATTAAATATTCCAGACACTCGCACAAACAAACATGGCCGCTCTCACCCCTACCACTGTCCACCAGCACGTCTCCAAGAAAGCCAAAACGGCACATGCCGGCGGCTTCGAGGGTCTCCGCGACCCCCCGCACGATGTCGCGGGCATTGCGAACGCATTCATGACCGCCCTACGTTCTCAGGTCTTCCTGATGCGCGGCGACCGGCACTTCTGGGACGAAAAGACCAAGTCGGATTGGGCCACAAAATTCTGGCCCGCCGACTCCATGTTGAAGGGTGCTCCTTTCCAAGTGTACACGGTCGGCGCGACGCTGCTGCTGCTCGGGAAGGTGTACAACCCCGAGGACATGGCGCGCTGGATTCTCGCGCACATGCTGAGTAAGAAATGGGCCCCGGTCTGCTGTTTCGCGACGGCGGCAGCGGCACATTCGGCCCTCGACAAGGACTTTGACATTTCGACTGTCGAGACCGAGAGCCTCGTTGCCCTGCACGCCGTTCTCCTGGACTTTACGGCTCGCGTGTCTGGTCAGCACTACCACGAACTCGTGATGGGTGCCGTCGACGACGGGGCCACACAGGACATGCCCAAGGTGGTGGAAACGCTTTACAAGGAGACTGAAGAAGAGGCCGGTGCCACCGAAGCACATCTTCGGGACAAGATTCAGTTTCAGTGTTGGTCGAACCCATTCACGTCCCGCAGGACGGGCGCCACCACGGTGACCGCCATTTTCGTGACCGACTTTGCAGAAAAGACCGAAATGGAGGGCATTTGGGCCGCCGCAGACGCTGTGCGCCGCCCGGACGGGTTTCACGGGTGGCGCTGCCCACATGCCTGGTATAAGAAAATTCCGGGCATTGTTGAGGCCGACGCCGAACGCGAAAAGGCTATTCAAGAAACGCGCAACGGCGCTTGGTACAGCGTCGAAGAAGCGCTGGCACGCCAGAACTTTGTGGACGGCAAGAATCAGGCTGTACTGCGCACGATTCTGGGTCTCGATTAATCATAAACGTAGGACATAATATTTTTTTGGTTTATTTGATGTGTCAGCAGTCACGTGTATATAGTGTAGGACATGCCGCGTTTTTATCGTAAGCAAGAGCCGAAGAAGCAGGTGCAATTGTCGTTTGTGGACGACCGTACGATTCGCGTGAAGACGCACAAGATGTCGGCGAAGGACGTCGACCATATCAAGAAGGTGTGCCATGTGAACGACCGGCGCAAGACGTTCGACATCGCGGCGGTGGACTTGCGCGCGTTGAGAGGCGTGACGGATAAGTTCAGTGTGGACGAGATACCGCCGCACGTGTGGAATGTCCGTCGTCGCGTCGTGCCTGCCACCTTCGATGCCGGCAAAATACCGTCGGCGCTGTGGACGTCGTTGTTCACGTATCAGAAAGACGGCGTGCGACAGGCCTTTGACGTGCACGGAGGCCGTGTCTTGTTGGCCGACGACATGGGACTGGGAAAAACGCGGCAGGCCCTGTCTTTCATCGGGCATTGTCTGCCGGCACGCGTGTTGGTGGTGTGTCCGTCGTATTTGCGTTACCACTGGACGCACGCGCTGAAGGAGTGGCTGGACTTGGACGGACAGCTCGTAAAAAAGGGGAAGGAAGAACTGGTGGGTGAGGCCTGTATTGTGTCGTACGATATGCTGAGCGCGCTGAAAATCCCGACGGGCGTGTTTGATGTGGTGGTGTGCGACGAGTCGCACTACGTGAAATCGCGCAAGACGAAGCGTACGAAAGCGGCGACGCCCTTGGTGCGTTCCGCGCGGTTCGCGATGCTGGTCACGGGCACGCCCGCTTTGAATCGACCCATCGAGCTGTTTTCTCAACTGATGATGCTGCGTCCCGCGTACGTCAAAAACTACACTTCGTATGCCAAGCGGTATTGCAACGGTAAGCCGACCCCTTTCGGGTACGACGACCGCGGGTCTAGTTTGGGCCATGAGTTGCACTACGTGTTGAAGCGCGGGTTCATGGTGCGCCGTCTGAAGCGCGATGTGCTGACGCAGCTGCCTCCGAAGACGCGCCACACTGTGTGGTTGGAGGTCAAGGCCGGCGAGCTGGCGGACGTCGAGGCGGGGTTTCGACAATGGAAAGAGCTCAATCGCACGATGTACAGGCTGCCGTCCGGTTCGGAGGCACAGCGTCTGCAAATGTTCGAGCGTCAAAAGGTGATTTCCGAGCTGTTCGTGGCCACTGCGGCGGCCAAGTGTGAGGCGATTGCGCGTTGGGTCGTAGACGCGCTCGCAGCTGGTCGGTCGTTTATCTTTTTCGCGTACCATCAGGCCGTGCTGAATGCGGTGGAGGAAGCAGTGCGCGACAAGTATACCTACATGCGTATTGACGGGTCGACGCCGGCGGCCACTCGGCAGGCGAACGTGGAAGCTTTTCAGGCCGACGACAGCATGCGCATTGCTATACTGTCCATCATGGCGGCGGGCACCGGTGTGACGTTGACGCGTGTCTCTGAGTGTGTGTTCGGCGAGCTGTATTGGGTGCCCGGCGTGATGATTCAGGCCGAGGACCGCATTCACAGAATTTCGCAGACGGAGCGCTGCGACATCTACTATCTGTTGGGCACGGACACTCTGGATACGTACGTGCACCCGGCGCTGTGCAAGAAGCTGACCACGTTGGATTCGTTGGTCGACAAGAGGACGGACAGGACATTTCGCGGGTCTACCACGACCACTGTGCCGGCCGAGGAGGAAGAGGAGTCGTTGCTCAAGGTGATTTCGAGGTTATTCTAAATATGTTTGACACAGACTATATATTTGGTTGTTTTGTACTATGTACACATGCGCTATAACATTGTGTTTGTAGGTTCTGTCGGCGCCGGTAAAACGTCTTTGATACGCAAGTATCAATCGAATAGTACAGAGGTGACATCCACCTTGGCCGTGGATTTCATACCGCTGGATTTGGGCGACTTCAGGGTCTCTGTGTGGGACACTTGTGGTCAAGAGCGTTTCATGTCGATTACATCTTCGTACTTTGCACGTGGACATGTGTTTGTGTTGGTCCACGATATATCGGACTCTGATGTGTCCGAGGACCTAAAACAATGGTACAACATTATTACCGCCAAGGCGTCAGGTTTGCACGACCCCGTTGTTGTCATAGTGTCTAACAAGACCGATATACATCCATTTGCACCGTCGGAGGTGACGTCTTGGGTCAAAGAACACACATTTGACCATATATATACGTCGGCCAAATCTGGTGAGGGTATCGAAAACTTGTTCAGTAAAATACATGACGCGATAGCGGTGCACCAAGCCGAGTGGTTGTCGCCGTCCTTGCCCGCCTTGCCATCGGAGCCCGTTAGACGTGCCCCTGGGTGCAGTTGTTGAATGCGGTGTGAATGGGAATAATGGCTGTGTTTTGGTTAAGAAAGTTTTGTATGTGAGACCCAAATACCTCGTCTTGAAGGCAATCTGCAATCGACAAGTCGGTCGTTTGCAGAACCAATGCGTGTCGTGCCACGCCAGACTCATTCGTGATAACCCAGTCCATACAAACATCGGCAACGTTACAACGGTATTGCTGTTTCCACACATGTACACGCAATCTGAATAGCTGTGTCGGGTCCATGGGCAAGGGTGACGGGGCGGTGGACCAGGAGCCCGATACAGTCACTTTTGTAGGGCTTATCGATAAGGGAGCTTTAAAGTAATGTACTTTTCCCCTGTTCAGAACTGACATGTGATGTGTGAGTTCGTACGTTTATAGTTCCATGTGAAAGATTCCGGTCATTTGGTTCGATGCTGAGTGTGTCATGTCCACCAAGGATTGGAACCACGTTTCCCGTGTGGCGGTGCGTACGACAGATTCAATCTGCACGGAGGCTTCGGTATTATCTTCGCCCGGCACAAAGCGGTTGAGGGTGTGGTCGCGAATACGTTTCCAGTGTCGGCGCGGGTCGCCCACAATGAAATGTTCAGAAGCGAGCAAGTGGTACCAAAAAGATGTATGCAGTCTCATTTCAGAGTACGCGAGTTGTGTTTTCTCGACAAACGACGAAAATGTAGCGCTGCCTTTGCCACCTAACGCGTCAATCATTTCGTCGGTGATTCGCATCTGTGTGCGTTGGCGTTTCGGGTCCTCGCCGAAGATGTAACCAAAATCCACGTGCACAAGGAGAGCGTCTGAGGATACTAAAATATTTTCCAGGTGACGGTCCCCGAGGCCCATAGTAAATGCCAACAAACATGCTCCAGCAGTCGACGCGACAATGCGTTCGCGTAGGGTTTTCACATTCAACTCCTCGTTGGACGACATAATGTAGTTCAACAACGACACGCCCGATTGTCGTATGTCATACAGTGTTTTGGTACGCGGAATCATTTGCACAATACCGCACCTCTCTGACAATGGAAACACATCGTACGTGTGCACACATATGTCCGTAGTCAAGTGATTGGTCCAATATCCCACCACCATCGCCAGTCTGTCCGTCCTGACGTCTTCCTGCTTCAACAACAGTGTATGACAGTCCCCGGTGCCTGCTGTTAATCGTACCACCAAGGGGTTGGATGATGACTGGAGTTGTTTGATCACAGACATATTGGTGACAACTATCTGTGCGTTCCAAGGCAAACGTGCCGGCCCGTTGTCTTTGAAAAACATATTGACCACCTGAGACCGACCCTCTTTCGATGGGGCTTTGAGTATATTTTTGAAACAACGCACCAAGTTGCGAGACGCGATAAACTGTTGCCGTACAGCAGGTTCGAGCGCAGCAGTCGTTTCCTTTTGTACGCGTTGCAGCACGCGCTCAAAACGCGGCGATTTTTGCAGCTCGCACTCGAACCACAATGCGTACATCACATCTAAACTTTCCAGCGCAATGGGTATCAACCCGTGTCGAAACAGTTTTGTGCATCTACAGGCCAAATACACCCACCACGGCATCATTTTACACAGAGCTGTCTTGTCGGACACGCGCCATGCATCTATAACCCAGTGTTGCATCGGCATTTGATCTAAGCATTGCGCCATTCCCAGGCGTAGAATATCTTCCACAGACAACGTCGGACGGCATGTCCGAGAGCACAGGAGCTTTCGACACTGAACCCTATGCATCAGTTTCGCGCCGTTCATACACGCCGCACTGCGCTTAGGTGCCGCCGCAAGCGCGTGCACAACCCATGGTACATGCCCGTTGAACTCTTTCAAATGCGTGACTAAAAAATCGCGTTCTATATTGGAGTACGGTTGACACGACAACTTGTATTGTAAACCTCTGAAAAGACTGAACATAGTATTCGTTGCGTGGTTCCATTGTTTGTTCACAAGCCGCAGGCCGAATAAATCGGACATTAAAACCGGCAGTACGCTGATCATGCGAATGAGGTGCTCCACTTCCGAAGCGCGATGCAAGGTCTGGGCACAGGGTGCACATGTCCGCTGCGGCGTATTCGGAAACACGCCGGAAAACGTTTGAAAATAAGACGGAATGACTTCACGATATGCAGTACACGCGGAACAAAAAATGCGCCCACACGAACGACAGTGATGCTTTCGACGGAAAGTCGAGAACGTAGAACCACAGCCGAAACACCGTTTCACGCGCTCGTCGGGTATCCAAGTCAATGGTACCGATGGTCGAATAGTCCAATCCGTACTCCGAGAACGTTCTGACAACATCGTCGATAACGACAACGACGTCATTTCATACACGACAAAAAAACCTAAATACCCCAAAAAATGAACATGTATCACATTTATGAATGATGTTTTAGATAGGACCAGGTAAACAACAACGATGGAACTCATAATCACTATCACTATCCTGTTACTTCTTCTGTGTATTGTGTATGCATACATGACGAGCACCACGGCCACACAGAGACGGTCGGTGAAACACACGAACGATTCGGAACCGCATTCTGCCCCCGATTCTGCAGAGTCGAAACGGTCGACCTTGGAGCAGCGGGTGCGCCGCCGAATGGGGAAATCGTCATAAGGCCAACGTGACCCCACCTCTCTTTCCGAACACGGTACTGTTCCAAACAAGCATGTCGAGCATCTGTCTTATACGCGATCACCATGTCAGTTTTGGTGGTCTGAATTCTCCACACGTGTAAGATGCACAAAATATAAAGCTCGCCTTTCGAATCCACTTGGTACAACAAACATGTTTCGTCTAACCGACGGTCCTTCGCCCACCAAGGAAGATGTGCAAGGAATCCATTGAGGCGGTGTGATGCCGTCCACATGCGACCGTATTCGTCTCGAGTCAAACTTTTTAAGCTTGATATATAACGCCACTCGTCGTTACTAAACATACATATTACCTAACGCGTCTATTAGTAGTCATCTAAATCAAACACACACATTGCTATTTTTTAAATCAACCAGTCTCAGAAATTAGCTCCCACAATTGTACAGGCCAACACACACCATGTCCGCCCCCAACAAACGTAGGCGCACCGCCGACAATCCCGACCAATGGAGTTCCTTGCGTCAGGTTTGGAATGCTTCAGCACTCGCGGAACAGGTGGCGGAGCTCACCGAACACGTGGCGGAGCTCACCGAGGCGAATGCCGCCCTACGAAGCCAACTCCTTGGTGCCAAAATCACACTGACTGACACAAAGCGAGGGCACAAACACGCGCTCGTCCAGAACAAAGTGTCTCAGACGACCGTCGAAGACCTGCGTCAGCAGATACGATGCAAGGACGTCGAACTGGCGCAGGGGGCGGCGGCCCTCGAGCAGAGCACGGCGGAGGCGGCATCCCTGCGACAGAAGCTCGCGTCGGTGCAGGAAGAACTGGCGCAGACAACGTTGCAGTCCGGGGTGCAACAAAAGGAATCGGAACGTCAGGCAAAGGAGTTCAAGGCCAGGGCCAAAACTTGGCGGGTGCGCTACGAAGCCCTTGTCGAGAAAGGTGCGCACGCGTTGGCGTCCAAAACGGTGGCGCAGTACGGCGTCACGCCCGACGAGGTCGCGCTCTACAAAAACTTCGCCCAAAAGCAGGCCGAGGCCGCGCGGGCCGCGGAGGAGGCGCGCTCTATCGCCATGAAAGCCGCGCATATGAATCGCGCACTGCAGCAAAACACGAATCTACAACTGGGCGATGCATAATCAAATCGGGCGACGACTTGGGAAATGCGCGGGAACCCGCAAACACGTTTGAACAGGAAAAAGCCACAAAAAGCAAACTCACCAGGGTTCCAGGAAACTCACCAGGCGAACTTTCAAATTCAAACTCGTTGATGTATAACCCTAAACACGTTCTCTAATCTACAAATAGGATGTTTGATTTTTTTGATATCAAAACACGTTCTCTAAGTTACAACTAACGAATGTTGATATCGGGTTTTGATTTAAAATTGTTCACACACAAACACGAACAAACATACCAACAAAACATTACATCGACCCACGACCCACGACCCACCCCTGTCCAACACCAGCAATATGTCCACTTACAACCCGACTTTCGCGATTCTGACCGGTGCAAACGACTCGGCGGCGCAAAATGCGTCGTCTGGTACCCGCCGTTTCAAGACTTGCGACCATTGTGGCGCGAAATCGGGCAACGCCTCCAAAAAATGCAAGGGGTGCTCGAAACCCTTTGTCAAGACCCATGCTCACACCACGACTCGTGCCACGCAGCAGGGACGCTCGTGGAAAAAGTGCCCGTGCTGCTTTAAGGAGGCGCGCAGCAACTCGCAGCGGCACTGCGACGGTTGTGGACACTCGTGGGTGGCTCCCACGCTCGCGGCGCCGACGGGCGCGACGGCGGCACCCATTCCGACGGGTCTTCCGGCCGACCCGCGCGTCCGCAACGGAACCAACATCGAGGTGAACCCGAAAAAGCGCTCCAAAAAAACAAAATCGAAAAAGCGCAAGTCCCCGCCCGCCGGCCCGCGCGCGGCGAAGAGGGCCAAGCCTAGTCCTGCGACACAGGCGGAACCACCCCCGATGTCGCAGGAGGAACTGGAGAACTTCCTCGAGGGCATGTGGGGACCGGAGGTCGCCCCAAAACCCTCGTCCATCGATACCGCCGCGCCCTCCATCGAAAGTGCCGCGGACATGTTCACCCTCGAGCCTTTCGACGGTATGCTGGTGAACGAGTCTGACCTTACGCAGGGTGAGGCAGAGAACGAGGCCTGGATGGAGCAGCTCATGGCCGAGCTTGACGACCCGTCGTGGCTGCAGAACACCGTGCAAAGCATGCACAGGGGCCCGCGCGTCGCGTCTGTGCCTATTATGGTGTAGACCGTGCCGCGGCGCTTCCGACTGGCACGCCCTTAAACTATATTCAGAGGGTTTATTTTTTTTTTCCCTGCGTATACTTCGTATAGAATTTGTATGGGTAGAAACACCCATGTAATTTCATGGGTAAACAGCACCCAACACCATTTGAAATCGTGATTTGTTTCCCATGGTCCGCTCGAGCTGCCGGCGAATAGTAGGCACTTCAGGCACGTTCGAAACGGGCTGTCAAATATAGAATAGGTTGTCAACCATCGCGTAGACCAGGCTGCGAGGGTCCAAATGGACCACGTGTATCGTGGTGCAACGTATTGGCTGACCACCGCGCAGGCTACAATAATGTGTTCGAGAACCAGTGTGTATATCTGCTCAGAGTGTACACTCGGATGTGTAAAGTAGAATATGACAAATATGACGGTGGCGGTGTGGAAATTGTATTTCTCGGGGTACATGCTGCACACTATGGTTTGACCAGCAAGCAGTTGTTCTCTATACGGTTCGTGTACAAACAACGACAGTATCAAGAGTGGCCATCCGCCCAACCATATCATCCACTCTGCGTCATTAATGGTTTATAGGCATAGACACCAAGTGGCCTTGGATGTATTCTGATATGCTTTTGACTTTGACGTACGATTGTTTCGCGAACATGGCTTCTTGGTGATGCATAATACGCTCCGAAACGTCTGAACAGTTGCCACGGACCCACCATCGTTGCTTTGATAGCCATGGCTTTATTTCCTTTATAATTTCGTCAGTGAAGTGTACCAAGTACCAGAAGCTGTATATCAGACGTTTGAAACGTTTGTGTACCGTAAATATTTGGGGTGTTTTTGCTCCAACCACAAGCGTTATACCCTGTTGACTTGTTAGGAGTTGGTCGCTGAACGCGCACACGCTTTTCGGCGCCGTGGAATCGTACTGTTCTACCCGCCCGGCGGAAATAAGTTCGTGCAGAATACCATGGTTGTTCAGATGCGCGAATATTTGGCTGCACAATGTTTGACGCATAGAATGAAACGATTGTACACCCGCTATGAGCGATTTCGTGTCCTTACTGGCCTCGTTAGAACGAACCAATGCATCCAATGTGTCCACGTACTTTGGATTCAGTTTACTCTGAACAAAAAAGTGAAATATTCGTTTGAAGGTGTCGAAATCCTGCATGCGCACACTCGAAGCCGTGCTATATACACAAACACAAAAATCCATGGCGTGGAACCGCGATCAACCTTGGGTGCGTAATGCTAACGTGTGATGTCTGTGTACGCTGAACATGCATCGATTGACATCGACCGTCAGAAGCGCGATTTGATGTATCATCTGATTGTGAACACGGACGCGTCTTCGCTGGACGACTTTTGCGCTCAGATTGCGAAATCGGTAGCGGAAAAGTATACTGACGCCTCTGTGCGACTTCGAAATATGCTGTTGAAAGTTGTTGCTGAAGACGACAGGATTGCCAAACATGCCTTGTTGTTGTTTGCCATGTACCAAGAACACGACACGATAAATATATTTTACAACGGCGAGACGCCGCGCGTCCCCCCGGAAAAGTTCCAGATGTTTGTAGAGTCGGAGCTCCCACCGTTGATGGAGAAATTGATGAAAGGGGCGTTCACTTCCCTGCGCGCGTTTGTGGAAGACGCGCGCTGGACGTATATAACATTGTAAAGTATAAATGCTGTAAAGCTAAGCTCGGAATGAAACATTACTTTTGGTTTATCTTGTTTTTGTCGGTACTTTTGTTTGACGTGTGGTCCGAACGCGCTTTCATCATGATATACTATACCATGTGGACGTTCTTGCTCGAGACCGTGTATTTCGGACTCTTGATCGTGGGCATTGACTCCAAACACTTGTTCGAGACGATATTCGCTCCTTCTATTGTGGTATGCATGGGGTTTTGGCTTGTTATCGCGCCGACGTATATCAGCAGTCCGAAGCCCAACAACGCCATGTTTGTCATCGTTACCCACGGGTTTAACGCGGCAGCCATGGTCGCACAGAACAAGCGACTGGTAACGAAATCCATATGGAAACCCCTCGCTTATACGTTCGTCTACAATTTGTTCTTGGTACTGTACGTGGGTGCTGGAGGGCGTTCTATCTCGGGTCGACGACCTTACTGGTACGCACAATACGACAGGCCCATAGGATGGGTTTTTTTCGGGCTCTCGTTGGTATCTGTGGCCGTCATACACACAATTAGTTCTACGTACATTTGGCCAGAAAGAGAGCGCCATGAAACTAAACAATATATCGTATAGTTTCTATTGTAAGTTTGTCTGTTGTACCCGCGGTTTGAATCTGGAAAACACGGACGGGGTCGGCTTGTGTAATGGCACACACTGTCAACGTAGTGTTCTGTGAAGTCACGTTCATACCACAGCGGGTTACATGCTTGTTTAATTCTTCTGTGGACAGTTCTATTTTATCCAGCAAAAAAGGCGCAAACAATGCTCGCGTCTCGCGCACAAACGCGTAGCGACGTGTCTTCGCGGTCAGCTGTGTCCACTCCACTGTTTCTCCCGCTTTGGCTTCTTCCAATGGGTCGGGGTCCACCAGGCGATGTTCCTGCGCCTGTTGCGTTTTTATTTGCTTTTGTTTTGTTTTTTTACCGCTGAATTTCGCGAGCATTCGTCGCACTTCTTCGCGCTGCTCGTCGGACAGTTCGAGTTGTGGAGCGGACATGTTGCACACAAGGCGCCGGGCGTTTATACAACGATTTAGTTGGCCGACAGGATGTAAGGCGAGGGCGGCCTTCCGAACGGTGAATTCGGCGGCGGGGCGGGCGGCTGCGTGTACTCTGGGGCATCGTATTGACCGTCAAGTTGGAGCAATGGTTTGTTTTTTGGCGCGTCATCTGTTTGCGAGTGGCAACACCCCATAGCAACGACAATGAGTCGACTGCATGTTTTTATACACGATCTTTGTGTTGCAAGGAATGCGGTATATATGGTTGTGGACCTATCGTCGTGATGGAACGCGTCAGTCTCTGGGCACCTCCGGATATTGGCGGCGAGTCATTGTGCGACAATGTGAATGAGTGGATGCGTTTGAATCCGTCCACATACCCGTACGAACGATTCATTCAGGACTTTGTGTCCTCGCGGTGGCCCATGATGTGGCACCTCAAAACGGAACACCAAGTGTGGATAAACGCCACGGAGCGCGTGGCTCTCTACGACTCGGAAGCGCATGCTTTGACGAACGTTAACACACCCGTGTGTGCCATTTGTCACAACGTTATGGGCGCCGCCGCGGAGAGACTGGCGTGCAACCACGTGTTTCACACCATGTGCATCCACACATGGTTGCGCAGGGCCGAAACGTGCCCACTGTGTCGGGCCGTCATTTGTACATAAAGACTATATAACTGAGACGGGGCTTCCTGAACATATGCCGACATATTTCGTGGGGAATGTGCTGCCGCCCTCGTCCGACCCGGGCGAAGACGACCCGACGTTTGACTTTACCACCGACGAGTCGAAGAATATGCAATTGCGCGACGTGCCTATTCGGCTGGAACACGAGGAAGGGTTGGCGGTCGGGACAGTCCAACGCGACTGGACAGACTCGGACGGGAAAAAATGGATTCTCGGAAAGGTCGACTCGAACACGTTGGAGGGACGGTTTGCCGAGAACGCCATTCAGCCTAGTTCCTGTGGACACACCCTGTACAAAGGTCTTTCTCTCCAGCACGTCCATACGTCCTTCCGCAACGGGGCCACAAGCAAGCGGGCCATCGAAGTTTCGCTGTGCGCCGAGCCTCGAAGACCCGGATGTAATGTGACATGTGTGAACCAAACTAAAAAAAAGGAGTATATAACACACCTTGCGTCCAGGCAGAATATGTCCGCCGAACAGACTACTGCCCCCGTCGAAAATGCCGCGCCCGTCGAGACGACTCAGGAGACTGTCGCCGCAACCCCCGCGCCTGCCGCCGCCGCCGAGGCCCCACAAGCGACCAACCAGGAGGAGCTCATGAAACTCGTCATCGACCAGGAGAACGAGCTCGGCTCCACGAAGACCGCCCTCGAAAAGGCACACGCCGAACTCGAGAAGATGCAGACGGCCTGGAAGGCACGCGAGGAAAACGAGAAACTCGAGACGAAGAGCAAGGCCGAGGCCCTCTCCAAGGCGCTCGTCGACTCGTGGTCGGCGTCCCTGCCCGCGGACATGATGACGGACGAGAACAAACAGGCGATTTTCGCCCTCGCCCAGAACTTCCCCGAGCAGTCGGTCAAGATGATGGAGATTGCCCATAAGGCGTCCAAGAAGTACAAGCAGGACATGGACTCGCTCGCGTCACAGGCCGCCGCCAAGCAGAAGCGTCAACTCGAGTCCCGCGTAATGGACATTGTGACCAAGAAGCGTCGCGTCGCGCCGGACACCCGCTCCGTCGTCCACGCCGCCTCGGCCAAGGTAGCGGCCCCCACCAACCCGTTCTCGTTCGACGCTGCCAAGACGTCCAGCTCCATGTCCAGCGTGCGCGAGAGAAACCCGCACCTCTTCCAAGCACTGTCCGGCTACTCGTCAGGGAACCTCCGCGACAGAATGGGTCAAATTGCTAACATTAACGGAAACTAAACTAAAATTCATACCCGTATTTATTTGTTTCACACATCCACACTGTAGTTTACGCATAATATTGCTCCACCTCATTGTAATGCGACATGATGTCACTGGCCTTGGCGTCGTCCGTCATAAACCACGACGGCATGGGACCGCGCCCCCAACGCTGCCACATTTGATACTGATAAAACTCCATTTCAGACACGGTGGGTGTAAACTTGTTAGTCTTGGCTGTCGCTGCAACCACAACTTCTGGGTCTGGAACCATGAACTCCGCGTACTTGGCCATCTCTGGACTGAGTTTGGTCACGTCAACAAACGGCGGAGCAGAAACCTCTGGACTCACTGGTTCGACAGGAACAGCCTTCTTCATGATGTCTTCCGCATCTGAAAGTGGATGCATGCCGGTCAATCCGAGTTGGACGCGCGTATTGCGCAATTGTTCTATCGCACTGACCGTTGAACCCGTTTTGCGGCGAAAACGTTTCCCTGTGTGTATTTGGTATAGTTTACGCAGTTTCTTTTCCTCCTGCTGCTCAACACGGGCGGCTTCGCGCTTGCGTTTCTTGGTAGCACGTTCTTCTTTTTTGGTGGCCGCGGCAATTTTGCGCTTTTCAGCATTTTTTTTGCGCTCGCGTTTCGCAAGTGCTTTTTTGTCGTCTTCGTCGGCCAACCTCTCCCAAGCCGCCTCTACGACCCATTCCATGTTCTGTTCGACTTTATACTCCTTATCCTCGTCTGTCAGGTCGTTCCACGCGTGTTGTTCGAGGTATTCGTCTGTCTGTTTGTACAAGTAGTCCAACATGTGCATAAAGTCATCGGCTACCGAGCAAATGTTTTGTGACATGTATTCTTTGACATGATAGTTGCCGGTGCCGAACCAGCATCCGTTGTTATAGAGTTGGTATCCGACCCCGGAAACCAGCCTGAGAGCTTCCGCTTCGTCGGAGTGGCATCTTCCGCATGATGGAACGTACCTTTTCCAAAGGATATCGTATTTGTCTTGGAGGGTCGGGTGGTTGTTGGTCCAAAAAGACATTGCACCCTGCTGTTTTAATTTAATTTAAATTAAAATCTGAGCTCTGACCTGAAAAAAAAACCCGCGGGGGGCTGCTGTTTTAATTTAAATTAAATTAAAATCTGAGCTCTGACCTGAAAAAAAAAAACCAGTGGGGGCTGCTGTTTTAATTTAATTTAAATTAAAATCTGAGCTCTGACCTGAAAAAAAAAACCAGTGGGGGCTGCTGTTTTAATTTAATTTAAATTAAAATCTGAGCTCTGGCCTGAAAAAAGAAGGTTGTTTTTTTTGGATTGTGTATTGATCATATTTATTCTTCGTGTGGGTAAGCAAGTATCGTCATGCATGACATTCACTCCCTCCAGTTTGGTGTCAGTTCGCCCGAAACAATTCGCACTATGTCTGTGTGCGAAGTTGTCACAGACGAACTGTATGAGAACAATCAACCCAAGTCGGGGGGCTTGCGTGATCCGCGCTTAGGCGTGTCGTCGCGTCGTGGGTTGTGTCCATCGTGCAAAAAAACTTGGTCGAATTGCTCTGGTCACTTTGGACACTTTGAGTTGCCGTGTCCGTGTTACCACATTGGCTGGATGCACGAAGCACTTCAATGGTTGCGCAAAACATGTGCCCATTGTTGTCATGTACACGACAAGCCCATGAAAAAGTGCACCGCTTGCAACAAGCCTGCGCACCGGTACTTCAAAAAAAACTCGACGACTATATGTGTAGAATCTCCTGAACATGGCATACGCACGCTTCTGGCGCCAGAGGCCAGGTCGATTCTGAGCAGAATAACAACAACGGACAAGTCGTTTCATCCGTCGTGGCTCATTCTGACAGTATTGCCCATACCACCCAATTGTGTTCGGCCGTCGCCAACCATGGACGGTGAAGAAGTCCGTGGTGAAGATGACATTACACGCAGACTGCTGTATGTACTCCGTATTGCTAAAGCGTACACAAAAGCCGCCGACGAAATTTCCGTCATCAAAGACCATGCCAACCAACGCCTGCAAGATGCGCTTCACATGTACATGGACCAAACGAGGATGCCTGGCAAAATGAAGAACGGGCAAAAATCCATTTCGGAACGTTTGCGTGGCAAGCAGGGTAGATTTAGAGGGACACTTATGGGGAAACGCTGTAACTTTACGTCGCGAACAGTCATCACGGGTGACGCGATGATGGACATGCGCGAAGTCGGCGTCCCTAAACAGGTCGCAGAAACGTTAACTATTGTTGAGCACGTCAACCGGTTGAATTTCAAGCGAATAAAAAACATGATACGCGAGCAGGATTCGCGTATCAAGTACGTTATACGCAAAGACGGGACGCGTCTGGACCTGAAAACAACCCGCGGTCAGGTGGGCTTGCAGGTTGGGTGGTCCATTGAACGTCAGCTGAAAGATGGCGACCCTGTCCTGTTCAATCGCCAGCCGTCACTGCACAGAATGTCAATCATGTGCCACAGGGCAAAAATAATGAGCGTGGGAAAGACATTTCGCCTAAATCTGAGCTGCACCACGCCGTACAACGCCGATTTCGACGGTAAACTCATTGCCGTCAACAGGGGGCTCTAAAAGAGTGCTACCCCCTAGTTTTGCCCGTTGGGCGAAGCGACATACCTTGATGCGGGAAACCCCTGAGAGCTCTTCTTACCATCGTTTGGACGAAAGTTCAAAACGAGACCACGGTGAATGGCCGTACCCAATGGTAACCAACAGAAGAGATTGGGCAATCCGCAGTGTTACTGTCTACGTCCGATTCGCCAGGATATGACAGGCATTCAGAGACTGAACGGGTATGGGTCTTTTTTGACGGTGTAAGCAACCCGAAAAGGCTTAAGATACAGTCCGCCTTGGTGAGAAATCATCAAGATATCTCGGATGAGATGAACCTCCACGCGTTACAGACGCACGAATCGCGCGCGGACGCCTTGGAGCTGATGTCTGTCGCGAAGAACATCATCACGCCTCAGGCCAACCGACCTGTCATGGGTATTGTCCAGGACTCGCTGTTGTCCAGTTATATGATGACACAACCGGACGTATTCATGGACAAGGCCCAAATGTGCAACATGGCGATGTGGATTCAGGATTTCGAGTCCCTACCCGACCCAATATCACGCACACCAGTTGAACTGTGGTCGGGTCTACAGTGCATGTCCATGTTGTTTCCAACAGATTTCACCTGGAAAGACGGTATCATCAACGGCATTCTCCTCAAAGGACCGTTAGGAAAGAAGGCGCTTGGTCGTTCGCACGGTTCCATCATACACGTCTTGTACAACGACTATGGACCCGACAGAACGTGCCGATTCATCAACGAACTGCAACGAATCAACCATATATGGTTTTCTTCGCAGGGCTTTTCGATAGGTATCGGCGACATGCGTATACGAAAAGATACCGCCAATACTGTGGCAAACGCGTGCGCACACGTTGACGAGGACGCTAAATCATTGCGCAAACGCCACGGAGCAGACGCAGAGTCCAAAATTAACAGGATGCTGAACAAAACACGCGATGCAATGGGGCTCATCGCTCAAAACGCAATGACAGCGGACAACTGTTTGAACAAAATGGTCAGTTCGGGTTCCAAAGGGTCTTTGGTCAACATCCTACAGATTATGGCATGTGTTGGACAACAGAACTGTCAGGGCAAGCGTATACAACCCACATTGGGGCACAGAACATTGCCTATGTTTAAGCCGTTCGACGATTCTCCGCGCGCGCGTGGCTTTGTCAAGCATTCCTACATCCAGGGTCTAACGCCAGACGAATACTGGAACCACACCGTCGGCGGACGGGAAGGCCTCGTCGACACTGCTGTCAAAACAAGCACCACTGGGTATATTCAACGGAGACTCGTCAAGTCTCTCGAATCCATACACGTGGCGAACGACACATCCGTCAGAGACTCACAAAACCGCGTCATACAATTCCTATACGGAGAAGACGGTCTCGACGGCATGTGTCACGAAATGGTGGAATGTCCCTTTGACGATATGCAACACCCACCTGACGATACTCATTGGCCGGAGCTCACACAAGCATACCACGACTGGAAACATTATCTGACACATCGACTCGGTGAAAAATGGGCCGTCACTGTGCCGTGCGAACGCATCCACGCTAAATATCAAGATAACGGCCGCACGTCGCCCGAACAGACACGCACCATTATCACACCGTTGCTCAATGCTGTCCAATCGAACAAAATGGTGTACACATACGTACTGGCTATACTGACCAAACACACTTGTAGCCCACCCGTGTTGCAACACATAGTGGAGATTCTGATGAAAAGGTGGCACCGCTCCATAGTAGCACCAGGAGAAATGGTCGGCACCATAGCCGCACAGTCTGTCGGAGAGCCCACTACGCAACTCACGCTCAACACGTTCCACCAAGCGGGAAACAGCGCCAAAAACGTCACGCTTGGCGTCCCGCGCTTCGAAGAACTTATAAACGCCTCCAAGAAGATGAAAACGCCAGTACTCACAGTGCATTCCGGCACCGTACTCAGGCCCGAAAACGCCTGGAAGCTAAAAACCGAAATCCAAAAGACGACGCTCAAACATATTATCGTACTGCACGATTTCAAGAACGATGCTGAAATTATAAGCGCGTACCTTCAACTACCCGACAACACAAAATGGGACAAAAACAAAGCACACAAACACACACTTCGATGCATTATTGACAGGAAAAAAATGGTACAACGCGGACTCGATATATACCAAATTGTCAGTGCTCTGAGAGCACGTCTCAAACACATGGTGTTCGCCTACGGAGATAACGCCACGGGGAATATCACTCTGTTAGCACGGTGTCGAAAAGAAACAGCGTTTTACCAACATGTCAAAACAATGCTTGAGACCACAATAAAAGGCTCGGGCAAAATACCCAATGTTTCTGTGCGGACAGAACAAAACGAATTCGTCATAGACACAGAGGGCATTGATATCGAACACATACACGATATAAGAGCTATAGAACACCACCGCATACAATGCAACGACATACATGCCATTCGTAAAACATTCGGCATTGAAGCTGCCAGGGCCGCGCTGCTCAAAGAAATCCACAATATACTGTCTTTCGACGGGTCGTATGTCAACATACGTCACATGATGATGATTGTAGACTGGATGACCTGGGCCGGGAATATAACTGCCCTGAACCGCCACGGTGTGAAAAAAATGATGGAAGGAGCTACGCCGCTCAAAAGGGCAACATTCGAACAGCCTGTTGAAATTCTACACAACGCTGCTGTGAAAGGACTGCGCGACGAACTCAATGGTGTATCCGAACAACTGCTCATAGGGAAAATGCCCGTCTGTGGTTCGCATTTTAACGACACCGTTGTTGAAAAAAGCTATCAAGAGACATGGGACAACGATGAGTGGGAACCCTCTGACTCCGACGAGGACAGAGACACTATCATGGGGGTTGACACATGGCGTCCCACACAAAATTCTAACTGGGAATCGCATACTACATTTGCACAGACACAGCCTCAGCAACCCGCATGGCAACAACCCGCAAGGCAACAACCTCAACAACCCGCATGGCAACAACCCCAGCAACCCGCATGGCAACAACCTCAACAACCCGCATGGCAACAATCCCAGCAACCCGCATGGCAACAATCCCAGCAACCCGCATGGCAACAACCCCAGCAACCCGCGTATTCACCAGCGAGTCCCGCGTATTCACCAGCGAGTCCCGCGTATTCACCAGCGAGTCCCGCGTATTCACCAGCGAGTCCCGCCTATTCACCAGCGAGTCCCGCGTATTCGCCAGCGAGTCCCGCCTATTCACCAGCGAGTCCCGCGTATTCACCAGCGAGTCCCGCCTATTCACCAGCGAGTCCCGCGTATTCACCAGCGAGTCCCGCGTATTCACCGACAGCGAAGGCATACTCACCTTCAAGTTCTGATATATTCGCGAAGGAATCGCCAACCGACGGGTACTGTTCGAATCTGGAAGATAGTCCGTCCAAGAGACAAAAAACGAATATAAATGCACTGACTCACCGTAGATAATATGGTCGTAATGTGTGATACACGTAATTTAAACTGGTGCGGACGTATCACTTTGTTGGTGTCCATTTGTGGCATTTTATGTGTAATGATGTTTCAAATATGGTCTTATTATTTTGCATTAGTATCTCAAATGGATGATTTGGTATTGCAGTCACCGAGTGTCCGGGCCATACTCGATTTATGTGACGGGCAAGTGAATACGATGTGGAATTTGGATGATTGTATTGCCGTTGGTCCACGGTTGACTTGTGAGTTGTCGAGTCCCACAGTAGACATGTTATCTACAGAGGTGTTTGTCGATGCGATTGGCATGCACAAGACTATTGCCAACGCAACGCACTTGAGTGTGAACAGTAGTGATTGTGGTCGGGTTCTGTTATGGATTTTGCCCTGGTGAGTGCCCTTCTATGTGATTGTCGTGTTGTTACTATTTGCAAGTCTCAGTTTTTTGTGGATTCTTTCATGGTGAGCGTCGCGCCATATATATATTTGAAGAGTTAGAATCGTAGCAAATGGAACACGAAATAGCTGTTACAGATATGATTGTTTTGTTAATATTATTATTGTGTATAGTAGTTTGGGATACAATAGAGCGTGTCCGTTGGATTCCGAATTCTGTGGTCGCTGTGTTGTTGGGTATGTTGGTCGCGTTTTGGTCTGGTTCTGGAGGAGCACCGTTCGTGTTTGCACCGGAGTTGTTTTTGTATTTGCTGTTGCCGGTGATATTGCTGAACTCGTCGTTGCGATTCCGCCCAGAGTCTTTGCGTCGGACCTGGCTTTCCTCTATGGTGTTCGCTTGGATGGGTACGTTGATGTCCATCGTACTGATTGCATGGGGAATATTGACTTGGACATGGTTATTCGACGTGCACATGACTTTTGTTGATGCTTTGTTGATTGCGTCGTTGTTGGCGCCAACGGACACTGTTGCCACGTTGATGTTGTCTCGTACTCTGGAGGATACGTTTATTGCTGATGTGATGGAAAACGAGGCGGTCATGAACGATGCAATCTCTGTAGTCTTGGTGCGTTTGTTCGCAACAATGTCTGTAAACCACCAACAGTTGAATCGCTGGGTGCCTGTGCGGGCTGTGGGCATTTCGGTGGCCTTCATGTGTTTGTCGTGTTTGGTAGGGTTCGTGTGTGCCCACGTGGTGCGTCGCATGAGTATAGCGTCTGCTCCTATACATTTCATTGTGTCGCTTATTGTGTACGCGTTATGTGAGTTTGTGGGCATTTCTGGAATTGTCGGTTTGTTTACGTATGGTTCTTTGGTGCGTCCTCCTGACATTGTCATAACGACTGTCGAGAATGTATCCGAGATTGTGGAGGCGTACGTGTATTTGACGATAGGCCTTGCTTTGCATACGTACCACACGTCTCTGTTGACTGTGTCGTGTTTGATTTTGCTGACGTGTGTTGCGAGTCGGGTGTTGGTGGTGTTTAGTTTGGGTGGGTGTTTACGCTGTTGTGGTCGCGAGCAGTGGACCGTATCCACTTTGTTGTATTTTTCCATGTGCGGCATACGTGGTGCGATATCCTTTGCGATGTGCATGGGTTTGCGTTCTGAGTGGAGAGGGTTTATTCAATCGACAGCATTTGTTGTTATTGTCGCGACGATACTCATTATGGGAACTTTGCAAAAATGTATGCAGTCTCTACTGCTGCAACCGTTCGTTTCTGCTGTATAGTTGTATTTAAACGTTGGTGAAGATAAAGAAATGTTTGGTTCGATAGAATCTCTCTTTACTAAATTGGCGGAATCGTTGGATGATATATTCATCGCCGCTGCGACGTTTATTGTGCTGCGGGTAGTCTCGAGTTGGCTGTATTGGTGCATCTTTGCGTATTTCCGTTTATCCGCGTACGTTGCGGAAGTGACCAATTTCTTGTTGTGGCTCGTGTTGAGTGTGTTCATTTTGAACCATGTGTTCGGTACTGAAATCTCTACATCCTTGTTCAGTGGGTTTTCGATCGGCATGGGATATGCCTTTCAGCCGTATATTGTTTCGCTGTTTACGGGTTTATGCAATGGGTTTATGATAAAGACCGGCGACACGATTATGCTCGACGATAAACCGGTTCGGGTTATAAAGTTGACATTGTTTTACGTCGCTGTGAGTGCAGAGGGGTATACAACGTTTTTGCCGCATGCTTATTTCGCCAGTAGACCGTTACAGGTCAAAACTGGCTCTGTCAAACAGTGAGCCGTTGATGATGTTGGTGACTGATTCTTTGAACGATAGTTCCCATTCTGGGAGCCTGTGAAGCTGTGTCGCGACCCATACGACAAACCATAAATACGTGGTGGTGATAATTTTGCACGACAAGATGCACAATTGTTTGATATTTTTAAACGCGATGTGGATGAGTACAAATATCAAAATCCAGACCAGTGCAAGTGAAATGGTTTCATACATCTTCATGCGGCACATCGGCAATGGGCTTATAGTCTTTCTGAGAGAATCCAATTATTCCATCTATGACAAACGCAAAGAGTAGGATGACCTGTGTGGCCAGAATGTATTCTGTCCAAGTGTGGTTCGAAATGGTTTGTGTTTTTTGCAAAATCGAACCGAGTAGGAGAACAGTCGACGTAACGAAACACGTGCACACGCGTGTGATTTGGCGACATCTCCGGCGGTTTTGAGCTTGGTAGGTGCATATATGTACCAAGTACATGACGTTAAAGGTGGTCAGCAGAGCGCAGTTCATTATGTAGACGCCAATCGCCTGTGCCGTCGTGTTGTTGAACACCGAGGACAACACGACAATAGTAAACATGCTCCACACGTACCAGTGCAATCCCGGTTCGGTAATTTTTTCGACGTGCGAGACGACACACCAGAATACGGACGCTATGATGGAGACGAGGGTTACCCATATATTCAGGGTGAGGTCCGATATGTATCCCTCGCACAAGAAGATAACGCCCACCAGCACTGCAATGAACCAACTGCAAAACCACAGTAGTGTTTTGGTGTATTTGACTACATTCTGATGCACAAGAATCAGGGCGCCGAATATAGTAATAACCACCGCGGATACAAGTGATATTGTCTTGGGCGTGTGCTGTACGTCGAAATGAGTCATCAACGTGTAGCTAAATATCGATAACCATACGAGTCCCACCCATACGAGAGAATGGCATCGAAACATATATTGGTTACGCAAAGAGGTTTTAAATAGCTAATATTTACAAATACATGCTCGGAGGCGGTGCTGAAGTGGTGAACACTTTTGCGTGTTTTTCAAACGTTTTGAATCCTTCTTCGACATCTGCGATTGTCAAAATGTGTTTGCTCTTTTGAGGAAACTGGCGTACTATGGACGCTTGTTTGCTGTGAAAAATAATTTGTCTGGTGGAGCCGCCACCATGGGGTATTTTTTTGTGGGTCCGTTGGAAGAACTCTGCAAGTTGCGCCCGGTGGGATTTGTCGACTTTCCATTTTGACTCGCGCAACTGTTTGGTGAAGACGTTTTCGAGCATGCTACTCGCTGGCGTCTTGAACCTGTACACGTATCCGAAACGTCGTTCGAGTCCTGCGTTGAACGAAAACAACTGCTTCATATCGTTTTCGTATCCGGCCATGATGAAAATGACCTGTTTATCCGCGTTCGACATCGCCTCGACGATTTCTGTGAGCACTTCACGTCCATACATGTCGTCTCCATCCTTGGAAGAAATAATCGAATACGCCTCGTCGATAAAGATGACCCCGCCTTTGGCCGATTCGATGAGCTTCTTCGCCTTTGCAACAGAGTGTCCTTGGTATTTGCCGACCCAATCCGAGCGTTTCGTAATTTTAAAGCGGCGCTTGTCCACGATGCCGAGAGCATCCCAGACGTCGACCAGTAGCGACGCAAACGTGGTTTTTCCGGAACCGGGTTTTCCCAAGAGCAATGTGTGCACGAAATGACCCTGTAAATAGTCGAGACGTTCTCGACACTTACTTACAAACGGCGGGTCGTCCTCACCGTCGTCTTCGTCTGAAGAATCCTCCTGTTGTTGCAGCGAATGTGTGAGTAGAGCGATGAGCGCCATTTTCGCATGGTCTTCCTCTTCATCCGGCACGTAATCTTCGTCTTCGTCGTCGGAAGTGCTCATGGACATCGTGCGGCGGCGTTTTTTGCCGCGTGTCGGTCGTGTTCGCTTTGATCGGCGCAACTCCGTCACCTTGCACTGAGAGATAAAGTACAGGACCATTTTGGCGACGGTTTCCTTTATGTCGTCGTGCCCGACGAATTCGGACAACGCTTTGAGAGCGGGGACTAATTTCGGATAGTTTTTTTTATTCTCCTTGAGATAATGCTTCAAACGGTTGAGGTGTAGGGTCATAGTTGCCATGATGGTGGTAAAATATATAATCCGTATTTAAAAAAAAATATATGTCTTGAATAGTCGTTATTTTTGCACGGTAAACATGTTTGGTATAGAAAAGTGATGTGAACGTCTAAACAAAGCACAACATTCACGCATATGCGTTTTAGAAATCGACGTCTAACTGAAAACTACTACTGCCGGGGTCGTTTCCGACGCCGGCCATGGTGTATTCTGCGACACGGGCCTCGAAAAAGTTCGTTTTCGAGTCAATAGATATCATTTCCATGAATGCCAGCGGTTGGGACGCATTCCAAGGTTTCTCGTGCTTGCCATGTAGCATGGAGAGCAGTCGTTCGCCGCAGTACCGCACATACTCTACGACATGCTCTGTGGACAGGCCCGTCAGGTTTTTAGGCAGCGCTTTGCGTATAAAGCGTTCTTCGATGTCGACGGCCTCTTGTAGGATTTCTACGGCTCTCTTGGGTGCGATGGGTGGGTTTAACATATTGAGCATTTCGACTCCGAATTTGGCGTGAAGGGATTCGTCCCGCTGAATGAGTTCGTTGCTAAAGGTCAGACCCTTACACTTGTTCTTTGTGCGCAACCAGTACAGGGAGGCGAAGGACGCGGCGAACAGCACACCTTCAAAAATACAGAACGCCCACAACCGTTCCTCGAACGGGCGGTCCGCCTGCATATACTTGTCTGCGAACATGCCTTTGGCCTGTATGCTGGGTTCGGTAGCGAGGGCGTCGAATAAATGCTTCTTCTGGTCAGCGGGGGCAAATTTCTCAAGAGCGGTGGCGTACGTCTCTGAGTGTACGGTCTCAATGTAGGCTTGCAAGGTGTAAAAGGTGCGACATTCTGCCACAGTGACTTCTGACATGAATTGGTCCATTAGATTGTCTATCACAAGCATGTCGGACGATGCAAAGAAGGCGATGATATGAAGCAGAAAGTTTCGCGCTTCGGGCTGAAGCGTGTCCCATTCGGCCTTGTCGTTGTCCCAGGATATTTCTTCCGTGGTCCACATGACAGATTGTTGTTCTTTGAATATTTTCCACAGGTTTGGATGGCGAATAGGTTTCAGGACAAAGCGCTTTTGTTCGGCGGACGTGAAGAACGACATTACTCCAACCATCAGGGGAGTATATATACAACCTATCAGAGAGGAACAATGACAGAATGTCAACCGGACGAATGGGTTGACGGGCTGTGGTTTATCGTCTCGGGTATAATACTTTCTGTCGCAGGCTGTGCGTCTATATTTGCCGTGTCCCCGGTGCTGCGCGATTGACGCCATTTGCGCATGTAATGACGCCGGCACATTTGTTTGGCAAAAGTCGGGCGCCTGCACCGAATGCAAGTGCGCCCTATAAAGTGGCGAAAACATTTTTCGTTCATATACACGGGTTCCGAGCACTGTCTGCACGTTTTGAGGGACGGGAAGACTTTTTTGCGGTAGTGCCGTCGGCATACTTGTCTGCAATAGGATGGCCTTTTACATCCAGCGACTATACAGCTGACGTGCGCCGCTCTATAATGGTGTTTGCATAAAGTCAGCGCGAATATGGGATTTACACAAGGTTTCCAGGTGCAGTGGTAGCACAAGGACCGTGCCTCTTTCCAGTGTGCATAGCATAGATGTCGACGATGTACAGGTTTACAACATTTTGAGCACATAACAAAATTTAAAGTTTCAGTTAAATAGTTTATTTTATTACTCTTCAGGGGCTTCGCCAGACGGGAACTGGTAGTTCATCTGCAGCTCCACGCAGACCTTGTACATGCCCGCAGGGCCGTCGGGGTGCGTGTCGACGTAGTGAGACGTCGGCTTGCTGGTGAACTTGGCGCGCACGTCGTTCAGGTTGGTGAACGGCATACGAGCAAGTACGTGAGACTGAAGGTCGGTAATCACACGGTCGAACACGTGCGCCGGTACCTGCACGTACTTGCCGTTGAACCGCGCCTCGGAATCGACGTTGATGCCCAGTTGCTCCCAGTTCTGGCGAATCACGTTCAGGACAACGTGGTCCTGGCTGACAAGGTAGTACTGCTCACCGGGGAACGCCACGACGCCGTCGTAGAGGTTCTCGGTCGAGCAGTTTCCGTACTGTTGAATGTAGCGGTCAGAGGCAATCTCGTTAGGCTCATACACGTTGAGCTCCGACCGGGACTTTTCGTACGGCATCACCGCCAGGAGATTGCGGTACCCCTGTTCGTCCTTGGAGGTGGCCTCGGTGCCAAAGTCCGTCTTCTGAGGCGTGTGCAGCCAGCCGACGTTGTTCTTCAGCGATGGCTCTTTTTTGGACGCGTTGTACAGGTTGAGAGCGAACGTCACAGGCTCGGAGCAGTCAGAATAGATAGACTTGACGTTGATGGAAGTCAAGATACCCTTGTTGACGTCGACGTCCTCGGCGCCCGCGGTGAACACATGAGACGCGTTCGCCAACTGAACGATGACTCCGTGCTGCATCTGCTCCGCAGTGGCGTTCGCTTCGAAAACGACGCGCGTCGTAAACGTCTCCTTGGGCGAATCGGACGCCGCCGCCGATTGCGGCGCAGTCTTGAGAGGCGTCTCTTTGGCTTCGGTAAGCTTGGCAGCAGTAGCATTGTCGGGACGCTGAATTCGGGACATTTTTTATTACATCAAAACAAGACCCCTTATATAAGGAACAAAAGTTAATTCGTGCAGTACTTTAAAAATGATGGGAATATGTGTTTCGACACTTACCACACAGCGACCAACCAATGATGTTTCCAACCTTGTACAAAGCCCTTCAGCAAAACGCTGATTACGTGGTGGCCGAAGACCTGTCAAACGATGGCCGAAAACAATTTTACAGTGGCACTTTGGAACACCTCAAGCGACTGTACGACACCAAAGCGCACCATTACTGGTACGAATGCCTCATGGAGGACAGACCTTCGCGCCTGTTCCTCGACGTCGACGCGACGACGAACGTCGACATTCACGAAATTGTGCACAACTTGCGCACCGCGATACTCGCAATGCTTGAATCTAAGAGTATTCCTATAGAACCCGATATTCATATCATGGATTCGTCCGGCGACTCCAAGTACTCGTGGCATATTCTCGTCACAAACGTAGTGCTGAAGAATGTTTATCACGTCGGGGCGTTCGTCAGAAGATTACTGCTGTTCTACGCAGATGCGCCCACCATGCAGACCATAGACAGTGCCGTCTACACCAGAAATCGTATGTTCAGACTGCCAGGTTCGTCCAAATTTGGGTCACAGCGCGTGCTGCGTTCCGAACAGCCGTGGTACGAGATGATGGTTCAAATACCATGTGCCAGCCCTATAGAGTGCTTGGAAATAGACGGCTCCGTCCCGGAGTCCACCTCGTCGCCACCACTCGCGCTGTTTCGCGAGCAGGAAGACGGCTCATGGTCGCGTCTCGGGCGAAAGTACACCGCTGGCAACTCTTCGAACTGTACTACACGTTTGATAGCACCCGTGCTCGACTGGCTGGACCACCACGAGCATGCAGAAACGCTGCGACACAAGGTCAAATTCGTTTCCAGCGGTCACTACATCGTACCTGCGAAATCGAGAAAATGCTACATCGCAGGCAGAACCCACAAAGGCAATGCCATATGGTACAAGTTGGATTTAACCAAGCGTCAAATTCGGCAACGATGCTTAGACAGCGACTGCGCGAGACGCAGTCATCTCATTCCGTGCCCTGATAACATTTGGGACAGGTGGGTGGGTGGGTGGGCGGCGGTCGAACCACGACCAAACAACCAAAAGACCCTATATAACATGTCATATTAAGTCGTAAATGCCCATCGCTGTCGTGAAGTCCCCCGAACTTGCAATGAACCCTGAAATGAATGAGGCTCTTGAGGCCGTCATGACCACTCTAAACAAACAAGAGCAGCACGTCAAATCCGTTTCCGTTCTTTCGAACTTTTCGTTGGACACCGAAACTGCACTTTCGGCCGGGATTCCCGTCGTCGTCCAAGGTATAGTGGTATGCCTGAACAAAGAGTACAAATTCAGCCCCGAAGATGCAGCTTGGTTTCACCCCGACGTAGTGCGCGGGCGGTCCGTGTTCGGTCTGAGCTCGCCCGTGGCCAAGTCCACACTCCAAAACCTAGGCATCAAAGGGTCCAACAATTCGGTGGGCGAGTACCAGATTTCTACGCCCGACGAATTCGGATGCGAACAAGTCGAAAACCGCTTGGTTGTCGACTTGTCTGCAAGAGGTCTCATGGCGGACAAATACGACGAGTGGCTCACGAGCGGAATCACGGCCGGCGAACTTGATAACCAGTGGAAACGTATGCAGTTTGGTACCGTGTCGGGCATCAAAGACAAGGCCCGCGCCATGCGCCAGGAAATGGCAGCACGTATTGCGCCGAATGCCAAGCTCGTACACTCCGATATGTCGCACGGAATCCTCTCTGACATCCAACATGTTTACGTGGCGAATGGGGCAGTCCGTAACACCGACACTGTGCTTGTCAAATCCTCCACTCTCGGTGGATACCGCATGTACAGTGTCGGTACATCGGAGCGCCGCTTCTCGCCCTCCAACTTGGGGCTGGCGAATACCTTTTATGCCTGGGATAATCTCTCGAGCAATAACTGTGCGCGCATCGTCAACACCTGTTTGTGGCCCGGTGACCTGTCCTTCAACACACAGGCCATGCGCCCGCCCTCCATCAAGAACATCAAACACGTGGAGGATGCACTGTGCATGACTCTCCGCGACACGCTCAAGATGCGCCAATGTGCCTTGTCGGCGAGCGACAACATCTTCGACAAACTCAGTACGGAAAACGTCCTGCAGCTTACACCGACGTCCGAACAGTCACCGAATGCACAAGCGCACATTTCGGCACCACTCAACATGAACCACGCTATCATGAACAACCTCATGCACAACATCGAAGAGGTGCAGGCCAAGTTTGGAGACTTCCAACTGTTTAACCCCAAATATATCTCCAACGGGCGTCTCCACATTCCGAGAGAAGTATATGCACACGTTGTATAAAATAGAAAAAAATATATATTTTTTTTATCTTGACGGTCTTGTCCATTCAGCGTACACAGAGACATCGCGCACACACCGTAACTGACGTAGCACAGCCGACTGTTCCTGGTGCAACCGCTCGAACGTTCTATCACGAATGTTTGGCCGAGAAAACGTCAAGATAGTAGACACTGCCATTCGAATCGCCACCAAACGCGCAAACAATATTGCGTACCGTGGCGTTTCGACTAAGGTCTTCAACGTTTTATTCACAAAACCGTTGTTTGCAATACTCTCTGCTTCCTTAATATGACCGTACACGTCCGGTGATAAGTAGATGACACCCGAAATCTCAGGTTCTTGCATCCAGTGTTTGTCGGGCTTCGCCACCACGGCACAAATGTTATCAATATCCTGGCCAGACTTGCTTCCTTTGCCCGTAGAAGACACCAATTTACCCAAACGCCGGGCCGAAAAAGCAGACACCATCATCAAAAACTTGTACCCAGGGTCCTCGCGTATTTTCGCTTCGTACCCCAGTCCCATTTGAAACTGTCTTACCGTGGCCCCGTCCGCACCGTGCGACATCATGCGGTCCGCTTGCTCGTCACTCTGCTTCGAGGCGGGTTTATCCTGGTCTAAAACACGCACAGACGTCTCATTCCGTTCCAACCCCTCGGCCGGCGAAAAAGACACGTCATGTTCATCCCACAGGTCCATTTACACTTGGCAGCACGGGCTTTATACTGCTAATCCACATGTTCAACTGGACCAGAGACACGGTGGGTCGACCGCATTAAACGCGGTAAAGTCAAGCGCGTGAACATACGGTCGCGTTGATAATCCACCCATTTGAAATATATCATCATCCCGCTAACCAAAAGACACAGAAATATCCAATGGATGTGACTCCACAGCCAGTCGAGAGTACCTTCACAACGTCCATGGCCACACGGATACCAATCGTTCACGATATCGTACATCGCCGCCTCCGTCGGGCTCTCATCCACTATGTGTTCGGCCTTCTCACACAAATTAAATCTACCCAACTGAGAACGCGTTATAGCATCCGCACACACGTCCGAATTCAAATACACGCGTGCCTCTGAGTGTTTACGCGTTCTCTCCACGCGATACCGATTGAAATTACGAAACTGAAGAACCAGCGTCACGAAAACGAACAATCCGAACAACCCACGTAAGTACAACATTAACTCGCTACGGACTTTATTTATACTTGAACAAATCACGACGCGTAATTAAATCCACAGTACTATATTCGCAGAACACGCCTCCCTCGAATTCAATTTAAACAGTGTTGGTCTGTTGGCCGACGGGTCGTCTCAAAGTTGGGACAAACACGTTGCAAGTTAACTCTTTAGGGGGTTTACGTTTTTGTTCGCCATATGTGAATTCATATTCACGACCCCAGTACCCAGTGCCACAATGTTGTCTATCGTCGTCGCCGTGTTATGCATGCTAATAACTTGGAATGCGGTGCTCCTTCGTCGTGTGAACGAAATCACGGCGCAGATGGCCGAGAATGTCGAGATGGTTGCGCGCCTGAAGGCCGGCTACGGGGACAGCATCGAAAAGACGAACAAGACAATGCATATTTTGACATCGGGCGTCAAGGCTATGCAAGCAATGGTAAAGGATAACTCGGTACAGGTGGACAACATTATGGAGTCGTTCAGCAACATCCACTTGCGCATGGCAGCATACGAAAATTCCATTCCGAGCGTGTCCGCGCCGGCAGAGAGCGTCATAAACCCGGACCTGATGGACCTGAGCGAGTATCTGAAAACAGAGTCCGCGCCAGACTGTGCACAACCCGACGAGACCTCAAACGACGACGACCCGTCCGAGTAGCACTGTGGATACGAAGTATTGCATGCCAGAGACTCTGAATCCCATATTTTAGTTAAATTAAAAGCATATTTAAGTCCAAGTCATTGTAGCATACCATGTCTGACCACACCGTTACCGCTGTATTCACTTTTAAGGACAGTCCGAGCAAGGACAAGTTCATTGAGTTTTGTAACGGTGAGAATGGCCTGTCGGTGACGCGCGGCTGGAAAGGCTGTAAGTCTATCGAGTGTTACGAGTCGCACGCGAACCCGTGTCAGGTTACCATTTGGCAGAAATGGGATAGTCCGGGGGCGCACGCTAGTTACGTGCAACATCGCCACGACGATGGGTCTTTTGATTTCCTTGGAGAGCTGATTGCGTCACCGCCGGAGATTACACCCTTGCGCCCGGTGGTGTTTGAGACAGACCAGCAGCAGGTCGAGCGCGTGATTCGCGATATGTGCGACAAGGACCACACCGTTGGAATGCAACACATGTCTAAGAACTGTGTGTTTGTTCGTCCCACAGGAAACCCGCTCGACGCCAAGGGTTGGGACGCGATGATGAACAACACCGAAGTGTCGGTTGAAGCCAGTGAGCTCGTCGGCATCAACAAGCTGCGCATCTCCAACAACATGGCGTACGTATGCTACACTTCACACAGTACGTTTACGTACAAGGGCACGCAGAACGACGATGTGGCGGTGTTCACCTCTGTTCTTGAGAAGAGTGACGGTCGCTGGCAGGTTGTGCTTGGACAACGCTCTACGGGGCGCAGTCCCAAGGAAGCACCTCCAGTGTTTCCGGCGGAAGAAGCATAGATATAATAGTCTAAATATTCACGAACGTTTGTTTTCATTCATCGTAATTTACAAAAGCTAAAGCGTACACACCCTGGTCTCCAATGGGATATACAGAGCGTTTGCCATTGTCCCACACAACTACGCACCAACCCCGCTTGCCCTGCTGCACCTGATTGTACTCGCGTCCTGAATTCTCTCCGACGAGCTGACCCTCGTCGTCGACATACCCGACGACGGTGCCATGTACGCGACTTTTTGGGCTTTCAGAAGAATTCCAGTCGATGTTGTCCCGCCATTTGTTGTTCCAGTGTCGACCACGACACACGCGACGCTCCAGACACACGTTATCAACTGTGACCAGAGTTCCGTGAAATTCGTTTTCCATAATGTTTTCGATATTCATGCACACGTAAGCGAGCCGATAAGAGAACATGCTCACAATGTCCACAGAATATTCACCCATCGGATGAACCACATATTCACAACTTTCTTCTTTTCGCAATGGAGACTATCCCTATGCGAATAGTATAACGGCACAAACCACCGCCATGCTTTGTAATGCCATCAATACGTAAAATAGTTGTTGTTCATGCATCGGACCACACACCCACAGAATGACATTCATGAACGTGCCATAACCAGAATGATATAATTTGTCAGTGTCCGGATTGTAGTGTGGCATTCTATGCCGAGCACAATCCAAGTAGCCCATTAATTCAGGCAACGAGAGTACGGTATTCACAATCTGGGGACACATTATGAGTGCGAGTTGTTCTGTTTCGTGTCTTGCAACAGCTACAAAAAACATCCCACTGAGATAGCACCACGAATCTCCCACAAAAACAGACGCTGGATAACGGTTATGGTAAAGAAGCGCCCCGGCGACAAAAATATAGCTGATGAGCGCACTCTTTGCGCTGCAAAAAGAGAGAAGACCTATAGCAATGACAAGTGTTTGTCCGACTTCTATTCCATTTATCCCAGCGTAGATGTTGATAGAATTGCCGCACCATATACACCACAAGACCATGTATACATGATACACATATCCTAGTTCCAGGTACTGGCCGAAAAGGGACACCGATGTATTGTCGTCGGCCATGAGAAGAATATATCCCGCGGCTGAAAATAGTATCTTATATCTCCACCGTAGGTCGATTATATCGTCCAAAGCTCCTATGCATAGTCCGACGAGGGTGGGTCCGAAGGTGAAATCTTTATGTAAACAAGTTAACAGTATTATGCCTGCAACAAGTCCCATTGCTTCTGGAATTGACGGCTGACCCTTTTTATGCATGTCTTTTCCCACAATACCGAGTCGTTCAAAGATAGGCGCAGACCACGCAATGGCCATATAAGTCGCAACGCCTTCCATACATTCTATAGCACTGCACTCTTATAGAAATATTTTAGAATCCGATATTGAAGTTTCTGCCACTTCACATGCGGGTACACTTGTAAGAGTCGATATTGACCACAGCCTCTGAGGAAAAAAAAGTCGGTCTCGACGCTGTTTTAATTTAATTTAAATTAAACTCGAACCACCTGGCGAAAAAAAAAGTCGAGGCCACTCTGTTTTAATTTAATTTAAATTAAACTCGAACCACCTGGCGAAAAAAAAAATCGAGGCCACTCTGTTTTAATTTAATTTAAATTAAACTCGAACCACCTGGCGAAAAAAAAAGTCGAGGCCACTCTGTTTTAATTTAATTTAAATTAAACTCGAACCACCTGGCGGAAAAAAAAGTCGAGACCACTCTGTTTTAATTTAATTTAAATTAAACTCGAACCACCTGGCGGAAAAAAAAGTCGAGACCACTCTGTTTTAATTTAATTTAAATTAAACTCGAACCACCTGGCGGAAAAAAAAGTGGAGGGCTTGGTTTTAATTTAATTTAAATTTAAATGCCACCATCTGACGGAAAAAAAAGTCGAGACCGACACTGTTTTAATTTAATTTAAATATGAGTTCCGCCTTCACCTACTACATGAAACCAAGCCCTGACGCGTTCAAGCGCGCAGTGGCTCCCACAAGTGCGCTACCGGTCATAGAAATGCCAGCGTCGGTACCGCAGACTTCCGTACCGTCCATTTCGCGCAGCATTTGGTCGCCGGACGTTCATAGTTCGAGCCCCTGCAGCCGCGGATGCAGTTGGTTCGGGTATGGTAGTTGCCTACGCCACTGGAAATAGTGTTCGAGTACGCCCCACTCCGTGGTCTCAGCGCGCCCAAACCGACGCATATCCATGGACAACATGGACGGATGCACGCGCACGCGATAGAGCAAGTATTTGGAGCGGTGGTTGTAGCGTACGTCTGGACTGTCCACGATGTGATTGTGCAGCATGTCGGCACACTGGTGGAAGTCGTGTCGGGGTGAAAAGATGTGACAGTTGGTTTCTTCACAAGCTTCGCGGACAGCTGTGTCCATTGGACACGCATCGCGAGCATCCGTTTTGCCACCCATGTCTTCGTACTTGCCGTTATATTTATTAAACAGACGCAGCGTTCTGCCGTGCGCGTGCGTCCATAGCAATACTCCGGCGGCGCGCACTGGGTTACCTTTAAAGTAAAACGTCGGCCTATCCATACAATATGTGAGAACACAAGAAATACATTATATACTGAATTAAAAATGTAATATGGGGCGCATACTCTCTGCTGGTGCGAGCAATGCCTGTCGCTCTTGTTCTAGTTGATGCAGCAGCACCTGACGCTGTTGTTTCATGGCTAATATAGAGGTCACCCATTGTCCTCTTTCCCAGTCTCTCTTTTTGTCGGCTTCTGTGCCGACGTGGACTTCGTACCACTGGAACAACGGGGGAAACACGGAATCGTTGACCACGAGCTGTTCCTGAAGCGTGCGCTTGTTACGTCGAAGCCCGCTGGGTAACTGTTTAAACCACGCGTTGAACTGGGTCATATGGACAAACCGGTTTTGGCCGTAGTCAATTTGTTGCAACTCGCCCCGCAGATACATATAGTTATCAAAATTCGGGTCGCGATTGTACAACCCACACGTGTCGTACATCTTGAGTATGAATTGGAAGACGTGCATGGAGCCTGCGCCCAGCGCTCTGTTCAGCGTGTTCACGACGTAACGCTTCGCCGATAAGCCGCGCATATACTCGTAACCTTGTTCGAGGGGTTTTTCCTTGAGCGGTTGAGAACATTTTTCTATAATTATGGCTGAGGAGTTGTAGGCTTTGACCTCTGGCGCCAGCCCGTGCTTGTGCGCCCACTTCTGGAGTTCGGCTTCTATTTCTGGCGCGGCATTGTTCTCGTCGGTCGGTGTGTGTTTTTTTAGGATGACAGGCGCTTCTTTGTCGTTCAAGTAAATGGCAAATATTTGGGAATTCAGGCCCATCGACTTTATCTGTTTGACATTGACGACGACTTCGGTGGTTGTGTTGGCTTCGACCACGAAGCGGCTGCTCCGACGGCCGGCCGAATCCACCAGAGGTGGCATCTTGTCCAATTTCGTCCACACGCGAAGAATCTCTTCCCATCGAGTGCCACGTGGTTTCTTCAGGGGTGGACCGTACGGCGACACTGGCCGAAGCCGTTTCAACGGACGCACCGACATTCGTTTGAACATCACTACTTTTATAGGGACCACTCATTGCGATCGTGTTTCGCCGGGTGGTTTCGGGGTCCGTCGTGTTTCAATTTGTTTCATATATAAGTGGCATGTGCTGACAAGATGACCGTTACTGACGCTGAAATCATTCGGTGTTTCTTTGGGAATTCGCATGGCATCCGCGGAACGGCCGGGCGGTTGGGCGTGTCCAGAACGCGCGTTGGGCGTGTTATCACTGCGTACAAGAAAAAGTACCATATTAGGTAGCGTTTTTGGGAGACGACGGTGGCACGGGTGGCACGGACGGTTCTCTGTACGAATACCCGTTTACGAACGTCGACCAGTGCCGTCGCATCGCCACCTCGGCTTGACAGCGCCTCCGCAAGTTTAACGTTTTGTCCCTCGTGATGAAGTACTGTTGAACAGACTTGACCCACGCATCCTCGACGGCGTCCTCGAAGGACTCGACGTTGGGCAACCCGTACAGCAGTGCAGTTTCAGCGGCCAACACGGGAGTTTTGTGATGTGCGCTGGTAAGGCGGTAGCGTGAACAGTATACTTGGTAGGCCATACCTGTACAAAGAAATGAATATTTTTATACTCTGTTTGTCCTTTACGGCGTGCTCCTGTCCCGCCGAATTTCAATCGGAATCAGAATCGGAATCAGAATCGGAATCAGAAAATAAATTATCAGTGGATTTAGCCCCTGAGTTTGAATACCACCTTGGGAGGTAATCATGGTGTCCCTTCCCCTTCACAACCGTGTACAGTCCCGATTTGACGACGGAACCTGTGCTCTTAAAGTCGAACTCTTCGCATTCACACACCTTTTCGCCGAGTTGGAAGTCTCCAAACGAGCTCTGATTTCCCAATTTTAGTTTGCCCACATTGAATGAGCCTTTGGGTACTAGTATGTTTACGCGGATGGGGCTTCGACGGACTCGTCGGTATTCGCCACGCCCAGTATTGTCAATTTGCGTTCTGCGAATGTCGTGGTGAGTATTGTTGTCCGAGAAATCCTCATCCGGTAAAAAGTGTCCTACCGGCACCGATATGGTCATTATGCCGTCGTAGTATTCGAATAATGTTTTCAATCCAGAACACATACGAGAATGGTCGCCACTGCGCACCACCGCTGCCGCACGTGCGATAGACTCTGCTTCAGCGTCCAACGCTTTCCGACGCGTCTCCTTGGCTTTCCGGCGTGTCTCCAGGACTTGTCGGAGTCGCTCCGACTCTTTCTCAAACCGCAATTCTTCCTCGTGGGCCTTCTTCGCGCTTTCTTTCGCTTCTTCTTGCGTTGGGGCGTGGTCAAACGTGATATCATACTCCTTTGCGTGTATGCGCCATTCATCGAGCCAAGTCTCATTGTCCTTCAACAGTCTGGACGCGGAAACCCAAAACCTGAAGTTAGTCATCTTTTCCTTTTTATTCGGTTTACGACGAACGAGTCTGCGCTGAATCGGTATTTTTTTCTTCAGCACCAGTTGAGAAAACATCGTCAGTGCGACCTCCGTAGCCGTTTATATACAGTCGTTTATTGAATTAAGAAAACGTCAAAATACTCATACGTTTGTCATTTTGTAGGGGAAACAATGCCGCAGTTCGGGTTCTGCTGCCGCGTTTCCCGTCATGTACAATTTCAACCACGTGGAATGCGCCACGACGGCGATGCGGCGCCCCGGCACCGTGTCTACGTAGTCGTTGAAGTGACGTCGATACATTGCTGCAGGCTGAGCGTTTGGCCATGGTTGTTCAGCGTCGCGCAAATCTGTGAAATCGACAGCAGGGAACAACGCTTCCAAGACGAGTCGGGAAGAGCGTCTGTTGCAAATCTGCGTGTGTTGCGGAACCTCTTTTAGACATTCCAGCGCCACCGTTTTGGTGCGCGGATACATCAGTTGGGCTGTCTGTAGCGCCCGGGTCAAGGGCGAGACCAGAACCATGTCAACTTCGGGCACAATGGCTGTGCGCGCCTGGTGCATGCCCCGAACCGTCAACGTGGTGTCCGCGAATTGTTCGTACACTTGGTTTCCGTATACCGGGGCCAATTCGTTGTGCACGGCTTCGCCGTGTCGGATGCCCACCATCTGCCGCCTGACGATTTGCCGCACCAAGGCGGCTCGTGGGGCCAATTGGGCGGCCATCTGTGGTGTGGTGTGGCCCCAGCCCCCTTTTATACCACGTTCGGCCTCAGGTACGCCATGATTCGCGCCTTTGCAAAGTGAAAGTCAACATTTGTTTGCCTGTACATTGCCACGCAGACGAAACCAAAACGCGTGGCATCCATATAGTATCGCCAGGCCTGACGTTTATGGTGCGCGGCTCGGCGCAGCGCGCCGTACAACACTTTCTTCTTTGCGTCTGAGCCCCCGGTCGCAGCCATCGACTTCACAATGCGCGGGTACGCTTTGAACAGTACGCGGAAGTCCGTGCGCTGGCTTTGAGTGAGGTGTAGCTCGTCGAACCACGTGTGGTAGAGGCTGTAAAGGTCGAGTTGCATGGCTTTGGTCACCACGTACTTATCCATTTGTTTGTATTTAAGTCACCGACGACCCTGGCAATATGTCACTGGAGGGTTGCACGCTGGAGGAACTGCGTGCGTTGGTGCGCTGCTTTAAGTCTCAGGCGCAGGCGAGCGGGATTGGCTTACCTGTGGGTGGACCTTTAGACTCAGAAACCGAAGATTCGTTTCGAACGCGTGTAATCAAGTGGCTGCAGCGGGTCGAACCGGATGTTTCCAAGAGACGTTTGGCACTGCGCAGCATACGGTTGATATTTTAAAGCCTATTTTAAATTAAATTTGTCCCAGCGCGGAATTTTCTCAGACAGGTGCGGAATTCATTTAAATCAAATTTGTTATTCTTGAAATTTTTTTTGTGTATCACAAGACCAACACACATTCTTCATATTCCCATACAGCACGTATAAAGCACGGTCATACGTCGGGCGCTGACCATGGCAGCCCTCTCAAACATGTTCAAGAGCATCAAAAAGCCGCCGCGGTGCAAGCCCAGTGCCCGCGTCGGCAACCACGCCCCAGAACAGCGCGCGCACGTGAGTCACCGTCTCCAGTTCAAGCCCGGTCACATGTCCGACAGACAATGGCAGGCACTCAACGAAAACAAACGGTACAACTACGAGGTTTACCTGGAGGGTATGCTTGCCATTCAACAGCGGCGTATGGTCGAAGCTGCGGCTGCAGAACGACGCAGGCGCGCTGCCGTACACATACAGCGCGCCTGGAGGACGGTCAAGTTTCGGAAATATGCGCCCCGTGCCCCTAGGCCTTCCTTCAGGCGCGCAGGAGAATTCACAGACTCTGACGATGACAGTTCTGACTCTGACGACGAAGAGCCCGTGCAAATGTCGATGCCGTTTAAGATGTGTCATGCGGGCTCGTACGGCCCCGGTAGCGTGAAAATATACTTTGACTCGGTCAACCCGAGCCTGACAGACCAGAAGCCTATCCCCAACACACAATGGGCCATGGAATTGCCGGGGAGAGGCTACGGGCCTGACAATATCCGCGTTTCCGAAGACGGCAAGGCGTTGACTCGTCCCGAAGACGGCAAGGCGTTGAATCGGGCCGTTGGGCCCCGTACTCGCCTTGGACGTTACCCCTGCTACCCACACGTGTTTCGTTTTAAGACTTCGCGCGAACCCTTCGAGGCCGCTCTCCGAGTGTGTTGCACTATTGCACATGTGCATGGCTATGCCATCCTGTGCGAAGACGGTGACACTGGCAGAACGATATACCTACCGCATACAGTAGTGCAGGAATTTCGGACACCGAGTTGGGAATCCTATGGGCACATGGTACCGTTTTACATCGGCATCGAATGGGATTAAACTTCAAGGTTTCATTGAAACATAATCTTAGACGTCGTTGTCGGCGACCATCTTGAGTCAACTCGACTCCGAGGAAATAAACATGAAATCAAGTATATAAAAATGACCAACGTACATAGTGCTTAACTTATGTAAGACATAATCTTATCCAAGATTACCGGTTGCTTGTGTAAACGTAAATGAGTATGTCTCGCCCCGCACTGATTCCACACAAGATGAAGGCGCTGCTCCACAACAAGAAAAGTTGCATTGATGTGCGGGACGGTCAGGTCTACGCCATCAAGGCGAATACGAACAATCGCAAGTGGTTTAACGAGGTCACGCCGGAGGAGGCGACGATTTCTGTGAATCCGCGGACGAAGCGCGAGAACAATCTCGTGTATTCCGCGACGACCCCTTTCCACGTGCTTAGCTTTGGGTGCGGTGCAGACACATACTATTGGGGACGATACAAGTGCGTTGGCGGTCAGCGCGACAGGCAGTTCAAGTTGGTGTACGTCGACGACGGGTCTTTGGAGGTGTGTTTGGCACCGGGCGAGACGAACCACCGTTCCAGGCTGGAATCGCAGTGGTCGGAAGCGTTCAAGCGGCAGGGCGTGGAGGCGACGTTCGAGCCGGCCACGATAAAGTTGCCGGACGGTTCCGAATACACGCCCGACTTTTGGCTGCCAGAGTCCTCGACGTTTATCGAAATCAAAGGACCGAACCCGACGAAGCGTGAGTTCCTGAAGTGCGCGGAGACGCGCCGTCTGGGGTTTAAGATGAAGATGTTCCATGGACCTCCATCCGAGTTTACGGAATACGACTGGTCCCAGGGCGGCAAAATGGTGTTGCGGGAGCACAGTTCGTTCTACCGTTATGTGCATCCGTCAAGCGTACGTAAGCGCCGTAAACTGCACAACGTTTCCGGAATTTAGTGTATTTATTGTTTAAAAAAAAAGTATTTAATAGATGTTTGTTCCGTCAAATGCATTGTATTTGGTGTGGCGTTCGTCGTGATTATTATGACACGGCGGAACACGCGTCCCGTCAAAACTGTGGAGAATCCGACTGTGGTTATCACGAATTCAGTCATTTTGCGTCCTGTATTCGAGTATGGAATGCTCTTAGTTGGTTGGTCCACAGGAAGCGCCGTTCTGAACACCATTATGATTTACTCCGGCATGAGCGTCAGACACGGTCACACACTATTTAAGGGACTGTGGATACCGAGTGAATGTCTGCAATAAGGACGCACGATGTGTACAGTGTTGTGACTGGCGACGATGTATTGCTCACGGCAGATGACGCCGAGAAACGTTTCAAGGTAACTTCGTTGCTTGTCGATAGGCAACGTCAGTCCGTCTGTCAAATTTTCGCGCAGGCGGACAGTGTGGGTTCAATGACGTCGTCGGACACAAGGGCATGGAACTGTAAAATTGTGTCGACAGAACCGTCGTCGCACGCTGTAAAATTCAACGTAAAAGCTATAGTCGGCAATGAATCGCAGGATTTGGTATTGACATCCGTAAAGAAAAATGATTCAGAATGTATTATATGTTAGCAGAAATTGGATTTCCGTTTTTCATTATAAATGCCTTATTGTGTAAGTTTAGGATGCATTTCGGCGCGAATGTAGGCGGAATATTTTTCGTACTGTTGTACTTTGTAGCTGTTTCAGCAGAATGGCCTCCGAAAACGTGTACACGGGACGCAACAATAAAAGATGGCGCGCTTCAGCTCACATCATCAGGGACTGTTCAATCGACGTGTAAGTTGGCCCAGATGTACGACAACGAAGTGTATGTAAGCATGTCGCGTTTTTACACAAACAAAAACCACAACTATCGTCGTGTGTTGGATTCTAAAATCGTACTGACAGTGAACGACGACACGGATAGTCCACTGTTCGACGTGGAGATTCACAGTGATAAGGTTCAGACCATATTGAAACGCGCAGACAAAGGTGTGCCGCCAAATCGCTGCTTCGGCATTTTTTTCAACGAAAAGCCGTGGCAGCTGAAGGTGGAGGTGCAATCGTTTTATGATTTGCAGAAGACTGTGGTGGGCGTTGCCACTTCCAAACACGGCCGCGGATTCAAATCGTGTTTTCGGTTCGAATTGGACCGCACTCTACAGCAGTTCACGCTCGATGTCGGCGGCATGACAGAGTCAGGTATGGAGCAGTGGGTGCATGATGTTCGAGCGACATCGTTTCTGAAGGCCACAGGAGACGTGTCGACCAGAGTTGTCAGTTTAGAACGGGACCTGAAGGCATTGACACAAAAAGTGAAGAGTTTAACATCAGTTGTTTCACAGCAGACGGCGAATCATAACCAACGTATTGATCGCGTGGACTCGCGACATACCGAAATGCGAAAAGATTTGCGCTCATCTCAATCACGGAACACCCTCAGCATTCAACGGTACTCGTACATGTCATGGACATTGGTGGTCTTCGTGTGTGTGTTCGTGGGCGGCGGCATCAAATTCATGCAGCACTATATCAGTAAGCGAGACAAAATAATATAAAATCCAAAACGTAGAGAATATGTGTCTATTTAAATAGAATGTGTACATGTAACACGAAACTATGTCTGCTTTCAATTACGAACCGTCCAAAAGTTCTCTTCGTGCTGACACCGTTGTCGAGTTTGTGAACCGCAGTCTTCTTGACTTCAAGATGAATGAAATCCCCGGCATGGGTCCGGCTTCGATTCAGAAATTCGGTGACCGTGGTATTTACACTCCTGCTCAAATTGTGGCCAAGTTCCTGTCGTTTGTGGATTCGGAAGACGTCGAGGCCCAGCAAGTGTGTGAGGCCTTCTACAACTGGGCAAACCCCATCATGGGAAAAGCCAACACACACAATCTGACCTTTGCGCTCGCTAATTACGCAGGCGAACACGGTCTATTCCGCTACGAGTAGACACTTACACATGTCCCTAACATAGTGAGACACATAAATGTAAACCCCGATATAATTAAAACCGTCTGTTTCATAAGTATACCCACCGTGACAGCTAATGTACCCGTTATTATCCCTACAAGAGAGACGACCACCAATTTCCCAAAGGTGGGCGCAGGTTTCATGGTTTTTTGTCTCGACGCTTCCCGAAACGCCAGTTCCGGGGGCATCAAGCGTCGCAGATGACGACCGTTGTGAACTGACATATACCCAATAAATTGCGCCAGTGTAAATACACACATTTGATTATCGACATTTCACAAATGTACAGAATATCAAAGAAGCAAAATGACCTGTTGTGAATATCACTGTAAATGGATTCAACGATGCCTCAAATGAGCGAATCCGAATTCGACGAGCTCAAGCGCGCGTATACTGACGCCATTCCCGAAGGCGACGCTATCAAGGCCCAGTTGAAAAGCTTCAACAAGGCCCAAAAGGAGCGGCACGCCAAAATTTACGCGTACATGCGTGAGAATGGCATTATGCAGGCCGACTTGGGTGGTGTGACTTTCGAGCGTGAGGAGAAAACGACTGTGCCTGCGGTTTCGCTGAAGACTTTGGAAGAAATTGTGGAGAACCCGGCGGTTGTCGAGCAGTACAAGCGTGAACACGCAAAGACACAGGAGAAACTTCGCGTCCGTAAGCCGAAGCGTCAACGCACCACGGACACATCCGCCGGAAACGTCTAAAATACAATATTTAAAAGAAGATGTTTATTTTGAAATGAAAAGACCTCGATGTAAAACCTGTAAGCATACTATGAAAGGCCACAAGAAACAAAAATGCGGGAACGAGGAAACACTTGAGTTTTCGGATGGCTCCACGTATATTGGCACTGTATACGACGGCAAGCCGTCGGGTCGGGGGCGACTGATTGTGTCGGTACGGCATACGTACGTCGGCGAGTTCTTAGATGGAAAGCGTCATGGTGTAGGAGTTCAACGTCTGCCTGCAGGTATAGTGTACGACGGGCACTGGAGGAACGGTCATTATCACGGGCACGGGACGTTGCGCACATCGGATACCACGTACACGGGTGGTTTTTACCATGGAAAATACCACGGCCACGGTGAATTTCGTGGGGAGGGCGTATACAGTGGTAAGTGGGCGCATGGCAATAAACACGGGACCGGCACTTTGACTGACGCACGCGGGACGTATGAGGGAACTTTTTACCATAATTTAAAACACGGCACGGGGGTCCAAACGTATGTCGACGGGTCGGTATACTCTGGGTCCTGGCGTTCGAGCCAAAAACATGGACTGGGCGTGATGACCAGAGAATTCGAAACCTACACCGGGGACTGGCTGCACGATAAGCGGTCGGGTTACGGAAGGTGGGAATCGAAATACTTGGGGTCCTATGAAGGTCACTGGAAGCGCGGAGTGCGGCACAAACGTGGCACACACACGTATACGGACGGCTCTGTGTACAAGGGCTGTTGGAATTTAGGACGGCGGACGGGCCACGGCGTAATGCAGTTCGCGGACGGCTCTACGTACAGAGGTTTCTGGTTCCAAGATGAGATGCACGGACGAGGAATGTTGAAGGAGCCCTGTGGACACACGTTTGAAGGCGAATGGTCCTCCGGTGACCGCGAAGGCATGTTCACAGAGACCAAAGACGGCGAAACCCTGGCTGAGGGTCCGTGGTTGTGTGACACGAGGCATGGTTCGTTCCGGGTAAATGGAAAACGTGAATTATATCTCTGGGATACGAAAACGTCATTCAAATCTACCAAGCATGCTCGAAAGGCTGTGACAAGAATGATGAAGAAAAAGGACGCGCTGTCTGCCGAGGAAGTCCTTCGTTTTTATCCAGAGCTCATCAAATGGTCGCTGTTCGAGAAACACGACCGTCAGGGGATTCTGGTTCACATGTTGCCGCAGCAGACCATCGACAAAATGTTTCGCCGTTGTGCGTACAAATTCTTTCGGAAAAAACGCTTCAAGTGCATTGAACGCATGTACGGGTGTTGTTCAGAATCCCTGCAGGCTCAAATTGTCGAACACGCAGAATTGTTGTTCGATGCGATGACTCGAGAATTCGTAGCCAACCCGTGGGTCGTTGGTACTGTGGGCTACTCGTCCACCACGAAAGAAAAGCTGCTGAAAGGACTGCATCTCGGGGAATACGGGCGCTGTGAACCCAGAAACCCCTACACACGCCAGAATTTGAACGAACAGTCCGGCGCCTATTTGAACACGATGAAAATCGCACAGTCTGTGTACACAAAGGTATGCAACGCCGTTCCGAAGAGTATTCACACATTAGCATTTGAATTCGAAATGCAGGATTTTGAAAGGTTGTTGAGAAATGCGCGCGCAGCGAACGACAGAGATACAATTAAAACTTTAATAAATGAACGAAACGAGTTTATGAAGCGTCATCGGGCGGAGTCAACGAGCTCAGATGACTCTCGATGTCTGTGACACAATCTATGGTATTTGTAGTTTTCAATGTTGTTACAGTAACAGGTTTCGTTTGGCCAATACGCCAAACACGTCCAATAGCTTGCTTGCGAACGTGTACATCCAAGCACGGCTCGAGAAAGATAACTTGGGACCCAGCGGTCAGAGTAATACCCACCGATGCCGTTTTGGTGGTCATAACAAAGACACGCACGTTGTCCTTCGTTTGGAAGTCGCGAATAGATTTCTCGCGCCGTTTGGGTGTCATTCGACCTTCGATGGACTCGAATTGTACGTTTGCCTGTGTCAGTGCCTTGCAAACCCTTTTCCACGCGCTGTGAAATTGCGTGAACAAAACAAATTTTTCGGCCGACTCTTGTACGAGCCGTACGACAGTAGATATTTTGTGACCGTTGGAGGACGTCAGTGCTTCAAGGCGCTCGTGCGTTTCGGCGTCCATCTCGACAGTACCACCGTTGGCCTCCGTCATGTACCATATGCTTGACACCTGCTCTGTAGCGACAGGGTCATGCACAGATAATTCGTTCAACACAGCGTTGCCCGCTGGGGCCCGGCACAACGGACATTTACGCGTGGGGTCGTGATGGTAAGTGGCTTGTATGCATTCAAAACAAAACATATGATGACACGGCGTCACAGTGGGTCTGTCCATAGCATCCATACAGATGCTACACTTCTCGTTGCCCTCTGTCCAAGACTGAATAAGGTCGCGCAGAGACTCATCGTAATTCGTAGTTCCGAGCGTGTCCAGGTAGTTTTGCACTGAATTCGTCTGCGTCCGTACTTGTTGTTGCGGACAAGGGAAGCCGTAGTGACTCGTTCGATTGAGTAGTGGATGAATTGCAGCTTGGCGAAGCCATCGAATATAATGCAACCGTCGCGTTAGATGGTTGACGCCAGGGCTCGACATGTCGCTCTCCATACGATGTTGAATGCACATCAAAAGCTGTTGATACAACTCTGGACAACTGTGTTCAATGTGCATCGTGTTGCACACAACGCCAGGAAGCTTCAGGCGTACATGGCGCTTCTGTTGCCACCAGGTGCAGTTTGTAAGTATGTCGCACAGTAGTGACGGTGTGTCACATTGGTGCGTTCGAAAAAAGGGAGTCGACGTCATCAAATCATTAAACGGTGCGACGCCCAGGAAGGCTAACATAGAAGACACACTCTGAGAACATTTAGGCCACGGTGTTGCAGAGACGCACCAACGCAGAGGTGCGAACAATCGGCACACAGCCCTGGTAGTCGCCGAGTGTGCATTGCGCATCTCGTGCGACTCGTCCAGAATAATTCGGCCCCAGCGCACGGCGCCAATGGTCGGCACGTGGCGTTGAGTCTCGTTCACCACGATACGATACGTGGTGAACACGATGTCGGCAGCGCGAAGTTCATCCATGTTGCGGGTACGACGCGCACCATGAAATTTGCAAACACGCAACGTAGGGACGTGCCTCGCACTCTCAGACATCCACACAGCTAACATAGTCGTAGGCACGACCACCAAAGTAGGGCCAGGGGTCTTGTTCGAGGCGATGAGCGCCAGCATTTCCACTGTCTTGCCCATACCGACGTCTTGCGCCAACAAACCCCCACGAACGGTCGTATTCGGCGGTGTCAGAGACACGTACCCAAACACCGACGAATAAAACGAAAACCCATCTTCAAGCGTATGCGTAGACCAACCCCAAGCAGACGTAGTTTCGGCCACAGTCTCTCGCTCCAGGAGCCAGTTTAGACAACGCCGTTGAAATGGCATGAGTTCGGTCACAAATGTCGCCGATGGAGGTGTACTCAGGGTTCGTTTCGCCGTCTTCCGACATCCCCTCAGAACGTTATTGAAAAACTTGTCGTCTACGGGTCCAGGTATGTGCACTGGGCGCGTTTTCGGATACAGAAGGAACATCAAACGCTGCATCTGTGTGTGTAACCCCACGTCATACTCTCGTGGCTTGACAAACGTCATATCGTGAATGTGCACTGTGAACGTCAACTTGTTGTCTACAACACCTTGCGGCCGAAACAACACCACAGGTAAACAATCATCACGCCACTTTTGAAGCTCCGTTTGGATATGATGACTTGGACGTTTCCACATTTGCAACTTCGGGAACAGGTCGGACCGTACGGATTCTGGAAACAATTCCACCGTCTCGGACAGAGTCTTGTTGTACAAACTGTTACTAAAACGATCGATGAGTACATTATGCACGTCACACAGTGCGTGAAAATACGTCATCCATTCCACACGGAAATCGTGTACGTCAGTGGAATAGCCTCCACGCGGTTTAGGACGACTCGGACGGTGTACATGCTCGCGCGTAAGGGACACTATCGCGCGCCATATCTCCCACTCTACAGAGTGCGATTCCGGTCGACCATACCGAATGAAAGTGGACAACATACTCGACATTGGCACTGGCATTTCTTGGTCCCCAAGAAAGCCAGAAGATACTTCCAGAGTACCTATGCATCGTGTCCAAGACGCTCGGGGCACAACAGTAGACGGACGTTCGTGCCGAATAGTCAACCACTCAATGCGTTGGTCTGACATATGCTCCCAACGACACGGTATGTCGTCCACAATGCGAATGCGAACGAGAGCGTGCGTCTCGTCGAAAGCATCGATGACCCAAGTCCCACCATTAAAACGAACAGTCGACCCAATATACGTATTATCGCTTCGAGTCACTTTCAAACGTTTCGGGATATGACCCATCGTTTCACGCACCATCAACCAATGACAACCTGCGTGCAAATCGTCTCCGAAACGTTCAATGGCCTCCACGGCACATGCACGCTCGAACCCCATTTCGATATACCGGTCCATCGTTTTTGATCGTTTTTGATTCAAAGACATGCTTTTATATAACATTCGACTTAATCGCTACATATACGCGTGTTCGGGTATCTGACCGACCCTCGCAGGATTGTCGCACCGCGCCCGCCGGCAATTGTACCAGCCTGCACCAAAAAAAAAACGGACGACGCAAATAAAAAAGATGACATTTTAAGATTGTGTAACATTACCATTCTTTTACAACAAATTGTCTAAATCTATTTTTAAGCGCGTTCTCGTCGATTGTTTTTTGGGCAGCGTCCATCTCTTTTTGGGCAGCGTCCCTCTTTTTTCGGGCAGCGGTCATTTTTTCCTCCTCTTTTAAAGTGACAGTCACCATCATATTCCAGCGCTGAATCTGGAAATCCGTCAGATATTCCAACGTGTTCATGGGTTTCCGGCACAGTGGACAACGATTGTTTCTCTGGAGATGGGTGTACAATCCACGTGCCTCGAACAGTCTTCGACACGACAGACATCGGACGGGCACCTTGATGGGTGCTTCTAAAGAAATGGGGTCTTCTGTGTTGACGCCCTGTCGGCCCGGCCACTGGTTCGTCAAGGCAGGGAAACTGATAAACAGACCACGTGTAACAATGCCGTTTGTACGTTTGTCCGTCAATAGTGTAGACGCCGTGGGTAGGGTTTTTAGTGAAAACGCTTCCATGAATGCCGTACTACCGCGACGGTTCTTATGATTCACGTCCAAATCTGGATATTCCAATAGTTTCTTTAGGACACCGTGATTCCCCTTATACGCCGCCCAGGCCAGGCCAGTGTCGCCCTCTCTATCCACCGAATTGAGCAGCTCGGGATGCGCATTTAATATATGGTCTATTAATTCGAAACGCCGCCGTTCACATGCTCTTATAAATACATTGCAACCCCCATGCAGCATGCCGACGTGTGCCCCGTCCGCAATAGCCTCCTCGTATTGTTCAACGGTGTCCGCCTTGAACAATTTATTTCGAAGCCAATTATAGTACGGTCGGGCCTCCGATACTTCAATGTTTAACGTCACATCCTCCGTCCCTGATTGTATGTATGTATGATATAAACGAATCTCTCCCTCTACATATGTCGCCCCTTCCCCTTCCACCTTTACGGCATAATTACCGAAATCAATTTTTATCTCGTCTATTTTTGGGGGGTACCAGTTGTTTCCCATGTTCCAGTCTTCAGCTTGTTCTTTAGTGTCAATATAGTGTAAAGCGTCGTCTGGGGTGAAGTCGCCGTATTCGCCGCCGAATTCGTAATAAAATGTCTTACTGCCCAGTTCCACATATCCGTTCATGATGGGGTAATCTACTTCAATGTCCCACTCCTCAAAAAGGTGTGACTTTGAAACTGGAAAAGTCACCGGGCCCGAATACTTAAAAAGCTTCGTCACCAGTTCCTTGGTCACGACATCTCTGATGCTTAAATCTTGCTCAATCATCAAATTGTTTCGACGAAATACTTCTGCGACGGCCGAGTATGCTGCGCCGGCCGAGTATGAGTTCGTAGCCGAGAAGACCGCCCTTATTTCGTCAGCCTTTTCTTCTTTGGTGAGTATTTTTTCACAGTCGTCAGGATCACATTCTGCGTTCTGGCCTGTTTCTTTCCAAAGGACCGTAACACCGCCATCCTCTTGGATTTCAGTAATAACGCCGTCCATATCTTCGCCGTTTTCCTCGAAAGTTTCGGCGGAATATCCGACATAACGTACCAAGTCGCCTACCTTTAGGGGTCTACCCTTTGAATCCACTACCCGTACTACCTTTTCTTTCGTCAAATCAATTAATGTGCCGTCGGCGGCAGCGGCGGCTTGTCGCTCAGCAATTTGCTCCTCGGTTGATTTCTTACCTGTGACGACCACCTCGGACTTGTTTTTGCGATACCTTTTTTTCAATTTTTCTCGTAAATCCTTTGTATTTTCGTCGGCGGGATGTTTGAGACGCGTAAGATATTCTTTTGTCACTGTTTTCCACTGGATACGTTTCCAACCATGGGTTTTTTTAGAATCTTCAACAAATTTTTTAAATGTGTCGGTATCCATTTTTTTTAATATATGTTCTGCACACTCTTTATATAGGGTTATATTTTCGCCCTCTTCTTATACAGTAGGTAAATCACACACGAAGACCGACTCGTCCAAAAATTGTGGCGGCCTGCACCAAAAAAAAAACGGACTGCGCACCCCGTTTTAATTTAAATTAAATTAAACAGAGCACCCGTTTTAATAGATGTCGAACATCGTCCAAGTATTATGTTCCGACGACACGGCCGTAGTCGTCGACCTCGATAGTATACAAGACACGTGCCCGCCGGTCTTAGCACGTTTCCTCGGCATGGGGGAAGGATTCTCTGACCCGTCGAAAGACGAACACGGCTGTTTGACCTTTGCAAAGTCACTTGGCATCACACAATGTCAGTTTGCGAATGTTATGACTTTTGTGCGTTCTGGGTATGTGCAGGACTTTGACGCATTGGTGCATCCATTTACCGTTCTCGGCGGTAGCGATGCACTGTACGCATTGGCCGAAAGGGAAGAGAAAAAGAAAGAGAAGAAGGAGCAACGTGACTTCGTCGAAGCTGAACGCAGACGAACCAATCCGTTGTCTCCAGAAGACAATGTGTTCGGACTGTTCAAATTCGAGGCACACCAATCCGGTTGGGTTCATGACGAAGAATGGGAATGTTGTTCGAGGGTAAAAGATACTGCTGTAGATTACTGGTGGCGCAAACCGGTGCTGCTGACCAACGACGTGGACGAAAGCATGATGTTGGACACTATATTTAACGACGAGTTTGAATAATAAAACAACTAAAGTTATACGTTTATCCTCCATGGTTGTTGTTGGAGCGCGTTTGGTGTCGCATCATAAAATAAATAATGGTTTTTAAAATTGTATTGAACGAGCGTGTTGTTCGGCACTGCGATTGCGAGCGGAAGCAATAGCTGCGCGTCGTATATTCGTTTTTCTTCGCCTTTTCATGAACGCATGTATAGCTTCTATAATCGCATCTATGATGTATATGTGTTGTGAAGTGAGACTGTGCGCACCGACGAGGACTTTCGTACCGGGGGTCGAGGTGAGCAGTACATGTTTCTTTGTTGTCAAATAGTCAATCATTTCGTCAACTATTGTTCGCAAAGGCGTGTCGACGTCTGTGCATGCAAGCAGACGTTTTCGTACGAGCGAATATGGAATGGATTGGCGCCGTTGTGGCAGTTGGACCATGTTGCCTGCGAAAAACTGAGTGCGTGCGCACGAACTGTGTGGTTGCGTCGTGTGTTTTTCGGTGCCCGGTACAGAGTTACCTTCTTCGTCTTGTAGGGAAGGTTGACGTGCGAATGCGAACCCCCTGAATCTGATTTTTTTCGGCTTCGTTTTGTTCTGGCGCTGCGCGTGTTTGTTCGGTTTGGATGGGGCTCCGGGCTCTTGTGGACCGAAATCAAGTTTGTGTGGCTTCGTTTTGTTCTGGCGCTGCGCGTGTTTGTTCGGTTTGGATGGGGCTCTTGGACTAATGGAAGAAGACATCATAGTAGGAAGGCGTGTCTTATATATACCGCCTTTTTTCTGAGCTGTGAAATGAGTATTTACGTGCATGGGTATTATGAGACTTCATGGAGGTGCACATACTGCTTCTGTCGACAATGACTGTGCAAGACACAGCTTCCAATCTAAGTGGAATAGGCCTCGAGTTCGATACTGCATCGGGTACAGTACAGAAATTACGATGGACGCGCAAATCTGGAGCAGTGTCGGTGTCGCTCTGGGTCGCGTGTGTGCATCCGTTGGTCGAGCATATGGCGTCGTCGTTTGTACCTCATATGGATGCGTGTGTGTGTTGGTATCACGACCACGACGGCATTTCGTGTCTCAAAGTGGGCCACGCGGTGACATTTTTGCAGAGTATGCACGACAACGTGCGTTTGATGGCGACAGCGCTGCCTGAAAAGCATACGAAACACGAATCAAGAATAAAGCGGCATTACAACAGACATGGATTTGAAATACAGCGACTGACGTCGAGTTTGGAAAGAAATATTGAAGATATATTAAGGATGCATTTAGATATTCAGAAAAAATTATAGGCCGTCGTCTGCGCTCTCGAGGCCAAGGACGCCGAACATGACGAGGATGTCTGGGATACGATAGACGACGAGTGCTGTTGCGAACGACGCCATAAACCCACCGTAACTGATGGTACAGTAGGTCGTCGCACACCCGTACACGCGCGCGCCGGCAGCGTCCACGACGTGACGCCCGAGACCGGCGTCGATTTTGTCGCACAGACCGCGCCAGGCCACGGCCGCCCACACGAACAGCGAAAACGCAAGGATGCCCCAGACAACGTTGAGACCAAAGAGAATGTTGGCGGTGTTGAGTTGGCGCGACTCTGGCTTACCAAGTTGGACACCAGTGTGAGCAGCATAGAGCACAGCGTTGATTGCGAGCACCCCAAAGAAAGCCTGGCCGAGGCCTGAAAGTGGAGAGTCGACTCCGAAAGGAGCACAGACGGAGAGTTTGCCTGTTTTGACACAAGGCGGCATAATGGTCCATCCTTGCGCCGTTCCCGCTGTTTCTTTTCCGTCTTCGTCAAGCAGGATAAGGGCTTGTGCTTCGTCGTCTTTGACGCCTTGGCACAACTTTTCCGCAATTGCGCCGTTGGCCGCGCTCGTGACCTCTGCGAAATTATGGGCGCACTGCGTATCAAAGCTGTCTGCCAACGCAAACCCGTTGCCGTCGGGCATCTTGAAAAGGTCCCCTTCGTTATCGTCGTTTTCGGGATACACTTTCAGCACCATGTTGGACCCCGGAAAATTAGCGTAGTCCATGTTGGCTCCGAAAACTATGATGGTGGTAAGTAGGAGCAGCCCAGCGAGTGACCCGAAAAAAGCTCGGGCGATGTTGAGATTTTTACTGATAGAGGATACCATGTACGTGTTGTAACAAAAAAAATCAATCCTTATATACCGTCAACATTTGAACCGCGGTGTATGACTACGTTCATTGCTGTGTTTCGTTGCTTGTTCTTGTTCGCGAGTGTTTGTGTTAGAGTGCTCATGAACGCTTTGTCCACATACCATCCATGGTGAAGAGCCCAGTCCAAAATAGAGAACAGAGAATCCAAAACTGTCCCACAGGCACGAACGGAGACGGTCGTGGCCGTCGAGTTTGCGGCCATCGACTCGATAATTTGTTCGGGGTCATCGTCACGCCTGAGCGTGTATTCGTAGTACCCTTTCGTTTGCTGGACGGTCACATACAAACAAGCTTTACCGTGCTCGGTGGGTTCAATCGCGATTCGAACGTTGTGGTTCATTCTCCGAAATACGTCCACGGCGAATAGGAGAGGCGATTTATTAGGGTCTGTTGTTTTCACCACAAACGGAGCTCCATCTGCAAGAGTTGACTCGATGCGGTTGACCCAATCTTGTTTCTGCATTTGATTTCTGCATGTCATGTATATACTAAAAACCCTGCAAGGCTCGCTGGATTGATTCACCCGAAGGGTCCATACACGTTTTGAATTTCTCGTGCCAATCTGCTGCTGCGCCTGTCGAGCATGCTATAGACTTGCCCGTGTACAGTACTGTTTTCTCGGCGCCTGGTTGTGTAAATAAGGTTTGAAAGATGCTTCTGTATAAATAAGCTTCTTTCGTAGCCGGCGTGTTGTACGCATACGTTTGTTCGGCCGCCGCAAAGGTAGCTTCGTCAATGTTGCGTTCTGCATATAAAATAAGCGAATCAATCCATGCATTGCCCACGGCGTCCGAGAACTGAGCTTTTGTACGGTCAGTGACACAGTCAGGGATGATGTCTCTGAAAGCTTCGCGTAGGAACCACTTTTCGGGTCGCGGACCGTCCGGATGCGTCCCGGACATCTTGAATATAGGTGGCAAGCGGTTCATGGCAAAATCAACCACCTCTTTGTCGAGAAAGGGTACGCGGGTTTCAACTCCCCAATCACCCAGCGTTTTGTTGGCGCGCTGACAATCGTACGCATGCAACTGTGCCATCTTGCTTTTGCACTCGGTCACCATCTCCGAAACGGACGGACAGTGCAAGTTGTACAAATACCCTGCGAACAACTCGTCGGAGCCTTCGCCAGACAGTACCATCTTGATGCCACGGACTTTGAGCACTTTTCCGAGAATCCACATGGGCGTGGAGGCCCGCACCGTGGTCATATCGTATGTTTCTATGGCGCGAATGACCTCGCGCAGGTTGGAAATGCCCTCCTCGACAGTGTACTCAATCGACACGTGATTCGTATTGAGTCGAGCGGCCACTTCTTTGGCCACGCGCACGTCTGGCGAATCGGCGAGACCAATGCAAAAGGTATGGACCACGGGGTAGTCTGGTCGTAGCGTTTTGGCCAATTCTACGGCCAAAGTGGCCACAATTGTCGAATCAAGTCCTCCGGACAGTAAGACGCCCCAGGGTACATCTCCCGATAGTCGTTTGGCTACAGCTCGACGTAGAACGTCGACGATACCTGTTGGTGCGACGCTTTTCGAGACTGTGTCAGACCAATCCGAATAGGCAGGTGCGTACGACGTCCATACGGGTGTTTCGTCAATGTGAAACGATGCATAGGTCCCTGGTGGTACGACTTGCACTTCCGCGCCACCGGATGTGAAACAGGTCAGAAGTGAGCAGAAAACACCGTCGGCCGACCAATAGAGAGGAGTGACACCGATGGGGTCGCGTGCCACAATGACTTGGTGCGTGACTTTGTTCCATGCTACGAAAGAGAACACGCCGTCGATGTTTTGGATACCTTGTGGACCGTGTTCTGCCAACAGTTTCGGCACCATGAAACAGTCTGTTTCCGCCTCGCCGGCTTGGTAGTTGTATACTTCTCCGTTCATAGTGACCACCCAATCTTGGTACACGATAGGTTGTGCCCCAGCCTCCGGATGGACGATGGAAAGGCGCGTGTGACCAAGATAAACGTGTTCGTCCGAGTAACCGCCGCTCTCATCGGGGCCTCTGTTTCTCAGTTTCTCAAGACTGGGTTGCACTGACGATTTTTTGAGTACAGCTACGATACCACACATACTCTTGAATAAATAGAATAACATGCTGTTAAATATGAAAACTAATATACCTATGGGATTCATGTTTTGGATTCATGCAGTTTTAAGTCGCTTCGCTGGTCGCGCCGATACTTCTTGGTCGTCTTCAATATCCGAGTCACTATCTTCGTCCATAGAATCGTCGTTTATGATCAGACAGTCTGGATACCGTATGTCATCACGCACACACGGGTCTTGGTCGAACAGATACTCGACTGATTCCCAGGGCGTTTGCGTCTGTTTGCCAATCTTGTGGGCCCATTTATTCGCGACTTCTTGGTCGATGTCACGCGTGATACTGTACGTGCCGGCAGTGCGCGTGACCGATGCTGACGCGGAGGTACCGGTGAGGTAGCGCGATTTCTCTGTGTTCGCGAGGACATTCTTAAATTCGATGCCTTTCCCACCTGGCCTGCGTTCGATGACACGCATGACGTGAAAGTAAGACGGGTCGATAGGGCACGCGGTGAGTATGCGTTTTTGTGCCGAGTATTTGTGTGTTTCGGAGGCCAGCGTGTCAAACACGCTGTCGGTTCCATCGGAACTGTGATTCAATATATGTGCCACGTGTATGTACACACCGTCTTGGCCGATGACGCAGGAATCGTATTTTCTGCTTTTGACTCTTTTGTCGGTCACCAGAATAGGGAATTTGCCATTTGTCGGTTGGTCCTGTGGACCCGGCGCTTTGTAGGGTCTGCTGCGAAACGAGTGTTTGGTCATTTTGAGCAAAAAGTCTTCAATGTTGTTTGTGGACGTGCGCCCTTTTTCGAGTGGGATGCGCGAATTGATTTTTCTGCTCAATTGGCGCAATTTCGGCAGCTTGATGTAGTCGTAGCACGCGGCTGTGTCTGCCGAATTAAATGGATTGCCTGTCTGGGGATTGGATTTTTCCATGTACCAAATCGTGTTGAGAATTTTGTGTTCGACGGGGGACCTAAACTGGTCTGCGAAAAGTGACAGTGTAAACAACACCATTTCTTCAGTGACTTTCAAAAACGGTTCGAGGTCCGGAAGCATGGTCTCGTCAAACGGCTTTCCGTAATGTTTTCCCCCGGGGAGATTGCAGACGCGTTCGATGGCGGTTACAATAGCCTGGTTACGGGCAAACAGCTTGACACGCTCCCAATCGCGCGGCCCTGGGCGTATGATGGAGTTTTTGGACATTTTGGATTTGAATCGAGGAATCAGAATGTTGCTCGCCGTGTTGTTCACGTCTTTGATAACCTTGGTCCAAATGGCCTTTTCGACGAGCATGACGCGGTACTGTTCCTCTTTGGCTTCTTCGGACAGTCTTGCTTTGTGTGCCTTGTCTTCGGCGGACATCATGCGTTCGCCGTTCATGCAGTCGTCGATGTCGCGTCCGCGTCGCTGTTGCTGCTCGAAATTGCCCCAGAAAAATCTTGTCTGCAGCGCCTCTTCAACATCGCCCTTCGCGTCGTTCGTGGCCCCCATCCACACCCCAATGCATTCAGATTTGGTAAGGCGGGCGGAGCGCTTGCCCGTGGACTCGTCCTGGTACCACGTTTTGCAGGTGACGCGCTGCGAGGTCAATTTCTCTTTGAACATCGTTTCCTGCGACGAGTCCGCGTTGGGATTTTTGGCCGTGTGAAACATGCCCGGGGGCGCCTCGTGACAGACCGTGCAAATATCGTTGCGGTTGCCGTCGATGGCGTCCGCTTTGCCCGTTTGGTACGTGAGGACTTCGGTGGTGCCAGGAATAGACATCTGCTCCATCAGCAGGAACAGAAACGACTTTGACGTGGCACCTTCGCCAGCCTGAAAGCAGTTCAGGTGCAGTCCAAAGTCTCGGCGAAATGCATCGTACCGTGCGTGCTGAATCAGATACATCATACGATGCGCAGTGGATATCAAATAGTACTGCTCATATCCTTCCAGCAACACCACGGCTCGATTCGCAAAGACCGACAGGCTTGGGTCTTTGATATTGTGACAGATGATTCGGCGCGCAGGGTCCTTGATATTCGTTCTCCACGTGAGCATTTTGGCAACGACATCTGATATACACGCGTCGGGGTCCAAGCACTGTGTAGTGAGCGCTTTGACGGCCCACTGCTGGTACTCGTTGTACGCAGACTCGAAGAGGTCCGGGCAATGTTGTACTGGTGCACAGTCTTTCATGTATCTAACTTTCGATTGATGGTACAGCGATGTAAACGCAGAACGGTCGGCAAACCCCTCCAGTCTTGCGCGTTCCATGTCTTGCGGCGTGCGTATATCAAACTCCGTCTGAACCAGTGGGTCGTATACGTTGCCCAGGGGTTTTTCCGCGATAGCGCTCTGGAGCTGCATCCAAAGTTGGTGGTCGGGCAAATATTTGGCGCAAAAGGTTTGCGGGTGCAGTTGTGTCGGTGTCAAGCGTATAATATGTTCCTCGGTTGGGAATTGCAGGTTCAACACGGGCTGGTTCGAAGTAGCATCACCGGTGTACGACACACGATTTTTAAAGGCGTCGGCGGCCGAAGGTGGTATTTTCACGAGCGCGTGGTCAATCGAAAATACTTTTCTCGGGTTGGCCACATTGGCTTGGTGCGACAAAGGTCGTTTTGGATTGATAATGCTGTCCATTTGTGAGGTATACTCTTGCGAACCGACATATCTGTCGGCCACGGTGCGCACGTACATCTCCACACCGGATAAGCACATCCACTTCTGGTAGGACTGCAGACCCGACAAGGGGTCTACCTTCCGTGTGTTGGATTTGCGGTCGGTCGAATCTCTGTGCAGTTGGTTGCATTCGAAAATCATCTTGTTCAACGCGTTTCCGAATTTGACATCCGCGTGATGGGAAACGGCGTGGAGAATGTACCCCACTGCGTTGTCCTTGATGGTCGCCGACGGAATCCACTGAAGCCACGCGGAAACGTACGGATACACATCCGCCGGCGCTTGGTCGAGGGGCAAATTCGCAGTTTCGTACACCATTTGCAGAAACATTTGCATACAGATTTCGTCGAATCTGGCCGAGGAGTCGGTGCGCCGCACGTCACAGAACTTAGACGCCGCAGGTCGCAACATATCACGGGAGATAAACAGAGCCACGTAGTCGTGGATGTCCTGCGTTACCGTTTTCTCGCCGCTTTCGGGTGTGTGGGGTTTGGCAAAACTGTTGTCACCCCACAGTGCTAACAATTCCATACCGGTATGTGTTCCTTCCATATCAATATTCTTTATACCTGATTTTCAGAAACTATTTTACAAAACACTTATGTCCAGAAAAAGTGTGGAATCCAATTTTTCCGGGTGCGAGTTTTATATAAATTCAAACATTTGTAGATTAAAAGACATGGAATTCACACTACCGCCCTTAACCCAAGAAAGTTTCAGCCGATGGTGGAACAAGAAAGTGCCTCGGAGCGATAGCGCCGACGAGCGCATTGTTTATCCCGGTGTCAGATTAAATTGTTCGACAAAGTCTCGCGATTTGCGTTCGCAAATAAGTCCCGAACACGTGTTCGTGACGCACGAGGTCGGCACGAACACGTTTCATCACAAGGTTCTCGGCTCCAACAACGAGTTCATACATTTACCGAAGCGACTGTATTCGCATTGTTTTCGCAATATTAACATACACAGTATACCCACGGACAACCGTATCACAGTCAGGCTCACCGAAACCACGTCTGTAGTGTTGCCGTTCATCCCGGACGATTTCGTGTCGCAAAAACGCACGAAACGTTCCATGAACACACGCATACGCAAGCGCGATAGCAAAAAGAAGCGCAAACGCGCGCCCGAGACGACGGAGCCATATCAAGGGTGGGTCACACGGGTTGTGACCCCTGCAACAGTACCCGGCGCGGACGACAGTATTGACGCATTCCAGTTGATGTCCTACATACGCGCAGAAATGAAAAAGAACGACGAGAACCTGGATGTGTGTATACCGAATCCGTTCGCAGGCACCAGTAGTATCGACGAAATAAACGGAAGCGCAGAAAAACTCAGCGCGCTCACCGTCGTGATTCAGTTCATACACCATTACATGCGCCACGCGTTCTAACTTACGTCACACGAACTCGATTCCGACAAACGTTTTTCCAAGGCTTGAGTGTATTGACAACAGCCCTTCACATCTACAGTGAATTGAGATTCCGAACCAAATAATTGACCCTCGAGCTGCACCAAAGACGAATGGACTTGTTCGATTGTCGTATGCTTCCTCGAGGAGACGTTCGTGTTCAAGATGTCGTTTAAATCATTACGGATAATGTCGTGAACAAACAAGACCGCCTGAAAATACGACTTGGACGCGTTGTTCGGAACAGAAGGCGGACAGTGAAACATCACGTTCAAGAAAGATAGGGTTTGTTGGTACAAAAATTTGGGAGTGTAAGCCCGAAGGAGAGACATAGAATTCAAATCAATATAACCCGGCCTATATACTCTTGTATCAGACTATTTAGCATTCCACTCGTCACAACGAATGCTTGACAAGCTGCACGAGGAAACGTGTCTCCTAAAGATGCGGTTAATAGCCCTCGGGTTGGCATTACCGCCACCCGCGTGCACAGACCTGAACAAGTTGAAGCAAATTCACAAAGACTACTATGAGATGGCCAGTGCACTCGGATACAACGGTCCCAAAAAGCTTATGCTGACGTCTCACTACGTATTCTTGAACGTGCTGGGCCGACATTTTAGACTACAACATATACAGGACTTGTCGTCTGCGTCGAAGGCGGCGCGTAACTACATGGCCCACTACTTTACCAAATCCTTCAATGTACGCTGAAGCCACGTCAAAGACTCTGACGCAAACGGACCACGTGTGAGCTCTTGCTCGGCGGCGGTGAGGGGCTGACCACGGTGAGCTGACAACATGAGGTCGGCAATGACCCAGGCCGGCGTGTTTCCGTGGAACGCTTCTATTTGCGCGGGGTCTTGATGCACAACTCTGTGGTCCAAACTATAATACACATACCCACCCTCACGAGTTTGGTGCGGACCAAACGTATACGATGTGGCCGTCTTGTTCAACGAATGTGCACCAGTGTATCCCGTATACTCACGGGAAAACATTTTTACATTATAAATAGACGTTACTTTATTCACAAAAATGCTTAAGCTTATCATTTTCTTTTTTGTATGGCGTATGACGGCGGCCTTTGACGCTTCGGATTGCCGCGCTCGGAAGAACGAGGAATGGCTCTGTCGGTACATGGACGCACACAACAAACATTACAGCTCCGCGTCCGAATTTACGTACCGCGTCAACATGCTGAAAAACGTGCCCGACGCCCCACACTTCGGGTTGACGTCCAAGTCCGACACGTTTCCTCACGAGTTGCGCCGAAATTCCGCGTTTGCGTTTGGGCATCACAAGGCCATCGACAGACCTGCGCAGTTGATGCATCAGCACGAACAGGCAGTTCCACAGTTGCCTCCAATAGACTGGCGCGATTATGGACGCGTGACGCCTGTCAAAGACCAAGGCGAGTGCGGCTGCTGTTTTGCTTTTTCAGCCGTGTCCGTGCTGGAATTTTGGCAAGGGTCAGTTCCCAAAAGTCTGTCCGCGCAGAACGCCATGGACTGTACTTCAGGGAATGGTCGACCCAACGTTGGATGCGACGGCGGGCTCATGGAATACATTTTCGAATACGCGAAAGAACACCCCATCGTCTTGAACAGCGAGTATCCTTTCAGAGAACGTCACAAGGTATGCCCGAGACACGCTTTGCGCTCGCGTGTCGGGGTCAAGGAATATCGCGTCCTCATGCGTGAACACAACCATAAAGCCGAACAACAACTGGAGCACATCCTGCACACGTACGGTCCAGTGGCTGTCGGAATCGACTCTTCCAACATGAACAACTACAACGGTGGTATCTTCCCAGCCTCACAGTGCACGACCGACATTGACCACGCCGTTACGATTGTCGGCTACACTGAAGATGCATGGATTATCAAAAACTCGTGGGGACAACGGTGGGGACGCGAAGGCGGTTATTTGTATCTGGAGCGGGGTAAAAACGCGTGCGGCGTGGCCGAATACATTGTGTACGTCAAGCAGGCGGCGCCCTCGCAACAAAAACTGTCGACAACGTGGCACATGGATGTTTAGGACCACATGACCCATGCCATGAACACGGTCCACATCGACAACCCGAGGCCGAACATGACGAGTTGACATTTGGTACTGAAATTTCCCTTTAGCTGGCGAATAGATTTTCTGAGTTCCGTACGCTGGTCGTCGAGAGCGCGACGCATATCGCGAAAATTTTCGTTGGATTGAATCATCAGCTCAGAATTCATCTGAATAACGTGCGCCACCTTGTCGTCGAGAGCTGCCACACGGGTGTCTAAGACGTTCACGCCTCGCTCCAATGTGTTCAAACGATCGGCGATAAATGTATCGTCTGAAGCCTGAATCATACACTGAATTAAAACAGACTATCTTTTATACTTTGTTATAAACTTTGTGATTATTAGTAGAAAAAAATTACTCGACGCGAACGCGTTTGGCCTCACCGGTCTCGTCGTCCTCCCGTTCACGTTTATGGCTTACCGGAGCCTCGTCGTCGTCCATGCTGTACAGAACGCCGCCGGCGCCGGACGACGCCTCCGGGTTGCTCAGCACCTTGATGCCGTGGCGCAGAGAGACCTCAAGCTTGATGCCAAAGCCGCCGTCCGGCATGAAATAGAACGACGGAGTCACCACGGGCGCAATCTTGGCGCCGCGGCTCAGCGTCATGTCGCTGGTGACGTCGTTGCCCTCCGCATCCTGCAGGGGAATCACGTTGGGCGTGTGGTCGTTGTCGTACGGGTACTGGCGCTGCGTAATCTTCAGCTGGCGGTACTCGGTGTCTTCGCGCTTGGCAACGGGGCCACGGAAAATGTCCTCCACCATGGTGCGGAACGTCGACTCGTAGGTCTCGCCAGTGTCCGCGCACATCTCGCGCGCATTCTCCTCAATCTCCGTCTTCGCCTTGGTCAGGAGATTGGTGTCGTCCAGACAGTGCTGAATGCCAGCGTTGACGAACTTTTCCCAGTAGTCAAACATGGCCACAGACTCGGCGTTGGCAGTGTCCTCCTTCAGCGTACCGGTCAACTTGGCCGTGGCCGGTGTCACCCCCGAAAACTTGCCCAGTGTGCCCGTCTGCAAGTCGTTCCACTCGAGCTCGGTCGCGAGAAGGCGTGTGGTCAAACGACGACCCTCAGTGTCTTTCGTGTTGACGTAAAACTTGCCGTTTTGGGCCTCGACGGTCTCGAATTTGAACGCGCGCATCGGCGTGTCAATGACCTCCTGCGGAACGCCACCGCCGCCGGCAGTGCCGGTCGAATACACAATCACATCCGGCGTAAGCGTGTACGTGATGCCGTACTTGTCCTTGGACATACAATACGGACGCATGGTGAATACCATACCGAGCACGGCACCGTTGTGGACAGAAGGAGCCTCCTCCATCTGTGTGTATTGACCCCCAAATGCCTGCACATAACGCACGGTGCGAGGGTTGCCGTCGCGACCAAATGCGCGGCACTTTGGTGTCACTGTGTGCTCACCATCCTTCAGCTTGAGTGGAACCGTCGCGCCCTTGTGAAAGTTGTCACGCGCCTTGACCTCCTGCTCCTCCGCCGACTTGGACTTGTAGTACCGCTTCGCCTTGGCACGGGCAGCCGTCGCCGCACCACCAATGTCAGCGTCGTACATCTGGTCCAGGCCAGACTTATTCAGCTCCCCAAGACGTGCGAAAAAATCGTCACGCTCAGACTGAAATTTGGCCGAACCACCGTCCTTCAGCAGCGTGGCCATGATGTTCGACGTGGCCGGCGTCTTCGCGAACTTGGAACGGTTGTAGTTGCCGCCCTCCGCAATGTGCGGGTAACGAGACGCGCACGGAGGCGTCATCAGCTTGTAGCCGTAGCCGGCCTGGTTTTGGAAATCGTAAAACGTTTCCTGCTTACCAGTCGCCTTGCTCAGGCGCTGGTTCTCGACAAACTTCATTTCGCCCTGAGTGCGAAAGTTCAGCATGGTGAATTTGGGTAGCGGGTAGGTGTTGGTGTTTGCGGACATCTTTTTTTTCTACTAAATTGTCATTAATCGTTTTAAAAAAAATATATTCTTTACTTTTGTGCCTAATTTATGAGTTCGTCGTAGATTTCTGCCTCTTTCTTGGTCGCCTTCTTTTTCACGGCTGCGTCAAACGCCTTTTTGTCTTTGAATTTTGCCCGCAACTTTTGAACTGTTTTTTCTTTGTTCTCGACGACATCGATGACTTCGCGCACCTTTTTCGCGGCGCCTTTCATCTTTTTCTTCGCCAGCTTCGCTTTCACTTTGTCCTTCGCGCCTTTCAGCGCGCCTTTGCCTTTTTTGAGGGTGTTCTTCAGGAAACTCTTCTCGGTCGCCTCGAAAGGTCGAACTTCAGTGTACTGTTCGAGATGGTCGGTCTTTGTCGCGACACTCACATGACGCCAGCCCGTAAGAGGGTGCTGGCTCACATATTTCTCCGTCTCATCAATTTGTCCTGAACTCTGGGCAGTGCTCATGATAGTGGGTGTACGTTGGAGGCGCGACATTGTACCTTCAACGCACCAATATATATACCGCCAAAAATTACTTTCGCACCACGCATGTTTTAATTTAATATAAATTAAAACATGCGTGGGAAAAAAAAAGGAGCGGAAGGTACTCGTTTAATTTAAATTAAATTAAAACATGCGTGGAAAAAAAAAGGAGCGGAAGGTACTCGTTTAATTTATATTAAATTAAAACATGCGTGGGAAAAAAAGAAGCGGAAGCTACTCGTTTAATTTAATATAAATTAACTGTTGTGGTTCGCACTGAGTTGAATATTGCTATTTGTGAATGTTTATAAATGTTCGGTATTTAAGCTTTCAGAATCTGTGGAAATGGCATCAACTCCACCCGACTCTGGACATTTGCGCTGGGGTTATTTCGACGATGAAGAGGAGACCAAGAGTTGGTTGGTGCGTTGTTGTCCGTGCAATCGCGCTCCAGTGTTTTGGACTTTGAATTGGGCAGCAGCGTTGGTGCATTTGTTGAATACAGTAGCCACGTTGGGTCTTTGGGCGGCGTCAGAAGATAAGGACCAAGTGTTCATGCTGTCGGAGAGTTACGCGCCGTGGGTGGACATTACGGGCAAGAATGAGTCTGCGTTTGTGAACGGATGTCCAGTGTCTGACGCGTCCCGAATATTCCGTATTTCCGATGAGTTTTGTGTGGAGCGTCGTATTGCATTCACCAGTGAGTTATCTTTGTGGTGGCTCATTATTGCCTTTCACTTTTTATCTTTTGCGTTCCAGGCTCTTGCGATGGCAGAGTGGAAAGTGTCTGGATGTGGGCGCACGTGCATCCGTGAAAAATACGTGACAGAGGTGGAAGAGCATGGGACAAATGTGCTGCGTATGCTTGAGTATGCTGTGTCTGCCACTCTTATGCAAATATCTATTGCGCTTATATTGGGCATTTGGGAGCGCTTGGTGATTGCGGGTGTTGCCGCCCTAACTGTGGTCACGATGCTGTGCGGTTTAATTGCAGAGCAGCTGAAGTATGACCGAAAGGACATGGCTTGGACTGCTCACGTGACGGGATGGCTTTCGATGGGGGCAGTGTGGTTGATTCTGGGTCGTCAATTCACATATACCATTTCCACCTCTGATGAAAAGCCGCCCGAGTTTGTGTATGCAATCGTGGGTGTGATTGGGATTCTGTACACCGGATTTGGCGCGATTCAGCTGGTGCAGTTGTGCAAGTCTACGACGGAACCGGATGCGAAACTGAACCGCATAGTGGAAATGGCGTACTGTATTGCATCGCTCACCTCGAAAACGTTTTTGGGTTGGATAATATTCGGTTCTGCACTGAGTGGCATGGCTGAAAGTTAAACTGTTAAAAAATAAAGTATAAATGTTCCGTATTTTATAGTAATGGATATTTTACCAACGTTAGACTTTGAAGCAGTTGCTGATAATACTGGAATGCTCGAAGAAGACGACCCTGGCGAGTTCGTGCCGTGCCATTTTTCCGACGACGAGGAGGACGGGCATGATTTGGACTGTCAGTGTGCTTTGTGTCAGTACGGCGATGGTGGCTCAGGCGAGGCGCATTCTGTCATTCAGCGCATGCAGGAGATTGATTCGCAAATGGTGGGCAAGGTGCGCGACGAGGAGATTTACAACTTGCAGGCCGACCTCTACAGAACACACGTGAAAGAGCCGTTAGAACGTCAAGGAATTGAGGCACCGAATGTGACGGCGGAGACGTGCAAGGCGCATTTTAGCAAGCATCGTATGAACATGAAGCGGATGATTGGGTCTGAGATATCGTTTGTGAATGCGATGCAAAAGCATGTGCGTCGTGAAAACATTTTGTCTCGAAACAATGTGACTGGGCGTACAAAGGTGGACAACGGTTCTATCAAGCAGTGGATTGCGTTGTCGAAACACAAGTTAGATTTGATCAAGTATTACAAGGGTCCGTTGAGCAAGGAAGCGGCTGCGAAGACGCAGTCCATAAAACCTTACAGTTTCTCTTGATGTCTCTTTCGCCAGAATCCCGTTTGTCGGAGTCCAGACAACTGTATTAAGGGTTGAAAGCGAGTGTCCGTATGTTGTTCGTGTTAAGTGTAATGACGTTGATGTCGTGTTTGTTGTGGCCGGTACAGTTTTTGTCTCGTAGTATCGGTAATTATGTGTTCTTGAATCTGTGGGTGTGTTTTTGTTGGGTGGTATTGGCTTCTGCATACGTGCGCCGCGAGTGTTCTACTGTACGAAAAACGGGCCCGCGTCAGTGGTTGTTGGTCGCTGCGTAGTGGTTCTCCGACCCTTGGTGTCCCACGTATTCGCGCTGTATACATTTACAAAAATCGGATTGTTCCTGCGCAAACGACAGTATGACAGTATAAATAGGGTTGTCTTTTTTTGCAATTACAAATGGTCTCCATCGCATCTCTCAGTGGTACCCCTGGACTCGGAAACGTCAACTCGAACCCCCCGTTCTCGTTCAAGTCCTCGTCGTCGGTTCGGTCGGATTACGGCTCTAAACCGTCTGTGTCGGCACTTATGAATCCGACGTTGCACAACAGCGTGCCAGAGACTATGGTGAACTCGACAGCTCGCGCGCCAATCTTCGTCCGACCGTTTACACGCGGGTTCGAGAAAGAATATTCAGAAGGCGACGTTTTGTTCGTGCAGCGTGGCGACGAGCGTGCGTCTCAGCTCTCGAGTCATGGTTCGCACAACGTGGTTGCAAATATTCCTGTGTTGAATCACCTGTTGCGCACGACACTTGTGGGCGGTAATGGTGCAGATGCGGAGCAGTTGAAGTACGACACGATTGAGAAGGTGTTAGACAACTTTAACTACTTTGGGATTCTGAACAACGACATGGATACGGGCTCGAAATGGCAGCGTTTACTCAACGTGAACGTGCGCGGGCGTTCGCGCGTGGCTCGGATGTGGAAGCCACCGGAGGGCCGACTGAAGCGCGGCGACCAGCTGTGGCTGGCGTTCATGAAACGCTCGACCGGCGACAAAATCCAAACGTTCCGCGGGCCGAACGGGGTGCGTGAAGCCGTCCCACGCCTGACCGACTTTATTGAAGTCGTACCGACTTTGGACTGTTGTGACGATTTCGATAGGGCTCAGTATTTGATTCCGATTGGCATTGTGTCCCAGGTTACGATGAGAACACCGTCACGCGTTCAGCTGAACGACGCTCGCTACGTTACAGAAAAATGTAAACTGCTGGAACGCATTGAAGTGCTGATGCGTATATAAACAAAAATGCCGTATATAAATCACTTCATATTTCTTAATCTTATCATGTACCAGTCTCAGAAACGCAGACGTATCAAGCCCTTCGCCCGTCCGACTTCCTTTGACATCAACGTCGTGTTCGATATTCGCCACTATCAGTCTGTCAAGTATGGTAACGTGATTGACCCGTACTTTCCCGCGCATGGGACGGACGAGGCTTATCATGTGATGGAAGGAGAGGTCCTGATGACCACCAACACACCGCAGGTCCGCCGCTATGGCGACCATCAGATGCACGTGTTCTCGTTCGCGAATGGTCTCAAGGCGGACGGAGCCGTTCTCAACGCGTCCGACGCCGCGTTCGCCCCGGAGAAAAGTCCTCCCAAGGCGGCTGTCCTCGCTGGGCTCAAGTACGCCGGCGTCGCCGTGACCGAGTTCGCCCCGGAGCGCGATATTTTTGAGCAGGGGTTTGTGATGACGATGGCCGGCCTGAACACGCTGTTTAACAACGGCAACTCCATCATCTACCCGGGTGACGTCATCTGCGCCGACATCCCGTTTTCGGCCGCCAAGGGCGCGCGCAAGAACAGAGCTCTCCAGACGGGCGTGCCCCGCGAAAAGCTGCAGTTCATCGTCACGCCTCTGCGCGACCTCATGGCGCAAGGCGTGCCCGAGCGCCTGGCCTCGCGGTTCATCATGGGCACGGCCCTCTCGTATTCGCGGCCCGGCAGCTCCGTAGACGTGGTGCTCCACAAGTGCAACACTATCGTCAAACGCGAAGTCAGCGCCGTCGCCGATTTGATGGGCGCAGAGGGTCGAAAGCCCGCCGCCAAAACCACGGCCAAGAAGTCCAAGAGTAAGAAGTAATTTTCCAAACAAGTAATTTCTATTATAAATAGACCTATTTTATTTTTGTTTTACATGTCATGTACGCTGTGTTCTGAACAGCTGGCATCAACGAATGTCGCCGTGTTCCCGTGCGGGCATGCGTTTCACTTGTCCTGCGTTTTTGCACACTCTTTCAAAACCACGTGTTCCATCTGCGATTCGGCGGAGCACACGCTGCCCGATTTAGGCTTAGACCGTGAAATCGCCATGTCCGCCGACATCGAAGCCAAGATGAAACAACGGCAACTGCAACCCAACGAACCGAAGACATTCATACAAAAAGTGGCGGCGGCTATCTCTCCGCTGACGCCGAAGGCCACGACGTTTGCGGATTACATTCACCACAACACAAAACTGTCGGTGATTCGCGAACAAGGTTTCGACGCCAACGACGCAGTACAGGAGCGAATACCATGGGCTAAAATAGATTCGCGTTACTCCGGCGCCGAAATTCTCGACTTTGGATTCACCTGGGCACACATGGTCGACATGGGTATCGTGCCGTCCCAGTTGAATAAATTCACCTGGACACAACAACAGCACAAACTGGGCCTGGACGCACAGAAATTGTTGTCCATACGGATGACCGTGTCCGAGTTAGCGCGATTACGCTTCTCGTCACACCAACTGGTGGACATGGGATTTGATTGGAATGTGTTGGCGCGGCTGGGTGCCACCGTAGATACGTGGCACCTATTTAAATTAGATATCGCTGACATCAAACGTTATTGGTCGCCGTCCGTATCGCAATGGGTCGCAGCTGGTTTCTATGACAAAGAAAGACTGCAACGTGCGGGATGGGATATCGAACAGGCCGCTCGGACATTGCCCGCTGTGACAGAGCGATGCAATGGAAGAGTACTACGGTTAGCGTTTTAACGAGGTATATACAAAGGTTATTACAGAAAGAGCCAGTAAACACAACCACATGATTTCTTCCGCGTTCATGTCGGGCGCCACTGCTGCACTCACGTTCAGCTTTGGCAGCGAAAACGCGATTGTCGGCTCGTCTATGATACCGACCGTCGACATTCAAAGGGGAAAGTGTAACATAAATATGAAAAAGTAATTCTTGTCTGGATTTATTTTTTAAATTTATTTTTTTGTTGTAATATAATTTGCTTGGGTATTGGCTGTTCATACTGGCGCAACCACGGTTTGTAACACGTGTTGCACAAGGCTATCGTCTCGGTGTTGTGGTCTTCGTCTTCCACGGAAATTGACGTCCACGAGTCTTTTCCGCGAAACGTATCACAAACAAAACACTTGACCGTCGTGTACAGCGTGCCTTCCTTCAAACACTCGCCGCACGTAAAACCGTTGTGGTCGATTTGTGACTCGTTGAACGTCGTAGGGTTGGCACATGACGGACAGAACATGTACAATTTGTTGTGGAATTGCAGCAAAGTACCCGTCATGTTAAACTTGACACACTCTGTGTTGGCGCACAGTTCGTTCTGCATTGTCTTTCGACGCGTCTTCCATTCTTTCTTGATACGACGTTTGCGATGTTCTTCCAGTTCAACACCGTCAAGAAACGCACCCACACCGATGCGCTTGCGCTTCTTCGTGTCCGTCTTTTCGCATCGCCGTCCACAATAACATTTGAGAGTTTCGTCGTCGACTATAATTTTATGGTGCCCGTTGGCGAACAAATTGCTACATTTGGCATCTTTCTTCACGACAAAGCCTTTGAACGTTGTACAAGACAAACAGACGTACACTTCACCAACGTGCGGAGGTATCTCGGCCGACTCTGTCAGTCCGTACCGCCGCCGCAACGCTTCACACTGTTTATCGTAATAGTGTTTTGGAAGGGGGAAGACGCGTATGTCGCGATGCGTCTGTTCGAACGCGAAAAACAACTCGCGAATGGCTTCGAAATCATAACGCGGTGAGTTGGACAGAAGTTTGCGCAAATCGGAACGATATGTGTTTTGCCGGTAGTGTTTATACATGTTGAGCAAGCTATCTATGGAATTTTGGGACACGTTGAAGAATTTGAGCCAGTCGATGCGCGGATGGCCGCGAGGTACACGTTTGACCATGTGTCGCATCAGTAAACGATATTCGGTTGGGAATTCCACGTGTGGGTTGACCTGGTGTCGTTGTTCGTCGATACGCTCGCACATCGCCAACACGTTTTGGTTGAACGTCAGCCGTTGCGGACGGTACAAGTTACCGAGTTGTTGTTTGTTCACTTGCATCAAATTCGACTCGATTTGGGAGAGCCAGTCTTGTATGGAATTAAACTTCAACACGTTACTTTCCACAGTAGTCCGAACCGAGTCCATTGCCGTCCACACCGTTTTCTCAAATATTGACCACTTGTACGTATTGCACAGTTCGTCGTACAGTGCCGGGATCATTCGCATCGAATAGGTTAGGAACTCTTTGATGATATAGAACAATAGATGTTGGTACGTCGTGAAGAGCCATTCCTGTAGCTGCATTCGATTCGGCTTGTCGTACACGAAACGCTTGATAATTTTTTTGCGCACTTTCCACGACAAACGCTTCTTGTTGTGTTGGTACATTCCCAACAACGAACACAACAAGGCCGAGCGCATGAACTCGTGCACGAGGTCGTCTGTGCGACAATAATTCGAAATGATCTCACGCAAATTACGAATTTGACATCGTTGGGGCAACGCTTTGCACATCAGATGCACAATCGGTTGCATCTTGGGTTTGTTTTCGTTCCAAAACGAGCATTGTAGCTGCAGGCTTATGATATCGGGCAAGGCGCCTTCGTGAAGCGCGGTTTCAGTCCTCGGTTGGTGTTTACGGAACACTGAACAAACGTGGTCCAAAGAGCACTCCTCCAAAGCACACATCAGAGGCACGTGCGCATCGTAATACAAATGCAGATAAAAGTCAACGATAGACGTGTGCTCGCCTTCCATCAATTTCACCACTTGGTGGACAATCAACGCCAACTTGGCGACCCAGTGATGCGTGTGCTCGCCTGGCCACCACACGTACCTCATCTCGCGGACCTCAACCGTTTGCATGCGTTCCCAAAACGTACCGATGAACAACCACTCATACACAGTACCAGAGAAATGTGTGAGGAGCATTTGTTCAGGCATTTGACGCCGGACGCCATCAGAAAATTCGAAAGGACAAATGCGCCCGAGACCTATTTGCTGGTCTCGGGCGCCCCCGTTAAAAAATGCATCTGTTGTCCGGGGTATTTCATTCTCCACTGTTCGTAGTAACGCACGCCGTTCTGAATCTTCAGTCGGTACGCGTTTTTCAAATGAAGCACTACGGGGTCCAATATACCTTGAAACACAGTGGGAGACGACAAAATGCAGTCTTCCATACAGTACTCCCCCTCCTCGCCCACGATATTACGATAGTCTTGTAGAATCACGTTGTTCTTGACGCCCATGCCGTCTGCTCGAATATTGACAAAGGCGCGCGCAATCTCGGAGCGCTTGCACATCAGACACAACCGCCCTTCCGAGGGCAATTTGCCCGTGCGCTTGTAATCCTCCTCTTCGGTCGGTAGAAGAAATTCACGCAGAACAAACGCATTCTCCGTCACGTGCGGCAAATGCATGCCCTGACATTGGTCGGCCATGATGCAAGGCCGTTCCTTACCTGTAGGCTCGCGCAGATACTCTTCTTCGTACGCGCGGGTCACCACCTGAATGGACACACGTAAATGCTCTTTGTGTTTAATGTCTTCCGGCGACAGTGTGTCACACGGTTTCTGCTGCACGAGTGCGCGAACATAAGGAAAGTCATACGGCCGCAAGTGAGACAGGTCGTTACGCTGCCAAAAATCTTGATTTTGTTGGTTAAAGAAAGTGGTTTCCGCCACCATCAGCGTCTTCGATTGTTTGCGCTCCGGATGATTCGTCTCAAGGATGTCAGGTGTTTCCTGCTCTGTCGAATCCGCTACAGACGGCAAAGACGCAAATGTGTACGTATCCGTTTTCTGACGTTTGCGTTTCGTATTCACCACCGGCTCAAACTTATTCCAATGATTACTTGACATGACCTATTTAAGCTTGATGTTTTTGCTTATATACTCGTTTGCGATCAACTATGTCGCCATTGGATTTTCATAAAATGCGGTACATATGTCGGATAGAGTTGACACAATGAACATCGGATTTCTACTCTCTGCTTGTATTTGGTCTTGGATTGTAGGAAGATGTATAGCATTCGGACCGACGTGCACAGTATTCACATGGATACCGAAATTGCCCCCAGACTCGTGGTACCACCTCACAAACATACCCTTCAAAATGCCACGCAAACTCATCGTATGTATGCCCTTCATGCTGACCGCGCTTTCTGTACCAGGGCTGATGATAAACAACACCATAGTGCACAGCATTGTCGTACTCTGCATGGTCAACGAACAATGCTACATTCCGATATTTACAACACGCATATACGACTCAATCACAACGTGGCCGCTCGTCACTGCCATAGCCAACATCCTATTGGCACTGACGATTCGAAATACAGTCGTCTTCGCCACTTTGTACATCAAAGCCGTATGCTTCGCGTGGTTTGCCTGGATTGAATTCAGTATACGACACACTCTTGTCAGGGAAGAATTGCCCTACCAAGAACGTCAGCCGCGAACCGTATAAAGGTCACCAACACAGAAACAGATTATGGCCGCCGCACTCCAAAATGGAATCCGGGTTCGACTCTTTCTCATCGTCGTGGTGAGCATTGCGATACGCATCGCACGAGAACATGCTTCCACATCTGTACACAAAGCTTCAGGCCTTCTACAAACGAACTTCTACATTTACGCAATTGTAATATTCTGCTCGCTACTACCCTACAAAAACACATGGATTGTTGCTATCGTAGGTCAAACCGTAGCTACCCTTCTAGACACCGCCGCAGTCGGTCTTGGGACCGTCGCTACTTTGCGCTGCCAAACACAAACAGGATGCATCAAAACATTACCGGTGTCTGTACTGACGCTCGTACTCATCGCGACTGCTCTACTACTCGACACGATACAAACATGGGACATCTACCGGGTCATTCGTTCACCGCTGTTCGTCTCGTCGGCCACTCAGCGTGTACGCATTCTATTCGCTTGGGCATTACCATTCGCATGGCTCGTAAACATACTCATGATAGCAGATTCGAAATGGTCCATGTTCATGTTCACAACAGCACACTTATTCGTGGACCCGTTGATTATACTCATGGCCAACACCAAAGAAGACGCATTGGTATCGGCGCTGATCATTGCGGTTGTCGCCATAGACATTCTATCATTCTACATGCAAACAAATACCCTAGCAGCGAAAGCAAACCTCATTCAACTCGGACTTGCCACCGGAGCTCTTATCGTACACTGGGTGGCCGACGCCCCAACACCACCATCTATGACACAGAACGCTCCTGAAGACCACCAAGACACCGACGAAGACTTCGAAGTTGGCGAAGCGCAAATATTACGACACCGAAAATCCGGAATCCACAAAATTAAGTTTTGAGTATAAAGCGCAAATAAGATGAGAAAATGTCAGGACCCCCGACAGATTCAACCAGTCCACAATCCATCACAGGCTTACGACACAGAAAATACCCCGAAACGCCCATGCCCAGCACAGATTATGTGGAGTCAGAAGAAGACGACTACGAGGATTTACCGGCGCACCAAGAACCCGAACGCGACAAGAAAGAATGCAGAGTCTTCGAAAACATCATGTTCACTATATTCGTCGCCATAGCGGTGGCGCATTTCTGGACTGTGTGTACGCTCCAAGTAGATGTTAACATTCTTCTACAATACCAAAAAGAACACGTCGACCAGTACAAGCACATAGCCAAACTATTAGAAAGTATGCACCAAGTCAAATGGCAAATGGTTCCCGCCCTCGCACAATAAAACGTTACACCAATACATGTTAAACTTGTTAGGTTTATTGTTATTATCCTATGTACTGTAAACACGAGCTCCTGAAAAAAGTTTGCTGCACATGATTTTAATTTATATTAAATTAAACAGACACGAGCTCCTGAAAAAAGTTTACTCCGAACGATTTTAATTTATATTAAATTAAACAGACACGAGCTCCTGAAAAAAGTTTGCTGCACATGATTTTAATTTATATTAAATTAAACAGACACGAGCTCCTGAAAAAAGTTTGCTGCACATGATTTTAATTTATATTAAATTAAACAGACACGAGCTCCTGAAAAAAGTTTACTCCGAACGATTTTAATTTATATTAAATTAAACAGACACGAGCTCCTGAAAAAAGTTTGCTGCACACGATTTTAATTTATATTAAATTAAACAGACACGAGCTCCTGAAAAAAGTTACCACCGAAATGCGACGCTGGTTTTGATGGTCACGCCACCAACAGCGTGGACGGGCATATCGATTTCCTCGATAGTATAGTCTGCAAGCGACCTACGACTGTCATGGTTGCCACTGCTACTGCTACTGCTACTGCTACTGCTGGTACTATTTTCTTGATGCGAGCTTGACATGCGCTGGCTATGTGTTTCGCGTGCACATATGGATGTGTCGACATCCTCGTCGTCGATGACTATGGCAAACGTTCGCTTTTCACTGGCACCGTCGGGAAAGTTTTCCCAACGCGCCGTCAGGGCGTTCATCAACCTACGAAATAGTATTTTGATGCCAGGTTCGTGGATAGGGTTGGATTTGCTGCAGCTCATGCTTTTCCCGAGCGAGACGGCGTTACTGCGCCAGTTGAGGTTGGCTACGAAGACCGCGAGGACGATTTTGTTTTCGTCAAACACCCGCAGCGTGAACTTGACTTTGTCGAGAAGTAGTAGGTCGTCGACGCCGCACTTGACTGCGCTGGCAATTTTCTTTTGCGCTCTGGGGCACTTGTACATCTTGAAAGGGATACCCAGAAAGCGCAAATCGGCCCAGTAGATGCTGTGCTGTAACTGCCGCCGTTTGGGGTCGGAGTTTTCAAAGGTACCTGTGAGAAATAGCACCTGGTGAAAGAGAGCCGCCATCATGTATCGTAGCAGTTTTCTGTCAGACTGGGCTTTGTTGGCGCCGCCGTACCTGGACGGCGGCGCCTGTCTGCGCATTTGCTGTTCGTCGGGAGAAGAGTCGCTACTGGAATGCCCCGAGCCCTTTTTACGGCGTTTTCCCAAGGTTTTGGGGCGTGTGCCTGCGACACGTTTGTTGTCTGTGTCCATGGTGTGCTCAGTGTTTTGGCCTCAGTGTTTTGGCCTGAGGATTTTCTGGCTGCAGAAAATCCAATTCTCATCCAAAAATCCAAAGTCGTTTTGGTGGGACGAGTATATACGGAGAATAACTTAGGAGAAAATGGTTCGAACCTCTAAGAAGAAACGCCAACGCGACCCCGCCCGTCCGAAGCGCGCCATGACACCTTTCCTCTATTTCGCATGTGAGCAGCGCAAAATCCTGAAACAGACTGATGAGAAAATGACCCTCCCTGAGCAGAGTCGTCGCATTGCTCAGCTTTGGAAACAGGTCGGCGACAAGTCCAAGTACATTGAGGAAGCCACTGCGGACCAGCAGCGTTATCGTGACCAAATGAGTCGTTACGTGCCGCCCAAGAAGATTAAACGTCCGCGGAGCTCTTATGCATTCTTTATGCGCGATGTTCGCGAGCGTATTGCTGCGGCTGCCCCTGATAAAACGCCCCGTGAGCTGATGACTGACATTGCTAGTGCGTGGCGAAACATCAGTCAGGAAGAGCGTGCACGTTACACTGAGATGGCTACGAAAGACAAGCAGCGATACGCCGATGAAAAAAGTGCCGAGTAAAGTATAAACGTCATTTAAAACGTACGATGTATTACAGGAAAAACTTATCTATTTATGAATCAACGTTTCCGTTCGTATGGGTATGTTTAGTAACATGGTGGTTAGACCGACTGTTTGTTGAATTGGGGCACCGGGCTGTGGACGCTTCCTTGTGTTTGCACAATGACTTGCAGTATGTTCAATTTCATCAGTATGTGTGCTTGACGTTAGTCTTGTTTCAGATGGTAAAGGCCGTCATAGCTCGTCGACGGGAGCACGTACGCGAGGCCAAGCTTGTAAATTCGAGTGTGTTCAAATGCGCTATAGTTAGCATATTTGTAGCGCAAACTGTCTTGGTGGTGTCGTGGTGCATTATTTTGTCTGTGCTACTGGATGTGTCTCCGTGGTTGTGTGTACCTACGCTGTTAACGAAACGTGCAGTGATAGCACTCGGTGCGTTGTTATGTATACTTGCGACGTTGCCCATGGAAGCCATGTTATGGGATTATTTTTTACAGCGTGGGTTATTGAACGACGTATAAATAAACTTATAATATATGAATGAGAGTATGTTGTTAACGTGTACACTTGCTCTAAATGTATGGTTGCTGTTTTGTGTGGTACTGCGTTTCACAGTACCTTGCTTTGCCTTGTCGGGGACATTGGTCATTGCGGCGTTCTCAGCTTCTTTGATGTTGACTGTGTGTGTGCACATGTATAGCTGGAGATGTTGGAAGTACTTGCGACATACACCAGGTCGTCTTCGGTCGTTCCGGGCCGATACTGCGAGGTTGTCACGTGAGAAAGTGTTCATGTACTGGCTGTGGTTGACCACAGGTACGGGTGTCGTTGCGGCACATATGTGTCTGGGTCCGAACTGGCTGTGGTCACTGCTCGCATGGATACCTGTCTGTGCTTACACGGCGTCCAGATGTCGTCGGGTATCCTCTGCATCATCGGATGCATCGTCAGATGCGTCGTCAGACCCTTCTAATGTGAACACAGACGCTGCTACCGATGTCTCTTCTCGTTCCGGCGTGGCTTCTCTTTCGGGTGTTCCGTCTTCGACTGGAGATTCAGGGCGCGCAGTCAGTTGAATCTGTACTTCTTCGTCTGAATCGTTTACCGTAATGTATTCGTCTCCACACTTCCACCATTTTTTCATGGTCGGGTGGTGCGTAATAAAATACGTGCAGCACATGACGGTAGCGGACACTGTAGCGACAGTAATCGCTACGTATACCATAGCGCCAGACTCCACCCAAGGGTCCGCCAACGTATTGGATTGAGGCGCAGGCGAGGAACTGTTCGATATTTGTGTGGTTGCATTCATATTTGTCAATTTGCAAAAGGACTATATAGTAAACTTTAGAAATCCCATAATGAAACCCAAACTTCGAACCGCGCGATTTGTACTCGTCGCGGCACTGACTCTGTACACGAACGTTGTCTTGACCAATGTTGTCTCGTATCGTCAGTACTGGTATACACAGAAGTACAACAACGGGACTGCAATGACGCCGCTGTACGATTCTTTTTTCATGGATTGGATTCACGGGTACGATATCCCGGTGCCGTCGACCATCACTTTGCGTGATATGGTTGATGTCTGTACATACAGTTGGGTGTTGCTGTGTTTGTTCGCGTGGGTCGTTTGCTCGCGGAAACCTATTATCATCGCGAAAGGACTCATGGCACAAATGGTTCTGATACCTTCGTTTTCGTGTGCACAGTTGTTGACAGTTGTGCCCGATTCCACTCCGAACTGTTTGCAAGTGTTTGCGATTCCGACGTCAGAGTCTGTTGACTGGGTCTTCTGGCGCTGGCCCAGTCGCGCGTGCGGCAACATGTTGTGGTCTTCGGACATTACGCAACTTGTGGTGTTTACATCGCTCGCGGTACAAATGATTCCCTCCAAGCGCCATCGACTCGCGAACATCGTGTGGACAATGGGCGAACTGTGGACGTTTATGACAATCGTATTCGCCTTCAGTTCCCGTTACCAATATACTATGGATGTCATTACTACCTATGTGGTGGTCAAGCTGGCCATGTCCAACCCGTCGATTGAGTTTCTTGCGCGCTGGGTGTTCGTCGAAAACGGTGAGTACTTCGACCGCGTTCCCATGCAAGAACTTCCGAGAACGACTATATAAAACGCGCGACAGCGTTAAATGTCTCAAACACCCGTCCAAATTCAAGAGCAACTGGTTGCACGGTGGCGCCAAATGGATGCACAGGTCCGATATACGAAAAGGAAACGCAGACGAGACGAGGAAGACAATCAGACCAGGACAACTACTCTACAAAGAACTCCAAACGCCGCGGCCGCAAATACAGATTATGCTGGTGCACATGCAGGGCAATCAACACACGCACCTCCTGAAAACGCTTAAAGGCGGACGCGAAGTGGATTTTATTGCGCCTGTGTGTGTTGTGGATGTACACCATCGGTATGGGACGCTTGTTTACAAAGACGGGTACACCGTCCGAAGTCATGGAATTGAGACATCGCATTTTCAGACCGAAACGAACACTTAACTCACGAATGAAATCCACAAAACGAAAATAGCGGAACACGAGTTTGAATCCATGCTTCACCACGGTACACAACGTACGTGTGGTCCAAGGCGTCCACACGCGCAAGGGCTCGTTCATATGCAAAGACCACAGATGACACCTTCGCAGTTCTAAGCGCGTTTGCGCCCGAAAATGGCGCTGGCAAATATCTTTGACTTGGACTCGCGTCGGCGTCGGTGCCTGATAGTAGCGTGCAAAACGAACCCAGTCACTGGTTTGAAACTCAAACTCTCTATGTACCACCGACCAACTGTATCTCTGTTTGAGTCTACAGTACGATACAATGATACGTATACAATCTATAGGTATCATGGGTGACTGCGATACAGACGCTATTTGTGCCCCCTAATATGTTGAGAATATTCATTTTCATGAATGATGTACGTGTACAAAACAAAAGTATTTAAAATAACTTCTTTACTACATACGACATGCCTGTCTACGTGGATTACTATTCAGACGCCTCTTTCAGTTCGGATACCGAATCGGATGCGGAGGACGAGGAACAGGAGCTGTACGACCCAAGAGACACCGAGTATTGGGCTATAGATTCGCTTATGGACAGTCGTAAGCCCCCACCAGTCATAGAATACTTGTGTGGGTTGAGTTCTTTCGACTTGCGTGAGTGTGTAGTGATGTCTGTACGGCGTGACATAGACGCAGTCGTTGATTCGAGGTCAGTTCGGTCGTGGTACACGTTTTGGCGGCGCGAAGCGGAACCTGTGCCCTCGGCAAATTTCTCGCACGATGATTGGGATGCCATTGGCGAGTTTGCCATGCAGTTGTGCGAGTGTTGTTTAGATAACCCGGATCACGAGCGCATTCAATCTTGTATCATACGGATACTGAGCTGGGGTCGTTTTGTACGACGGCCACTCGCCGTCGCTTTACCGGTGGCTCGTCGTCTTCGACGTCAGATTCGGAATCAGAGTCGCTAACTTCGTCGTCCGGTTGCCATTCGCCGTCGGATTCGGACTCGGACTCGGACGCAGAATCCGCCTCGAGATGATACTGCCAATCATCAATGTCCCATTCGTTCTTCTTTGCGTCACGCAGAATTCGCTTCCAGGGGAGCGGGTCCAATCCGCCTAAATAACATGCGCACGACACAGCATCGGTGATTTTGTCGATGTTTTTTTGACTCGTAGTAAATTCAATCAACTCGTGACCGTCGAAAAACACTGCATCGCACATTTTTAAGGTTTTGGAAACACGTTGAAAATACACAAACCATATCTGTTCGACGTGCTTCAACGTCCCAGGTTTTCGCGTGAACGTGGCAGCGCCGCCCTTGAATGTGACCCAACACTCAGACTTTCCGATTCTACCCGTGATGTTCATGTTATAAAGACTTGTGATATTACATTTATATGTGTTTTTTATGCACTTAAAAACGGGATTCTTTCAATCGTGTATATAACATAAAGATAGCCTCCGGTAATGCTGGCTCAGTTGGTCGGTTATGTATTGTTACTCACAGCGTCGATATCTTCATCGGTGTCTATGAATTTTCAAAAACTTGCACAACACGAGATACACTATCTCGATCCGCGAACTCGATTGCACAAACGTAGCGCCCCTCTGCGAAGTCCCGTCTATTGCCGGCCGTTGTTTTTGGTCGCCATATGTCTTTCTTTCGCGGCTTCAACGTTGGATTTCCTGGCGCTGACGTGGTTGCCCCCGTTGACCGTCGGGATATTTGGCGCGGTTTCTATCATTGTCAATTTGATTGTGTCCAAAATTGTGTTGTTTGAAGAACCCGATTCGAAGGAGTGGGTCGCGATTGGCTGTGTGGTCACAGGATGCCTGTTGTCCATACTGTCCAAAATATCGGACGCGAGCGACACCCCACCACCTCGCCTGATCGAAAGACCCACTTCTTGCGTATACATTGTCGCAACATGGTTCGTGTGCGAATTATTCTACGTCGCGCTTCGACAAAAAATTCTACCCTCAGGTCTTCAACGTTTTGGATATCCGTTCATTGCAGGAGCGTTAGGAGCACAAAATGTGTGCATGGGAAAATACATCGCATGGAGCGTCGCAGAATCTGTACGCGTTGGTTATCTAACAGCCAGAACGGATGTTCTCGTTGCTGTTGTCGCATTGTGCATTGCGTCAGTGGTCGTACATATCGCGTGGTTGAACGAAGGACTGGCAAAGCACGACGCCTACTACTGCATTATTGTCTACCAGTCCACGTGGTTCTTTTTCACCACGCTCACAGGAATCGTCGTATACGACAACATGGCCATGTTGACATTCACAACACAAGTGATGTTTTTTTTCGGTTGTGGGTTGTCTATGTATGGTGTATGGAAAATATCGCTTATACACAAGGATTCAAACGAAGCTTAAATTCACTGTTTTCATATTGCGACCGCAATCCGCCATCGACCTGTCCTGCACGAGCTTGTACAAATCATGCGGATGCATAGAGTCCGGAACAGAATCGTCCAGGATGTTTCCCTCTTTCAGGGCCCCGATGACTATCTCCGAACAGTACCAACGCGGCGTCATACCCAAATACGTATAGGACATCGGCGACGGTGAAAATGGTGCCCAATACATAAAATATCCGAGATGGTTGAACGAGTCACCCTGGTGTTCTTTGCAAAAACTCAGCATCGTGTCGTACTGAGACTTGGAACACTCCATAGACCTGAAAAACCATTCCTTGCGCGAAAAGCGTTTCTTTTCCAAATGCACACTTCCAGAATACACGATAGAACACGCCAGGCCTGCAACAGTATCGGACCCCGAAGGTGACCCCGGCGGACAAAATAACAACTCGGCATGGATAAAAGGAGCATCACCGTCGTCGGTAGATGCGAGCGAAGCCGCTACACGATTCAACCACGAAGATTCAAGAATGTCCGAATCAGAACGTACAAAACACAACATGATCTTGTGTGTCATAAAGAAAAGCTAATGATATTTGTAAGTCTTTTATATGTATTTTTAGTCACTTTCGTCTACTGCAGACGAATCAGCAAATTCTAAGCCCGAAGACGTTTTGTCTGACGATTCCGCAAACTCAACATCAGAATCGGTCTCGGCCGACGACGACTCTGCGAATTCCATGCCCGATGACGTTTTAACGCGCTCAGAAGACTCCTCTCCCGAAGAGTTGGCTCCCAAACTCCTTTCAGACGATTGAGCGAAATCTAGGTCCGAATCGGTGTCGATGGACGACGAGGCCGCGAACTCCATAGATTCAGCTTCCGATTCCTCTGCAAAATTCAACTCTTCGTCTGAAGACACCCAGTCTGTCATGTTCTCCACCATCTGCGACAACTCGCCCGGTGGTTGTCGGGGGGCCGCGGCGGCAGAGGCGGGCGCTCTGACCCATCCAGCGGCGTCAGCAGCCGACAACGTTTTCTTCTCGGCCGAATTGCCAGTGCTACGCACTTTGTAGACCTTTTCGCCCACTGTAAACCACGCGTTGCCGTCCGTGAGCCGCGCCTCACTTGCAAGAGCCGACACACCCATTGCAATCGTGTCGAAATTCTGCATGACTCGTTTTTCGCCAGCAGCTGAGACTGACGCAACCTCCGCCGTAGATACGAGCGCGGCTTTGAATTCAGCCGCTGCAGCTTTCCATTGGGCTGTTTCCAGAGCCCCAGATACAGCGCACCAATCTATGAACTCATCAATGCTCAGTGTCCCATTGTCATCCTGGTCATTTTGCACAATAACACGTTGAGCCCCACCCGTGCGGATACGGGTCTTTCCGTTAAAATAGGCCTTCAAAATTTCAAGTTCCTGTAACTCTCCGTCTTCATTGACATCGAATGTTTCGAACACATACTTGACAAACGCCAATTGCTCTGCATTCGAACGGAGGGTCGCGATTTTGGCAGTGCGCGCTGCCTCTGCCGCCTGCGCCTCGGCTTCTTTGCGAAGACGTTCATCCTCTGCCGCCGCTCGGGCCGCCTGCTCCTCGGCTTCTTTGCGAAGACGTTCATCCTCTGCCGCCGCTCGGGCCGCCTGCTCCTCGGCTTCTTTGCGAAGACTTTCGGCCTCTGCCGCCGCTTGGGCCGCCTGCGCCTCGGCTTCTTTGCGAAGACTTTCGGCCTCTGCCGCCGCTTCACTTTCTTTACGGAGGCGTTCTGCGTCAAGAAGGGCCTTATCCGCCAACTCTTTGTCCGCCTGCTCCTTCGCTTCTCTCTCGAGTTGTTTTTTCTTGCGCGCCAGTTCCCGCCTATTGTCACGTTCCTCCTCGGCCAATTTCATCGCGTCTGGGTCTGCGCGCCAACCTGATGCATTAGCACCCGACAATGATTTCTTTTCGGCAGAATTGCCGGTCGGCCGCATTTTGTACACGGATTTGTTCACAACCATGAACCAAACATTACTTCCGTCTTCCTGGGCCCTGTAATAGTTTTCGCCAGCGCTTTTCGTTTGGAATACCCTCATCACGGAGTCTGAAGTCCGTTGCTGTTGTACCTCTCTTTCCCTGGCCAACCGTTCTGCCGTTTCCGCAGCGCGCTTTTCTGCGACACGCGTTTCCTGTGCGATGCGCTCTTGTCGCGCCGCCGCTTGGACCGCTTGTTCTTCGGCTTCTTTGCGAAGACGTTCAGCCTCTGCCGCCGCTCGAGCCGTTTGTTCTTCGGCTTCTTTGCGAATGCGTTCGGCCTCAGCCGCCGCTCGAGCCGTTTGTTCTTCGGCTTCTTTGCGAAGACGTTCGGCCTCAGCCGCCGCTCGAGCCGTTTGTTCTTCGGCTTCTTTGCGAAGACGTTCGGCCTTAGCCAACGCTTCAGCTTCTGCGCGCAGACGTTCTTCGTCGAGTCGGGCCGCATCCTCAGCTTGTCGACGTTCTCGCTGCTGTTGTTCCAATCGGTCGAGTTCCGCCTGTTGGCGCGCTTGCTGGCGCCGCTCCCTTTCGATGGCGCCCTGGCGCTGTGCTTCTGCCAAGTCAGCGTCCTCTTGTTCTTTCTGTTCATTGACGTCATCGGTAAACATAAAGAGTTCCGGTTTCTTCGGTGCTTTTGGCACTTTCGCTTCCGGTAGCACCAGCGATATGCGATTACCTTGGTATATGTCTTTGAGCTCGGCGTGCAATTTCTTGGGGTTGAGATGCACGGTGGGTTCAACAAATTCAATCATGCGTATGAATTCTGGGTCTGCTGTAGTCCCCGTCTCGCATAGGTCCAACACATCAATAGCGTCAACGTTCAGGTGGTCCGGTAGTCGCGACACTCTGTCTTGGAAGACTCTCGAATCAAAGTCGGCCTCACATATGTGCCTGGGTGGTTTCATCATGCGCCGAATCCTGCCGGCGACTCCTTTGCAACGTTGCTCGAACTGTATATCGCCTGCGCTGAAGCGGTATTGTTTGCGTTTGGCTGACGCCGCTTGACGTTTTATGACGGTCGACAACTTTATTTTGTTGGACTGTAATAAAACGCCATAATTTCCTTGACTGTAGGTCAGACGCACTTCGCCCGAGGTTATTTCGGGACGAATCTCTCGCGCGCCTGTTTCGCCAATTTGCGTCCACGTTTGAGCATCGGACTGTAGTTCCCAACGGTACCTGTCGAGAGCCCTGTCCGACACGTTTCCCGTCGGTTTGATAACGCCGTGTCTGAAGTGAATCGACAGGGTTTTTTTGGTAATGACTCGTTGAACTTGCGCACTTTTTTGCAGATTGGCTAATTCACGTTTCGTATTGTCAATCAAGGCCTGTATTTTTGCGGCGTTCATGTCGTGCGTGTGTTTCTCATACACGTGACGTACGAAATTGTCCATCAGTCCGAACCGCAGCGCTATGTTCGACGTACCAGCACGCGCCGTGGGCTTGGCGACACGTTCAACGCGCGATATATATTGCGCAATGGTTTTTTCTTTGGTCAGAGCGCCTTCTAATTCTGTTAAAAACTTCGTCTTCGCGCTCACCAGCGATTTTCGTTCCAGTCCCCTTTCCCTAATTCGCAGTGTGTGCATGGAATCCCTTTCACTTTGGACATGTGTATATATAGGGTTGTTTTACAAAATCATTATCATGAAATGTTGTCGACAGAGGTATGTCAACATTTATCAAGCGCGCCGGCGACCTCGGTGGCAGCGTTACCTGGTGTACACATCGGGTCTCATGGTGCTTTTTGCACTCGGCTGGTTTGTTCTGAGAGATACGACTCCCGTGCGCGTCAAAGCACCGGAAGATGCGGACTTGGCACGGGTGCCTGGCGCAGTCGTGGGGGCGGACCGACTTGATGACGTGTACTGGCGTGTTAAAATGCGCCACGTGAATGATATTGTGTCGGGCGAATGTGCGAAGACGAACTACAGTTTGTTTACGAACAAAAACATAGAGATGGACGGTGTCGCTATGGCAGAATCGTACGTATTTATATGTGGCAATGGACCTGTCATCAACGCGCGCGCGGTGATATCGGGGCAATCTGTAGAGTCTGTTCGTTGCAAAGAGACGTACGCATCTAAAACGTCGGTCAAGGTGCGCGAGTATCCCTTTTCTCTGAAATACATTTCTGGGTATACGTTTCTGCCAGAAACAAAAGTCATCAGGACAGCTGTAAACGCTTGCAAGTGGTTGCATGCCATTGAAATTGTGCAATCTCGTTGGGACTGAATATTCGTATATAAGTCGTTTGACAAGGACATCATGAACCAGGGTATCTCGCTACCGGTCAAACAGATGCATATGTACAACACAGTGTTGCGTACCACGCCTATGTTGTACATGTGTCGCAACGTGATTCACCATCATTTGTTCGGAAATGGCATTGAATTTTCGCATCGGCGCGGCCGTGTGCGGCCAGACCCACACATGCAAGAGATAATGACCGACTTTTGGTTGCCGTGCTGCAAACAAATGACAGACCAGGTCATCGCCACAGGCATTGTTGTGATTCGTATTGTCCAACTGCAGGATGGTCTGAAAGTTCCTGTAGTGTTAGAACCGCCTTGCTTCAACCTGAAGATGACGTACGTGTTGGGGTTGCGCGAATACACAGTCTTGGACCAACAGATGAACGAAATCCCTGACACGCACGTGTTCGACTTGTTCGGACATTCTCCGACGGTAATGGGTCAGATGACCTCTACGGTGGCCAACCTGATGCCAGAAATTCAGTACATCAACACACTGCGCGGTACGTCGCTGGTGATGGAACAAAAACGCGCCGACCCTCTCATTATGACCGAGGCGGTGGACACGAAAATCGACAACGTGGAAGGGGTCAACTACGACTATTACGCAGACGGCGACATGCAGGATACGTCGGCCGACAATAAATTTACGCGCGACCGACACAACGTGGCCGCCTTGCGTCACCAACAAACTCTGTACGACAACTTTTTCGCAGGCGGTGCTGCCGCTTCTGTAGGAGGAAACGCCTTAGAGAATATGGTAAATGTACCTCTCGGTCAGCGTATCGTGAACGTGCCGAGTCAGACTGGACGCGGCGATATATCCGCCCAAACGAAAGCGTTTCAGGATGTTGTCTGCGGCGTTATGGGCATCCCTCGGGCTCTTCTCATGTCAGACACGCCACACAAGACGGACGAAGAAGGTACGCACCAGACTTTCAAGAAAACGATTCTCAGTTGGAAAACCAGTTTGCAGAACGCCTGCAGCGAAATATACTCTTTAATCTACGCGGAGGATATTAAGCAACAGTTGTTGAAGGCCATAGGGAATAAAAAGAGAAAGCGCGCCGATATCACAGACGTGTACGTGTTAAAAAAACGATTGCAAGTTGAAATCGTTTTTCCGATTTCTCCGTTTCTGACGCATGCGGACCTGTATCAACACTACAATAACGGAGTGATTACGTGGACAACGTACGCACAACATGCTTGTGCGAATGCGTCGTTGCCCTACGAGCAACTCGACGAGCCGGTCTCCACCGTGTCCGAGGCGGGAGAGGGGGAAGTGCCTCCGATAGTCAGAGGCGCAGACATAGTTACGGAAGAAGCTACAGATTCAAATTAAAAAAAGGATTAATTAGATTCGTGATACATTGCGTCGTAAGATGATAATATTTTGTAATCGATGTGTGACAAATAGTGCTGTGTCCCCCTGCACGTCACTGCCACCAACATAGCACCATGGCTCGGAGTCACGGCGGTTTGTTCTTGCTTGACGCGCAACTCGGCGACTTTATTCCCGTTATCGTCCGCGGTGGTTGCAATTAGTTTCTGGAGTGTGTCGGACGATAATTCCATGCATGTCGCGGACGAACCCACACCGGGTCGGCGAAAATTCACGCGGAGCGTCAGGTCTGCTTGTTGCAAGGCCGCGATGATTTTCTCAACGGACATTGCAGTCCCGTAGGTTTCTATCGTCTGGTACATACTCTTGCCGCTGCTTTGAATCTTCCGTGTTTCGTTCATCGTGAACAAATCCTTCCCAGTGCTACGCAGTTGTCTCAACGCCAGGGCCTGTTCCTCGACACGATGCTGACTGTAATTCTTCATGCCGACGGGGCGCACGGTGGCCTCTACGATTATGTGGTGCTTCTTCGGCTTGGAGGTGGTTTCCACATGGATTGGCGAGGGGTCTGGTGAACGGAAGGCCAACCGTGACATTACACTAAATACAACTGAGTTTATATACTTATTTTTCTCAAAAATCTAAGGCGTACAAGGAGCCGAATGTAGGTTGCAAACCCGTGTTGCGCGACACCGAACTTACGTCGTTTTTCTTCGTGTGATGTCGGCGCGTGACTGCCATGAGATATCCTATGCAACCAACAACCAGAGCAAACACAAATACGACCACCTGTTCCAGAGAGCACCCCATATCCACCGAGTCGCGTACCACGTGGACAAGCACGCCGTATATCGTTAACATTGCACTCAACATGAGCACTACGGCCCACCTGCCGACCGTTTCTGGCGCACAGCAGGCGACATGCTTCGTGATATGCCACACATCCGTCAAATACAATTTGCGACAGACGAAAATGATGATATGCCAAGACATCATGGACAAGAACACAGTGCGCCACTCCGAATCATCCTCTTTCAACAAGTGGTCCAACATGAAGGCTAAATACATCCAAAAGACGCCCAGCACGACATCGTGGACCAACCACACAGTGACGCGTTTTCGAAACCGTATAATTGTACGCGACTCGGTCGTGGACGCGCACTGCAGCAGACAAATGAAATGCGGTACACAACTTATCAACCACACCAACGACGTGCCTGCCCACATACCCACAACAGTGGTCGTGTGGCCGTGCCAGAATGCTTTACGAAATGTCCACGACACGTAGAACGAAGCTGACGCGCTCAACCCAGCCACCGCTCTAAACAAACAAGTAAGAAACAAAATCGAATCCGGGGACGAACACCCAAACTTCGGAAGACAACATACGGTTTCACGCGGCATAGCTTGATAACTTTCGTGCAAAAAGGACGAGTACGAGATTTCTAAAACAGACACGCCTGTGAAAGACAGTGCGGCAAACCCCAAACCACAGAACCAACCGTCTATGTTGGCATTGAACCATGCGATTGCAGCCACGGACAAATTATATGCTGCGGTAACGAACAAGATATGAGACAACCTAAATCTCCTGCTGAACACGACTAACAAAACGGCAACGAGGCCTATCAACTCATACATATTATCGATTATATACAAATGCTGTGCAATATTTTATAGTGTATTTTTTGAAAAATATTTCGAAAACACTTGTGGTGCTCCGCTTCCGACGAACGCGTCGTATTTTGGCTGAGCCGCTTCACGAAACATTCGGTTTTTGCGCAACCGATTCAGACGTGTCTTGTCCGCATGGCAGCCTGGACACAGAGCCTGTAGGTTTGAGGAAATGTCCTGACCACCATCTTGCAGTTCTATGATGTGGTCTACCTCAAAGTTGGGCGGTATGGGAAACAATTTACATTTGTTACACTTGTACTCTTGACGATACGCTATCTCGACACGCAATGACCGACTCAACGCCCGTTTCGGGATTTTCTTTGTGAACGGTTGCAGGTCTCTACAAAACGTTGTGAGCGCATTCGAGGGGGTGTAAGACGTTTCCATGTGCCAGTTCATGAATTGTTGCGCCGCTTTGCACGGCATGACGTCCATGTCACGATAACGCACTATTCCAGGTGATTTACATTCGTAGGTGAAACGGTCGACGAGCAGGTCGAAGGCAGCTTCGGTCACAGACATTTCACGCCGAATGTTTTCAACTTCAATGAAATGATGAGAATCAATTTGATACAGGTTCATCACTCACGTGGTACGAAATAGTAAAGATCCGATTTATACGTATATAAATGCCTTTTTTATTCACAACGGATGAATGAGATTCGAGACGCCCCGGACCTAGTCGACATAAGTATGCTTAAGCGTCCCAGGGAGCAAACAATCATAGGGGCGGCGGCCAGTGGCTCCACTCCACAAAAACCACGCGTAGACACGAAGACACAGGTGGAATCCAAGGTCGCGCCACCGCAACCGACGCCCGAGCAGCAAAAGCATCAAGCGGCCCGTCAGAAGTCCATGGCCAATATTATACAAATACGCTTCAAAAAGGCGATTCGCATCAACGATTGCGCTATGCTGACAAGATGTCTCGAATCCGGGTACACCCCGACAACACTACAGTGGTTACAAATCATCACCAAGATGCATGTTAAATCGGCACTGAATTGCGTGAGACTTGCGCGAACCCTCGAGGCGCCGTGCATCTCCGCTGCCATCCGCAGACAGCATAGAACATTGTTCAAAGAAGTTTTGTCCAGAGTCGACCAGGTACCAGCGACTCAAATAGAGAGCCTGATGGGCGGACCGGCCTATTATTTAGACGTTTGTTTACGCAAAGGACTCGACCCAAATACCCGTCTCAAGAACAAACGTCTGCCCTTGGAACATGCTTGTTCACACTCACGTATCGCACACATAGAAATTCTGTTGAAGGACGGTCGCACCACGGTCTCGCAAAACGTGTGCAGGTTCATGATTCGTCAACCCAAGCAACAACGATTTGCCGACAGAGCCATAGAATTGTGCGCTGACATAGTGCCCAGTATGATTTTGGAAGCAGTGGTCGCCAATGTCACAACGGCGCTAAGTTCGATGATGAAAAAACTGGAGCCCAAGTACGAAGACAACCCCCTGTGGGACGATATTACGCACATGATGCTGTGTCCCATTCTCAACGACTACACCACAGACATCGTCAAAACGCCCATCAACAACCACTATTACGACAGACAATCTCTACTGAAATGGGTGCGCGACAAAAAAACGGACCCCATGACCAGAGAACCTCTACAAGAGTCAGACTTGCTCCTACGTTCCGAATTTTTAAAGGACTACGCTAAAATTTTACAAGCGAAAATTCTACAATTACAATGATGTTTCTTTTTTATGGTATTTAGTCTTGTGTACGCCTCCGTGTATGTTTTTCGGACCCGGTGTTTCAAACATAGACGCATGTTGGGACACAAATATTACCCTAGTTTGGAACGGTACACACGACCTCGTCGAGACACAGACCGCAGCATGCGACTCCAACATCACGCAAGTCTGGCTGGGTCCAAAACCCAACGGATACGAACAGACGTTCACTAATTTGGGTGGACAATTCCGTGGTCAGACAAGATACTTCAAATCCACACTGGAGTGTGCTGTAGACAACGCTCGCTTCGAAGTGTTTTGCCCACATGTAGTCGAGCCAGACCGAAGGATAACCGTCAACACCTCTGGGTCAGACCTCGAATTACCCGCCGTCATCGTTGGACTGGCCGTCACGGCATTTTTATCCCTGGTGCTGGCGTGGATACTGTGCCCTCGACCCAAACGTCGCAAGAAAAAGTACACGACGCTCAGCACCATTGCAGAAGAAGACGAAGAAGACGAACAAGCAGAACTGGGAGAACCCAAGTTAATATATTAGATTTGCATTCTCCGAGAACGACAGTGCATTTGTATCTTCGAAGGGGACGGTATCCGCACGCGACAATACTTCTTCCTTGGTGTCCCAAGTCGTCCACCAGTACACCGCGTCAAACCCCACGTGGTGCAACATGCACATTGTTGCAGCGGCAATCATCCACGGCTGATTCTCGAGACCACATGCGAGCACGAACATTCCCACAGAGCCGAGCGCCGTGAGCCACAGCGCCCACGCCACCACGGCCAGCTTCTCGCCGCGATGCAGCGCAATCAGGGACAACGGAGCCCACAGAATCGCGCCCGTCATGAACGAGATGTACGACAACGCCACGTACTTTTGAAGGCCCTCTTGGCCGTAAATCAGAGCGTCGTCCAAGTCAAATATCCACATGCCGGACATGTACAGGTACGACACGACTGTCAGAATCATGGAAATGACCCACGGGTTCTTGTACCACGCACTGCGCGGAAGACCGCCCCAAAGCTGGCCGACAAGCGCCGAACGATACGTTTCGACATACGTTATGAGAACGTTCGGTCCCATCAAGAGTACAATGTAAAGTAGAACGTCAAACATGTTATAAAAAATCGACTTGTATTAATATGGTATTTTTGTTCGTCCAGTTTTATTGGTGCAACCTCGATATTCAAGAATGTCAACGCATGATTCCGCTGTCGTGTTCGCGCGTTATTATTACCCACGAGCCGGATTCGTTTTCAGCGGTTGGGACCGGTCGTCTGCAAAACACCACAGTGTGCCATAATTCTTAGCGGTAAACACAGAGCCTTTTAACACGGTATAGGTCCCGTCGATGTCCCATAACATTTTGAAGGAGTTGCCCTTGGGCGAAATACGCACAATTTTTCCTTCGTAAAGAATATCTTTTTCCCATCGATATATAATTTTGTCTTCCAAGACAGGAACTCGATATCCAGAAGATGCTTTAGATTCTTCGGCTTCAGATTCTTCGGCTTCAGACTGTCCGCCTAATTCTTGTGTCAACATGGTACAGAAGTCGTCGACTTGGACCAAGAATGCAGAAGACAATATGTTTTCTACACCTGGAATATCAATATGGTCGGATTCAGTAAAATGAATACCAACGACATCGCCCAGAATACATTCAATGGAAACTTTTCCGCTGACGATATCCGATTCTATTTCGTACACACCGTCGAGTACGATGACATGGCCTTCGTACTCAATCGAATACCCTTCGCGTCGCTCGTTACGAGCAACACGCACTCGTTGAATGAGTTTCGTCATGTCTATGATTTCCTCAATGGTCCCTATGCTGCGTTTGGTGGCTTTTATCACTTTGAATGTGGTGAGTATGCCCTCCGGGAGTTTTCTATACTTTTTAGTTGTGTTGAATTCTTTTAAAAACTCGGCATCCGTTTTCATGTCTTCTTCATCATCATCTTCTTCTTCAAATAATGGCACGGATGAGAATTTATCCATAGTTGCAGTGTACGATGTAAAAGAAGGGTCCCAAAAATAAAAGTCCGTCACACGATAATTACAAAAGGGCTTTGACAATACAACACGGTCTTTATTCTTATAACCGCGTTGATATAAGCACTCGCGTCGTCCAAATTGGACTTTACACAGACCATTCGGACACGTGGAATCGAACAACTTGTCCCATTGGTTTAACAAATCCTGTGTGTTATTGCCAATAAACGACATGAAAAACATCTTGCTGGAATGGGACTGTTTTTTGAAGTGCACTTCTTCGGGAATGTCATCAAAATTTTCAACACGATGGGCAAGGGTCTCTTCAACGCCACCTTCTTGATGCGAACGGTTGTACACAAAAAACTGGTCTTCTTTGAGACGGTATCCGTTTGAGGTTGCTGAATGAATGACAGCCGTCTTATATCTGTTCAATTCGGAATTCAAATCTTTTATGCTTATGGCGTGCAAGCTTCCCGTAATCGCTAAAATGAACGGAGACTGTTTGGGAAATACGCCTTTTCGAAACATTGCGTCAACAGTATCTGCGTTGTTTGGCCGTGCGCTGTTCATAAACATGCCACAGTAATCCAAATATGCAAAGTCTATATGTTCGAAACGTTCAGGCAGAGGTTCGATTAAGGCAGGTCGTCCAGAGTTGTATTGTGTAGTCGCATATTCGTCCAATAAATTTTCACGAAAGCCGGCGGAATTTTTGGAATCTTCGAGGGCTGTCAAAAATCCTTCCAAAGATACGGGAAAGGACGCCAACTCTGGAAGGTTTTTTTTCATGGTTGTATATTCAGTGGCTCCCTTGTAATAATTGGGAACGTAAATATGTTGAGGTTGTACGCCAAATGCAGCCAGTGTAGCACTTGAACCCAAATCTTCGGAATCCAGGACGATAGCAGATGTATTGGCAGCGTCTTCCATGAAAAATTCCAAACATTGACCCAAATATAAATTGATATTGAACTTTATTTTGTCGTGTTCGGACGGACTGTATCCCTTGTTGTTCCTACTGCTTTGGCCTGTAAACCATCCCTTGCGAATTTCGTCGACTCTGTTTCTTAATTCACGAACGTTATGAATAGAACTATCTCGCTGATGGTCAACCTTGTCACGTTTCGAGTACAATATCGGGTTAATATATTGTTTTACGTAAGTTTTCATTTTAAAAAAAAGTGTCACTATTTATACGTGCCTTTTGTTTATATCAATGTGCGAACGGCGCCCTCTGGCTGCATGCTCGAGTACTGGACTTGATTATCGACGTACGTCTGTTTGGTCTCTGTGTTGTACCATGTGCACTTGGAACGAAAGGTAATCGAATAACGGGGGTCTGTATGAAAATCAGTGCGTTCCTCGCGGGTTTCTTTGAATGACACTGTGGTAGGCTTGGCATGGTCAAATTTGATACCGTGCTCAAAGACTTGGTTCATATCCCAAGGCATGTGAATCAAAGAGCCCGAAGCCGGTTTGAACTCCAGGACTGTCGCGGACGGCTTGTTATACCGGTAGTGTGACACTTTAAACGTCTTTGTGGCACCAAAGGTAAATATGAATACACTACTGCCGCGCACCAAATCTTTTGTTTTGTCCGTGTGTTGATTAATGCCATCGTACGTGCGGTTGTAGCGAGTAATGACGCAATGGTTTGGGTTTTCACCAAACGCAGCTTGTATTTTCATCAATAAAGGCTTGACAAATTCGCGAATGTCAGTGAAAGGCGCGTCCATCTTAAATTGGTGGGGTTTCACTACCTTCGGACGACTGTAGTCACACGAACCACCACGATATACTGTTGAAAATCCATCGGAATCGACAAAAGAATACCACATGGTGTCTCTTTCGAGCATCTTTCCGTCTGACTCTGGCGTGCGTACCTTTTGAAGGTCCGTCAGTCCGTTGCAGAACCCCAACATGGACGCTGTTTCAGTCTCAGTTAAGAAACGTGCGTGATAGCACGTCGACTTCAAGTCGGACACTGTCCGGGGAAACGTTTTCAAGTACAACCGAACAAATGCGGGACTCCAACGCTTATCAAGCTTACCGTGTCTGAACACGTCTCGTGAACGCATCCCGAGTATTTTTGCAGCGGCAATAAGCGCTTGTGGAGCCACGACTTCCCCACTGGGTGTCGAAGAGAAGGGAATATTCGGTTTATAAATTGCCAAACCCTGAGGTTCGTATTCTACCTTTATTTTTTTTGCAGGCTCTTCGGCGGCGAAATGACGTTTGCGTTTCTCACCAAACGTAGTAGATTTCCCAAGGATTGTTTTTACGGGCTCGGAACTGCATTCAACGCGTTCTGTCATGGTAAACATATCAAGCTTCGAAGTAAAACAGTATGCGTGACAATGTTAGTAAACTTTGTTCTTTGAATTGAATGTGTTTTTAATTTAATTTAAATTAAAAACGTGTTGGTGAACTGATTCAGCGAGTCGCCTCACATTAAATAAAAGTTGTGTGACCCGCCGGCCTCGATTTTTTTTTTCCGCGGGTGTGACGATTTTAATTTAAATTAAATTAAAACAGAGCCGGCCTCTATATTTTTTTCCGCGGGTGTGACGATTTTAATTTAAATTAAATTAAAACAGAGCCGGCCTCGATTTTTTTTTTCCGCGGGTGTGACGATTTTAATTTAAATTAAATTAAAACAGAGCCGGCCTCGATTTTTTTTTTCCGCGGGTGTGACGATTTTAATTTAATTTAAATTAAACCCATGCACGTCCACTTCGACCTGAAGAACAACCGCTGCGTCTTCGAGTTACAGGGCGAGACCCACAACCTCGTCACGC
>Ga0255755_1000044_pt1 | contig 118079 bp, 119 predicted proteins | sample 011ome_18_FD_179955 | JGI IMG/M metagenome (GOLD analysis project Ga0255755, IMG submission 179955) | Coastal salt marsh microbial communities from the Groves Creek Marsh, Skidaway Island, Georgia - 011501BT metaG (version 2) | ecosystem: Environmental > Aquatic > Marine > Intertidal zone >... | reverse complement strand
CTTTTGTTAACCAAACCTTTAAATGGTCAGTTCATGTTGGACAGGACTCGGACGCTTCGCTAGGTTCTTCCAATATTGATTAACGAGGTACATCAAGATGTTGTGCGTCTGAACGTTACGTTTCGGCTACCGGCGGCGCATATGGATATGTGTAAAAATATCCCGTGAAGCCGGTCGGGGCAGCCAGTCAGGTCGCGTTTTGTATTTGGAAACGGGGGAACTTTTGTTTCGGCTCCTGATCGCACTGTTTGTCGGAATTGTTGCCGTTCTGGGCAATCCGGACCGCGCTGCCGCCCGATATGCCTCGATTGTGGTCGAGGCCGATACGGGCCGCATTCTCCATTCCACGAATGCGGAGACGAAAAACTACCCGGCATCGCTGACCAAGATCATGACGATCTTCATGACCTTCGAGGCGCTGAAATCCGGCAAGCTGAAACCCGATCAGGCCCTGCCGATCTCACGCGTTGCCGAAGGGCGGTCTCCGTCGAAGCTTGGCCTGCGCCGGGGCGAGACGATCACGGTCGACGACGCGATCAAGGCCCTGGTGACCAAATCCGCCAATGACGTCGCGACCGTCCTTGCGGAGGCCATGGGTGGGACCGAGCGGAAATTCGCCGACATGATGACCGAGCGTGCCCGTGCGCTCGGCATGAAGGACACAACCTTCAAGAACGCCTCCGGCCTGCCGAATCGCGCCCAGCTCAGCACCGCCCGCGACATGGCGATTCTGGCCCGTGCCGTACTCTACGGGCACCCGAAGATGTACCACCATTTTTCGCGCACGAGCTTCACCTATAAAGGCCGCACCTACAAAACCCATAACCGGCTGATGTCCCGCTACCGGGGCATGGACGGCATCAAGACCGGCTACATCCGGGCCTCCGGCTTCAACCTTGTCGCCTCGGCTACCCGCGGGGGCAAGCGCCTGATCGCCGTCGTGTTCGGCGGCAAGACGTCCAAGATCAGGGACCGGCATGTGGCCAACCTTCTCGACAAGGGATTTGCCGAATTCCAGACGGTCGTCGCAAAATCCGGAACGCCGAAGAACCTGCCGGCGTCGAATGTCCGTCCCGAGTACAGCGGCACCGGCAAGACCAAACAGGCCGCCGCAAACATGTCCCGCCCGCCGGTCGTCAACCCGGCATCCGGCCAGATCCAAAGCTGGGCGATACAGGTCGGTGCGTATAATCGCTATGGGCCGGCCCATCTGGCGGTGACACGGGCCGCGCGCGCGGTGCCGAGCCTGCTCGGCAACAAGTTCCGCATCGTCCGCCAGCAGAGCAAGTCCCGCCGTGGCCTGCAGATATACAAGGCCCGGCTGCTGGTCGCGTCCGAATCGACGGCCCGTACGTCCTGCCGCGCGCTGCAACGGCGCAACATCGACTGCATGGTCATCTGGATGGGCCCGCCCTCTTAGGCGGCGCGCACTACAGGCGACGCGGGTCCCAGCAATCAGGAGTCCCCCGCCCTATCCCCGGCTCGTCAATCCCGCGCAAAAAGCCCGTTTGTGCCGCTTCTGCCAGTGCGACAACGACCAGGGGCGGCCGGTCGGATGACAGTGCCGCGAGCCGACGAAAACATAGGCGGACGTCCCCGTGGACAGCGCCACCGTCTCGACCTCGTATTCGGGGCCTTCGAACGAGACGAGCAGGTCGGTGACGGTGCTCCCGGCGCCCGCCGCGAAGGACACCGCAAGCCCGTCCACGCGCGCGCCGGACGAGGGCACGATCACCGGGTAGGTCCGTCCTCTCAGTCCCACACGCCGCCATCCCGCCAGAACGTCGGGCGCGACAACCGCGGCATCTGCATGTTTTCCGAGGACTGCGCTTCGGACGTCGGCATCCATCAGCGTGCCGTAAAAAAAGAAAGTCGTGCTGTTACGGGCGCGGGACATCGGACTATGAGGACCGAACCTTGGGGAAATAGCGGACCTGAGGCCGGTATCTAGAAGGACGGCGGCTCGATCCCGCTGAGACGCACCTGCGCCACCAGCGCATCCTTGAGCCGCTGCAGCCCTTCTTCGGTCGCGGCCTCGCAGCGCGCGACCAGCACATCCTGGGTGTTCGACGACCGCAGCAGCCACCAGCCGTCATCGGTCAGCACACGGACGCCGTCGATATCGGACACATTCGCGCCGTCCCTGGCCAGCCGGTCGCGTACTTCATCGACGACCGCGAATTTACGTTCTTCCGAGCAGGGGAACCGCAGTTCCGGCGTGTTCAGCGGTTGCGGCAGGCGCCGGCGGATATCCGCTAGGCTGTCATCGCGCTGGGACAGGCAGGCCAACAGCCGGATCGCCGCGTAGAGCGCATCGTCATAGCCGAAATACCGGTCGGCAAAGAAAATATGCCCGCTCATCTCGCCCGCCAGCAAGGCCCCGGTCTCGGCCATTTTCGCCTTGATCAGGGAATGGCCGGTTTTCCACATGACCGGCTCGCCGCCCATGTCCGCGATCTGATCGAACAGGACCTGGCTTGCCTTCACGTCGGCAATAATCGTGGCGCCGGGATGGGCGGACAGGATGTCCGCGGCCCAGACCACCATCAACTGGTCGCCCCACAGGATTTCGCCGTCGCCGTCCACGACGCCGATACGGTCGCCGTCGCCATCGAACGCGATGCCGAGATCGCATTTCTCGGCGAGGACGACATCGCGAAGCTGCTGCAGGTTTTCGACCACGGTGGGATCCGGATGGTGGACCGGGAACATGCCGTCGATGCGCTCGTTGAGCAGGATATGCTCGCCCGGCAGTTCGGCACAGACCTTGACCATCGCTTCGCCGGCGGAGCCGTTTCCGGCATCCCAGGCGACCTTGAGTTCGCGCCCGCTCTTGTAGTCCTGCAATACCCGCCCGACATAACGCTCAAGCATCGGTTCGGCGCGGTCCGAGCCGGCGCCGGATTCATAATCCGCGGCAGCGGCAAGCGTGCCGAGCCCCTGGATATCGTCGCCATAGAACGGCTTCGGCCCGCGCATCATCTTGAACCCGTTGTAATCCGGGGGGTTATGCGAACCGGAGACCATAATACCCCCGGCGGCATCCAGCACGTTGACCGCAAAATACAGCATCGGCGTCGGTCCGAGGCCGACACGGATGGCCTCGAGGCCGCAGTCTTTCAGACCGTCAACGACGGCCTGTTCCATCTCGGGCGAACTCAGGCGTCCGTCATAGCCGACACAGACCGTGCTGCCGCCGTTACGGACCACCCCGGTCCCGAAGGCGCGACCGATGGCATAGGCGTCGTCGGCCGACAGGGTCTTGTCGATAATGCCGCGAATATCGTATTCGCGCAGGATCGTCGGATCGAAGTTATGCGCACTTCCCCGGGTCATTTCCCACCTCCTGCCAGCACCGGCTCCCGCCCGACACTGTAATAGTCGAAGCCGGCCTTGATGATTTCATCCGGCTTGTAGATATTCCGCAGATCGATCATCAGCGGGGCCGACAACAGGCCCTTCACGCGTTCCAGATCGAGCAGCCGGAATTCATTCCATTCGGTCACGATGGCGAGCGCATCGGCGCCCTCCATGGTCTCGTAGGCGTCTTTGCAGAACACCACGTCGGGCAGCATTTCCTTCGCCTCCGTCATGCCCTGCGGATCGAACGCCCGGACCGTCGCTCCCGCCTCCTGCAGGGCGGGTACGATCGCGAGGCTCGGGCTGTCGCGCATGTCGTCGGTGTTGGGCTTGAAGGTCAGCCCGAGCACGGCAATCGTCTTGCCATCGACGGCCCCGCCGCACCCGGCGATGATTTTGTCCGCCATCAGGCGCTTGCGGTCCTCGTTGACCTTGACCACGGCCTCGATGATGTGGAGCGGCGCATCGTGATCGCGGGCGGTCCGCACCAGCGCCAGGGTGTCCTTCGGGAAGCACGATCCGCCGTATCCCGGCCCGGCATGGAGGAACTTGCCGCCGATCCGGCCGTCGAGACCGATGCCGCGGGCGACTTCCTGCACGTTCGCGCCGACTTTCTCGCACAGATTGGCGATTTCATTGATAAACGTGATCTTGGCGGCCAGAAACGTATTCGCCGCGTATTTTGTCAGCTCCGCCGTCTCGATCTTGGTGAACAGGATCGGCGTTTCCATCAGGAAAAGCGGACGGTAAAGCTGCTTCAGAACTTCCGCGGCACGGTCGGAATCCGTGCCGATGACCACGCGGTCGGGACGCATGAAATCCTCGATTGCCGAGCCTTCACGGAGGAATTCGGGGTTCGAGGCCACGTCGAATTCGCCTGCATCCCGGATCCCGCTGATTATCCTGTGCACCTCGCGACCCGTTCCGACCGGTACGGTCGATTTGGTGACCACCACGGTATATTCGTCGATTGCCTGGCCGATCTCCTCGGCCGCGGCATACACATAGGACAGGTCCGCATGGCCGTCGCCACGGCGCGTCGGCGTGCCAACAGCGATGAAGACGATATCGGCGCCCTTCACCGCCTCGGCGAGGTCGGTGGTAAAGGAAAGGCGGCCTGCCTTGACGTTCTTCTCGACAAGGGTATCGAGCCCCGGCTCATAGATCGGCATGATCCCGTCGAGCAGGCGTTCGATCTTTCCGGCATCCTTGTCCACGCAAACGACATCGGTTCCGAATTCAGAAAAACAGGCGCCAGAAACGAGGCCTACATAGCCTGTGCCGATCATCGCAATTCGCATGGTTTACTCCGGTTTAGTGGCCGTCATCGGCCGCGTATTTCTTTACAATTTCCGTGACCTGGTCGCGGAGTTCGGGCCGCGCCAGCGCGAAGGCGACATTGGCCTCGAAAAAGCCTGCCTTGTCGCCGCAGTCGAACCGCGTTCCTTCGAACCGAAGTCCGTGAAAGGGGGTCTGCCCGATCATGCGGGCCATGGAATCGGTCAGTTGTATCTCTCCGCCGGCGCCTTTTTTCCGCTCGCTTAGATACTCGAAAATTTCGGGTAACAGGATGTAGCGTCCGATAATGCTCAAGGTGGAGGGCGCGACCTCCGGCTCCGGCTTTTCAACCAGTCCCTTGACCTCGGCAAGCCGTCCGTCATCGGACGCAACATCGAGGATGCCGTAACGTTTGGTATGTTCGCGCGGCACATCCTCGACCGCGACGATGTTGCCGCCGGTTTCGTGATACGCGGCAACCATCTGTTTCAGGCAAGGCGTATCCGCCATGACGAGGTCGTCCGCAAGAAGGATCGCGAACGGCTCATTGCCGACAAGCGCCCGAGCGCACCAGACAGCATGACCGAGACCCAGCGGGTCCTGCTGACGGGTATAGACAATGCTGCCGGCTTCAAGGACGGGGAATTCGATCATGCGGAGCTCGGCTTCCTTGCCCCGTTCGCTCAGCACCTGGCGGAGTTCGAAACTGTGATCGAAGAAATCCTCGATCGCCTCCTTGCCGCGCCCCGTGACGAAAATGATCTCCTCTATGCCCGCCTCGAGCGCTTCCTCGACGGCATACTGGATCAGCGGCTTGTCGACGACCGGGAGCATCTCCTTCGGCATCGCCTTGGTGACCGGCAGAAAACGTGTGCCGAGCCCCCCGACCGGAAAGACCGCTTTTCGTATTTTCTGCGTCACGGAGAACTCCCTGCTCGGCGCCTGCGCGCCGTCGACGAATACAATAGCCGATTTCCGACCGAATCCGCCCAAAACCGAGGTGATTTCTGCCATGCGTCCCCGGCGGATGCAAGTCAGGTCGGGGAGTTTATCACCGCACGAATGACAATTGCGTGGCAGGGCCCGGCGGGGACGCGTCCCGGCCGGCTCAGCCTCTCAGCAGGACGTCTTTCGCCTGATTGATCTGCGCGGCAATGAAGGTGGACCCGCCCTTGTCCGGGTGGTTCGCCATCAGCAGTTTACGGTGGGCGTCCCGGATTTCGGCTTCGGATGCGCCGGGCTGGAGGCCGAGAACCTCATAGGCCTGGTCGCGGGTCATGGACCCGCCTGCGCCGGCGGCGCGCCCGCCTTCCCCGCTGCCGGCCTCTCCGCTGCCCGCCCCGCCACCGGTGCCCCGCCAGTCGGCGCCGTGGATCCGGTCGAGATAGGTTTCGAGCACAGTGGCGGATTGCGGATCGTTGACCCGGCATTCGCGCAGAAGCCCCATCAGGTCCTCGAGAGAGAGCTCTTCGAGGTTCCGCCCCTCGAACTGCCCCTGCAGCACGGTGCCGCTGAGCACACCGCTGTCATGGTCCAGCCTCATCCGCAGATATGCGGTCTCTATATCCGAATTCCGGCCCGGCGTCGGGCCGCGCATGTTGCGCATGGCCTGGCCGATCGCCCGCCAGCGCAGCAGCAGCGGCAGCAGGAGCATCGCCCAGCCGAAATAGCCCATTCGCCCGCTGACGGCGAAGAATATCAGAACCGTCGCCGCGACGAGCCCGACGACGATCGCCAGCATTTTCTGGACGTTTCGGGGATTGGTCCCGCGCAGTCCCCGGTAGATGAAATAAAGGCCGACAAGGACAAGAAGACCGAGCAGAAAATAAGGCATATCCCGGCGCTATTTCATCTGATTGCTGATCAGGCGCGCCGCTCCGCCCTTTTTGCTGGAATAGTCCTCCAGCGCCATGCGCCCGCCGGCGGCAAAAACCGCAACCGCGCTGAGGAGATCTTTCAGCTGCTTGGCGGAGGCCAGATCGAAACTGCAATGCGCGCCGCCGGTCAGCTTCGCGATCTGGCGAAACGCGCCGGTCGCCACCGGATCGTTGCCTTCCTGGAACACGAAAGCAGGGACGCCGCGCACCCCGAGTTCGCTCGCGACATTGCAGACATCGTCGATATCCTCCTCGAACGCGTCGCCGACGAAGACCAGCGCGTTGACGCGTTTGTTGTCCGTTTCGCGGATCGCGTGACGCAGGATTTTGCGAATCTGTGTCCGCCCGCCAAGACACCGCACCTTGACCATTCTCCGGACCAGTTCATCGGAGGACGCGAGCCAGGGGCTGGATTTGCACTCGCCGAAACCGCGGAAGAAAATCAGTTGCACTTCGAGCCCGCCAAGCCCGTCGGTGGCGTGAAACATTTCCGCCTGAAGGTGGCAGGCCTGATCCCAGGAAGGCTCCCGGCTGGCGGTGGCATCCATGCCGAAAAGCAGACGGCCGCGCCCGCTCGCGGACTTCACCGCGGGCGTCGCCGCCACCTTGTCCAGAAAGGCCGCTACCTGGTCGGCATTCTGCTGGCTGGGAAGTGTCTTTTTACCTTTGTCGCCGGACATCCGTTCTGCCGCTCCGGTTGATAGTGTTGAGATAATACGATTGTCGGGGTATTTCCAGTTTACCCATATCAATGGCCCCAGCGGTCCCCGACAATACCGCATTAAGGAAAATGGTTCGCTCAATGACCGAGACCGAAAAACGCATCGCCGCCCTCGAGGAGCGCATCGCGCATCAGGACCACATGATCGAGGACCTGAGCGACATGTCCGCCAGACAGTGGAAAGAGATATCGGCGCTGTCCGACAAGCTCGGATATCTCAAATCGAAGCTGGAGGAACTTGAAGACGGCGCGGAAGCGTCTCCCGGCAAGGAACCGCCGCCACCGCATTACTGACCTGGAAAACGACGATCCCAAGTGATTTCGACGCGACTATTCGCTCGTTTTGCGGCGAATTCCCGATATTTATCGCCGAATCCGCGTGAGATTCGCACGCCGCTGGGGTAAGCATCAGATCATGAAAGCGCGCATCCATATCACCCTCAAGAACGGCGTTCTCGACCCGCAGGGCAAAGCAACGGAGCATGCCCTGACCGGTCTCGGTTTCTGCGGCATCAACGATGTCCGGCAGGGCAAGTATATCGAGATCGATCTTGCCGAGAACGACCCGGCGAGGGCCCGCGCGTCGGTCGAAGCCATGTGCGCGAAACTGCTGGCGAATACCGTAATCGAAAATTACGAGATAGATCTGGACGAATGAAGGCCGCCGTCATCGTCTCGCCCGGCTCCAACTGCGACCGCGACGTTCAGGTGGCCCTGCGGCAGAGCGCCGGCAGCGACCCGATCATGCACTGGCACGCCGATGCAAACCTGCCGGACGTCGACCTGATCGTCATACCCGGCGGTTTTTCCTATGGCGATTATCTGCGGGCAGGCGCGCTGGCGGCCCAGTCCCCGGTGATCCGCGAGGTCGTCGCCCGCGCGAACCGGGGCGTTCCGGTTCTCGGCATCTGCAACGGCTTCCAGATCCTGACCGAATGCGGCCTGCTGCCCGGCGTGCTGATGCGCAATGCGGGCCTGAAGTTTATCTGCCGCGATGTGAACCTGCGCGTCGAGGCGACGGACACGGTCTTCACGCGCGACTACGTGAACGGCCAGATCATCCGCATCCCGGTCGCCCACAACGAAGGCAATTATTTCGCCGATGACGAAACGCTGAACCGGCTTGACGGCGAAAATCGCGTTGCGTTCCGGTATTGCTCGCCGGAGGGAGAAGTCACCCCCGCCCATAATCCGAACGGGGCCGCCCGCAATATTGCGGGCATCCTGAATGAAGGCCGCAATGTTCTTGGGATGATGCCCCATCCGGAACGCCTCGCCGAGGCGCTGCTGGGCGGCACCGACGGCCGGCCGATGTTCGACAGCCTTGTCGAAGCGCTGGCCCCCGCCGCATGAACGAAATCACGCCCGAGATTGTCGCCGAACACGGCCTGACGCCCGAAGAATACGAACGCGTCCTTCGCATCATGGGGCGCGAACCGAAGATGACGGAGCTTGGCATCTTTTCGGTCATGTGGTCCGAGCATTGTTCTTACAAATCGTCGAAATTCTGGCTGAAAAAGCTGCCCACCAAAGCGCCGTGGGTCATCTGCGGGCCCGGCGAGAACGCCGGCGTTATCGATATCGGCGACGGCAAGGCCTGCATCTTCAAGATGGAAAGCCACAACCACCCCTCGTTTATCGAGCCCTATCAGGGGGCGGCGACAGGGGTCGGTGGTATTTTGCGCGACGTCTTCACGATGGGCGCTCGGCCGGTCGCCAACATGAACGCGCTGCGCTTCGGTGCGCCGGAGCACCCGAAGACGCGCCATCTCGTCAGCGGCGTGGTCGCAGGCATCGGCGGCTATGGCAACTGCATGGGCATCCCGACGGTTGGCGGGGAAGTCAATTTCGACCCGAGCTATAACGGCAATATCCTCGTCAATGCGATGACGGTCGGCATTGCCGATCAGGACAAGATTTTCTATTCCGCCGCCGCCGGTATCGGAAACCCCGTGGTCTATGTCGGCTCCAAGACAGGCCGCGACGGCATACACGGCGCCACCATGGCATCCGCCGAATTCGACGACGATTCCGAAGAAAAGCGCCCCACCGTGCAGGTCGGCGATCCGTTCACCGAAAAGCTGCTGCTCGAAGCCTGCCTCGAGCTGATGGCGACCGATGCGATCATCGCCATCCAGGACATGGGCGCGGCCGGGCTCACCTCGTCTTCCGTCGAAATGTCGGACAAGGGCGGCGTCGGCATCGAATTCGATCTCGACCAGGTTCCGGTGCGCGAAGAAGCGATGACGCCATACGAGATCATGCTCTCCGAAAGCCAGGAGCGCATGCTGATGGTGCTCAAACCGGGCCGCGAGGACATGGCGCGCGCGATCTTCGAGAAATGGGAACTCGACTTCGCCATTATCGGCCGGGTGACCGATACCAACCGGCTGGTTCTGAAATCCGGCGGCGAGGTGGTCTGCGATATTCCCGTGCCGCCGCTGGTGGCGGAAGCCCCCGAATACGAACGTCCCTGGGTACCGACACCCCCCTCGCCCCTGCTCTCCGCGCAGGAGGCTCTGGCGGGTATCGATATCTCGCCGACCGATGCGCTGGTTCAGCTCGTCGCTTCGCCCGATCTGTGTTCGCGCCGCTGGGTGTGGGAGCAGTACGATCACATGGTGATGGCCGACACCGTGCGGCGCCCCGGCGGCGATGCCGCGATCGTCCGGGTCCACGGCACCGACCGTGCCCTTGCCATCACCACGGACTGCACGCCGCGCTATTGCTTCGCCGACCCGGTCCAGGGCGGCAGGCAGGCCGTCGCCGAAGCCTGGCGCAACCTGACCGCATCGGGGGCGACGCCGCTCGCCATCACCGACAATATGAATTTCGGCAATCCCGAACGCCCGGAGATCATGGGCCAGTTCGCCGGCTGTATCGAAGGCATGACCGAAGCCTGCCTCGCGCTCGACTTCCCTGTCGTCTCCGGAAACGTCTCGCTCTACAACGAAACCAACGGAACCGGCATCCTTCCAACGCCCGCCATCGGCGGTGTCGGCATTGTCGAGAACGTGAACAACGACCTTACGGGGATCGGCTTCGCCGCCCGCGACGAGTCCATCGTCCTGATTGGCGACACTGCCGGCCATCTCGGCCGGTCGATGCTGCTGCGGGTGTTTTCGGACGGCCTGCGGGACGCCGGGGCGCCGCCGCCGGTCGATCTGCAAGCCGAGCGCCGCAACGGCGATTTCGTGCGTGACCTGATTGTGACCAACCGGGTGTCGGCGTGTCATGATGTATCCGACGGCGGCATTCTGGTCGCAGTCGCCGAAATGGCGCTCGCCGGGGCGACCGGCGCGACCGTCTCACTCCCCGACTCGGACATGCCCGCACTTGCCTGGCTGTTCGGCGAGGACCAGTCGCGGTATCTTGTTACCACAGACCACCCTTCCGGCATTCTGGCGGCGGCGCAAACAGCCGGCGTTCCGGCCATGGTCATCGGCACCACCGGCGGCGTGGTGTTGACCGTGGGTGATGGCAACTCTATATCCCTGACAGAATTGCGGAACGCCCACGAAAACTGGCTGCCGGACTATATGGCGGTGGTATAGGGCCCAGCGCTGGCTTTGGCGCTGGAAAATCCTATGTTTAGTGGACCGCTGACAGAACCGAACGGGGGATAACACGATGCCGATGGACGCAGGTGCAATCGAAAGCCTGATCAAGGAAAGCCTGCCCGATGCGGAGGTGACAATCCAGGATCTCGCGGGTGATGGCGATCATTACGCCGCACTCGTCGTCTCAAGCGCATTTGCCGGCAAGACCCGTGTTCAGCAGCACCAGATGGTCTATCAGGCCCTTCAGGGCCGGATGGGCGGAGAACTTCACGCGCTCGCCCTTCAGACAAGCGCGCCCAAAACCGACTGACCCGTTACACAAACAAAGGAACAACGCGATGAGCGAGCATCCCGTATTCGACCGTATCAAGACCGAAGTCGACGAAAGCCCCGTCGTCCTGTTCATGAAGGGCACGCCTGTGTTCCCGCAATGCGGTTTTTCCGCAACCTGCGTCCAGGTGCTGAGCAATCTCGGCATTCCCTTCAAGGGCATCAATGTGCTGGAAGACCCGGAAGTGCGCGAGGGCATCAAGTCCTATTCGAACTGGCCGACCATTCCCCAGCTCTACGTGAAAGGCGAATTCGTCGGCGGCTGCGATATCGTCCGGGAAATGTACGAAACCGGCGAACTGATCGAATATTTCAATACCAATGGCATTGAAGTCCAGCTCGCCAATCCGCAGTAAAGCCGGACCTGCCGGCCTTATCAGAAACAGAAACGCCGTGGCCCGGGTGGCCGCGGCGTTTCTTTTGGCGACGCTGTCGGCCTGCTCCCGGGCGGACGATGTGAATTTCTCCCAGCACCCCGGATTCTCCGCCTATTTCGCGGCCAATCCGCCGTCGGCCGAACGTCCGGATGCGGCAGACCAGGCCCTTCTGCAGCGATACAGGCCCCGTCTGTTCATGGGGCCCGGACTGGAACCGCCGATCCGGTTCTACGAAGACTACATCGCCCGGGGACGGCTGATCGCCCGGGACGGCGCGGTCCTGTCGGAAAACGTCTCGGCGGAAATCCTGAACCGCCACCGCGAAGATCCGCATGTCGTTTTCGAACACATCCCGTCAACTGCGCCGACACGACCCGAAATGTTCGGGCGGGTCGATCGGGAAACATTCGATCTCGGCGGTAAAAGCCGCAATTTCACCTTCCTCACCTGGAACGCGACGTTCAGAACCTCCGGCATTGCCGCGGGCATTTCCGGTTGGAAAGGCGTCGTTCTCGGTATCGCCGGCGATCTGATCGACTGGCACCAGCTCGACCACTACACCGCCGTGACGCTGGCGCTCGACGAAAATCAAAGGCCCCTCGCGGTGATGTTCCAGCAGCACAATTACCGGCGCACTTATATCATCGGGGCCGATATGACATGGCCGGATGACGACCGGATCGGCGTCGATGTCGCCCTGCGCTCCAACGAGTTCTACCCGCACGCACCGGCGCGCACTCTCCGGCGGGCGGCGAGTTTTCTGTCGGCCGACACCGTCGAATACCTGGTGACCGGTCGCGCGGCGCCGTTCCGTATCGCCGACGATATCACCGACCCGGCGTTCGAAATCGACTACAGGCTGAGCTTCCTTCCCCAGACGGACGCGTTCTATACCTTCAAGGGCTTCCTCGGCGAAAAGCGGCTCCTGCCCGGCCGCTCCGGCCCGCCCGGTGCCGACTACAATACCCTGCCGGATCGGAAACCCTGGCACCGACAAATGATCTCGTTTCACTGGCGCGAAAACGATGAAAACTATGTCCGCTGGTTCGGAGAACCCGGGCGCGGCTTCGGGAAGCTGTCCGCCCGCTTTGCCAGAATGATCGGCGGCGGGGACTGAGCGGCGTTCGGGAGCGCTAAACGGCCGCCCGTCGGTTAGCCGCAAGACACATGGCACTTATGGCGAACATGCCGGTTTTCGGTCATATTGGCGCCACCTTCTCAATAGAACGATGGCACAGAACGCGAAGATGTCCTTTACACCCAAATCTACCCTGGGGCGCGCTGCAGGCGTGATCCTGGCGGCTGCACTCCTGGCGTCCTGCGGCAGCAGCAGCGATACGCCCAAGTTGCCGCCCCAGCTTCATCTCGCCTGTCAGACGGTGAAATGCGATTGCCGGGCTCCGAGTACCAGTCTTTTCACGCAGGGAGAGACGACCGAGGTGATCTGGCGCCAGAACGGCGATGCCGCCTGCCCGCCCGGGTTCACCCTCGAACGGGCAGACGTCGACTTTCTCGGACGGCGCAAATAGCGGACCCCGGACAGCAAAACGCCCCGGACACTGCCGGGGCGTTTCGAATTCGGTAGTAAGCGTGCGCGTTAGCGCGAATAAAACTCGATGACGAGGTTCGGTTCCATCTGGACCGGATAGGGCACGTCGGCGAATTGCGGGACGCGGACGAACGTTCCCTTCAGCTTGCTGAAATCGACTTCCATGTATTCCGGCACATCGCGCTCGGTCAGCTGACCGGCTTCGAGAACCAGCGGAATGTTCCGTGATTTCTCGCGAACCTCGATCACGTCGCCTTCCTGAACCCGGTAGGACGGGATGGTGACACGCTGGCCATTGACCTTGATGTGGCCGTGATTGATGAACTGGCGCGACGCGAAGACGGTCGGCACGAATTTCATGCGATAGACCACGGCGTCGAGACGCTGTTCCAGAAGGCCGATCAGGGCTTCGACGGTATCGCCGCGCCGCTTGACCGCTTCCTGATAGGTGCGGCGGAACTGCTTTTCGGTGATGTTGCCGTAATAGCCCTTGAGCTTCTGCTTCGCCATCAGCTGGATACCGAAATCGGTGGGCTTGCGGCGGCGCTGGCCGTGCTGTCCCGGACCGTATTCGCGGGTATTCCAAGGGCTCTTCGGGCGGCCCCAGAGGTTGCAGCCCAGGCGGCGGTTGATCTTGTACTTCGAGCGCACACGTTTCGACATGCGGCTTTCTCCTTCATAATTGTCCCGGTAGTCCAGTTCCGGACCTTGCCGGTGGCGGGATGGCGCGACCAAAACGGACGACATCCACATTCCCGGGAATGGCGGCGGAGTATATGGATCGGCGGCCCGATGTCAAACATTTGCTGCGCCGCAGAAAAACGCCTGTTTTTAGCGGAATTCAGCCGTTTTCAGGACCGCTTCCGATGCCGCCGCTCGGACAGTCCGGCGACGATGCCGCGCAGGGTTTTGACTTCCTGATCGCTCAGACCGGTCCGGGTGAACATATTCCGGATATTGCGCACCATGCGCGGGCGTTTTTCCGGCGGATAGAGGAATCCGCAGTCATCGAGCTCGCGCTCGAGGTGCTCGAAGAACGCAAGGAGCTCCTGGCGCGAGGCCGGCTGGCCGCTTTTGCGGGTGACCACCGAAATCGTCTCGGGATCGCCCGCCTGGAACCACTCGTAACCGATCAGCAGCACCGCCTGCCCCAGGTTGATCGACGTGTGGTCCGGGTGCACCGGCACCATGACGATGGCATCGGACAGGGCAACGTCTTCGTTATCCAGCCCCTTGGATTCGCGGCCGAACAGAATGCCGGACTTTTCGCCGGCGACGGCACTCTCCCGTACGGTCGCGGCAAGGCCGTGCGGCGCCAGGACCGGCTTTTCCATATCCCGCACGCGGGCCGTGGTGGCATACAGCCGCTGCAGGTCCTGAACGGCTTCCTCGGTGGTATCGAAAATTCGGGCCTGCTCCAGGATGCGTTCCGCGCCGGACGCCGTGTTGATCGCTTTCTGGTTGGGCCAGTCGCCTTTCGGGGATACGAGGCGCATTTCGGACAGACCGAAATTCATCATCGCGCGGGCAGCCGCGCCGATATTCTCGCCAAGCGTCGGGCGCACAAGAATGATGACGGGAGGTGTGGACACGTCTTCTTCCGTCAGGCTGGCGTCGCGCCATCGCGAAACAGTTTGTAGGTGATGGAATCCTGCAACGCGTTGTAGGACGCATCGATAATGTTGGTCGACAGGCCGATGCAGGACCAGCGCTCGTCCCTGCCGTCTGCGCTTTCTATCAGCACGCGGGTGATCGCCCCTGTCCCGTCGGTCGGCGTGAGGATACGGACCTTGTAATCGACCAGCCGCATATCGCCGAGTTCCGGATAACTTGCGAACAATACCTTGCCGAGCGCGTTGTCGAGCGCATTGACCGGGCCATTGCCCTCGGCCACTGCCATGTGATGCTCGTCGCCGACATCGACCTTTACGGTCGCTTCCGACACGGTCACCAGATCGCCATTGGCATTCCAGCGGCGTTCATCGAGCACGCGAAACGATTTCAGATTGTAGAACTCGGGCACCTCTTCCAGCGTGCGCCGGGCCAGAAGCTCGAAACTCGCTTCGGCGCCGTCATAGGCATAGCCCTCGAATTCGCGCTCCTTCACGATTTCGAGCAGGCGCGGCAGCTTCGGGTTTGCCGGGTCGATTTCGAAGCCGATCTCGCGGAACCGCGCCAGAATGTTCGCCCGCCCGGATTGATCGGAGACGACGATATGACGTTCATTGCCGACAAGGGCGGGGTCGATATGCTCATACGTCGCCGGGTCCTTCTCGACGGCGGAAACGTGCAGGCCGCCCTTGTGCGCGAATGCGGATTGGCCGACATAGGCCGCGTTCCGCGACGGCGGCCGGTTCAGCCGTTCGTCCAGCAGGCGCGATACACGGGTCAGATTTCGAAGGTCGTTGTCGGTCAATCCGGTCTCGTACCCCATCTTGAGCATCAGGGTCGGGATGATGGCCGTCAGGTTCGCATTGCCGCAGCGTTCGCCGAGACCGTTGAGCGTTCCCTGGATCTGGCGGGCGCCGGCATTGACCGCCGCCAGCGAGTTCGCGACGGCGTTTTCCGTGTCATTGTGGCAGTGAATGCCGAGATTCGATCCCGGTATATGTTCGCCGATCTCCCGCACGATGCGGTCCACCTCGTGGGGCAGCGTGCCGCCATTGGTGTCGCACAGTACCACCCATCGCGCGCCTGCGTCGTAGGCGGCCTTGATGCAGGACAGCGCGTATTCCGGATTGGCCTTGTAGCCGTCGAAGAAATGCTCCGCATCGAACAGCGCCTCGCCGGTTCGCGCCTTTGCATGCGCGATCGAGTCCGAGATCATGCGGAGGTTCTCGTCGCGCGGAATCTCGAGCGCGACATCGACATGGTAATCCCACGTCTTGCCCACCATGCACACCGCCGCGGGTTCGACATCCAGCAGGGCCGCAACCCCCGGATCGTTTTCCACCGATCGGCCCGGCCGCCGGGTCATGCCGAAAGCGGTGAATTTTGCCCGTTTCAGCTTCGGCGCATCGCGGAAAAAGGCGTCGTCGGTCGGGTTCGCCCCCGGCCAGCCGCCCTCGACATAGTCGATACCGATCGAATCCAGCGCGCGGGCCATCGCCGTCTTGTCGGCGACGGAAAAGTCGACGCCCTGCGTCTGCGCGCCGTCGCGCAACGTTGAATCGAACAGGTAAACGCGGTTGCTGTTATCCGCCATGACGTTGATTTTCCGACTAAAACCCGGCAAGGACTATCAGACCCCGCCCGGCAGGTAAAATGTTTATGCCCGTCCCCGGAACGCGTTGACGATCGGGTAACGGCGGTCGCGGCCAAAGGACCGCCCGGTAATCTTGACCCCCGGCGGCGCCTGGCGGCGCTTGTATTCCGCGCCGAGCAGCATTCGCCATATCCGCAGCACCAGCGCCCGGTCGTGACCCTCGGCGACGACCTCGTCGATGCTGAGATCGCGCTCGTTAAGCCCCTTCAGAATGGCATCGAGCTCGTCGTAGGGCGGCAGCGTGTCTTCGTCCTTCTGGTCCGGTTTCAGCTCCGCAGATGGCGGCTTGGTGATGATGTTTTCAGGCACCACGATCCCTGCCGGCCCCAGTGCGCCGGCCGGCCTGTTTGCATTGCGCCAGCGTGAGAGCTCGAACACCTTGGTCTTGTAGACATCTTTGAGGACCGAATACCCGCCGCACATATCGCCGTACAATGTCGCATAGCCGACGGACATCTCGGACTTGTTGCCGGTCGAGACAACCATCGCGCCGGTCTTGTTCGAGAGCGCCATCAGCGTCAGGCCGCGCGACCGCGCCTGGATATTCTCTTCGGTGGTATCCGCCTGCGTGCCGGCAAAGGCCTCGGCGAGCATTTCGTCGAACGCGCTCATTGCCGGGCCGATCGACACCGAATCCAGCGGCGCGCCAAGCAGTCTGCAGGCTTCGGCCGCATCGTCCAGGCTTTCCTGCGACGTATAGGGCGACGGCATCATGACGCAATGCACGGCGTCGGGGCCCAGCGCATCGGCAGCCACCGCCGCGGTCAGGGCGGAATCGATGCCGCCGGACATGCCGATCAGTACCCCGGGAAAACCGCTTTTGCGGACATAATCCCGCAGGCCCAGAACCATTGCCGAATAAATCGCGGGGTCCCCCTCCGGCGGGGGGTGGCGGTCGGTTTCGGCGCAGATCCATTTATCTCCGTCGCGCGACCATTCGGTTATCTGAACGCCGGATTCCCAGGCAGGCATCTGCGCGCGCAGCGATGCATCGGCGCCGATCACGAAGGATGCGCCGTCGAATACCAGTTCGTCCTGTCCGCCGACCTGATTGACGTAGATCAGCGGCATCCGGCATTCGGTCGCCCGCGCCACCGCCAGGTTCAGCCGCGTATCCCATTTATCCTGCTCGTAGGGCGAGCCGTTGAGCACCGTCAGGATCTCTGCGCCGGATTCTTCGAGGCACTCAGCCACGTCAACGGTCCACATGTCCTCGCAGACCATCACGCCGAGGCGGACGCCCCGGAAATTGACAGGTCCGGGCAGAGGGCCCGCGTCGAACACGCGTTTTTCGTCGAACACGCCGTAATTGGGCAGGTCGTGCTTGTAGCGTTTCGTCGCAATTTCACCGCCGTCGAGCAGCAGGGCGGCATTGTAGAGCTTGCCGTCTTCAACCCAGGGCGCGCCGATAAGCAACGCGGGCCCGCCATCCGCCGTCTCGGCGGCAAGCGCCGTGACTGCGCGCTCGATCGTTTGCTGAACGATGGGGCGGACAACGAGGTCTTCCGGCGGGTAACCGCAGACCACCAGTTCGCTCGCGACGACCAGATCGGCCCCTGCCGCGGCCGCCTCGGCGCGGGCCTCCCGTATAAGGCCGATATTCCCGTCAATGTCGCCGACGACCGGATTCAACTGCGCGAGCGCAATGGTAAGAGTGTCCGTCATATCGGGCGCAGCAGGTCCTATTCCGCCGCCTCGCGGACGGACCCGTTCTGCCGTTCGCCATCGCGCTTCGACTTCAGGTGTTCGCCGACGAGAAACGCGAGTTCAAGCGACTGCGACGCGTTGAGACGCGGATCGCAATGGGTGTGGTAGCGGTCGGACAGCCCTTCGTCGGTGATCGCCTGTGCGCCGCCGGTGCACTCGGTCACGTTCTGGCCGGTCAGTTCGATATGAACGCCGCCGGCATGGGTGCCCTCTGCTTCGTGAACGGCGAAGAACCCGCGCACTTCGTCCAGAATCTGGTCGAACGGACGGGTTTTGTAGCCGCTCTGCGCCTTGATCGTATTGCCGTGCATGGGATCACACGTCCAGACGACATTCTTGCCCTCGCGGGCGACCGCCCGCACGAGTTCGGGCAGCTTTTCCTCGACCTTGTCGTGGCCCATACGGCTGATCAGGACCAGCCGGCCCGGATCGTTCCGTGGATTCAGCGCATCGATCAGCTCAAGCAGGCCGTCCGGCGTCTGGCTCGGCCCGGTCTTCAGGCCGATTGGATTGGCGATACCCCTCATGAATTCGACGTGGCCGCTGTCCAGCTGACGGGTCCGGTCGCCGATCCACAGCAGATGCGCCGATGTATCGTACCAGTCGCCCGACGTGGAATCGACGCGGGTCATCGCTTCTTCGTAGCCGAGAAGCAGGGCTTCATGGCTTGTATAGAAATCGGTTTCGCGCAGCTGGGGCGCGACTTCCGGGGTCAGCCCGCAGGCGGCCATAAAGGTCATCGCTTCGTCGATGCGGTCGGCGAGTTCGCTGTATTTCTCCGCCTGGACGCCGGAAGACACGAATTCGAGGTTCCAGCGGTGGACTTCTGCAAGGTTTGCATAGCCGCCCTGCGCGAAGGCCCGCAGCAGGTTCAGCGTCGCCGCCGACTGGTTATAGACCTGGATCATCCGTTCGGGATCCGCCGCCCGGCCGGCCTCCGTGAACGCCATGTCGTTAATCATGTCGCCGCGGTAGCTCGGCAGCGTCACGCCATCGATCTCTTCGACATCGGACGAGCGCGGCTTGGCGAACTGTCCGGCCAGGCGGCCGACCTTTACCACGGGCTTTCCGGACGCGAATGTAAGGACAACCGCCATCTGCAGCAGAACCCGGAAGGTATCCCGGATATTGTTGGGATGGAATTCGGCGAAACTCTCGGCGCAGTCTCCGCCCTGTAGAAGAAAAGCCTTTCCCTCGGCCACGGCCGCAAGCTGCGACCGCAGTTTCCTTGCCTCCCCGGCAAAGACCAGCGGCGGATAATTACGGAGCTTCTTCTCGGCGGCGTCCAGCGCATCCGTATCCGGATATTCCGGCACCTGTACGATGGGCTTTTTGCGCCAGCTATCGGGCGACCAGTTCCCCGACATGATAATCCTCACTCATTCAAAATTCCTGAGGCTCGCGTATACGCCGTTTGGATGACCATTTCCAGCAAAACCGCAGAAAGCGCCAATCCGTCAGATCGCCGGGAGACCGGCCCAACGGCGCCTGATCTATTCCGCCGCCTGCGCCGCCTCCGGCTCGGGAACCGGTTCGCGCATCGTGACGAATTCCTCCGCCGCAGTCGGGTGGATACCGACCGTCGCGTCGAACTGGGCCTTGGTCGCCCCGCATTTCAGCGCGATGCCGAGCCCCTGCGTGATTTCCCCCGCGTCGGGACCGACCATATGGCACCCGACCACCCGGTCCGACGCCTTGTCCACAATCAGCTTCATCATCGTCTGTTCGGTCGATCCGGTGAGGGTGTCCTTGAGGCCCCGGAAGGTCGACCGGTAAATTTCGACGTCGCCGTACTTTGCCCGGGCATCCTCCTCGGTCAGCCCGACGGTGCCAATGGGCGGGTCGGAGAACACGGCGGTTGGAATATCGGCATAATCCATTTTCTGGCGCGTTCCCTTGAACAGGTTCGACGCAAGTTTCATCGCCTCGCCGATGGCGACCGGCGTAAGCTGATAGCGGTCGATGATATCGCCGAGCGCGTAGATGTTGTCGACGCTGGTCTGGAAATAATCGTCGACGACAATCGCGCCGTCATCGTTCAGTTTCACGCCCACCTCTTCAAGCCCCATATTCCGCGTATTGGGTACCCGGCCGATCGCATAGAGCACCTGGTCGTACTGATGCACTTCGCCGTTGCTCATGGTCACGTCGAGCCCGCCGTCGACTTTCTCGATCCGGTCGATAATCGTATTCCAGATGAAGCCGACGCCCTTCTTTTCCATCTCCGAGGCAAGATGGGTACGCACGTCCATATCGAAGCCGCGCAGTATCCTGTCGCCGCGGTAGATGAGTGTGGTTTCCGCGCCATAGCCGTTGAAGATTCCGGCGAATTCGACCGCGATATAACCGCCGCCGACGACCAGCACACGGTCGGGGCGTTCTTCCAGATAGAACGCATTGTCGGACACGATGGCATGTTCGAAGCCCGGCGTGTTCCAGACCTGCGGTTTGCCGCCGGTCGCGATCAGAATCTTGTCCGCCGTCACCTTTTCGCCGCCGACATCCAGCGTATGGGCATCGACCAGCGTCGCCCGGGCCTCGTACAGGGTCACATTATTGTTGGCGAGTATGTTGCGATAGATGCCGTTGAGACGCTCGATCTCCCGGTTCTTGTTCTCGATCAGGCGCGACCAGGTCAGCGTCGGTTCCGGGAAGTCCCAGCCATAGGCCGACGCTTCCTTCGCCGCGTGAGCGTAATGCGAGCCATAGGAAAACAGCTTCTTCGGGATACAGCCGACATTCACGCAGGTGCCGCCGAGAAAGCGTTCCTCGGCCACGGCAACCCGCGCGCCGTGCGACGCCGACATACGCGAAGCCCGGACCCCGCCGGACCCCGCACCGATGACAAAAAGATCGTAATCGTAGTCAGCCATATAAAACGCCTTTCAGCGGCGGGCCCAGACAGGCCCGCCCCGGTTTTCAAACAATCGCGCCGGTCGCGCCGGCAAATATCAGGCCCCGATGCCGCCGATCAGGCCGTACTTGATTTCGAGATAATCCTCTATACCGTACTTGGAGCCTTCGCGGCCGGTGCCGGATTCCTTCATGCCGCCGAAGGGCGCGACCTCGGTCGAGATAATGCCTTCATTGACGCCGACGATGCCGTATTCGAGGCCTTCCATCACCCGCCAGACCCGGCCGATATCGCGGCTGTAGAAATAGGCGGCAAGGCCGAACTCGGTGTCGTTCGCCATCTGCAGGGCCTGTTCCTCCGTTTCGAACCGGTAGAGCGGCGCGACCGGGCCGAAGGTCTCTTCCCGGGTCACCTTCATGTCGGTGTTCACGTCGGCAAGGACCGTCGGCTGGAAGAACGTGCCGCCCAGATCGTGGCGCGACCCGCCGGAAATAACCCTGGCGCCCTTGGCGACGGCATCCTGGATGTGTTCCTCGACCTTCTCGACCGCGGCCATGTCGATCATCGGGCCCTGTTCGGTTTCGCCCTTGAGGCCGTCGCCGACCCGCATTTCCTCGACAGCGGCGGCGAGTTTCTTCGAGAATTCCTCGTAGACGCCGTCCTGCACCAGCAACCGGTTGGCGCAGACGCAGGTCTGACCGGTGTTGCGGAACTTGGACGCCATCGCGCCGAGCACCGCTTCGTCGATATCGGCGTCATCGAAAACGATGAACGGCGCGTTGCCGCCAAGCTCCATCGAGGTCTTTTTAACGGTGCCGGCGCATTGCTCCATGAGCAGCTTGCCGATCTCGGTGGAGCCGGTGAAGGTGAGCTTGCGGACGATGGGGTTGGACGTCATCTCGCCGCCGATCGCCCCGGAAGAGCCGGTCACGACACTGAACACACCGGCGGGAACGCCTGCGCGCTCGGCAAGTTCGGCCAGCGCAAGCGCGGAATACGGCGTCGCGGTGGCCGGTTTGACGACCATCGTGCAGCCGGCGGCCAGCGCCGGTCCGCATTTCCGCGTGATCATCGCCGACGGGAAATTCCACGGCGTGATCGCCGCACAGACGCCGATGGGCTCCTTCGTCACGACAATGCGCTTGCCGGGGGCGTGCTGCGGGATGGTATCGCCATAGACGCGCTTGCCTTCTTCGGCGAACCATTCGATGAAGGAGGCCGCATAGACGATTTCGCCCATGGATTCTTTCAGCGGCTTGCCCTGCTCCGCGGTCATCATTTTGGCGAGGTCTTCCTGGTTTTCCATCATCAGGTCGAACCATTTGCGCAGGATGGTCGCGCGCTCCTTCGCCGTCTTGGCGCGCCACGCGGGATAGGCCGCATTCGCCGCTTCGATTGCCCGGCGGGTCTCATCCGCTCCCATTTTCGGGATCGTGCCCAGCACCTCGCCCGATGCCGGGTTGGTGACGTCGATGGTCTCTTTCGAATCCGCGGCGACCCATTTGCCGTCGATATAGCAGGCTTCCCGGAAAAGCGTCGGGTCCTTTAGTTCAAGCGATGCAGACATGTGTGTTTCTCCCTCTTGTCGGCAGACAGCCGAATACAGCAACGTTTAATCCGTCAATTAGATCTTTGTTGGGCCGAGTATACCGGCGCGGCGCCGGCGAGTCAGCCGCGACGCCCCCGGCCCCTATTCCACCGTGACCGACTTCGCCAGGTTCCGCGGCTGGTCGACATCCGTCCCCTTCAGCACGGCCACGTGATAGGCCAGCAACTGGATCGGCACCGTGTAGAGGATCGGGGCCACGAACGGGTCCACCGTCGGCAGTTCGATCGTCGCCGCGGCCATGTTTCCGAGCTTTTCGATCCCCGCCTTGTCGGACAGGAAGATCACCCGCCCGCCGCGCGCGATCACTTCCTGCATGTTGGATGCCGTCTTGTCGAACAGCTCGTCCGACGGCGCGATGACGATGACCGGCACGTGTTCGTCGATCAGCGCGATGGGGCCGTGCTTCATTTCGCCGGCGGCATAACCCTCGGCATGAATGTAGGAAATTTCCTTCAGCTTCAGCGCCCCTTCGAGGGCAATGGGATAGCCCGTCCCGCGGCCGAGATAGAGAACATCCCGCGCATCGACGACCTCATGGGCGAGTTTCTCGATTTCCTCGTCGTGCTGCAGAATCTCGTTCACGCGCGACGGCACCTCGGTCAGCGCATGACAGAGCGCCGCTTCGCGTTCGCGGTCAATCCTGCCCCGAGCGGCGGCCAGACCGATGGCGAAACAGGCGAGCGTGGTGAGCTGCGTTGTAAAGGCCTTGGTGGACGCGACGCCGATTTCAGGACCTGCCTGGGTGCGCAGGACCGCATGGGATTCCCGCGCCATCGAGCTTTCGGTCACGTTTACGACGGATACGATATGCTGGCCCTGGGCCCTGGCATAGCGCAGCGCGGCCAGGGTGTCGGCGGTTTCGCCCGACTGGGAGATAAACAGCGACAGCCCGCCCTGCTGCATCTCTATCGTGCGGTAGCGGAACTCGGACGCGATATCGATATCGGTCGGAATGCCGGCAATTGTCTCGAACCAGTAGCGCGCCACCAGACCGGCATGAAAGGACGTGCCGCAGGCAACGATGGTGATGCGGGGAATGCGCGTCAGATCGAACGGCATCTCCGGCAGGGTGATGACCTCGTTCCAGGGGTTGAGGATCGACTGCAGCGTATCGCCGATGACGGCGGGCTGTTCGTAAATTTCCTTCAGCATGAAATGCGGGAAATTGCCCTTGCCGATCATCGCGCCGGAGGTCGAGGTCTGCTGAACCTTGCGCTCCACCACCGCATCGGTTTCGTCATGGATGACGGCGCCCGACGACGAGATTTCGGCCCAGTCCCCTTCTTCGAGGTAGCAGATCTGCTGGGTCAGCGGCGCCAGTGCCAGCGCGTCCGAGCCGATGAACATTTCCCCGTCGCCGTAGCCGATGGCGAGCGGGCTGCCGCGGCGGGCGGCAATCATCAGCCCATCATACCCGGCGAACAGGATCGCCAGCGCAAACGCGCCCTCGAGGCGTTTGAGGGCCGCGGCCACCGCTTCGGCCGGGGTTTTGCCCTGTTCGAGATAGCTGCTGATCAGGTGCACGACGGCTTCGGTATCCGTCTCGGAATGGAAAACGCGCCCCGCATCGCTCAGCTCCTGGCGCAGCGCCTGGAAGTTCTCGATGATCCCGTTATGCACCAGCACGACCCGCTCGTCGGCATGGGGATGGGCGTTGGCCTCGGTCGGCAGACCGTGCGTCGCCCACCGGGTGTGGCCGATACCGATCGAACCCGGGAGCGGCCTGATATCGATCAGCGCGTTCAGGTTGCTGATCTTTCCCTCGGCCCGCCGCCGGTCGATCACCCCGTCGACGAGGGTGGCGATACCGGCGGAATCGTACCCCCGGTATTCAAGACGCTTCAGGCCGTCGAGCAACAGGGGCGCCGCGTCCGCCTTGCCGATGATACCGATAATGCCGCACATGTTGTGATCCGTTCTACGCTTGGGGTTGGTCGCTCTTGTTAGGACTTCTGCGCCCGGGCGGCGTCTTTTTCCGCCTTGCGCCGTTTCCGGAAGGCGCTTGCCCATCCGCTGATGCTTTTCTGGCGGCCGCGCGCCACGGCAAGGGCATCCGGTTCGACGTCCGACGTGATCACCGAGCCCGCTCCGACCGTCGCGCCGTCGCCGATCTTCACCGGAGCCACCAGAGAGGTGTTCGAGCCGATAAACGCATCCGCGCCGATATCGGTCAGGTCCTTGAAGAAGCCGTCATAGTTGCACGTGATCGTGCCGGCGCCGATATTCGCCCGCGATCCGATCCGCGCATCGCCGATATAGGTAAGGTGATTGACCTTTGCCCCCTCCTCGACCAGCGCCTGCTTGATTTCGACGAAATTCCCGACATGCACGTCGCGTTCGAGCTTCGCGCCCGGCCGCAGGCGCGCGAACGGGCCGATGACCGCGCCGGAGGCCACCTCGGCCTGGTCGATATGGCAGAACGCCCTGATCTCCACGTTGTCGGCGATGGTCACGCCCGTGCCGAAAACCACGTTGGGGCCGATGATCACATCCCGGCCGATCTGCGTATCCGCGGACAGCCAGACGGTTTCGGGATCGGTCATGGTGACGCCGCCGGCCATTGCGCGATGGCGCAGGCGCGCCTGCATGGCCGCTTCCGCCTCTGCGAGCTGGGCGCGGCTGTTCACGCCCATCACCTCGACCGGGTCTGCCGCCTCGACCACGGCGCAGCGCAGGCCGCGGTCCCGGGCCAGTTCCACGATATCTGTCAGATAGTATTCCCCGTTCGCATTGTCGTTGCCGACCGCATCCAGCAGGGGAAACAGATGATTTCCGTCTATCGCCATGATGCCCGCGTTACACAGCCCGATTTCGCGCTGGGCGTCGCTCGCGTCCTTGAATTCGACGATCGCCTCCAGCCCGCCATCGGCCGCCGTCACAAGGCGGCCGTATTCCGCGGGGTCGTCGGGCCGGAAACCGAGCACGACCACCGCCGGGTTCTCCGCCGCGCGGCGCGCCATCAGCATGTCCTGCATGGTTTCCGCCGTCAGGAGCGGCGTGTCGCCGAACAGCACCAGCACATCGCCGGTAAAGTCGGCCATCTTATCGCGGGCGGCGAGCACGGCATGTCCCGTTCCGAGCGCCTCGGTCTGCACGGCGGTATCCGCCGGTGCGACGGCTTCGGCCAGCTCGGTCATGCCGGGAGCGACCACGACCACGGTACGTTCCGACGAAATCGCCGACAGGGCATCCAGAAGATGGGAGATCATCGGCCGGTTGGCCACGCGATGCAGGACCTTCGGCAGGTCCGATTTCATCCGTGTTCCCATTCCAGCCGCAAGTACGATTGCAGCGCAAGCGCCCGTTGTCATCGCCCCGAAGACCCGTTCTGTTTCAATTTCGACGGACGCGAACGAGAGCCCCGCACCTGCCAGTCCGTTCGCCGGAACTTGCCACAAACCGCCCCGTCGCGCCAAGGGGAATGAGGACCGCCGGACAATCCCCGATTCGCGCTTGCGGCCGGACGTTACCCGGCACTAATTGGCGAGGGACGCTTCCTTCTGGCCGAGCTTCACTTTCTTGCCGCCGACGGTGTGCGACGCGGCACTGAGATGGGCGATCAGCGCGCCAAGCGGGGTATCCAGCGTCAGGCGCACCGGCACCGGCGGCGCATCGGCGAATGCCTTGCCCATCCACACGCGTGCCCGGCGGTCGCCGTCGTTCCAGCCGGACTTGTCGGTCTTCTTGAAACCGACCTTCTTGTGAATGCGCAGTTCGCAATTCACCGTATCGCCGACATAGGGCGTGTAGCCGCTGGGGCGAAGCTTTTCGACGCCGTCCGGCCGGGCAATCAGGTCGTAACGGCGCCGGCCGTCGAATACCGGCACCTGCGCCGAACAGGTATCGTCGCCGTCCATCTTGCGGATGATCGACACCAGGGCGCTGGCGAGATCGACCGCGCCGGTGCGCAGGGCTTCCGGCACCCTGTCCCGGTCGTCGCCTTCCGGCTTGGGCGCGATCCGCTCGATCCGCGCAATACCGTCATCGAAGGACATGTCGATAAAGCGTTCCCGACCTTTCCAGCTGTTGCGCTGGCCCGCCTTCACCGGCATCACGCCGGCATTGACGATCCGGCCGCTGGAATAGGCCTTCATCCACCAAGGAAACATCTGCCCGACCATGCCGGATGTCTGCACTTTCGCGGCGATGTCGTAATTGGCGGGGGCGAGATCCATGCCGACCGTGATGTCGGCGACCGAAAAGCCGCCGATATAGACCTTGTAGCGCAGGTCGACGGTGTTCTTCTCCGCCGCGGCGGCCGCCGCCGCGGGCATGGACAGAGTGCCTGAAAGGCCGATCGCAACGGTCAGGGCGGCGGGCAGAATAGCGGAACGCATCATATTCATCATTGCACCTCGATGGGTGAGTATAGGGCAATTGCGGCGATTATATGTCCTCTCATGTGGACTCCACGGCCCACATTGACAAGAACCGCCGCCCCGCTTTATATCCCCGACCGTTCCACACGGAATACGGGCGCGTAGCTCAGCGGGAGAGCACTGCCTTCACACGGCAGGGGTCACAGGTTCAATCCCTGTCGCGCCCACCATTCTTCGCCAACAGGCAATCGATGCCGTACTCCGCGACGGCAAATCCCGACAGCGGAGCGCATGCCGGACAATGGCTGCTATTGACCGGACGCAGCCGCTTTCCGCTTTCTGTGCGATCAGCAGTTACGCAACGGAGGCCTGCGGCGCAGATCGCGGCAGCGCGAACGTAATCGCTGTACAGGCCACGAGCATGATCAGAGACCCCACGATACATCCGGTCAGCCCGCCGATCTGGTAGAGCAGTCCGGAGAGAAGCGTCCCCATCAGCCGCCCGGCGGCATTGGCGGCGTAATAGAATCCCACGTCCTCGGCCGCTTTCCTGGAGCCGGCATAGGCGAGGATCAGATAGGAATGCAACGACGAGTTCACGGCGAAGGGCACGCCGAATATCAGCAGACTGACCACGACGACGATCTCGGGTGCGACGGGCAGCGCGGGGCCGGCCGCCAGGGCCGCGACAAGCAGCGCTGGAATGACGGTCAGGATGATCACCCACACCCGCGCGGCCGGCACCTCCCTGCTGAGGCCGTCCGCACTGCGCGTCACCATGGACGGTGCAATGGCCTGGATGCCGCCATAGGCGATGGTCCAGGCGGCGAGGAAACCGCCGACCGCCCAGAAGTCCCACCCGGCGGAATAGAGGAAAACCGGCAGGCCGACGACGAACCAGACGTCCCGGGCGCCGAACATGAAAATACGGGCGCCGGCGAGGATATTGACGCCGGCGGACTTGCCGAACAGCTCGCGGACGGATTTGGAGGAGTCGGACACGCCGAGTCCGGACGGCAGCGCGGCGACGCACGAGAACAGGATCACGGCGAGCAGCGCCGCCATCGCCCACAGCGCCGGCGCGAAACCGGCGGCGTCCAGCAGGACGCCGCCGACGAAGAACCCGAATCCCTTGGTCGCGTTCTTGGACCCGGTGAACCACGCGACCCAGCGAAAGAGCTGCGCGTTGCCGGCCACCGACGTAATCTTGATCGCGGATTTCGAGGCGGTCTTGGTGATATCCTTGGCGACTCCGGCGAGGCCCTGCGCGGCGACGACCCAGATAACGGAGAGCGTGGCGCTCCAGCCGGGATCGAGCGCCGACAGGAACAGCAATCCGGCGATCTGCAGCCCGAGTCCGAGCGCCAGCATGCGCCGGATACCGAACCGCGCGGCCAGCCACCCGCCACCGAGATTTGCCAGTATCCCCGCCGCCTCGTAAAGAAGGAACAGGAAGGCCAGCGTGAACGGCGAGTAGCCCAGCCGATAGAAATGAAGCAGGACGAGCATGCGCAACGCACCGTCCGTCAGCGTGAAACCCCAGTAGGATGCCGTGACGATCAGATAGTTGCGCATACCCGGTTCAAAGGCCTTTTTCGATTATCTTGTTCGCCAGGTCGACCATGCGGCAGGAGTAGCCCAGTTCGTTGTCGTACCAGGCATAGACCTTCAGCAACGTGCCGTCGGTGACGATGGTGCTCGGCGCGTCAACGGTGGCGCTGCGGCTGTCCCCTGCATAATCTGCGGAAACAAGCGGCCGATGCTCGACCCCGAGGATGCCCGCCAGGCCACCGGCGGCAGCTTCGTCGAACAGGGCGTTCGCCTCATCCGCCGTGGTTTCCCGATTCATTTCGAACACGCAGTCGGTGAGGCTCGCATTCAGCACGGGCGCCCGGACGGCATGACCGTTCAGCTTTCCGACCAGCTCAGGAAATATAAGACCGATCGCCGTTGCGCTTCCCGTCGTGGTGGGCTGCAACGATAACAGGGCCGACCTCGCCCGGCGCAGGTCCTTGTGCGGGGCGTCTACGGTCAGGTTGGTGTTGGTCGGATTGTGGATCGTCGTGATCTGGCCGTGGCGAATGCCGATGGCTTCGTGCAGCACCTTCACCACGGGGGCGAGGCAATTGGTCGTGCACGACGCCGCGGTAACGATGCGGTGGGCGCCAGGGTCGTAGCGCCCGTCATTGACGCCGACCACGATGTTCAGAACGTCCGGATCCTTGACCGGCGCGGCGACGATGACCCGCTTCACGCCGCGGTCGAAATAGGCTTCCAGGCTGTCGACCGAGCGGAATTTGCCGGTGCATTCCAGCACCACATCGCAGCCGAGGTCTCCCCAGGGCACGTCGCTCGGACGGGCCGCCGCCGAAAATCCGATGCGTTTTCCGCCGATGGAGATGGCGTCTTCCGCGTCGGTTCCGATCTCCCCGCGCCAGCGGCCCTGCACACTGTCGAATTCCAGGAGATGCGCCGTGGTCGCGGCGCCGCCGGAAATCTCGTTGACATGGGCGATGTCCAGCCCGGCGTCACTGTTGGGATCGGCCGCATCGCGCGGCACGCCCCCCATCGCCGCCCGCAGGGTCAGCCGCCCGATACGTCCCATGCCGTTGATGCCGATCGCCATATCCGGTGCCCCTTATGCGCTTGCCGGTGAACTGTAGCCAAGTTCGTCGAGGCGCGTTTTCAGCGCCATGCGGTCAAGGCTCCCGAACGGGAGATTTATGAAAATCCCGAGCCGGCGGTTGATCATGCTGTATAGCTGGTTCAGCAACACATGACGCTCCGCAACCGATCCGGTGAACTTGGCCGGGTCCGGCAACGGCCAGGCCGCCGACACGACGTTGTCTCCGAACTCGGGACATACCTGCCCGTCGGTGGTGTCGCACAGCGCGATGACGAAATCGATCACCGGTGCGTCGGGTTTCAGGAATTCGTCCCAGGACTTGCTCCTGGCATTGGAGACATCATGGCCGATCAAAGAGCTGGGCATGACGACGATTATCGTCGAACAGAATGCGATTGCCGCGCTCCACCTCGCCGACCGGGCGATTATTCTCGAAATGGGACAGGTCGTCTTCGACGGCAAGGCGCAGGAGGTCCTCGACGATGCGGACCTGCGCCAGCAATATCTGGCGATTTAGTCGCGGGCCGTCTCGTTATCGGCCATCGAGGGTTGGCGTTCAGACCGTTTCGGGGGCGCGCCCTGTAATTGTTGAGGCGATTTCGCGCCCCGCGACCCGCCCGATCCCGAAGGCCTTGATCAGCCCCCCGACATAAGCGGCCCTGGGGCCGCCTTCGAGGCCACCCACGGCGGAGCCGGCGGCATAAAGACCCGGGATTACCTCGCCGGCCGTGTTCAGCACTCTCGCCCGTCCGTCGACGGCCACACCGCCCGATGTCACCGTGATGCCTGCGCATAACGGGATTGCATAGAACGGCGCCTTCTCGCAGAGATGCGGCTGAAAGGCTTCGGTCGTCCGTGTCGGGCTCAGCGCGGGCGCATCGCCGGCGCGGACCAGCCCGTTGAACGCATCGACCGTCGCCGCCAGACCCGCGGCATCCAGACCCGCCTTCGCCGCCAGTTCCGTCAGCGTGTCGGCCTGCAGCACCGTCCCGCCGTTTTCCGTCAGCGACGGGTTGGGCGGGACGATGTCGCTCTCTTTCGCGTCTTCCCAGACGGATGAATCGAAAACAGCCGTTGCTGACAGCGGATCTGCGAGCCCGGCGATGGCATTGGTGACGTAAATCCCGCCGATCCCCTCATCGCAGAACCGGCGGCCGTCGTCGGTCACCACCATGCCCTTGGCACAGAGCACATCGAGCTGGGGGTACGGCCAGAGCTTCTCGTTGGTCAGCGCGTCGCGGCTGAGCACATGGCCGTAGAACGTCTCCAGCCCGACGAGCGCGGCACCTGCAGCCGCGGCCATTCGCAGCCCTTCTCCCCTGCCCGTTTCCGTGTTGCGCTGGCGGACCTTCTGCGGATCGGCGGTGATGTGTTCCGCGATCAGCTGCCGGTCGGCCTGAAAGCCGCCATCGGCTATGACGACGGCTTTCGCCGAAATCCGCTCGCCATTCGCAAGCACGACGCCGCTCACAGCGCCGTCCTCGACAATCAGGCTTGCGACACGGGCTCCCCGGCGCAATTCCCCGCCGCGCGCGGAGAGTTTTCTGGCGAGGGACTGCAGAAACAGGTTGGGACCGCTTTTTTCCCAGTCCAGACCGGCGCGCATTGCCCTGCCGGGCGCCATCATCGGCATTCCCCAGGACCTGCGGGGATGCTGCAGAAATTCGCTGCCTTCGTCGCGCATCCAATCGATAGTGGCCTGCGCGTTATCTGCGACCGTGCGGGCGAGATCCGGCCGCGCCGTGCCGTCCGAGCCCTCCATAATAGCCGCATACAGGTCTTCAGCGGGCTCCTCTGGGCCGTGAAACGCCACGTGCAGCGCACCGGTGGCGACGCGCGAATTGCACATGTACAGATCGTCTTCGCCCGCTTCGAACACAATCGGCCGCGCGCCGCCAAGCGCCGCATGATTGGCTGCTGTCAGCCCGGCGAACCCGCCGCCGATTATTGCTACATCGTATGTCATTGTCCGAGCCCCCCGCTGCGCGAAATATTATCGGGCCAGCTTAATACAGAGAGCGGGCGCGAGGCGATAGCCGGAGACAAATCCGTCATCATCCGGCTGGCGATCGCTGATCGAACGCGCGTGGGGAGTCGCGTGAATGGCATTCAGCGGCTATTTTTACGAGATTGTTTACACGCTGGTTCTCGGGGCGGATTGGCGAAGCGTACCCGGCATACTGCCCCGGACCGAAACAGGAAGGATCGCACCGATGATCAAGACCAAAGGACTTGCCCATTTTACCCTGCCGGTCACCGATACCGTTCGCAGCATGGCTTTCTATACCAAGCTGCTCGGCATGACGGCGATCCAGGTGAACCACGACCGCGGCATGGTTTTCCTCGATTGCGGCGGGGATTGCCTGATCCTTTCTAGATCGGACGCGCGGACCAACCCGGACGACCATGACGTGCATCATGCCTTCATCGTCGACGCCGACGACTATGAGAGCGCGAAGCAGGAATTGATCGCAAACGGCGTGGATGTTTTCTTCGAGGAAGACCGTCAGGGCGGCGCCGTGAACGGGCCACGCGCCTATTTCCACGACCCCGACGGCAACGTGCTCGAGATCATCAATCTGACGAGCTACAAGGGCGCTCAAACGGGTTGAAATTCCCCCGTTTTCCGGCCTGTTTTGCCCGGAACTGCGCACAGGGCTGGGGGTATCTCATCCATCCACAGGCACGGACTTGGCGATTCGGCTCTATTGCGGTGCAATAACAACAGCTTACGAAAGCTTATCCCCAGGTGAGGCTTTCCACAGGAAATTTGCAAAAAACGGCAGATTCCGGTTGCTCTTGGAGCATACCCATATATAGTATTCACGAGTTTGTAACATACTTCATGTAGAGCATGTAGTACGGGTTGGCACAAGAGTACAGTCATGAGGAGGGGAAAGTGATGCAGTGGAGTCCCGAAAGAGTCGAGACACTCACGCGTCTTTGGGCGGAAGGTCTATCGGCGCGACAGATTGCCGAGAAACTGGGTGGCGGCGTTACGCGGAATGCCGTGATCGGCAAAGCCCACAGATTGAATTTACAGCGAGGCACGGAGCTGCCGAAGAAGGAGCCGGAACCGGAACCCGTCATCTTCGAAGAGCCCGTCTTCCATCATCCGTCGGCCGACGTGGAGCCCTGGATGTGCCGCTGGCCGAGCGACGAGGCCGGCAAGTTCGGATTGCATATCTGCGGCAAGACCAACCAGCCCGGGCGGCACTACTGCGCCGAGCATTGCACGGCGCATTACCTGCTGCGCCGCCGCGCGACCGTCGCGGCATAGGCGGGATCGACGATATTGGCTATCGAGAAGAGGCGCTCCTGCGGGGCGCCTCTGTCGTTTTCCGTCTCCCCCGGCCATTTCCCGGAACCCGGACGTGACGGCGGCATAATCTCCTGACAATCGATACGGAAAAATTCCGCGCACTGCTTGAAGCGCGCAAAGCCGCGCTGACCGCATCGATCGAGAACGCGGCAGAATCCGCAGCCCCGGTAGAACTCGATCAGCAGGTCCAGGGTCGGCTATCTCGGATGGATGCTCTTCAGGGCCAGGCCATGGCCCAGGCGACCATAGAACGTCGCCGGAGGGAGATCGCGCAGATCGATGCGGCTTTCAAACGTCTCGATGAAGGTGAGTTCGGCTACTGCGTTGAATGCGGCGACGAGATCGCCGAGAAACGTCTGGAACTGCACCCGGCGATCGCCCGCTGCGTCGAATGCGCAACCTGAGAGACCGCCGGGGGCCTTCACGCTTTGCCGTCCCCTCACCAGCCGGATGCTGCTTACTTCATATGGCGGTGAGCGGGGCGGCGGCGCGCCGCAGGATTATTCCGACGCGTCGGCAACCTGCTGCAGGGCACGTTTGGGGTCGGTATAGAAGATGTGCTGGCCGATCCGTGCATAGCGGTCCAGCTTCTTCGCCCAGGACGGGTTTACGCTGACCGCGTGATACCACAGCGCCCCGTTCGTCGGGTCGTTCACGACGCCCTGCTTGATCAGCTTGGCGACATGCAGGCTTTCCTTCCATGCGGCGCTATCCCGCGGCTTGTCGCTACGACCGTCGCACCACCAGGAAAACTGGCAGCGGTGACGCTTCTTGTAACCGCCCTGCTTGATCACGGAGCAAATCCGCCCGGGCCAGCGCCGGTCGGCCGCGCGGTTCAGAACCACATGCGCCACGGCGACCTTGCCGACCATCGGCTCTCCCCGCGCTTCGTGATAGATGTTTTGCGCCAGGCAATGGAGATCGGGGCTGTAGCCCGCCTTCTTACCGTCGCCAAGGCCTTTCGCCTGAACATCAGCCGTCGCCGCAACAACAGCGAGAGAAAGAATGATTGCCGTTAAGTATCTCATCACAACACCTGCTTTGTTAACCGTGTCCGCCGGTTAATAACCGTCCTGTCAGCAGGTAATGTGTGTTCTATACTTGGTTAATTTCAATAAGTATTGTATTTCATTTTAACATTAATTTACGAAAATTAACCATTTTCACATTTTTATTCATTTAAAATCAAGGCGTTAGAATCTGCCCGATTTTTGATCAAATTTTATTTTAATTTTTTCCCGAATTCGCGCCAAAACACGGCGCGAAAAACAGGGTTAACGGACGTTCTGAAAACAGCCCTTCATACCCGTCGAAAGATTAACGCTTTCGCCTCAATGCGGTCGCCGCCGCATCGACCCGGCCGTCGACGATCACGACACCGTATTTGTCCTGTGCCGCACCCGCCGACAGGTAGCCGTTCCGGACATCCGAGAGCACCCGCGCGGCATCCCGTTCGAACGGATCGCCGTATCCGCTGCCGCCCGTCTGCTGTAACCGGACAACGGTTCCGGCCGGGGCCTCCCGGGTATCCAGCGCGGCCAACTCCGTTGCATCGGGCCCATCCGGATTGATCGTGGTGACGCAGACCGGCGGCCCTTCGCCCCCGGCCACGCCCCAGCCCGGCTGTTCGTGATTGGCGGTCCTCGCGGTCAGTATGACGTCCGACAGCATTTCGTATTCGCGCACGAATCCGATCCCGCCCCGGGTCCGTCCGGCGCCCGCCGAGTCCTCCCAGATATCGAATTTTCGAATGCGTATCGGGTATTCGGTCTCGACGATTTCGACCGGGGTCGAGGGTGTGAAGTGGCACATCCCCATGACCATCGGGGTGCCGTCATGTTCGGCGGTCCCGCCGAGCGACGTGACCATCAGTTCGTACTGAACGGTCGGCCTGCCGTTTCGTCCCTCTTTGTAACCGATCGCAACGGCCCCGTTGCCGAGCCCCGGGGGCGCCACGGCGCGGGCCGGGTTCAGCTTTCCGAGTGCCGCGACCACGCAGGCATAGGCGAGGTGCGACGTCGGGAAATAGTGGTTTACCGTCGCCGGGAAGGTCGGGCTGACAACCCGGCCGTCCGGCAGCACAAAATCCAGCGCCGCGAACGCGCCGGCATTGACCGGGATCGTTGGATCGGACGCGGCGATCGTCGCCAGAAGCGCGACGGCCTTGCAGGTCTGGGCCGGGGTATTTATCGGTCCCTTTGTCTGCGGATCGGAACCCGAAAAATCGATTGTGAGCTTGTCGCCTTTCTTCACAATCCGGACATGAATTTTGACCGGCGTGTTCAGGTCGGCCCCGTCGTGATCCATATAACCTTCCGCCTCCGCCTCGCCATCGGGCCAGGAAGCGATCTCGGCCCGCAGACGGTCGCGCGTGCGGTCGATCAGGCTCTGCATCGCCTCGACGAGCGTATCGACGCCATACTCGTCCGACAGTGCAATCAGCCGCTCCGCGCCGAGGCGCGTGGACCCGACCTGCCCGCGCAGATCACCGACGACCACGTCCGGCACCCGGCTATTCGTACGGATGATATGCTCAATCTCCGGCACGACGCCCTTTTCGGTCCAGTACCGCACCGGCGGCAGCCGCAGCCCGTCGTGAAAGATTTCCCGCGACGCCGCGCCTGACGACCCCGGCACCAGCCCGCCGAGATCGGCCTTGTGCGCAACCGACACCCCGAAAGCAATCCGGCGGCCTTCATAAAACACGGGTGTCAGCACCACCATGTCCGGCACGTGACTGTTGCCCGCCTGATACGGGTCGTTACAAACGAAACTGTCACCCGGTCGCATGGTATCGGCGGGATAAACGGCGAGCAGGCTCTCGACCGCTTTCGTATAGAGCATCGAATGGTACTGCAGCCCGCCGCCGACCATGATCACCTGCCCGTCGGCATCGGTCAGACCCGCCGTCCCGTCCTGGCTTTCCCGCAGGATAGGCGAGTAGCCCGAATGGAACAGCGCATGGGCCATCGCCTCGGTCGTTTCCCGGACCCGGCTCAGAACAACTTCTGTCGTAATCGGATCGAGGCTCATGCTGCTTCTCCGGTCTCTATGATCAGGTTGCCCCAGGGATCGACGATGCAGGACATTCCCGCCAGGATCACCGTCGTGGAATCGAATTGCTGGACCACCGCCGGCCCCTCCAGCCTGTCCCCCGCCCGCAGCTTCGACCGGTCATAGATGGCGGCATCCATGAAACCCGCGGCCTCAAGATCATAGAGCGGGCGCGTCGCGATCCGCGCACCGGATGCGTCTCCGCCTTCATCGAGTTCCCGGAGCGTGAGCCGGGGAACCGCAATCTCGGCGATGACTCGGAACGTGACCACTTCCGCGTCTTCATCCGGGGCGCTGGCGCCATAGACCCGCTGATGCGCCGCATCGAATCCCGATTTCAGCCCCGGCTTGTCGGTTTCCGCGAGATCGCCTGCAGGACAGGCAACCGGCAGCTGATAGCCCTGATGCTGATACCGCATATCGACCTGGCGCGTGATCGTGACCTGATCGGGTGCAAACCCCTCTTCGGTGACATCTTCCCTGGCCCGCGCTTCAAGCCCGGCAAAGATCCCGTTCATGCGCGCCGGCGTAATTTCGGACAAACGGGAGACGGAAGACTGCAGATAGACGTGGCGCACGGATGTCTGCAGCAGACCCATCGCGCTGTTCAGACCCGGATAAAGCGGCGCGAGCACGCGCGGAATTTTCAGATCGCGGGCAAGAAGGGTCGAATGCAACGGCCCTGCGCCGCCAAACGCCGCCAGCATGTATTTGCGCGGGTCTTCCCCCAGGGACTGGAACGCCAGCCGGAGGTCCACGGCCATATTTGTATTCACGATCCTCAGAATACCCGCCGCTGCTTCCTCGACCGAGAGGCCAAGCGGCTCCGCGACATGCGTTCCGATCGCGGTCTCCGCGGCCGTCTTGTCGAGCGTCATGCGCCCGCCAAGGACATTGTCCGATGCGAGAGCACCCAGCACGAGGTTGGCGTCCGTGACGGTCGGCAGTTCGCCGCCCCGTCCATAGCAGGCAGGCCCCGGCAGGGCGCCGGCGCTGTCAGGCCCGACTTTGAGCAGCCCGTCCGGCCCGATCCGGGCAATCGTGCCACCGCCGGCCCCCAGCGTGCGGACCTGGAGCATCGGCGTGCCGATATCCTGACCGGCGATTTTGCCCTCGCTGGTCTCGTTCGCGCGCCCGCGGGTGATCATCGCAATGTCGGTCGATGTCCCGCCCATATCGAGCGTCACGATCTCCTGCTGGCCGGTTATGCGGGCAAGCTCCTCGCCGGCGACAACGCCGCCCGCCGGACCCGACAGAAGGGTCTGGTTCGGAAAACGGGCCCCGATGGTGATCCGCATCAGCCCGCCATTGGACTGCATCAGGAAGACCTGTGGCGTGACAACGCCACGTTCCACCAGCCTGTCCGACAGTCGTTCCAGGTAGCGCTGCATGATCGGCCCGACATAGGCGTCGATGACAGTCGTCGACTGGCGTGGATATTCGCGGATGGTCGGCAGCACCACGGATGACAGCGACACCCTCCAGGCATCCGATTCCTCGGCGAGGATCTCGGCCGTGCGTTGTTCGTGGGCCGGGTTCTGGAAACTGAACAGATAACTGACCGCGACCGATTCAACACCGTCTGCCTGCAGCGCCTTCGCCGCCGCGCGCACGGCATCTTCATCCAGCGCTTCGAGTTCGTTCCCCCGATAGTCGATGCGCTCCGGAATGCCGTGGGTGAGGGATTGGGGCGCGAGCAGCGGCGGCTTGCGGTAAAACGGGTCGATCAGCTCTGTCGCCTCGGGGCGCGCCCAGCCGCGGGCCTCGTAGACGGCGCGAAAGCCGTCGGTGATCAGAAGACCCGTCTTCACGCCCTTGCCTTCGAGAATGGCATTCGTGGCAACCGTCGTGCCGTGCACCAGCGAGGCGATGTCGCCGGGCAGGATTCCCATCCCGAAAAGCTCGTCCAGCGCGTCCATGACGGCATTGGACGGGTCTGACGGGTCGGACGAGACCTTCGCAACCCGCAATTCGCCGCTGCCGGTCTCGAACGCGATCAGATCGGTAAAGGTACCGCCGGTGTCGATCCCGACCATCCACGAAGCCATGGCTGTCTCTCCCCGCTAGATGGTGGACGCGGCGTCTATATGGACGTGCACGGCTTCCGGGCCGTCGACGACCTCACGCCCAAGCACCTTCACGGCCATATCCGCCTGATCGACGGGATAGTGATGTGTGCACAGCTTTTTCAGTACATCGCCCTTGCGGCGGATGATATCGATGGATTTCTCGACCGACGACCAGCTCGACGAGAGTACACCGAGCATCGCGATTTCCTTGGTAATGAGCTTGTCAGAGATAAAACCGGGGATCGGGGCAAAGCTTTTAAGCCCGGCAACGACGACCTTGCCGCCCGGCCGGACCATTTCGATCGCATCGGTGATCGGCTTGGTCGCGAAAGCCGATACATCGACGACGATGTCGGCAAGCTTTCCATCGGTCAGTTCGATCACCTGCTCGACGGGATCATGATCGTCGACGACGACGGTCGCATCCGCGCCGAGTTCGCGCGCCAGTGACAGACGCAGTGTATCGCTTTTCGTCCCGGTGACGATAATCTTGCCGGCACCCGCTTCACGGGCGGCAACGACAGCCAGCAGGCCCCGCTGCCCCGGCCCCTCGATGACGATGGTATCGCCGATTCCCGTCTCGGGACGTTCTACCGCCCAACGGACGGCATTCGACATCGGGTTGAACAGGCTCATGATATCGGTCGGCACGTCGGAAGGCGCCTTGTGCAGCGTCGCGCCGGGGTGCAGGTACATATGGGTCGCATAACCGCCCCAAAGGTGCGGCGGGTTGTTGAACCCCATGCGAAGACCGTAGCCCATGCCGTTCTTGCACAGCACGGGACGCCCAACCTGACACTGGAAGCACTGGCCGCAGGGAATTGACGCCTCGACCGTCACCCGGTCGCCCTCTTTCACGTCCCAGCGCTTGGCGGCCTCGGGTCCGACCTTGTCGATCCAGCCGAGAATTTCATGGCCAGGAATAATCGGGCGGACCGCCCACTGGGTGTTGTCGAGATGACCAAGATATTGTTCCCAGTCAGTCCCGCAGAGACCTGCGGCCTCTACCCGCAGGATGCCGTCATCCGGTCCTATCTCGGGCACTTCCACTTCCCGGTAATCGAACATGCGTGGTTCGGTCAGTACCGCGACCTTGGCCATCTCTGCCATGTCTCTTCCTCCCGCTACGGCTGCTCGCCGCTTTTTGCTTAGATTACTAACGATCCTGCCACCAGCCGGATCGCCATGCAACGGGACAGGCTATTTCGGCTTCAGGGATTTCGGCGTCAGGGCTTTCGGCCATATGCCACGTTACCGTATAGTTGATTCAATAATCAGACAGGGAAACGTTCAATGACAAAACCATGCCCCGGGCCGGCGCCCGCTTCGCCCCCGAAACTGAAAGTCCCGTCCGGCGCCTGCGATACCCACGCGCATATCATCGGCCCGTTCGACAGGTTCCCGCTCGCCGAGGAACGCGGATATACCCCGCCGGTCTCCGACCTCGCCGCGTTCGAGGCATTTCAGAAAACCCTCGGCATCGACCGCGCCGTCATCGTGCATCCGAGCTGCTACGGCACGCAGCTGGATATCACCGTCGATGCCCTGAACCGGATGGGCGACCGCGCGCGCGGAATTGCCGTGGTTGAGCCGACGATCACGGATGCCGAGCTGGACAGACTGAACGAGGCCGGATTTCGCGGCCTGCGCTTCACGACGCTGCTGAAAGGCGGCGCGGATGTCGGCGGGATAGCGACAATGGCCGAACGCATCAAACGGCTCGGCTGGCATATCCAGATGTTTATCGATGCAGAGAACCAGCTCATGGACCTGCTCCCGGCCCTGAAGGCGCTGCCGGTCGACCTGGTGCTCGATCACATGGGGCATTTCAAGCCCGAGGCCGGTGTCGACCATCCGGCGTTTCAGGCGATGCTCGATCTCGTCAAAGACGGCAGGTGCTGGGTCAAGCTTTCGGGGGCGTACCGCGCATCGCACACAGCCCCGGGCTGGGAAGACATGACCGCCTATGCCACGGCGTTGATCGAGACGCGGCCCGACCGGATGGTGTGGGCGACAGACTGGCCCCACGTCATGCTGTGGGACAAGCCCATGCCCGAAGGCGCCGACCTGCTCGACTGGGCGCTGTCCTGGAAAGTGGACGACGCCACGATGAAGCAGATCATGGTCGACAATCCGGCGGCGCTCTACGGGTTCTAGGTCAGGCCGATTTCTTCAGGGGTGCGATGCATTCCGCGTCGTCGTTGCGCACGTTGTTAACCCGCGTCGACACACGGTAAAAGGCCATGTCGTCGTCCGGATAGGCACGGATGACATTGGCCGCCTCCGACGGCGTTCCGGTGAGCCAGCGATCGAAATCGGCAGGGGCGACGATGACCGGCATTCTGTGATGGATCGGCGACAGTTTCGCGTTGGCATCCGTGGTGACGATCGTATAGGTCTCGATCGTCTCACCCGCATTGTCGGCCCCGTCGGGGGCTGTCCAGGATTCCCACAATCCGGCGAACAGGAAGGGTTTGCCGCCCTGAAAGCCGATCCGGAAAGGCTGCTTGACGTCGCCTTCCTTCCGCCATTCGTAAAACCCGTCAGCCGGTATGAGACATCGGCGTTCCTGATAGGCGTCCCGGAACGACGGCTTTTGCGCAATGGTTTCTCCCCGCGCATTGATCAGCTTCGAGGCGACCGACATGTCCTTCGACCAGGAAGGTATAAGCCCCCAGCGCAACATATCGATTTTTCGCCCGCCATCGCCATCCGCCCGGACCACCGGCGCCATCTGGGTCGGCGCAATGTTGAAGCGCGGCTCCAGATTGGGCGTCACAGCGAAATTGATCAGTGTCCGCAGCATTTCGGGGGTTATCGTGAGGGTATATCTGCCGCACATCTTTCGGGAATGTTCCTGGAGATTGACCGCTTCGGCCACTTAAGAGGAATTTCCGAATGACGGCAACAGCCGCCCCCTCAGATTCGCCGCCGAGATCGCGTATCATTCGGGGAAGGCTGGTGACATTTGATGGACCCCATCAGAAATCGGTCAGGATTCAAGATGTCATGATCGGATAATCAGAAAATATGGGTATTCTTATCTACGCATTTTTTGCGGCAGGGCTGGGATGTTGGCCCAGGCTTCCGTCACGGTCCGGAATGAGCATGACAGGTCTGCGCCTGGCGCTCGGCTATGCGGCAATGGTCCTTATCCTGTATGTCGGGCAGGTCATCGGTGGCGTTTCCGGCCCGGCCGCTTTCTGGGCTCTGTTCGTCCTTGCAGCCGTCGGCATTTTTCTGCGTTTGAGAACCATACGGTGGTCGGGAAATGTGTCTGGCTTTTGCCTGCATCCAGTCTGGCTTTTGCTTCTCGCAGGCGGCGTGGCAGTCATTGCGAATGGCGGCATCGATTATCTGCCCGTCACCAACGACGAATTCAGCCACTGGCTCGGCAATCCGGTAAAAATCAATTCCTTCGGCAGCTGGTCCGCGGCGCGTGGTTATCTTCACCTGGCGGACTATCCGCCAGGCTGGCCGCTATTGCTTGCCCTGCCGTGGCAGGTGTCCGGCAATGCGGATTTCGGGGCAGCGGCCGCAGCGCCGTTCGTTCTTCAGGTTGCGGCGATCGGCATCGTCTTCGATGTGGTCGTTTTCCTGACACGCAAGCACCTTAACGCCAGCAACACTGCATGTGTCCTCGGCGGATGGGCATTTATTCTGCTTTTCCTGGCAGCTGAAACTCTCGGCCTTCTCTGGCCGACGACGCTGCTGATCGAACCTCCCCAGATACTGGGATACACGATCGTGCTTCTTCTGCTTTTTGCCAGCGGTGTCGCGAAAGAGGATCAACGCACGCTGGAATTTTCCGCCGGAACAGTGCTGGCGTCCTGCTACCTGATCAAATCGGCGGCGCTGATATTCGCGCCGGCGGTTCTCTGTGTCTTTTTGCTCCGCTTGATACTCTCGCCTGCAGGTCGCGGGCGCTTTCGGGAAACACTTGTATCCTGCGCCCTCGTCGTATTGCCGGTGATTATTGTGGCGGTTTCCTGGGGGTTCATTTCGCAAGACAACAGCTGTCTGTATTCTCCCCTGGCCACATTGTCGCCAGAGGCTCTGGCGAGGGCCGGCAGCCTCGACTGGCAGGACCTCGCAAATCGATACACGGCAGCTCTGTGGGACTATATCAGCAGCTACAAAACGCCACTGACCGTCGCGGCTGCGATCGGCATGCTCGCCGCGCTGGTGCGCCGCGATTTCGTCGTGCCCTTGATCCTGATGCTTATGGGAACGGCCTACCTGGCGCTGCTTTACTGGTATCACCTGACCTGTTTCGGCGACTACTATTTCGAACATCTCAACTCCATAGAGCGCTTTACACGCGTATTGCTGCGGACGTTCCACGCCATCGGACTGGTTCTGCTGCTGGACGCGGCATTTCATATCCTCGGGCGATCTCCCGACAATCGAGGGAGTCGTCCTGAAATCACCGTCAAATTCGTCACGGGCGGACTGGTCCTGAGTATCGTCGTCCTGGGGGCGTGGCAAATGTCCCGCGTCTATCGAAGCGTCGATATCGTGACGGCAAGAACCGGACAGCCCATTGATTTCCGGATCGATGAAATGCGGCGGGCGGCGGTGCTGATAGAAAATCTGAAAGGCACCTCGCTACCGGACGCGCCCGTCCTGCAGATCGTCTCTCAGGGCATGGACTCGGCCGTCATCGACTACGCCCTGTTTTTTGCGCTGAGCCAACGCCGGGGAGAGAGCCGGCCGAGATACAAGGTCGCACGGTCTCACAGCTGGTCGTCCGATCCCGTCAACACCTGGCAGTCGCGCGCAAGCCGGGAGGACGTGCGCGCCCTTCTTGAAAAGGCGGACATTATCTGGCCGACGACTCTGGACCCCTGGCTAGGCACCATCCTGGCCGAATTGACCGATGATAAATGCCTTCGGGCCCTGCCGGCGAAAGCGCTCCTTCGCATCGCCACCGCTACGGACAAGCCCCGGTTTGCCTGTGTCGACAAAGGCGCCGGGCGCTGATCGCCCGGGCATCCGGTCCCGACAATGATGGCATATGAGCGGCCCCGCCCATATTGTCGCATGTCCCTCCGCTCATTATGATACGGTGCCTTTAAACCGGAGTTTCCTTGACCTTTTCAGTTAAAGAGCGTCGCGCCCTGATGTTGGCAGCGACCGAAATCGCGGACCGCGCGGGAGACGTGATTCTGGAGGTCTACGGGACCGATTTTGACGTTCGTCGCAAAGGCGACGACTCCCCCGTCACCGAAGCGGACGAGCGCGCCGAGGCGCTGATCCTTCCCGCCCTGCGCGATCTCCTGCCCGGCGTCCCGGCAATCGGCGAAGAAGCCGTCTCCCAGGGCAAGGAAGAGACCGTCGCCGACGATGTTTTCTGGTTGGTCGATCCGGTTGACGGCACAAAGGAGTTTCTGCGCCGAAGCGGAGAGTTCACGGTCAATATCGCCCTGGTCGAAAACGGCGTTCCGATCCTCGGCGTGGTGACCGCGCCGGCATTGAAACGGGGTTTCCGGGCCTGTGGCGCGGGCACCGCAGAATGTCGCGAAGACGATGGCGAATGGCGCTCGATTGCCGTCCGCGCCATTCCCGAAGACGGCGCTGTTGTCGCGTCCAGCCGGTCCCACGGCGACCGCGCAAAGATAGAAGAGCTTCTTTCCGGCATGAATGTCCACAAACACGTCACCGCAGGCAGTTCCCTGAAATTCTGCCTGCTCGCCGAGGGTGCAGCGGATGTTTACCCGCGCTACGGGCCGACATCGGAATGGGATACGGCCGCAGGCCATGCGGTCCTCGCCGGCGCCGGCGGCAGCGTGCGGCTGTTGGACGATACCGACCTTCTCTATGGCAAACCGGGATGGCGCAATCCCGAATTTATCGCCCGTGGCGCCCGGTGACGGTGAGCGCCGTGATCGAAATGGTGAGCCCGAAAACAATTGCCCGCGCGGCAGACCTGTTGAAGTCCGGAGCACTTGTCGCGTTTCCGACAGAAACCGTCTACGGGCTTGGCGCCGATGCGACATCCGACGATGCCGTCGCCGGCATCTTTGAAGCCAAGCAGCGGCCGACCTTCAACCCGCTGATTGTTCACGTCACAGACACCAAGGCCGCCGCGGAGATAGTAAACTTTACGGTATCGGCCCAACGTCTCGCGGACGCCTTCTGGCCGGGGCCGCTCTCGCTTGTCCTGCCGCGCAAGGCCGGCTCGACGGTATCCCTGCTTGCCAGTGCAGGCCTCGATACCATTGCGGTACGCGTGCCGGACCAGACAACGGCGCAGGCGATTCTCGCCGCATCCGGCATACCGGTCGCCGCCCCGAGCGCAAATGCGTCGGGGAAGATCAGTCCGACCCTGGCGTCGCATGTTGCGGAATCGCTGGGCGATGCCGTCGCCCTGATCGTCGATGACGGGCCCTGTCCCATCGGCGTTGAATCCACCGTGGTCGATTGCAGTGGCGAGACGCCCGTATTGCTGCGCCCGGGCGGCATAACGCTCGAACAGATCGAAGCGGTGATCGGAGCCCTCATCCAGGCGACCGACAATAACGTGGCGCCGTCATCGCCGGGAATGCTTGAAAGTCACTACGCGCCGAATGCCGTGCTGCGCCTGAACGCGACATCCGTTGATACGGGCGAGGCGTTGCTGTCGTTCGGCCCGCATCGTCTGACGGGTTTCACAACAGAGCGCAATCTCAGCCCTGCCGGCGATCTGCGTGAAGCGGCAGCCAACCTGTTCGCAATGATGCGGGAACTGGATGCTTCCGAAAACGCGATTGCCGTGATGCAGATACCGGACCAGGGGATCGGCCGGGCCATCAACGACCGGCTGCGGCGTGCGGCCGCTCCGCGAAATGCTTCCTGATCCCGCCCCGGGGTTAGCGCTTGACCTCTCGGTCGGAAAACCGCACATGATTTATGCGCGATCCAGGAATTCAGGATAACAACCCCATGAACGCCACAGTCCTTCGCCAGATCGACCAGTCCATCCTCGACCGGATTCACGCCGTGGTCGGCGATGCCGGTGTGATTACCGACGAGAACGACAAATCGCCGTTTCTGCACGACGAGCGCGGCTATTATACGGGGCGTTCTCCCATGATCGTCCGCCCGGCATCGACCGAAGAAGTATCCGAGGTCGTGCGTATCTGCCATGAAACACGCACACCGATTGTGCCCCAGGGCGGCAATACCGGCCTGTGCGGCGGGGCAACGCCCTATGAGCACGGCGGCGAGGTCGTAATGTCCCTGACCCGCATGAACAAGGTGCGGGAGCTGGATGCCCTGAATTACGCGATCACGGTAGAGGCGGGTGTGATCCTCGCCGATGTTCAGAAATTCGCAGAAGAAGCCGACCGCTACTTCCCGCTCAGCCTCGGCGGCGAAGGCACGGCACGGATCGGCGGCAACCTGTCGACCAATGCCGGCGGTACCGGTGTGCTGAGATACGGCCCGGCGCGGGACCTGTGCCTCGGACTAGAAGCCGTGCTGCCCGATGGCCGTATCTGGAGCGGCCTGACGGGACTTCGCAAGGACAACACGGGCTACGATCTGAAACACCTGTTTATCGGGGCGGAAGGCACGCTTGGCATCATCACGGCGGCCTGCCTGAAACTGTTTCCGCGGCCGGCAGATATCCAGACATCATTCGTCGCCGTACGCGACCAACACGCCGCGGTGGAACTGCTCGCGCGGGCACGGCGGATCACGGATGACCGGGTGATCACGTTCGAATACATGCCGCGTGAGGCGATCGAATTTTCCCTGAAGCATATCGCCGATACACGCGATCCGATGCAGACCGAATACCGCCACTACGTGATGATGGAGCTGGCGGCGGGGGAAGGCTCGGCGGCAGGCCTGCGCGAAATGATGGAAACGGTGCTTGGCGAAAGCATGGAAGACGGCGTCGTTCTGGATGCTGTCATTGCCGAAAGCGGCAAGCAGGCTGCCGATTTCTGGCGCATTCGCGAGACGATCCCGGAAGCCCAGAAGTTCGAGGGCGCGAGTTCCAAACACGATATCTCGGTGCCGGTATCCAAAGTCGCAGATTTCCTGGTCGACGGAATCGCCGACATGAAAAGACTGGTCCCCGGCATTCGCCCCTGCGCGTTCGGACATGTCGGCGACGGGAACGTGCATTTCAATCTGTCCCGGCCCATCGATATGTCGGATGAGACCTTTCGCGCCCTGGAGCCCGAAATTCACAAGGCGGTGTACGACCGCACCGTCGCCATGGGCGGATCGATCAGCGCGGAACACGGTATCGGCCGGCTGCGGCGGGGCGAGCTTGAAACATATAAATCCCCGGTGGCCATGGATGTCATGCGCGCAATCAAGGCGACGCTGGACCCGTACGGGATCATGAATCCCGGCAAAGTACTCTAGGAGATCCGAGATGGCTGAATACACAGCACCGCTGCGCGATATGAAATTCGTGATCGAGGAACTTGTCGGACTTGAAGATATCACCACCCTCCCCGGCTACGAGCATGCAACGCCGGACGTCATTCACGCCATTCTCGAAGAGGCAAACAAGATGGCGCGCGACGTACTGTCGCCGATCAACCGTACCGGCGATATGGAGGGCTCCCGGCTGGAAAACGGGGTTGTCATCACGCCGAAGGGTTTCAAGGAAGCCTATCAGGCATATGTGGAAGGCGGCTGGAACGGGCTGCAGTTCGATGAAGACATCGGCGGTCAGGGGCTGCCGATGCTGGTCGCCACGCCTGTCTTCGAAATGTGGGATTCAGCGAATCTCGCCTTCATGCTGGCGCCGGTCCTCACGATCGCCGCGGTGGAATGTCTGGAGAAATTCGGCAGCAAGCAGCAGAAGGAGAAATGGCTGCCAAAACTGGTGACCGGAGAATGGACCGGCACCATGGGCCTTACCGAACCCAATGCAGGATCAGATGTCGGTGCGCTGCGAACCCGCGCCACCCCCGAAAACGGCCACTACCTGATCAGCGGACAGAAAATCTTCACAACCTGGGGCGAACACGACTGTGCCGACAACATCGTCCATATGGTGCTGGCACGCACCCCCGATTCACCCGAAGGCACCCGCGGCATCTCCCTTTTCATCGTACCGAAATTTCTCGTCAACGACGACGGATCGCTGGGCGAGCGAAACGATCTTCGAGCCGTGTCGCTTGAGAACAAGCTCGGCATCCACGCGAGCCCCACCTGCGTGATGCAGTTCGGCGAGAACGACGGCGCGATCGGATATCTTGTGGGCGAAGAATGCCGCGGCATGGAATATATGTTCGCCATGATGAATTCCGCCCGGCTCGCTGTCGGGCGTGAAGGCGTCGGGATCAGCGAACGCGCCTATCAGCAGGCGGCAGATTACGCCCGTGAACGCGTGCAGGGAAAGGACATATCGAACCCTGTGCTCAGTTCGGTCCCGATCATTCATCACCCTGACGTCCGGCGGAACCTGCTTACCATGCGCGCGCTGACCGAGGCGACGCGTGCACTGGCATACTACGTCGCTGCCAGGCAGGACGTTCTCAAAAAACACCCCGACAGCGATGTGAGGGCGGCTGCCAAGGCGCGTATCGACCTTCTGGTGCCGATCGTCAAAGCATGGTCGACCGATTGCGGTATCGAGATCGCCTCGCTCGGGATCCAGATTCACGGAGGAGCCGGCTATATCGAGGAAACAGGCGCCGCTCAGTATTACCGCGACGGTCGGATCACCCCCATTTATGAAGGAACCAACGGCATCCAGGCGCTCGATCTCGTGGGCCGGAAGATCCTGCGCGACCGGGGCGAAGCGCTGCAACAGTTTATCGACGAAATACGCGATACCGAGATCAAGGACCCGATGATCGCCGACGCAATGTGGTCGGCGCTCGACGCACTGAAAATCACCACGGACTGGATGCTGGCCGATCCGGGCGACGACCCCCGTGTCGTTTTGGCGGGGGCGACACCTTACCTCCGCGCGCTTGCCCTCATCACCGGCGGCTGGCTGATGGCCAAATCGGCCAATATCGCTGCATCCGTCGAAGATGACGATGATCGCGAGGATGATGATTTCTACAAGGCCAAATGCGTGACTGCCCGGTTCTATGCGGCCAATCTGCTGCCCCAGGTCGCAGGATATGCGCAGGCGGCAAGGGCAGGTTCCAAGGATATCATGGCGCTTTCCGCCGATGCGTTCTGAGACCTTCGAATCCGCTTGCAAGTGCCGTCCAAAGACGCGATAAGGCGCGACTTTCGTTAAACACATACCGGGTGCGTATGCACCTGCGAGGAGGCCCGATGGATGGAAAAGTCCGCATTGTATACTGAGTCGGTTTCGGCGGCAGCTGCCGACGGCGAAACCCTTACGGAGGTTTCCTCCGGCGCCCGAGAGCACATGCACCCGCAACCCGCCAACGATGTGCGGGATTTTCTCATCCATAAAGACGGTCAGGTCTACGCTGGCGCCCATTTGCTTGTGGACTTCTGGGGCGGCTCGCGGCTGAACGATGCCGATCTCATGGCAAAGGCGCTGCGCGAAGCCGCCGAGGCGTCCGACGCGACGGTACTTCACGTCCACGTTCATGAATTCGGCGGTGAAGGCGGCGTGTCCGGCGTGGCTGTGCTGGCAGAAAGCCATATCAGCGTCCATACCTGGCCAGAGCTCGATTATGCGGCGTTCGACGTGTTCATGTGCGGTCAGTGCCTTCCCGAAAAGGCGGTCGCCGTGCTGAAACGGTATTTTTCCCCGAGCCGCGCCGATATCAGCGAACAAAAACGGGGCCTGGTGGAGTGATCGACGCGACGGAGACATGGTTCTCCGAGACGCTTCATCCCGGTTTCCAGCAACGATTCGAAATTTCAAAGATCCTGTTCCGCTCCCAGACGGAACTGCAGGACCTGGTCATCTTCGAGAATCCCTATTTTGGCCGCATTCTGGCCCTCGACGGCGTCATCCAGACGACCGAAAGGGACGAGCACTGCTACCATGAAATGCTCGCCCATGTGCCGATACTGGCGCATGGCGCGGCACGGGAAGTGCTGATTATCGGCGGCGGCGACGGCGGAGCACTCCGTGACGTGCTCAAACACGAAACCGTAAGTCGGGCGACAATGGTGGAAATCGATCGCAGCGTCGTCGATATGTGCGCCGAATACATGCCGAGCCTGAGCGATGGCGCCTTCGATAATGCCCGCGCAGATATCGTCATCGCCGACGGGGTGAAGTTCGTAAAAGAGACCGATCGACGGTTCGATGTCATTATCATCGACTCGACCGATCCGATCGGCCCTGCCGTCCCGCTGTTTTCGGACGAATTCTATACCGATTGCCGGAACAGCCTCACGGATGACGGGATTGTCGTTTGCCAGTCGGGCGTCGGCTTTGTCCAGCCGGACGAAGCCCGGGAAACCTACCAGCGTCTTAACCGGCTGTTCGACGATGCGGCTTTGTACCTGACACAGGTGCCGACCTATGCCTTTGGATATATGACGCTTGGCTGGGGCGCAAAATCGGACCGCGCCCGGACGACCGATTTCGCTACGTTACAGTCCCGCTTCGATGCGGCAAAAATCGAAACCCGCTATTACACCCCGGGCATTCATGCAGGCTGTTTCAACCTGCCGGCCTATATGGACCTCTGACAGTCGGCGAACCCGTCGGGGCGACGCCGGCATTCAGCGGGCACTGGCCCCGAACACGACAACCCAGTAATGGCTGTAGCGAGGGCGTTTTCCCTCGTCGGATGGCACAGCATACCCCACCCCTGCCTCCAGATAGTCCCTGTTGAGCATATTGTCCCGATGGCCGGGGCTGGTCATCCAAGAATCGACCGTCCTCTCGGGAGACGAGAAGCCTGCTGCAAGGTTCTCCGCAATAACACGCCACGGATAGCCGACGCTGGCGATACGGTCCTGCAGCGCGCGTCCATCCGGCGACTGATGATCGACAAAATCCCTGCGCGCCATGTCCTCGGCATGTTTCTGGGCCGCTTCGCTCAGTTGCCCATTCATCGCAAGCGGGGCGGCACCGTTCATTGCGCGCTGCAGATTGACGTGTTTCAGGACACGCTCGACGATATTGTCGTGAGTCTGGTCGGCAACGGCAGGCGGGGCCGCCGCAAGAAACAGGGCGGCAAGAAACGTCAGAACAAGACGGTCAGGCCGCACCCTCATCCTCGCGGGCAATTTCGACCGCTTGTGCTTCGAGCGCGCGGCGATCGATCTTGTTGGTGCCGCTCAGCGGCAACGCATCAACGAAGAAAATGCGCCGGGGATGGGCGTAAACAGGCCCGTTTTTCAGCGCATACTGCTTGATCGCTTCCTCGTCGATGTCTGCGCCCTCGCGCTTGACGATCCATGCAAAGGGAACGTGCGCCTTCAGCGTATTCGGCGCGGGCACGACAACGGCCTGCATAACGTCTTCATGACGCTCGAGCATGGATTCGACATCGCCGGGATAGATATTTTCGCCGGCACAGACGAACATGTCGTCTGCGCGATCAACAAAGTAATACCAGCCGATTTCGTCCCGCCGCAGAATATCCCCGGTATTCATCCAGCCGTCGTCGGACAGGGCCTTCTTCGTCGCATCGGGCAGGTTGTGATAGCCCTTCATAACGCCGGGGCTCTTGACGTGCAGAACTCCCTGGTTCTCGTCGTCGCCGCCGACAAGCTTGATTTCCACCCCGTCTATGGGGAAACCCACAGACGTGCGCGGGCGCGGAAGACCTTCCGGGTGGGTCCAGGCGAAAAGGATCGGACCGCCCTCGGTAATCCCGTAGTTCAGGTTCAGCTTTGCATGGGGGAACCGTGCCGCCAGATTGTCGAGCAGGTTGTCCGATGCCGGCGCAGACCCCATCGAGCAGTTGCGAACCGATGACAGGTCCGTTTCGGCGAGAAGCGCTTCTTCCTGCAGGATCAGGGCATACATCGTCGGCACGCCTGTCAGCATGGTCAGTTTGTAGCGCTCGATTGCCTTGATGTATTCCTTCGCATCGAAGCGCGAAAACAGCACGATCCGGCCGCCCGCAGACAACGCGGACTTCACCGCGAGCAGCGCATTCTTGTGGTACAGCGGCGCCGATATGACCGAACAGTCATCGGCGCGAATATCGCGGCTTTCGACGATCTTGCCGATCATCCAGACCTGTCCGTGATGATCCAGTAATACGCCCTTGGGCTTTCCGGTCGAGCCCGACGTGTAGGGCTGTTCCGCGATATCGTCGCCGCCGGCAAAGAAAGACGGAAACGGCTCGTCGGAGTGGATCACAAAATCACGGTATGCATCGCTGCTGCCGTGTCCCGCGCCATCGCCCGCGAGTTCCGCTGCACTCGGGAAGGTCAGGGTCCGAACGCCGTCGGGCACCCGCTCCGCCTGGTTCGGATCGGCGAACACTGCCTTCATCTCGGCGTCCCGCACGATGTACTGTACGGTCTCGTCGGGCAGTTTGACGTTGATCATCACCGGTACGCACCCGGCACGCATCGCCCCGAACAGGACTTCGAGAAACTCGACCCTGTTCAGCGCGAGGATGCCGATCCGGTCGCCGGGTTCCATCCCGGCGACCAGCAAACCGTTCGCGACCGCATCGCACGCGGCGTTGAAGTCGCGGAAGGAAAATTCCCGCGGATTGGCCGTGTCGTAAAGATCGATGACAGCGACCTCGTCCGAATTCGCGTGGGCGATGAAGACGTCGCCGAGATTTCCAGACTCCGATGGGTTCATTTCCGACGTCCTGTCAGGGCGTGATGACGATCTTGCCGATAACTTCGCGATCGCGAAGCTGTCGGACGCCTTCAGCCGTCTGTTCGAGCGGCAGAACCGTATCGATCACCGGCTTCAGCTTTCCGTCGGCAATGTGCTTCATCAGGATTTCGAGGTCCTCGATCGCCCAGGAGTTCGATCCGAGGATCTTGAGCTCGAAAGTCCAGACATACCGCAGGTCTTCGGTCGGATCGAAACCGGCAGTCGCGCCGCAGGTCAGGATCTTGCCGCCGCGCTTGGTCGCCTTCAGCGAGGGCACCCATGTGTCGCCACCGGTAAAGTTGATGACCACATCGACGCCGCCTTCGTATTTGCGGCGGTGCGGCTTGCCGTAGATGCCATAAATCTGTTTTTCGAAATCGGTGTAGTCGATCACATGATCCGCACCCCAGGCCCTGAGGGCTTCGAGCTTGTCGGGGCTGGACCCTGCCGCAACGACCTCGCAACCCATCATCTTGGCGAGCAGCACGCAGCACGAGCCCACGCCGCCGGACGCGCCGAGGATAAGGACTTTCTCGCCCCCCTTCATGCCGCCATTGGTAATCATCATCCGGTGCGCCGTGCCATAGGCGACCGGCAGAGCCGCGGCCTGCTCGAACGAGCAGCCATCCGGAATTTTGATCAGCCGGGTCGCATCGACCGCACACAGTTCGGCCGTGCCGCCATCGAGCATTTCCCCCATAAGGCCCTTTTCGGGCGTAATGGGGTCCAGCGGATTGACCAGTACCCGGTCACCGACCGACCAGCCTTCGACGCCCTTGCCGATTTCCTTGATCTCACCGGAGATATCAAGCCCGATCACGATCGGCAGCGGCACCTTGATTCCGGGCATGCCCTTGGTCGTGAAGACATCGTGATAGTTCAGCGATGTCGCTCCGACGCGGATAATAACCTGGCCTTCACCGCATGTCGGATCGGCATAATCTTCATGATATTTGAGGTTCTCAATATCACCGTGTTCGTGCAGAACAACTGCGCGCACTTTAATTCTCCCTTTTCAAGCAATACGTGCCCCGCCGCCGGCGGGAAATCCCGAGGCGGCGGAGTAACGCGTTTAATGGGCCGCCGTCAAGCGATGGCGGCGGCGATTTCCTGATAGACCTTGACCACGTTGGGCCCGAGCTTGGCTGAATTTCCACCATAAACATGCACCGATATCGCGGCTTTGTCGGTCGGATTGTGCATGCAGTGTATATCCCCCCCGCCGACAGGCAAGTGGGCAACGTCACCGGGCAGATGCTCGATCGTCTCGACCGGAATAGCCTCCGTGCAGGACGGATCGTTTGAAGCAGCGCGGTAACGGGTTTCCTGAATCACCCCCTCGAAAACCCCGAATGTGCACCAGGTCTTGTGATCGTGAATCGGAGAGACGATCCCCGCCGGCCAGACGGCGGCGATAATCGAAAAATCGTCATTCGGACACAGGAAGACGTCGTGACGCCCATATCCTTCGGGCGGCACGGCTTTCTGTTCTGCCGACAACAGTCCCCGGTCTCCCAGAACGCCGGGCAGATAGTCAGCGATCAAGGCGGGCACATCTTCAACCGGATTATCCGCGACCAGGCGCCCGACTGTTTTGCAAAACTGATTAAGATCCATATTTCGACAACCCTTTCCGGGGGAACATCTAACTCTTAAAGTTCTGCTAAACAGTTTACGGATTGCCGACGACAAGTGTTTTCAAAATTTCCACGTGATTCGGCTTATTGAGCATGGTATTCTAATATTCAGAGTAATTGAGAGATAAAATCACAATGGATGCCATCGACAAGAAAATTCTGGATATCTTGCAGGAAGATACCACCCTCGCTGTCGCGGATATCGCGAAAAAGGTCGGCCTGTCGACGACACCCTGCTGGCGACGCATCCAGAAGCTGGAAACCGCAGGCATAATACGCTCGCGCGTCGCCCTGCTGGATGCGAACAAGCTCAATGCGGGCGTGACGGTATTCGTCTCTATCCGGACCGACAAGCACGATGCCGCCTGGTATCAGGATTTTTCCCGGACCGTGAATGCCTTCCCGGAGGTCGTGGAATTCTACCGGATGTCAGGCGATATCGACTATCTGCTGCGCGTCGTCGTGCCGGATATCGGCGCATATGACCGGTTTTACCAGCGCCTGATTGCCCAGGTCGAACTTTATGACGTCAGTTCGTCTTTTTCGATGGAACAGATCAAATATACCACCGCGTTGCCGCTCGATTACGCCTGATCGCCTGGAGCATTCGCGGCGACATGCCGCGCAAGATCGAAGACATGCGGATCATCCGCGCCCATATCGGCCAGCGCCCGCGCGAGTTCCAGAACATATTCGGTATTCCGCCCCGACGGCCCCACACTTGATCTCACCTGAGCTGAAATTTCGGATATGGGGGCGTCTCCAAGCCAGTTCGGATTGCCGGGTGTTGCAATGTAGATAAGCCCTTCGGCCGGGCGGTGCGTTGTCCCCGGGAACAGCATCTCGGTCTGATGGAGCGAATAGCCGCCTTTTTCGCGGTAATCGAGGTGATTTATCACCTCTTCCCGGCTTTGGGCCGAAATCAGATATGCGCGCCCCCAGCAGACGGATTGCGGATCTTCGATCAGGGTGACGACCCGGCCCGGCGCACCGGGCACGCCGCGATGATCCGTAGACCCCTGCCAGAACCGTCGTCCCCATCCGGCAACGGTCGCGATACGGGCCTCTTCAAACGGGAAATCCGGTCTCCAGATCAGGGAGCCGTAGCCGAATACCCAGACGTCGCTCATCCCGCGCGTCTCTTCACGGATGCATTCTCATACCAGCGAAAACGGGTCCCGCCCGCCTGCGTGAAGCGCGAAACACGCACCCATACCCGCTTCCGGCGCGACGATAACGCATCCTGCCGTATCGGCGATCAAGGGAATATCTGCCGCCGCCAGGAACGAACGGGTCGTGTCGATATCCGCACTCCGGATCGATACGGCGGCGATGAACGGCATGCTCGGGATATCGATACCCGGCAAAAGACGTCGGCAGTCTTCCGGATCGCATATCGTCAGGGAACCGCGATCGAGGTCTATCCGAAATCCACGCCCGATCGGTTGCCGCGGTTTTCCGGTGAAGCGTTCGTAGCGAATAGCCGCTTCCTCCGGATCGTCGGCACAGATCAGTAGACCGGACAGCATGTCCAGGCCGTTCGCTTCAGCGGTAACCGACGGCTGCCAGACAACATCGGGCGTGTCCTGGCTCAACACCTGCACGCGGCCCTCGGCCATCGCATCCGACGGCAGCCTTACGACGGAGAAAGCCGCCGTGCCCTCCCCGCCCGAATCCAGCGGCATGGGGCGGCGCAGCGCCACCGGGGGGTCGGGCGCAAAACCGGCCTCTCTCAGATACTGTGTCGCGGCCTCGGTGTCGCCGACCGTGAAGGCGATGAGATGCAGGCCTGTATACCGGGCAAGCCCCGCATCCATCTGCTCGGTGATCTTGGACTCGACCTCGGGCACACGGGTAAGGACCTCGAGATAGCCCCGGCGGATCATCGCGCACCGGTTCGCGGTGCCGGACGGGACACGGCTGCCGTCCGGTTGCTCGTTCATATGTACGGTAAACGGCGTCAGGGGAAACCCGAGGCGGTTGAAGGCAACGGAGGCCGCGTCCATGTCGGGAACGAACCATCCCACATGGTCGAGGAATATCTGGCCTGGCGCCGGTGTCTGCGGCTGCATTGAATGATCTGTCATATCGTGGCGGAGAATAACGCCGGATTGCGCAATTGTCCCGCCCCAGCGTAATCATTGGTGCGAATTTTCCAGGGCGAGCCGCCTGCCGATGACTGCTACAGCATCGACAGGCGTATCTTGTCCGGCTGGAAAGTCCGGGATCGGCGGTCTAGACGATCCAGACCCCCGTGTCGACGTCGCCGACGGTCACATTCTGCAGGGTTACCAGCGTCTGCGGAGAGTTCGCCCCGCCGGCGCCGTCCGTATCGATCTGGACGAGCGTATCCGCACCCGACTGGGTCAATCGCACGATCCCGGCACTGAATGCATCATCACTGGCATAGCCGAGATTGGCAATCAGCTGGCTGAGATCCAGGGCATCTACCTCGCCATTGGTGGCGAAGTCGGTGATGGTGTCGCCCTTTTCGCTCACATCGGTGTAGACGAATGTATCGGAGCCTGCACCGCCGGCCATCGTGTCCTCTGCGGCCCCGCCAAACAGGGTATCGGCGCCGTCATTGCCGAACATTCTGTCCCGTCCGGCGCCGCCATTGATAATGTCGTCACCATCGCCGCCGAGCATCCAGTCATTGCCGCCCTCGCCATTCAGCGTATCGTTGCCGGCATCGCCCTGGACATGGTCGCCTCCATCGCCCGCGTTGATAACGTCGTCGCCATCGCCGCCATAGAGTTTGTCATAAGCGCTGCCGCCGTTCAGCGTATCCGCACCGCCTTCGCCGCGGAGCGTGTCGAGGCCGCCATTCCCGGTGAGAACGTTGTTTCCGTCATTGCCGATGATGGTTTCGCCAAGGGCGGTACCCGTCCCGTCGATATTGGCCGTTCCAGTAAGATCGAGCGTCTCGATATTCGCCCCGAGCGTCCAGGATACGGAGGATTCGATCGTATCGGATCCTTCACCGGCGTTTTCGATAATCGTGTCGGAGAATCCGTCGACGACATAGGTATCGTCGCCAAGACCGCCGGTAAGCGTATCGACGCCGTCACCGCCCTCCATGCGGTCATTGCCGTCGCCGCCAACGAGAACGTCGTCACCAAGGCCACCAAGCAGCGTATCGTTGCCGGCGCCGCCATAAAGGCTATCGTCGCCGCCAAGGCCGGACAGGGTATTTGCGCCGTCATTGCCGGTGAGCGTATTTGCGACATCGTTACCCGTGCCGTCGATATCTTCGGCGCCAGTGAGCTAGAGGTTTTCGGTATTGGCACCCAGCGTCCAGTCGATCGAGGACTGGACTGTATCGGTGCCTTCATCCGCGTTCTCGACAACCAGATCCGCGACATTGTCGACAACGTAAATATCGTCTCCTGTCCCACCGGTCATCGTATCGCGCCCGGTTCCGCCATCGAGGGTATCGTTGCCGGCATGCCCGAACATGCGATCGACACCGTCGCCGCCATAGAGCACATCGTCTCCCTCGCCAGCGACCATCCAGTCGTTTCCGGCGTTGCCGTATAGCGTATCGTTGCCGGCATCGCCCTGGACATGGTCGCCGCCGTCGCCACCCGCGACGATATCGTCTCCGTCGCCGCCGAAGAGCGTATCGTTACCGGCACCGCCGCTGATGGTGTCGTTACCGCCACCGCCGTTCAGGGTATCGTTGCCGTCGAGACCTTCGATAAATTCGCCAACGATGGTGCCTTCCAGCACGTCATCGCCATCGCCGGCATCCACGGCGACACCGACGAAATCGGTCGCGGTCAGCGCCGCCTTGGCCACGCCGAGAAGTGTAATCGTCCCTTCGGAGAGGGTGATCACCGACCGATCGCCAATATCCGTGGTTGCCGCCATGAGCTCTTCGAAGCTGCCGCCCCATGCGCCTGACAGATCGATGGTGTCGGCACCCGGCGTAAAGTCGGTCAGCGTATCGTTGCCGAAGTTCAACCCGACGGCGAACGTATCGCCTGCCGCACCGCCGGTAAGCGTGTCGTCACCTGCGCCGCCGTCGAGCCTGTTCGCGCCATCATTGCCCGAAATCATATTGTTCCCGGCGTTGCCGGTTCCGGCGAGATCGGCCGATCCGGTCAGTTCCAGGTTCTCGACATTGTCGCCCAGCGACCAGTTCACCGAAGACTGAACCGTGTCGGTCCCGCCGTCCTCCGACTCGACGACCTTGTCCTGTGCAACGTCCACGATATAGGTATCGTCGCCGGCGCCGCCGATCATGGTATCGTTGCCGGAGCCGCCATTGAGGATATCGTCGCCTTCGTTGCCCTGCAGGGTATCCCTGTCGGCGCCGCCGTTCAGGGTATCGTTCCCCTTGCCGCCGAGCATCCAGTCATTGCCGGCATCGCCGTTCAGAATATCGTTTCCGGAATCGCCCTGAAGGTGGTCGCCGGCCGCCCCGCCATTCAGCGTATCCGCTCCGGCGCCGCCATAGAGCATGTCGAACTGGTCGCCGCCGGTCAGCGTGTCATCGCCGGCGCCGCCGAAGATCACGTCGTTGCCGCCGTTCCCGGTCAGCACATTTGCGCCGGTATTGCCGGTGATCTCGTTGCTGCCTGCGTTGCCCGCGCCATCGATATCGGCATCGCCGCTGAGGACGAGGTTCTCGACATTGGCATCGAGCGTGGTGGACACAGAGGCTTGGACGGTATCGTCTCCTTCGCCTGCGAGCTCGGTGACGGTATCTCCCACATTGTCGATGATATAAGTGTCGTCACCGGTGCCGCCGATCATCTGATCCGCACCTTCACCTCCATCGAGGCGATCGTCGCCTGCGCCGCCATTCAGGGTGTCGTCGCCCTCGCCTCCGACCAGATCGTTATCGCCGTCGTCGCCATTGACCACGATGGCCGCAGGCTTTTCCGGAATGCCCGGGAAATTCGCGATCGAGAGGTCCGCTTTCGCAACGCCGTTCAGGGTAATCGTTCCGCCATCGATGGAAATAACCGTACTGCCGCCGGTTTCGGTCGCAGCCGCCATCAGGTCATCGAAGGTACCTTCCCAGATGCCGGAAACGTCGATCTTGTCTCCTGCCACGGCGAAGTCGGTCACCGTATCGTCTCCGAAGCCGGCGTTGAAGACAAACGTATCGTTGCCCCGGCCGCCCGTCAGGACGTTGTCGCCCGTATTCCCGGTCAGGACGTTGTCGTCAGAGCTTCCCGTGCCGTCGATATCGCCATCGCCGGTCAGAGTGAGGTTTTCAATATTACGCTTGAGCGTCCAGTCGACGGACGATTCCACCGTATCGGTGCCTTCACCCTTTCGTTCGGAAACCCGGTCGCGAATGTCATCGACGATATAGGTGTCATCGCCGGCGCCACCCTGCATGCCGTCGCGGCCTTCGCCGCCATTGAGCAGATCGTCGCCCTGGCCGCCTTTCAGGGTGTCGTTGCCGGAACCACCCTCAAGAATATCGTTGCCGCCATCGCCAGTGAGACGGTCATCGCCCGCACCGCCCTGCAGAATGTCCTTGTCCTCGCCGCCATATAGCTTGTCGTTACCCTCCCCGCCGACGAGCATGTCTTCACCGGCATGACCGTACAACGTGTCGTTTCCGGTACCGCCATCGAGGGTATCGACACCGTCACCGCCATACATCCTGTCGTTGCCGGAACCGCCCTCCAGCTTGTCATCGCCATCGCCACCCGACAGCTTGTCATTGCCCGCGCCGCCGATCAGCGTGTCGTTGCCGGCACCGCCATTCAGTTCGTCATTGCCCTCGCCGCCGTCGAGGCTGTCGTCGCCGTCATCGCCATACAATTTGTCTTTACCGGCACCGCCCTGGAGAACGTCGTCATCGTCCCCGCCGTAAAGCCTGTCATTGCCTGTGCCGCCGACAAGCGTGTCGGCGCCGTCGCCGCCGTACATTCTGTCATTGCCGGAACCGCCATCAAGGCTATCGTTGCCAGCGCCGCCCAACATCTTGTCATTGCCACCGCCGCCGATCAGCGTGTCGTTGCCGGTGCCGCCGTTCAATTCGTCGTTGCCGTCGCCGCCGTCGAGCCTGTCGTCGCCGTCATCGCCATACAATTTGTCTTTACCGGCACCGCCCGAGAGCGTGTCGGCGCCGTTGCCGCCATACATTCTGTCATTGCCGGAACCGCCATCCATATTGTCGTCGCCATCGCGGCCATACATCCGATCATGGCCTGCACCACCGGACATCTCATTATCTGCCTGATCGCCGTTCAGATTGTCATTGCCACGGCCGCCATTGATTACACTCGATGACGCGGCGTCTTCGGCCTGCGCACCATCGATCCGCGCCCGGATTGTCTCTACAAGGCTGCGGACATAGCTGCCAAAACTGCTGAAAAAACTGCCGACGTTAAAATTCCACAACATAGCTACCTGCCTTACTTGCTCTACGCGTCACTAAATGTCTGCGTCCGCCGGCCTTTTAATGAACCGGCGAGGTCGCGATAACATCAATCTGAAGGCTGGAAGCTAGACGTCAAATATTAACAAATCAAGTAATAAACAAAAAATGTCAGAACTTTCGTATTCAACACTTGCCAATGTTTTCTAAAATTCAATTATATACATTAAATATTGTTATTATTTAAAATTTTATCCATTTTTTTCTTTATTTATCAGCACCGCCAACCGGTCGAAGAAACAAGTCCGGAATGTCCATTCACGGCCCTCGCGCCTTACGCCAACGGCATGCAAATGCGCCGACCGCCCGAAGGCGGGTCAATCTAGGCCGAACTGGTAAATTTTCCGGAAACCATGTTCGTCAATGCCCCGGCAACCAAAACAAAACACCCGACACCGATAGAAAACGCCGTTGCCCGGCCGTTTGGAGTTTGACGGCGGGATTTTTGCTCAGGGGACATCGAGCCGGACGATGATCGCCGCGGTCGCGATGACGGCCTTGTCGTCTCCCGCGTCGGTCGGGACGTCCTGTCCGCCGCTGACCGCTTTGGCCGTCACCTGACCATAGGGCAGTGTTTCCGCAACCGCGGCGATATCCACCGCCGCCGGATCCTGCACCCCGACCGTCACCTCCACATGCATGTCTTCCGGTGCGATATTGAGGGATTTGAGCATCGTCAGGGAACTGTGGTGAATGGCATCCTGCACCGCGCGGATCGCGGCTTTGGTATAGTCGCCCCCGTGCAGATCATTCCCCATGCCGATTTCCAGTACCATGCGTTTCAGCCCCATGTTTCATGTTCTCCAAGTTTACCTATCCGTAGACTGCCCTTATTCGCTGCAATGCGCAAAACCGGGTTGCCCGCCACCGAAACCCGGCTAGACTCGCAGATGGAGACGAAAGAGAAAACATGACCGATTACTGGCTGAGCAAACTGTTCTTTGATATCCAGGCACCGGCGAACCTGGCGAAATGGAAAGCGGACCGCGAAAGCGTTCTTCAGGACTATCCGTTGAGCGCCGAGATGCGCGCAGCCGTGCTGGCCGATGACCTCGAGGCGATCGCCCCCCACGTGAATCCCTATCTGTTGCGGTTCTATTTCAGCATCTCCGGCATGAAGGACGACGAAATGCTCGCCCGCCTGCACGCCATGAAGCCCGGCGCATCCCAACCCAACCAGGAAAACACCCAGAATGGCTGAATTTGTCGGCGCCTTCGCCGCTTCCCATGGACCGCTGATCGCCCGCGAATGGGACGTTCTTCCGGAGGGCCCGAAAGCCACGCTCAAGAAAGCCTTCGATGAAACCGGCCGGCGCCTCAAGGCGCTGGAACCGGACGTTCTCGTCATGCTGTCGCCGGATCACTGGGTGAACTTCTTTATCGACAACCTGCCGAGCTTTTGCATCGGTATCGGCGAAGAACATGACGGCCCGCCTGAACCGTTCATGAAGCCGGTCTATCCGCACCAAACCCTGCCGGGCCACCCGGCTTTCGGCCGCCATCTGCTGGAGACCGCGCTGCGAAACGATTTCGACCCGGCAATTTCCCACCGCCTGACGCTCGATCACGGGTTTTGCGTGCCGCTTTGGCGCATGGGTATCGACCCTGCGCTTCCGATCGTGCCGATCACGGTGAACCAGCTGGAAGAACCCCTGCCGACGCTGCGGCGCTGTATCGCCTGGGGCCGGATGCTGCGCACGGCGATTGAAACCTATCCCGGGGATATCCGCGTTGCGGTGCTCGGCACGGGCGGTCTCAGCCATTCGATCGGCGAGCCGACAATGGGAGAGATCGACGAACCGTTCGACCGGATCTGCATCGACCTGTTCACCAACGCCGATGACGACGCGCTGGCCGACGGGCTGGAACGCGCGCTGGCGACAACGGGCAACGGCGCGCAAGAAGTCCGCGACTGGGTCATCGCTCACGCGGTTGCGGGCAGTCAGGGGTTCGATCTGATCGATTACACGCCGATCCCCGAAGTCTATATCGGCTGTGGTATGGCCGAATGGCGGCCCGCGGCGTAACGATGGGCAGCTTTATCGACCTGGAATCACCGGACGGGCATGCCTTCAGAGGCTATCTCTCCCTCCCGGACGACAGGCCGAAAGGCAATATCGTCGTCGGAATGGAAATGTACGGGGTGAACGGCTACCTGCAGGGCGTCTGCGATGCCTATGCCGGCGACGGATATGCCGCTCTGGCGCCTGCGCTGTTCGACCGGTTCGAACCTGACCTGACCTCTCCCTATGACGATGCAGGCAGCGCGCTTGGCAAGGATCTCTCCGCGCGGATCGACCATGCGCATACAATAATGGATGTGGAAAGCGCCTCGTCATATCTGCGGGGTCGGTCGCCCGGCCTGTCCACCGTCATAACGGGTTACTGTTTCGGCGGCACCGTGTCCTGGCTCGCGGCCTGTCGCAGCAATTTCGACGCCGCGATCATCTATTATGGCTCCGACATGTGCGATTATCCGGCGGAAGTTCCGAACTGCCCGGTTATTTGCCATGTCGGCGACCTGGACACCGCCGTGCCGCCATCCGATGTCGCCGCTTTCCGGCAGAAACGGCCGGAACCTGTCTGGTATATTTATCCGGGCGCCCGGCATGGCTTCGACAATGCGACCCGCCCGGTGCGCTACCACGCCGAGGCCGCCGCTCTTGCCCGGAAACGGACGCTGGCATTTCTGGATGGAATTTCGGCTGGTTAGCGGAAACAGTCCGGACACCGCCGCCCAGCGTAGCGGATATGGATTTCTCAATAAAAAACCCGGCGCCTGAAGCGCCGGGTTTTCTACCTGTGGGACTAGCACAGGACTCAGGCGCTATGCCCAAACATCTTCCCAGGAACCCTGGGTCGCCGCCTTCGAATACTCGGTCGAGCGGTTTTCGAAGAAATTGGTATGCTCCATGCCGTTCAGCATTTCATCCATCCACGGCAGGGGATTTTTTTCGAGCCGGTAGATCGGCTGGAGGCCAAGCTGCGTGAGACGGCGATCCGCGATGTAGCGGATGTACTGCTTCACTTCGGAACCGGCAAGCCCTTCGACACCGCCCAGTTCGAACGCAAGATCGATAAACGCGTCTTCGTGTTCGACCATTTCGGAGCATGTCACATAAAGCCGGCGCTGGAACTCCTCGGTCCAGATTTCCGGATTCTCGGAAATAAACGTGCGGAACAGCTTGATGATCGATTCCGTATGCAGGCTTTCGTCGCGCACCGACCAGGAAATGATCTGCCCCATGCCCTTCATCTTGTTGAAGCGCGGGAAGTTCATCAGGATCGCAAAACTCGCGAAAAGCTGCAGACCCTCGGTAAAGGCCCCGAATACCGCCAGCGTCTGGGCGATATTCTCCTTGGTCGACACATCGAACTTGTGAAGATAGTCGACCTTGTCCTTCATTTCCTTGTAATGAAGGAACGCCTGATACTCGGTTTGAGGCATACCGATGGTGTCGAGCAGGTGCGAATACGCAGCGATGTGAACCGTTTCCATGTTGGAAAACGCCGACAGCATCATCTGCACTTCCGTCGGCTCGAACACCCGGGAGTACTGTTTCATGTAGCAGTTCGCGACTTCGATATCGGACTGGGTGAAGAAACGGAAAATCTGGGTGAGCAGATTGCGCTCCTCCGCCGTCATCTTGTTGTGCCAATCCTTGACGTCGTCGGCCAGGGGCACTTCTTCCGGCAGCCAGTGGACACGCTGCTGCATCAGCCAGGCGTCATAGGCCCAAGGATAACGGAACGGTTTGTAAACCGGATTGGCTTCAAGTAACGACATTCTTCACTTTACTCCTTCACCTCCTCCCCCATAGGAGAAGGGCAATTTCCCTAAAAGCCGTCAGGCTACTGACAGCTCAGGCATTCCTCGTAATCGTTTTCGTTTTCATCCGAAGCCGCGAGCGGCAGTGGCGGGAACTGGCCGTCGACCGGCAGCCCCAGCCCCCCTGTTATCGGCGCCGCCGTTGCACCGGTCACCGACAGGCTCGCGTGGCTTTCCGCCCGCGCCACCGACCGCGAGCGGCAGTAATAGAGCGACTTCACGCCCTTCTGCCAGGCACGCCAGTGAACGTCGTGCAGGGTTTTCTTGTGCACGTCCGCCGGCAGGAAGACATTCAGCGACTGCGACTGGCAGATATATTCCGCACGGTCGCCCGCATGATCGACAAGCCAGCGCTGATCGATCTCGAATGCGGTCTTGAAAACATCCTTTTCATCATCGGACAGAAAATCCAGATGCTGGACAGACCCTTCGCGGACGGTAATGGACGACCAGGTATCGTCGTCATCCATGCCTTTCTCCGCCAGAAGCGCCTTGAGGAACTTGTTACGGACACTGAACGAACCGGACAGCGTTTTGTGCGTATAGGCATTCGCCGCGTTGGGCTCGATACCCGGCGAAGAGCCGCCGCAGATGATCGAGATCGACGCTGTCGGCGCAATCGCCATTTTGTTCGAAAAACGTTCCATGATGCCGTATTCGGCGGCGTCGGGGCACGGCCCGCGTTCTTCTGCAAGCTTCACCGAAGCGGCATCCGCCCCTTCCTTGATCTGCTTGAATATCCGCTTGTTCCAGACCTTCGCCATCACCGATTCCATCGGAATGTTCTGGCTCTGCAGGAAGGAATGGTAGCCCATGACGCCAAGACCGACGGAACGTTCGCGCATGGCGGAATACCTGGCGCGTTCCATTGAATCGGGGGCCCGGTCGATAAAGTCCTGAATGACGTTATCGAGGAAGCGCATGATATCCTCGACGATCGTCGGATGGTCTTTCCATTCCATATAGGTTTCAAGGTTCAGCGATGACAGGCAGCACACGGCCGTCCGCTGTTCGCCGTCCTTGTCGATACCCGTCGGCAGCGTGATCTCGCTGCACAGGTTCGACATCTTGACCTCGAGCCCGGCAAGCTTGTGATGCTCGGGGATCGCCTTGTTGACGTGGTCGATATAGAGGAAATAGGGCTCGCCGGTTTCGATGCGTGTCGACAGCATGCGGATCCACAGGCTGCGGGCGGAGACCTTGCGGATCACCGCCTGGTCTTTCGGGCTTTTCAGCCCCCATTCCTCGTCGTTTTCGACGGCGCGCATGAACTCGTCCGGGATGATGATTCCATGATGCAGGTTCAGCGCCTTGCGGTTTGGGTCGCCGCCGGACGGGCGGCGCAGTTCGATGAATTCCTCGATTTCAGGATGATCCACACGGATATAAATCGCCGCGGAGCCGCGCCGGAGCGAGCCCTGGGAAATCGCGAGGGTCAGGGAGTCCATCACACGGATAAAGGGAATGATGCCGGACGTCTTGCCGTTCGCGCCGACTTTTTCGCCGATCGAGCGCAGATTGCCCCAGTAGGAGCCGATACCGCCGCCGAGAGAGGCCAGCCAGACATTCTCGTTCCAGAGATTGACGATACCGTCCAGGCTGTCTGTCGCTTCGTTCAGGAAGCACGAGATCGGCAGACCGCGCTCGGTCCCGCCATTGGACAGGACGGGTGTCGACGGCATGAACCAAAGATTCGACATATAGTCGTAGAGCCGCTGGGCATGATCGGAATCGTCCGCGAAGTAACAGGATACACGCGCGAAAAGGTCCTGATATTCCTCACCCGGCATCAGATAGCGGTCGGTCAGAACCGCCTTGCCGAAATCGGTCAGGTTTGCGTCACGTCCGCGGTCAATCTTTACCGCAATTCCTCTTTTTGACTGGAAAAGATCATGTTCCGTCTGCACCAGATCTAGCACGCCCAACCTCCTTCTAAATACGATTCGTCAGGGGGCAGTCGGCTGATCCTGCGCGAACATACCCCCTCGGATATCCGCGCCGGCTGGCAGGTTTAGGTTGCTATGTGGTAACGGCAAAAACTGGCCGTTTTCCGGTATTCGCACCCCGCCCCGCGACCCTAGAAGTATCCACATGCCTCTGTGGATAACTCTAACCGGTGGCCGCGACGTAGGAGTGTGCATCAACATCTAGGGCACCGTCAATCAAAAAGGACTAAATGATGATATATCCACAACATGTTGTGGATATCCTGTGAGAACGGCGGAATTCGGCAGGTTCTAAAAACGGGGACAGTTGTGCACTAAATTCGCGACCTGCGTTACAACCATTCAGAGCGCCTTTCAGGCCGGATTTCGATTCGTTAGGCGAATGAAGGATTCGTTCAGCGTCCCTTCAGAAAGCGCTCGAACGCCGCGAGTGTCTCTTCCGACACATGATGCTCCAGCCCCTCGGCATCGGCGCGGGCGATTTCCTCGCTTACCCCGATCGCGGTGAGAAACTCGACAACGATCTGGTGCCGCCGCCGCGATGCTTCAGCAACCCGCCGGCCGTCCTCGGTAAGAAAAATAGCCCGGTATGGCTGCGTTTTGATCCAGCCGGTCTCCTTGAGCCGGCCAATCATGCGGGCCACGGTCGGTGTCGTGACGCCGAGACGCTTGGCGATATCGACAGATCGGGCTTCCCCGGTCGAATCGATCAGATCCGCAATCAATTCGACATAATCCTCCATCACCTCGCTCTGGCGCGCAGCGCGCACCTGTCGATGATGATCCGCCTGCATGTCAGGCTCCGGCAATACCGGTGCGACCGGCGGCCTCGTATCGGATGGGTCTATTTTCAGTTTACCGGACATCCCGTTACTATGCCGGAACAGGGTTCGTCTGCCAACGGACCGCGACAGGCCAATTTTTGTGCGATCCGTCTTGATCATCCGGGTACCGGGGTCCTAGTTACCGTTAGTGAGGAACTTCATACGCCATGCCTGAATTCAGGCCCAGGAAACAAATTTTGTCCGACCGGCCATCTGCCCAGCGACCTGCACGAGAGATAGACCGCCGCGGCTTCCTGTCGGCGGCGGCGGCATCGGGCATAGGCCTCTCGCTTGGCGTGATGCCCGCCCGTGCGGCGAACGCCCGGATTTCAGACACCCCGGTCCTGCGCAGTATCCCCGGCACCGCCGAGCATATCCCGGCGATCGGAATGGGCACGTGGATCACATTCAATGTCGGAAACAACCGGCGCCTGAGGGATGCGCGGGCAGACGTTCTCCGGAGTTTTTTCGATCTGGGTGGAACAGTCATCGATTCATCGCCGATGTATGGATCGTCCGAGGACGTCGTCGGATACTGCCTCGCCCGGACCGGCAGGCGCGATTCCGTGTTCAGCGCGACCAAGGTCTGGACGCCGCTGATCGGCGACGGGGAGGAGCAGATGCGCGAATCCCGGAATCTCTGGGGCGTCGAGAAAATCGATCTGATGCAGGTTCACAATCTGGTCAACTGGGAAGGCCACCTTGAAACTCTCGCGGAAGACAAAAGGGCGGGCCGCGTCCGCCATATCGGGATTACGACGTCACACGGCAGCCGTCATGGTGAAATGGCCCGCGTCATGGCAGATTCGCGCGTGGATTCGGTGCAGTTCACCTACAACATCGTCGACCGGGCGGCGGAACAGCGACTGCTGCCCCTGGCGGCGGAAAGAGGCCTCGCGGTGGTAATCAACAGGCCGTTTCGCAGGGGCGAGCTTTTCCGCCGTTTTGGCAATCATCCCCTGCCCGACTGGGCAAGAGAGATCGGCTGCGCAAACTGGGCGCAGTTTTTCCTGAAATTCATAATCTCTCACCCCGCCGTCACCTGCGCGATCCCGGCGACATCGAGCGTTGCCCATATGAACGAGAACATGGGCGCCCTTTATGGACCGCTGCCCGATGCCGCCCTGCGCGATCGCATGGTCCGCTACGTAGAGAGCCTCTGAGCGCATGCTGCCCTATACCGCCGAGGTCTGGTTCGCGTTATTCGACGAATACAACCGGGCGATAAGGCCGTTGCAGGGGGTCTCGCTGTTCCTCACAGCCAGCATCCTTATGCTGGCGCTGCGGTCGCGCGAAAACCGAAGCCGCATCATCGTCGCGATCCTGGCTGCCGGATGGGTGTGGACCGGTACGGTGTTCCATCTCGTCTATTTCACCGAAATCAACTTTGCCGCTCCGGCCTATGGTGCCGTTTTCATCCTGCAGGGAGTTCTGCTGTTCTGGAGCGGGGTTTACCGCAACCGCATTTCCATCCGATTTCAGCGCAAACCGGCGAGTTATGCGGGTGCCGCTATTTTCTTCCTGTCGGCGGTGATTCTGCCGGTGACAGACTGGCACCAGGGTCTGTCCTGGACAGATGCCCGTTTTGCCCTGCTCGCACCGGGTGCCACCGCGGGTCTGACGCTCGGCCTTCTGATGATGGTGGATCGCCGCCCTCCCCTCTGGGTGGGAGCGATACCGGTTCTATGGATCACCGTCGCCGGCGCCCATGCGGCGGTGCTCGGCGTCTATCAGGATATCGCTTTGACCGCCGCCGGGCTTGTGGCCCTGATCTGGCTCGTCGCCCGCGCCCGCGTCTTGCTGGAACGGATCGACGATATCAATCAGCCATAGCGCTCTTCGAATTCCGTTATTTCGTTGAAGCCCATCAGCTCGTTGAATTCGGCGAAGGAATATAGGTCCATACCGCCCTTTTCCGCGTCGCCATGCTCCTTTAGCGCACCGTAAACGGCATTCAGCGCATTGCACGTCGCAAGGAAACCCGACGACGGGAAGATGGCGATCCGGTAACCAAGCGCCTTCAACTCTTCCGGCTTCATTACCGGCGTCACGCCGCCATTGACCATATTCGACAGCAGCGGAATGTCACCGCCGAAGCGCTGTCCGATTTCGCGCATCTCCTCGATATCGGCGGGCGCTTCGTAAAACAGGATATCCGCCCCCGCTTCGACATACATTTCCGAACGCCGCATTGCCTCGTCGCGACCGATGGCTTTACGCGCATCGGTCCGGGCGATAATCAGCGTGTCATCGGAAAGCCGGCTATCAAGCGCTACCTTGATCTTGGTCACCATGTCCTCTGCCGGGACAAGTTTGTGGCCTGACAGATGACCGCATTTCTTGGGGACGTCCTGGTCCTCGATCTGGATTGCGGAGACCCCCGCCATCTCGTAGCCGCGCACCGTTTCGCGCACGTTTACGATACCGCCATATCCTGTGTCGGCATCGGCAATCAAGGGCGTCACGGTACCCCCCGCAACCCGGGCAGCGCGGGAGACCATATCCGTATAGGTCGCGATGCCGGCGTCAGGCAGCCCCAGGTGGGATGCCACCGTGCCCGACCCCGTCATGTACAGCGCATGAAAGCCCATACGGTCCGCCATTTTGGCCGAGATCATGTCATAGACGCCGGGGGCCACGATAAAGTCGTCGCCGTCACGGAGTTTCGCGGCGAGGGTCGCTGATTTCGATTGCATTGATGGAGCTCCTGTTTGATGCGCGGAATATAGTCCGCTGCGGGAAACAGGCAAGGTTACCGTCGGGCCCTCAGCGCGCGCGATAGGGCGGTATTCCCTGGTCGGGCAACCAGATATCGTCCGGCGGCGCGCCGGATTGCCAGAACACGTCGATGGGGATGCCGCCGCGCGGAAACCAGTAGCCGCCGATACGGATCCAGCGCGGCTCGACGAGATCCGAGATACGCCGTGCAATCGTCACGGTGCAGTCCTCGTGGAAAGCCCCGTGGTTACGGAATGAGGCCAGAAAAAGCTTCAGCGATTTGGATTCGAGCAGCCAGTCGCCGGGTACGTAATCGATCACCAGATGCCCGAAATCGGGCTGTCCCGTCACGGGACAGATCGACGTGAACTCCGGGCACGAAAACCGGGCGACAAAGTTCGTATCGTTCTGGCCGTTGGGAACCCGTTCCAGAACCGCCTCATCCGGCGAGGCGGGAATGCCTGTGGTACTGCCAAGCTGGCTCAGGCTTTCATAGGTATCGCTCATTGCACGGCCTCGGCAAGCGTCCGGTAGATCAGTATTGTCCGCGCGATCAAAGCCGCGTCTTCGCCGACGCCTGCGGCGAGCTGAACGCCGATCGGCATATTGTTCGCCCCCCGTGCCACCGGCAGGGTGATGGTCGGGCCATGCATCAGGGTCCACATCCGGTTGAAGGATGACATGGTCGGACTGACCAGATCCGCCGGCGCTTCGCCTGCGGTCGACGGTGTCAGCAATACAGGAACATCCCGATAAACGAGCGCCAGAGCCGCCCGCGCCGCATCGGCGGCCGCAAGCGCCTGCGCATACTCCTCCTCGGTCCAGGCGGATTCACCGGTTTCACGCATCCAGGGATTCATCTTGTCCATATGGTCGCGGAAATCGTCGGCGAGAGCGGCTTTCCCTTCATAATTGGAAATGATCCGGAACGGATCCTCGATCGACTGAAGCTCCGGCGGCAGCTCGATATCGATGACGTCATAGCCTGCCCTGGCCAGAGCCGCCGCCGAACTCTCGACCGCCGCCTGGGCATGCTCTTCCGCTTCCGCCCACATCGGCGTACGGCAGACACCGATCTTCGGGCGATCGATATCCCCAGGAACGGCATTGCCTGTCACGGCGCCGTAAACCAGCGCGATATCCTCGACCGAGCGGGCAAAATACCCGAGCGTATCGAGGCTTTTCTTCAGCGCCTGAATACCCGTCCGGTCCAGCCCGTCGAGGCTCGCCTTGTAGCCGACAACGCCGCAGAACGCGGCGGGCAGGATCACCGACCCGCCCGTCTGGGTGCCGTTGGAAAGCGGGACCATGAAATCCGCTACGGCCGCCGCCGAGCCGCTGGACGACACCCCGGGCGTCCGGTCGGTATCGTGCGGATTGCGCACGCCGACGGGCAACGGACTGGCGAACTGGGTCGTGGTCGTCTTACCCAGGATCACCGCGCCGGCGGCGCGAAGGGCTGAAACACAATGGGAATCGGCAGTGGGGCGATGTCCCCTGTAAATCTCAGACCCGTATTCCGTCGGCATGTCGCTTGTATCAAGCACATCCTTCACGCCGACCGGTACACCGTGCAGCGGCCCGGTGGACGTATCCGCGGCGTCGCAGGCCCGCGCCTGTGAAAGGGCGTGCTCGCGGTCCAGATAGACCCAGGCGCCGAGGGTGCCATTATGCGCCTCGATACGGGAAAGACAATCCGAGACCAGCGCCTCGGAAGTAATCTCGCCTGCGGCAATCCGTCGGGCGGCATCGCTCGCCGTCAGCGCCTCGAGACCGTCCGGTATCTGCCCGGCAAGATTGCTCATACGGTTTCGGCTTCCTGGCGATACTGCGGATCGGTGTAGCGCCTGCCTGCTTCCCGGACATGGGCAAGAACCCGTTCATCACGATCTTCGGTCGGCGTCGGGTCCGCGTCCCAGTGACCCCATTCATCGACGCCCCGCACGAGGTCCGCGGGACGCCGGCCAAGTGTCGATTTTACATGGGCGGGAAAATAGAAAATTCCGAGACCGACCCGCATGGCATCGGTATCGTTCGCAGCCGACCCGTGAACGATACGTTCGTGATGACAGGAGAACTGACCCGCGCGGAGGGTGAGATCGACTGCATTTGAGTCATCGATCTCTTCTATCGACTGGCCGCGCGCCAACAAGTTCTTCTCATCATAGGTTTCCACATGCGAATAGGACTTCCCCCGATGGGAACCCGGGATCACCCGGACACAGCCGTTCTCGGGCTTGCTGTCCGTCAGCGCCAGCCAGACGGTGACAAGTTCATGGGGGTCGAGCCCGAAATAGGCGGAATCCTGATGCCAAGAAACAAACGAGCCGTCCCTGCCGGGCTTCATCCAGAAACGCGATGAGAACACCATGATGTTGGGGCCGATCAGGTCCTCGACGACATCGAGGATTTTGGGATGGCGCGAAAATTCGAACGACCGGCGAAAACAGAGATGCCCCTTGACCACGATGGACGATGCCAGAGCGCCCTCATCACGCTCGAATGCATCCAGATCGTCGCACATGGCAGCGGTATCGGACGGATCGACACCGTCAAGCGGCGCGAGATATCCGTTATCCCTGTAGAATGCGATCTGGTCTTCGGTCAGCACTTTGGGCATTGGGGCGGCACTCCTTGGAAAGCGTTTATCCGGGGAGTTTAACCGCCCGCCCGCAGCTTGAAACGCTGAATCTTGCCTGTCGCCGTTTTGGGCAGTTCCTCGACGAAATTGAACCAGCGCGGATACTTGTACCGGGCGAGGCTCTTCTTGCAGTGCTCGAGCAGTTCCGCCGCCAGGTCATCATGCGCATCGCCGTGCTCTTTCAGAATGATGTACGCTTCCGGCTTGACCAGCCCGTCATCGTCTTCCCGCCCGACGACGCCGGCCTCCAATACAGCAGGATGTTCGATCAGACAGGATTCGATCTCGATGGGGGAGCACCAGATACCCCCGACCTTGAGCATATCGTCCGACCGGCCGTTATAAACGTAATAGCCCTCTTCATCCTGGGTATAGGTGTCGCCCGTATTCAACCAGTCGTCTCCCAGCATGGTCTGCGCCGTTCGTTCCGGCTGGTTCCAGTAATAGGCCGCCATCGAGTGGCCGCGCACCAGCAACCGGCCGACTTCACCCGGCAGTACGTCCTCGCCGTCGTCGCCGACGATGCGCGCCTCGTATCCCGGGACAACCTTGCCGCTGGTGCCGGCCTTCGCGTCTTCTTGCCGGTTCGAAATAAAAATATGGACGGCCTCGGTCGAGCCGATCCCGTCCAGCGGGGGAATTCCGACCGCGGCTTTCCAGCGATTGAATATGGGTGCCGGCAGCGGCTCCCCGGCGGAGACGCAGACACGGAGGCTGGACAGGTCCGGTTTCTCGGTCTCGAGCGCACGGCACTGGGCGGCATAAAGCGTCGGCACGCCATAGTAAATGGTGGGTCGGTATTTCTCGATGATCCGGAACGTCATCTCGGGCGAGGGACGCTCGTCCGAGAGGACCGTGCTGGCACCGTACATCAGCGGGAAGTTCATCGAATTGGCGAGACCGTAGGCAAAAAACAGTTTCGCGGCCGAAAACATGATGTCGTCCTCGGTAATCTGCAGGACGGGTTCGGCATACAGCACCGCATTGACCAGCAGGTCCCGCTGACGATGGACCGTTCCCTTGGGTCGCCCGGTTGAGCCGGAAGAATAAAGCCAGAAACAATCGGCCATCGCATCGGAAGGGTGCGGTTCGAGCGTATCGGACGCCGCTGCCATCATGTCGGCAAGCCCGCCGTCACTCCCGGTCGAAGCGATGACCGGCGGTTTGCGCCGCGCCGCGTCCAGCGCGGGTGCTACCTCTCCTTCGAATTCGGGCGAATACACCAGCGCCGCACATTCGGAATCGTCGATCATGTATTGGTAGTCCGTCGCGCGCAGCAGGGTATTGATCGGGACCGGAACGATCCCGGCTTTGATCGCCCCGTAATACAGGTAGACGAATTCCGGACAGTCCTTCACGATCATCAGCATGCGGTCGCCGGGCAGAATACCCGCATCCAGCAGAGCGCCGCCACACCGGTTCACCCGCTCCGCGAGCTGGCCATAAGTGACCGTTTCGCGCTCGGTGATATAGGCTGTCCTGTCAGCGCGGCCTTCATCGATATGCCGGTCTATCATGTGAACCGCGACGTTGAATGAGTCGGCAAAGGTGAAGACCGGCACATCGCGGGACCGGTCGATCCGAACCGTATTGGGTTCCATTCTGTCCTCCGTTATCGTCCGGCTGCCGCCGGTTACGATTATTTTTATCGCCTATTCTAGCCCCCTGCCCGGCGACATGGAAAGGAATGCGCGAAACCTTCCGGGACTTACCGGACATCGAAATATGCATATCCCCATTCGCTGAAATCCGTTTACCGGAGAAGAGGAACGGGTATCTTGCATCAACCTGTTACAGTCCGAGCGACATCAGAATTCGGAAGCGCAACCAAGGGACACGGAAACAAGTGACGACATCAGATGCGCCCCTCTTCACGGGGGAGACCAACGAAAACCTCCCGCGCTCAGCCGACTGGCAGGCCTGGACCGATCCCGACATTCCGGAAAGGTTCAATCCGACCGAGCGCCTTCTGGACAAGCACATCGGAAATGCGACCGAGGGCAAGACCGCGCTCAGCGTCGACAATACCGATTACACATATGGGCAATTGCTGGAACGCACATGCCAGGCGGCCAATGCCCTGACGTCCATCGGGCTCGAAGCGGACACCAGGATTCTCCTGTTCGGCACTGACAGCGCCGACTACATCGCGATCTGGCTGGGAGCGGTTCGCGCCGGCATTGTGCCCGCCGTCGTCTCGGATTTGTACAAGGCGGAGAACCTGCTTTATTTCATCCGCGATACAGCCGCAAAAGCGCTGTATATCGACAGCGCCCAGATCGACAAACTGAACGCTATCCGCGACCGGCTGCCGGAAACGCTGAAATATATCGTCGTGTATGGCGGGCCGGCGGCGGATTTTGACGCACCCGATACGGTGAAGGTTTTCGAAAGCACGTCGATCATCGAGAGCGCGTCCTCGGTCTTCTCCCCCCTGCCCCGTCACCGCAACGATGTCTGTTACATGTTCTATTCCGGCGGAACGACCGGGACGGCGAAAGGCATCACGCATCTCGCCCATGATTTCATTCTCGTGCCGGAACGCCAGGGCGCTTTCTGGGAATACACACCCCGGGACATCGTGCACGCGACATCGAAAAAATACTTCACGCACGGCCTATGGCCCGGCGTCCTGATACCGCTGTATTGGGGTGCAACCAGCGTCATCAGCGCGTTGCCGCCGAGCCCGGAAAACGTTCTCGATATCCTGTCCCGGCACAGGATTACGAAACTGATCACGGTGCCGACGATCGTAAAGAACGTGATGCTGCATATAGACCAGACAGGGACAAAACCCGACACGCCGGCGCTGGAGCTTGCCATCACGGCGTCCGAGAAGATGGCGCCCGAAATATTCGAGAAATTCCACAAGCTTTTCGGCATAGAGCTGCTGGATTCAATCGGCTCTTCCGAAATTACCTATGAGTGGATTGCTAACCGGCCGAAGGAATTCCGGCGCGGCAGTCTCGGCAAACCCGTCTTCGGCTACGACGTCCGGCTGGTGGATATCGACGGCAACGATGTCACGACCCCCAACACGGACGGCGAAGCGTGGATAAACAGCGTCACCGGTTGCTTTTTCTACTGGCGGAAATTCGACAAATCGCGGGAAACCTTCATCGGCCCCTGGGTCCGCACCGGCGATACGCTTTACTACGATGAAGACGGGTTTTTCTGGTTTTCGGGCCGGTCGGACGATGTCTTCAAGGTAAAGGGCCTTTGGGTCTCGCCCATCGAAGTTGAAGCGGCGATCACCGAGAACGAGAGCGTTCTGGAGGCAGCGGTTATTTCCTACGACGACACGGACGGCCTGACCAAGCCGAAAGCCTTTGTCGTCGTCAAACCGGGCGTTTCGCCGTCCGACGCGCTGGCCGACGAGATACGCGCGAACGTCCGTGCGATCGGCGGCTACAAGGTGCCGGAAGAAATCGAGTTCGTGGAAACAATACCGCGCACCACCCTGATGAAAATCGACCGGCGCACCCTGCGCACCGAAGAAGCCGCCCGACGCGGCTGAAATTCGGACCGGACAGATAGAAATAAGGCGGATGCCCATAGCACCCGCCCTTTTTCGTCTGCGCAGAGATGCAGATTCGTCTCAGTTAAACCGGACGTAGTCGAAATCGAACGGATGGCCGTGAATGCCGCGGGCAGGCGGGGCGATCCACCCGGCGATCTTGCCGTGCTCGTAGCAGGGTTTCATCAGCGTGTTGACGAAAGCACGGTCGGCCTCTGTCGGGAGCCATTTATCGACGTTCTTGGTCCATTCCGCCTCGCTGATAACCTTGCCCTCGGGCGAAACCTTGACCTCTGAAAAATTGCCGATCGCGCGGTGGAACCCGCGATGGGGTAATGCGAACCGAAAATCGTGTCCGTGTTTTTCGATGACCTTGTTCCAGCGGTTCAGGCCACGCTGGCAGTCGTTGATGTAATCCTGACGCAGTTTTTCGTTGATTGATGTCAGCGCAGGCTGCGCCCTTTCAACGATTTTTTCGCCTTCGAGCATTAACACATTATAGGTGTCGTTCACCAGGAGATGATCGTCGTCGATCTTCGCTTCGTGGAACCGGCCTTTCAGGCCCTGCGTGTAGTAATTCGCCGCATTCGTGGACAGTTCCTGGCCGAAAAGGTCGACAGAAACCGAATAATGGAAGTTGATCCAGCGCTGCAGGGTTTCGAGATCGATCGCGCCGGCCTGACGCACCCTTTCCGGGTCGTCGGTCCCGATTTCGTCCATCACTTCGCAGGTCCGCTTGACGATCCGCATGACGCCGGATTCACCAACGAACATGTGATGCGCCTCTTCGGTCAACATGAACTGGCAGGTACGCGCCAGCGGATCGAACGCGCTTTCCGCAAGCGACGCAAGCTGGAACTTGCCGTCCCGATCGGTGAAGTAGGCAAACATGAACATCGACAGCCAATCCGGCGTAGGCTCATTGAATGCACCGAGAATACGCGGCCTGTCCGCATCGCCGGAATGACGCTCGAGCATGGCTTCCGCTTCCTCGCGGCCGTCACGGCCGAAATGGGCGTGCAGTAGATACACCATCGCCCAGAGGTGACGGCCTTCCTCGACATTGATCTGAAAAAGGTTGCGCAGATCGTAAAGCGACGGCGCCGTCAGGCCGAGCAGTCTCTGCTGTTCGACGGAGGCGGGTTCGGTATCGCCCTGGGTCACGATCAGGCGGCGCAGCGTGGAGCGGTACTCGCCGGGCACTTCCTGCCAGACGTCCTCCCCCTTGTGATCGCCGAAGGCTATCTTCCGGCCCGGCACGGGTTCGTTGAGGAAAATGCCCCAGCGGTATTCGGGCATTTTCACGTAGTCGAAATGCGCCCAGCCATCGGCACTGACATCGACCGCCGTGCGCAGCAACACGTCGTACCCCTGCGTGCCCTCGGGACCGAGTTCGTCCCACCAGCTGAGATAATTGGGCAGCCAGGATTCAAGCGCCCTCTGAAGACGGCGGTTCTCGCCGAGATCCACATTATTGGGGATACGTTCGTTATAGTTGATCGATGACATTGGTATCGTCCCTTCGACTGGGATTAAAAATAATCATTCAATCCGATCAGATATCTGCGCTCGATTACCTGTCGAATTTCATGCTTTGCATTCAGACACGCTGCTTGTTGTAGGACGCCTTCTGTCCCGATCCGTACACCTTCAGCGCGCCGTCATCGCCGGCGGCGTTGGGGCGCTGGAATATCCAGTTCTGCCATGCCGACAAGCGGCCGAAGATCTTGGTCTCCAGCGTTTCCGGCCCGGCGAAGCGTAGGCTCGCCTCCATCCCGGTCAGGGCATCGGGGGAGAAACTGGCCCGCTCCTCTATCGCGATACGGACTTCGTCTTCCCAGTCGATATCGTCGGGGATGAAGGTGACGAGGCCAAGCTCGTCAGCTTCCACCGCGTCGATCGGCCTGCCGATTTCCGCTTTTGCCTTTTCGACCATGGACGGATCGTTCAGAAAACGGTGCTCGAGCCGGGTCAGACCATTCGGCATAACAAGTGGGCCGAAATTCATGCCGGTGAGAACGACGGTTGCGTCGGGCAGGTTCGATCCCTCGAAACCGCCATCCAGCATGAAGGACCTGTCGGCGGCGACCACGAGTTCAAGCAGCGTGCCCGTAAAACAGCTCCCCGGCTCGACCAGGGCGATCAGCGAGCGTGACGAGACGTCAATGCGCTTGAATGTCCGCTTCAGGAAAAGCGTAATTTCCCGCACCAGCCAATGATCCGCATTGTCGAGAAGGGCCTTGTCGGCGGCTTCGACATGCGCCGAACTGCCCTCGGTCTTGAAGACCCAGGTGCCGATTTCCTTTTCATTGACGCGAAGTTCCATGATCGCGTCGTCCAGCTCCCGCGCCAGCGCGAAAGGCCAGAAATTCACGCCCTGCGCTTCGATTCCCGCAATATCAGCGGGGGGCGCTTCGGCCGGCGCCCGGATCGTGATCGTCGCCATCGCAAGCTCGCGATCGAGTTCGATGGTCACGTTGTCATAGGCAATCCGCGTATCCCCTACCTCGCGATTGATGGGGGTCAGGACGACACCCTTTGCGTCGGCGGGCCGATCGCTTTCCGCCGCGAATTCGGCGGCGCGGGCCGCGACCACTTCGTCGAACTTCGACCGGGGAACGATCTCGTCCACCAGGTCCCAGTCGGTGGCGCGCTTGCCCCGAATACCTTCGGACGTGGTGCAGAAATAATCCGCCCGGTCGTGGCGCACTTTTCTTTTGTCGACCAGACGCGTCAGCCCGCCGGTGCCGGGCAGAACCGCCAGCAACGGCAGTTCCGGCAATGACACAGTGGACGAACCATCGTCGATCAGCATGATGTGGTCGCAGGCGAGCGCAAGTTCGTACCCGCCCCCTGCGCAGGCGCCATTGACGGCGGCAACGAACCGCAGGCCGGAATTGTCCGTTGCGTCCTCGATGCCATTGCGGGTCTCGTTCGTGAACTTGCAGAAATTGACCTTGTGGGCGTGCGTCGACTGCGACAGCATGCGGATATTCGCGCCGGCGCAGAACACACGGGGTTTATCGGAGGTGACCACCACGGCGCCGACTTCGGGATGCTCGAAGCGCAGGCGCTGGACGGCATCGTAGAGTTCGATATCGACGCCGAGATCGTAGGAATTCAGCTTAAGCTCATATCCCGGAAACAGTGTCGCGTTTTCATCGACGTCCAGCGCAAGGCGAGCGACGCGACCGTCGATTGTGAGTTTCCAGTGATGATAGTTTTCAGGACTGGTCCGGAAGTCGATCCGTTTTTCTTCGGCTGACGTTTTATCCAGAGATTCGGTCGACATAAATCCTCCACAAGACTCCCTGAATGCCAGGGAAAAGCGCTGGTTCTCCGGGGTTTTCCGGGGTTTTCCGAGGTTTTCCGGCTTATTTACGCTGTTTGAATAATACTGACTATTTGGATAGTATGTTAAATTATGGGAAATTTCAAGCGCAGAATTCGATTTTCTGCTCCCCCTTTTTCACTTTTTCGGGCCGAAATATAGCGGTGAAAACCGTTATTCCGGCGATATCCAACCTGTGGCAGGAGGAAAGCTCCGCCTGTCCGAAAGGTCAGGAGGCGTCGTACGCTATCGTACCGTGAGTACCGAGAACGGTTCCGTCCCCGCTTTTTCCTGCAGCGCGGCGACCAGCGAAACATCCGCCAGACCGACGATCACCAGCGTCGGCGACATCGCGGAGACCTTGCCGATCAATTCGATTGCTCCGTGGCCTTCAGGGTTAAGGCGCCCGATCAGCGCGGTATCCGCCGGCGCTCCCCGAAGGACGAGCCGTTCCGCGAGCGCTGCAGCGCGCCGCCCCGCCGCACTCTCGTCGCTGACCACGACAATATTTCGGGTTGAAACAGGCAGCTGCGAGACGAGCAATACCGATCCGGCCGATAAAGAAGCGACTTCCAGCGCTTCCCTGTCGATCGTTCTGCCGCTTCCGAATTTTGCGTGGAACGATGAAAGGATGAACAGCTCTGCCGAACTCCGGCCCGTCGCTTCGGCGAGGGCCAGCCCCGGCAATTCCCGGATGGTACACGCGAGCCGATGACGCTTCGATAATTCCCGGAGAACTGCCCGACTGCGGGCGACAGGGCCGGCGCGGCGAGACCGGACCGCCGAATCGTCTAACAATGCGCTTTTTCCGGACAACGGCTCGAATATTCGGCCAAACGGCAATTTGGAAAGCCGGGCAATGTCCTGGTCGTCGATGAAAAGGGCTTCGAGATCCGCCCCCAGCCAGACTGCGAGGTCCGTGGCCGCCTGCAATAAAGCGGGCGAGGTACATGCCGGGTCGAAAGCCACCGCGACCGTTCGTATTTCATGAGTATCATCGCGCACTTCATTCATGAAGAGTCCCCCTTGCCTGCGTCATCGCGGTCGGCGGCACCGACACCACCGGAGGCCGGAAGGGCCATCTTCCGCATGGCCGACGCAAATGAATCGAGCCGGAGGGAAACCAGCCGATATACGCTCCCGGATGGAAACTCGCCGTCCGGCCCGAGCTCGCCGGCGGGCGCACCCATCATCAGGGCCACTCCTTCCTCGATACGATCGATGGGATAAATTCTGAAGCTGCCTTTGCGGATCGCCTCCACGACATCGGCCCGCAACATCAGGTGCTGGACATTCGCCTTCGGGATAAGAACGCCCGGCCGGCCGCGCAGCCCCCGCTGTTTGCAGATATCGAAGAAACCCTCGATTTTCTCATTCACGCCGCCGATCGCCTGTATCTGCCCCTTCTGGTTGACGGACCCGGTGATCGCAAACCCCTGTTTGATGGGTCGCCGGGACAGCGCCGAGAGCAGGACCAGCAACTCGGCCGCAGAGGCGCTATCCCCATCGACCCCGCTATAGGACTGCTCGAAGACGAGGCTCGCACTCAGCGCAAGCGGCTTCTTCTGGCCGAACATTTCGCCCAGAAATGCGGACAGGATCATCACGCCTTTTGAATGCAGCGGACCTCCCAGCTCTACCTGACGCTCGATATCGATGACCTCGCCGCGCCCGAGCCGGACATTTGCGGTGATCCTGGTGGGTTTGCCGAATGACAGTTCGCCGAGCGACAAGACGGCAAGCCCGTTGATCTGACCGACAACGGCACCCTTTGTATCGATCAGCTGGATTTCGCGCATGATGCTGTCGATGATGCGCCGATGCACCCGGTCGAGGCGCCGCCGACGGCCATCGATTGCCTCGTCGACATGCACGCGGGTGATGACCTTCTTTCCTCCGACCTCGGCCATCCGGTCGGCCTCGAGAACAAGGTCCTGTATCAAGCCGACATCCAACGACAGGCGGGCTGAATCGCCGATAAACCGCGATGCGTGCTCAATCAGGCGCGCGACGCCCGAAGCGTCCATCGGCTTCACGCGGTTCTTCCCGACAAGTCCTGCTATAAATCGGGCAAAAAGCTTCTCCGTCTTTGGTCCCCGCTCGACTGACTCTTCGAAATCGACAGCGACTTTGAACAGACGGGCAATATCGGGATCGAGCGACGCCATCATGTAGTAGAGCATCCGGTCGCCGATCAGCACGACCTTCACATTCAGCGGTATCGCCTCCGGCTCAAGCGTCGTCAGCCCGGAATAGCCCATGGCCTCGCCGAGACTTTCGATCTCGATCCGCCCCGTTTTGAGGGATCTTTTGAGTTTTTCCCAGGCCATGGGCTGCATCAGCAGGTCGCGCACGTCGATGATCAGAAAGCCGCCATTCGCATCGTGCAGACAGCCGCCGCGGATCATCCGGTAATCCGTCACAAGGTTGCCGAAGCTCGACTTGTGTTCGATCCGGCCGAACAGCCTCGAGAACGTGGGATGATCAGCCGTGACCACAGGCGCGCAGGAATGGCCCTCATGATCTGTCACCACATTGACCTGGTATCGCTCATAGGGAGATTCGACAAACACCATAGGCAATTGGGGCGTTTCCGTTTCCGTCGCCACACGCCAGAACTGTTCGGCATTGTCAACAATGTCCGACCGCACACGCTCCAGCCAGTCGACAATTTCAGGCAGCAGGCGATACTGCTGTTTGAGCGTGTCGATCAGATGGGTCGCCGCATAGGCGGTTACTTCACGATTCAGATCATGAATTTTCTCGGCCAGTTCCTTCCGCCAGCCTGGGATCTTCCGCACGATCTCCTCAAGCTTTTTTTCCAGTTCGGCGACATTCTTGCGGATCGCTTCCTGCTGCTCTTCGGGAAGTGCCTGAAACACGCTTGGCTCGATCACCTTGCCGTTGGCAACGGGGGCAATAGCGAAACCCATCGGCGTGCGAACCAGGGCGGCGCCGGATTTCGCCGCACGCTCGTGCAGTTCCTGAAACTCCGCTTCCTGTCGCTCGTTCGTCTCGGCCTCGATCGACTGGCGTCGTTCCCGGTAATCCTCGCTGTCGAACGCAGCCGGAATCGCAATACTGAGATCCTCGACGAACTTCTCCATATCGATGGAGAAAGTACGCGCCGAACCGGGCGGCAAACTGATCGCCTCCGGCTTCTGCGCATCGAGAAAATTATTGACGAAACACCAGTCATCCGGCGCCGGAAGGTCCTGCGCCTGCTTCAGCAGTGAAGCCTCTATCAGGGTGTGTCGGCCAACCCCCGGATCCCCGAAAGCAAACAGGTTGTAGCCTTCGTGAGACATCCCGGTACCGAAAGCGATCGCCTCTTCGGCTCTTAGCTGTCCCTGGGTTTGGTGAAGCGGTTTGACCTCATCCGTTGTCGCAAAGCCCAGCCCGGCTTCATCGACGCCCCGATACGCATCGTCAGCTGAGAGTTTCTGTGGTGCTTCTTTCATCTCGCCTCCCGTTTGCGCGAAAAACGATGCCCGCAGGGCACCCTTGGCAAACAAAGAGGATAAGCGGTGTCCAGAACCGCGCTTTAACCTGAAACAAGATCAAAACACGGTCCCGGAAACCTCTCGAAACATCGACAACTCAGGCTTTGGCGCTGTTCAGACGCCAGCGCCGAGGAAAGCCGTCGCCTCGATCTCAACCAGCGCCCCCGGTTGGGCGAGCGCGGTGATCGCCACAAGCGTGGAACAGGGCATCCGACCGGAGAAGAATTCGCTCCGCGCCTTTCCGACAGCGGGGCGGTTTTCCATATCCGTCAGATAGATGTTCAGCTTGGCGACATCTTCTATCCGGCCGCCGGCCGCCTCGACCAGTTCCTTGATCTTGTAGAAGCAGTCAACCGACTGCGAGTAGGCGTCGCCGGTCGTATCGGTCGCAATCATCCCGGACAGGATAAGCTGAGGACCGACCTTCAGGCAGTTGCTGTAAATATTTCCCTGGGGTTCCGGCACGGTGGTGACCGAAACCTTCGTAATCTTGTCCATTTTCTTCTCCCTCATCCGGTAATGATTTGTATGACGTCTATTGTGCAGCGACCGCGCTTTTACGCAACGCCTCCGCCTGTCGCTCGGCCTCGTCCGCCATCAGCTTGCGCACCCGGGCAACCCCGACATCGTGACCATACAGGTATTCATGACGGTCGGCATCCTGCGCCATGCGCTCGGCGACAAGACGATCCTGCTCCAGAACGTGCCAATGCCTTCCTTCCAGACGGTTCCTGTAGAGGAACCGCCACGTATCGCGTTCCCAGCCGGACACCTTACGGTGACGCCAGAAAAAACAGGCCGACGTTATCTCATCTATCGGCGTGATATGGAAAACGATGCCGAAATTGCCGCCGGGACCGCCGGTCTTGGGATAGGGGATTTCAAGACAGACAGCCTGAAAATCGACGTCGTACCACTCGGACCAGTCGAAATTGACGTCTTTCTGCCCCTTCTTTTCGAACACAAACCCGGTATTCGTCCTGCGTGTCGTGAACTCGGCCTCGCTCGCCCCCTCGGCCATCGAATGGGATACCCTGTGCAGGAACGCGCCGTGCATCGGATCCATGTTGTTGTCGATCATGTAGCGATAGGGCGTGCGCCACTCGGCATAGGCGAGAAACGCATCGTAGGAGTCGCTGGTCAGCCGCTCGGGCAGTGTCAGCGGCGCCACCGGTGTGCCCAGGCCATCGCCCAGCCACGCATAGATGACACCCCGGTGAAGTTTGACCGGATATGTCTGCACCGCACACTGGCCCACCAGATCGCAGCCCGGCTCCCCCGGCAGGCTGGCGACCGTCCCGTCGCCCAGTATTTCGGCGCCGTGATACACGCATGTCAGCCGGTCGCCATCGTGGCGCGCGAGCGATAGCGGTGCGCCCCGATGCGGGCAGCGGTCGTCCTGCAGATGCACATCGCCGTCGGTATAGCGCCACAGAACCAGATCCCGGTTCCAGCGCTTCAGTGCCAGCGGGCGGTCCGTGACGCGGTCGGCAGGACAGATTCCGTACCACTTGTTTCGCAGGCCGGTATCGAGAATTTCCCGTGCTTCATCGCTGATCCGGTATCTCGGCGGTTGCTGTGCCATATCGGAATTCCCTCCCGCTAGCGCCCGAGTTTTTCCATGATTCCGGCATAGCCGTCTTCGGTCCATGCCTTCCCGTCCGGCGTCTGGATGCCCATGCGGTTCAGCGCCGTGACAATACCCGGCAGATCATAAACGCCGGCATCGAACACCTGCTCCAGTGCATTGCCCAGCGCCGCCTCATAAGCCGTGGCGTTTCCCGTGCCGGCCTGCCATTGCTCCATATACAGGCCGTTATGGGGAAGCCTCGGGTGATCCCCGCCGCCGGCACCGCTATTGATCTCGCTCCCTGCTGGCGTCGAGGGACCCGCGGCGCCGCCGGTCGCCTGACGCGCTTTCGATTCCCGTGCCAACCGTTCGCGGACGGTCTTGAAATCGTATGTCGCATAGACCTCGGTCCGGAAGACGCCCCATGCGAACTTTTCGAGGGCCACATTAACGGCCTGGATCTTGGAAGGCGGCATTTTCAGGGTAGCGATCTGCCCGACCCCCATGACGACATTCCAAGACACGATCTCCACCCCTTCCGGCGGAAAATTCTCCCACCAGCCACGGTTATCCAGCTTTGTCTGAAATTCTTCGAGCGGCTGGCTCTGATCGTGCTTCAGGAACACCGTCAGCATGATGTCATCGCCCTTGATATCGTCCATTCCCGTTCCCCGCGCTGATCAATATCCTTGGTGCCGGATTAAATACTATATAGTATTGAATGGCGAGTCCGAATTATCGGATTCCCGGAGCCGGCAGGGACAATGGACGTATTACTGACAGAGGTCGCGAAACGGTGCCGCCAGACCGCTGCATCGGATATCCCGAAATACCGGCGCCTGATGTCGGCAATTCAGGACGCGATCACGTCCGGCATCGTCGCGCCGGGCGACCGCATCCCGACCGAAAAAGATATCGCTTCCGCCCTGCCCTTCGCGCTGGGCACCGTCCAGAAAGCGCTTAACGGCCTGGTCGCGCAGGGACTGCTGCGGCGCAACCGGCGCAGCGGGACATTTGTTTCGGATACGGCGCGGCCGCTCGACGACATGTCGCAGTTCGTATTCGAACGTTCCGACGGCACCTTGATCGATTCCGTTCTGACCGAGATCACAGGGATGGAGGTCACGCATGACACGGGAACATGGTCCGCCCTCCTGGGGGCATGCGCCGCCGGGTACATCCGCATCATGCGGACCGATCGTCTCGCCCCGGATTTCCAATGCTACGTCGAAATATACCTGCGTGCCGACAGCTATCCCGATTTGTTGGCCGAGAAGCCGCATAACCTCTCGGGCCGGAACATCCGCACCCTGATCGAAACGCGATACGGGGATGCGGTTTCCAGCACACAGGTCGCGGTCGCCGCAACACCCACAGATCGTCGCATAGCGCATCGCGCCGATTTTCCGGAAAAAGGGATCGCGTTACGGATCGATGTCACCGGATTTGACAGCACCGCCCGCGCCCTGTTCACGCAAACCGCGTACGCGCCGGCGGGACCCTACCGGGTCAAGTTCCGGGCCGACACAAACTGACAATGCGAAAACCCTACTTCCAGCAACCTATCCGGGCGACGAAGGCGTAGGCAAGATCGAACAGTACCTGTTCGTCAAGCGGTGGGCGGACGTCGCCCCCGGCATAGGCAATATTAAACCTCTCGAGAAATCTGAGCGCCCTCTCCTGGCGGATAATGATCCCGATATCGCGAACGACATCGCCGGTCTGCTTGAACACAGCCGGCGTATTTATCTTCGCGGACACCACGCCGACAACATAGCCCCTGTCATCGATTACCGGGCCACCCGAATTGCCGCGCCGAATGTCCGCATCGATCGCAAAGCGCCCCATGCGCCGAAGTCTGTCGCCCTGGAAATCCCTGACCGTGCCGGTCACGAAGATCGGCTTGATCGCAACGAGGCCATGGAGAGGATGGCCGATGACGGCAATGCTGTCGCCGACCTTCAGATCAAGCGGCTTTCGGAACTTTGCCACCGCCTTTGTCTGGCCGGAATACTGGAGCACGGCAAGGTCATCGATCTGATCCGAGCCGACGACCGTCGCCGCCAGATGCGCCGCCGCCGCGGAGGGTTTCACCGAAACCCGCGTGCAGCCGTCAATAACATGATGGTTCGTGAGCAGATGGCCTTCCCATGACACGAAAAATCCGGACCCGCTGCCCTGCATCCGCAGGCCGGGAAACAGCGCCTTGGCCGGCTGGAGTTTCCCTTTGGCGCGACGGATCCGGCTTGCCTTGATTTCCTGCGCTTCGCTGTCGGAGACGACGGCGCCCTTGCATTTCCATAGCGCTGTTCTGCGGACGATATTGCGCTCGACGTCATGGCAATTCACGGTTCTCAGACGGTCGGAGTTGTCCTGCGCGACGGCCTGGGATGACACCGCAAAGAACGAGGCGGCAAGTATCAGCGCAAGCCTCATTCGGCGGCCACCGCACTCTGCTCGGCCGCAATTTTTTCCTCGAGGATGCGACGGAACTGCATCGGGGCGTTGTCGATATTGATATCGACCGCCGGGCGGTCTCCCACAATACCCAGAGCCTCCTGCTGGCGTTCCAGAATCACGACATCCTCCATGAAGGTCTGGAGCCCGCCCTTGGCCAGAACATCGGATACCCTCCTGTCGTCGAGCTTGTAGTTGCGGGCAAATGCCCAGTGATAATGGGTCGTGGTTTCGGTCTCCGGCGTAATAATGTGGTTGGACCACATTGTTATCCCCTGGGAGCGGTCCCCCTCCGGCGCGCCCGTATTCGCGTCAGCACAACCGATATCGAGTGTCACCGTTGACGGAGCCTGCCACTTGATCAGTTGCCACCGGTCAACCTTCCCCCGGAATTTCCGGGCCATATCGTACATCGGCGGCGCGGTAAACCCGAGCATCCAGCGTTCGACCCGGATGGCATCGCCGTCGCGCCTGGTGCTGACCGGCACCAACGCTTCCCGCGGGTCTCCAGCGATCGTATCCTTATGGATATAAGTGACATGGGTGAGGTCAAGCAGGTTGTCGATCAACAAACGATAATCGGCCTTCATATGTATCAGGCCCCCTGTATGTACCCAGCCCGGACTATCGAGCCAGGGCAGGTCCGGTATCGTGTTCTCGTCGGCGCGCGCGGGATCGCCCGGCCATATCCACACCATGCTGTATTTTTCGACGACAGGGAACGAACGAACGTTTGCATCCGGCGGCACTTTGCTCTGCCCCGGCACTTTGACGCAATCGCCTGATGCGTCGAATTCAAGACCATGATATCCGCATTGAACCGTATTTCCGGTTACCCGCCCCAGCGACAGCGGCACATGGCGGTGGCAACAGCGATCCTCCAGCGCAACCGGATGACCGTCGCCGTCCCTCCACAGAACGACGGGATCGCACAGAATGGTTTTCGCGAGCGTCTCGCCTGGTTGCAGGTCCGTTGCCCAGCAGGCGGCATACCAGGCGTTTCTCAGAAAGGTCATATCTATCTCCCAGGTCCTTACCCCTGCGCGCAGGTGTTTGCCCTAGTGCATGATCATCCCGCCATCGACGACGAGAGCCTGGCCCGTGACGAAATCGGATTCCGGCGATGCCAGAAAGATCAGCGCGCCCAACAGGTCGTCGGGCACCTGTTCGCGTTTGACGGCACGACCGTTCAGGCTGAGATTAACATAGAATTCCAGATCATCGCGTTGCGCTTCGATCTGATCGCTCATCGTAAAACCGGGTGCGATGGTATTTACCGTGATACCGTCTCCGCCGAGTTCTCTCGCCAGCGCCTTGGTCATGGCGTCAACGGCGCCCTTCGACGCCACGTAGTGAAGCATCAGCGGCACCCCGGAGTAGATCGTGCTGGACGAGATATTGATTATCTTGCCATAGCCATTCTTCTTCATTTCCGGGGCGACGGCTTTCACGCAGTTGAACACGCCGCGCGTATTGATGGACATGACCCTGTCCCATTCATCGCCGCCAATCTCCAGAAAACTGCGGCGCTTGAGCGCGGCGAAAAGTGCAGCATTCGTGACCATAATATCGGCCGAGCCGAAGGCCGAAACGGTCTCCGCGACCATCGCCGTGCAGGCGTCCACGTCGGTAACATCGGTTTCCATGCCGATAGCCTCGCCGCCGGCTTTGCGGATCGCCTCCACCGCGGGCGATGTATCCAGTATGTCCGACAGGCAGACTTTAGCGCCTTCCTGCGCAAGCGCCTTCGCATACACGGCCCCGATTCCCTGGGCAGCACCGGTTACAATTGCGGTCTTTCCGTTCAGTCTTGCCATTACGCTAAAATCCCTTTCCGATCGTTCGGGTGAACGATGCATTCAAATATGACCGAGCGCAATATCCACCGCGACCACCTGACACGGTTGGCACGCAGATGACACGGTGACACAATAATCAGGAAGAACTTTCTCCCCGGCGAGACGGATATGACCGACCTGTTCCCTGAAAACAGCTGGTACGCGATTGGCGGATCGAAAATGCTTGATCCCGGCGCGGTCTCCCCTGCACATCTGTTTGGCGAGGAACGGGTCGTCTGGCGGGGGGAGGACGGTGTCAGTCATGTCTGGCACAACCGGTGCATTCATCGCGGCATGCGCCTGCAATACGGCTTTGTGGATAAGGACCGGCTGAGTTGCCGGTATCACGGCTGGCGTTTCGGGGGAGGCGGCAAATGCGCCTATATACCGGCGCATCCGGATATGACCCCGCCGGGTGATTTCTGCATCCCGGCCTATCCGTCTGTCGAACAGGACGGGCTGATCTGGACAACGATCGCCGAGCCGGACGGGGCTCCGCCCGACCTCTCCGGTTTCGGTAACCTTGCTTTCTGCCGCTCGATTGTCGTCGACGCCGGTCCCGACGCCGTCGCCAGGGCTGCAGCCGACCTGGAATCGGCCCGACCCGTTTCCGCCGGCATCACTGCCGCCGGGATTTTTCCGGTGGAAACTCTCGTCCTTGCACTCCAGCCGCTCGACGACCGAAAGTCACAACTGCATGTTCTCATCGCCGGCGTATCCGCCGACACCCCTGCGACCAGGCGCAGGTATTCCGCCTGGGCACGCCAGTTCCGCTGGCGGGTGGAGAATAACGGCACCCCGCAATCGAATTCCCAAGCCAGGGCGGCCAGCTGACAGGAGACGCCAAGATGACAAAGACCAGTGATCCTGTTGCGCTCAACGACTGGCAGGTCGTCGGCAATATTGACGAGATATCTTCCGGCAAACGCCGGAATACGCGCCTGCTGGGCCAGTACATCATCGTGGAGATGGATGGCGATCGGCCACGCATGTTCGAAGCCAATGCCACTGGCGGCATGGGCCGCGAACACCCGGCGCAGATCTTGTACGGTCATGTCTGGACAACGCTCGGTTCGCCCGCGAAACCGCCGCTGGAGATGCCGGAATTCCGGGAAGACGGCCGCCGGCTTGTGTCCTGCGGTGCCGTAACAGTGCGTGCCTCGCCCCTGCGGATCGTCGAGAACTTCCTCGACATGTCGCACTTTCCCTATGTTCATACGGGCGTGCTCGGCGAAGAGCCCGTCACGGAGGTCACTGACTACAAGTCGGAGATCCGCCAGCCGGAAGACGAGCTCTGGGCGACGGACTGTAATTTCTTCCAGCCGCAGGCGGCGATGTCCGCCGATGACGGCCAGATCAGCGAATACATGTACCGGGTCACATCCCCGTTCGTGACGGTGTTGTACAAAACCTGCCCGGTCGTGGACGGAGCCTGGGACCTTATCGGTATTTTCGTTCAGCCGCGCGAAGAAGACCTGTGCGACGTGCACACTTTCATGCTGGTGATCGATGACGTATCGACCTATGTCGATCTGGTTCATTTCCAGCACAAGATTTTCCTGCAGGATCGCAGCATTCTTGAAAACCAGTTGCCGGTCGGCCTGCCGCTTTCGCCGAAAGACGAGTCAGCGGTTCGCGCCGACGGTTCTTCGATGCTTTACCGGCGCTGGCTCCGCGAAAAAGGCCTGAGATTCGGGACCTATCGCGGCGGGGCCGATACGCAGGCAGCATGATGCAGCTATACGACTACGTCCTGTCCGGCAGCTGCTACAAGGTTCGCCTGTTCCTGTCGATGATCGGCCGGGAGTACGAGACGATCGCCGTGGATTATTATCCCGGCGGCGAGCACAAAATCCCCGAATTCCTGGAGATCAACCCGCTTGGACAGATTCCGGTGCTGCGCGATGGAGACCTGACGCTACGCGATTCCCAGGCCATCCTCGTCTATCTTGCGGGCAAGTACGATGCGGGAGGCACCTGGTATCCCGCGGATCCCGAAACCCGGGGCCAGATCGCGATGTGGCTTTCTTTCGCCGGGGGCGAGTTGATGAACTCTTCCGCCGCGCGCCTGCACGACATGCTGTTTTACGATTTCGACATCGACAAGGTACGGGCGGGCGCCCGCGCGGCTCTCCGGGTGCTCGACGATCATCTTACGGACCGGGAAATCGACGGCGCCGGCTGGATCGTCGGAGACACCCCGACAATCGCCGACATCGCCTGTTTCCCCTATGTCGCTTTGAGCGGCGACGGCGGGATCCTTCTCGACGATTACAATGCTGTTCGACGCTGGATCGGGCGGGTCAAGAAAATTCCGGGCTTCACCGTCATGCCGGGCATCCACGCGAACTAGGCCCAGCGCAGCCGATGCCAATCGGCCAGACAACCTAAAGCATGTGGTCGGCAAGAATTTTGAACGCGATCGCAATAAGTATTAGCCCTCCGATGATTTCCGCGCGCCGACCGGCGACCGCCCCCAGTTTTCGCCCGAGCCGCAGGCCGAGAAAGGCCGCCCCGAAAGTCATCGCGCCGATCGTCGAGGAAGCCATCGGAAGGCCGATTTCGAACCCGGGCAGCGTAATCCCGAAGACGGAACTATCGATGCTGGTTGCAAGCGCCGAAACGAAAACCACCGAAAACCTCAGTCCGGCGGCCACAGGTGGCGTCTCCCCACCCCGCAGAGCATCGCGGATCATTTTGGCACCGACCGCACTCAGCAGAAAGAAAGCGATCCAGTGGTCAAGAACGGAAATGGTATCAAGGAACGCCGCCCCCAGTACCCAGCCCAGCGCGGGGGCTGCCGCGGCGAACACCCCGAAAACGACCGATATCCGGAAACAGGCACCTATTCTGATAGAGGAAAGAGCCGCCCCACGGCTGACCGAAGCGCCGAAGGCATCCATGGACAGGCCAAGAGCAACCAGCAGCAAAGCCTGGAAGGTCAAATCTTCAACCTTGTCTGCGGCCAGGTATTTTCAGGCTTTACGGGAACACTCAAAGCAAACAGGCGGAATTCGAAACGCCATCGAACAACTGCGCCGGATACACATCCTGTGCTCAATGTAGCGACCAGTTCTTCAGACCGACGATACCCTCGACGGGCAACCGCAGCGCGAAGCATCTGTGAAAAAGGCGGCACAGGCCATGAACCCATGTTTGCGGTCACTCCGATTGGCTCTATCGTGATAGGGTCCGGGTTGGTTCTGTGGGGCAAAACTCCCCGGACAGAAGGATAACATTTTAAGCGATTCTTTCGGCGAGAGGAGTACACCATGCCAAATCCGGCACCCGGCTATCAGAAGGACCCGGACCATCATATCCGCCTGGAGGAATCGCCGCGGCGGGTGCGGGTGCAGTTCGCCGGGGAATGGATCGCGGATTCGACCGACATGGTGCTGATGTACGAAGTTAACCACCTGCCGGTCTATTACTTTCCGGTGAAAGACGTCCGGCTGGATCTGCTGCACCCGACGGATCATACCAGCCATTGTCCCTACAAGGGCGATGCTTCGTACTGGTCGATCGAGGCCGGCGGGCAGGTCTCGGAAAACGCCGTCTGGGCGTACCAGACGCCCTTCGACGAGATGTCGGCGATCAACCTTCAGGATTACTGCGCGTTCTACTGGGACCGGGTCGATCACTGGTTCGAAGAGGACGAGGAAATCTTCGTGCATCCCCGCGACCCCTATAAACGCATCGATACCGTCCCATCGTCACGCGCGGTCGAGGTAATCATCGGCGGCGAAACCTTTGCCGAAACAACCCGCGCCCACTTCCTGTTCGAAACCGGATTGCCGACGCGCTATTACATTCCCGCGGAAGACGTCCGTATGGACCTGCTCTCTCCGTCAGACACGCAAAGCCGCTGCCCCTACAAGGGCATCGCGTCATACTGGAATGCCGGTATCGGCGGACAGACATACGAGGATATCGTGTGGTCTTATCCGGACCCGGTTCCGGAATGCCCAAAGATCAGGGACCTTCTCTGCTTCTTCAACGAGCAGGTGGACGCGATTTTGGTAGACGGCGTTGAGGTCGAAAAACCGGTGACCAAATGGTCAAAGAAGTGATGCCGGCAAACTGGAAATAATCGCCTTTTACAGGTACCCAGCCAATCCGCCGGGGATCGTTCACCCCGTTTTTTCGAGATGATCGGCGATGGCCAGCACCCGCAGCATAGACCTCACCACCGGGCGTTCGATCAATTCGCCGTCAACGACCACAAGTCCCGTCGTGTCTTTTTCGAATTCGGCAAGAATTCGGCGGGCGCGGTCGACCAGTTCAGGTGTCGGCGAAAACACTTCGTTAATCGCCGGAATCTGTTTCGGGTGGATCGCGGCCTTTCCGGTAAACCCGAGCGCGTCCGACATCTCCGCCTCTTTCTTCAGACCTTCCTGATCGTCGAGATTCAGCCAGGGAACATCGAGCAGGTCGAGATCGTACCGTGCCGCCGCATGGACGACACGCGAGCGCGCATAAAGGAGCGTCTCCCACGTTTTCGCCGCCCGCAGATCCGCGGACATATCCACAGCGCCGAACAGCAGCGAATCTATCCGGTCCGATGCGCACGCGATCTCCATCACGTTCGCAAGACCGTCTGTGGATTCGATAATCACATGGAACCTTATATGCGCGCAGTTGCCCTGCAGCAGTTCGTCATAGAGTCTTATCTCCTCGGCGGAACCGGGCTTGGCGAGCATCAGCGCCTTCGGCGGCACAGCGCATTCCCGAAGGGCCAGAATGTCTTTGAGCCCGTCGGGCGTCGACAACGGGTTAACCCGGATCATCGTCTCGACATGGGGGTGAGTGTCTTCGGCAAATACCGGAAACGTCAGATCGCGCGCTTCCTGCTTGCGCGGAAGAGGCACGGCATCTTCGATATCGACACAGACGATATCGGCGCCGCAATCCAGCGCCTTGGCAAAACGATCAGGACGCAGCCCGGGGACAAAAAGAAGGCTGCGGCGGGGGCGGATTTGTGTGTCGGTCATGTTTTTCTCCTGACGCTTTCTCCAGACCCGTGTGATCGGCGATCCGGATAGCGGTGAATAATTGCCTTACAGGACGCTGCCGCGTCTAGGCGCCGAAGACCGGTTCGGGAAGACCTTTGACGTCCGTTTCAACAGCGAACAGCGAGCCCGCATCGGGCTCGCGCTCGAAATCAGCGGGTTCAAATCTTGACGACGCGGTGGTCACGTACAGTGTGCTCAGGTCGGACCCGCCGAAAGCCGGACAGGATGTCATCGAGACCGGAAATGCTATTTCGCGTTCGACCTTACCCGCTGGGTCATAGCGTTTGACCTTGCCGCCCCGCATATGTGCAACCCAGACAAAACCGTCGGAATCGACCGTTGCGCCATCAGGGACACCGTCGCCATCCGCAACTTCGAGAAACACCCGGCGGTTTTCGATCGTTCCCGACGCGGCATCGAAATCATAGGCCCACATCGTGCGCTTGCGGGAATCCGCGAAGTACATAGTCTTGTTATCGGGGCTCCAGCACAGCGCGTTCGAGATCGTGACCGGCCCCGCCATTTTATGGACGGAAAGATCCAGATCGAGGCGATACAGGGAGGCGACCTCGGCATAGCCAGGATCATCCATGCCGCCGCACCAGAAGCGGCCCTGCCGGTCGACCTTGCCGTCGTTCATCCGGACGGTATTCATCCGCCCATCGCCCTCGGGGTCCGCCAGTTCTTCGAAAGAATTGTCCTCAAGGCCGATAAAGGCGAACCCCATCCGGGTTCCGGCAATCAGCCGCCCTTTGCCAGCGAGCCCGATGGAACCGATCTCCGTCTGAATGCGCCAGTTCTTCACGTCGCCACTTGCAGGGTTGAAGCGGTAAATCATGGGGTTCTTGATATCCACCCAGTACAGGGCCTGCTCATCGACCGACCAGACCGGAGATTCCCCCAGAATGCAGGATTGTTTTACCGCGATATAAGGTTCGGACATTCGTTCACTCCGCAGATGTGCCGGCAGGCGGCTGACTCGCAAAGTTATTACCATATCGGCGGCGGCCATGCCTCCCCCGCGCTGCGGAATACCGGCGTCAGTTCCGGCGCGGCATCTTGCCCTTCAGGCGGAAGACATAGCCGATGATTTCGGCGACCGCCTTGAAGTGCTCGGGCGGTATCTCCTGGTCGACCTCGACGCCGGCATACAGGGCGCGCGCGACCGGCGGATTCTCGACGATAGGGATACCGTGTTCCTCCGCGATCTCTCTGATCTTGAGCGCGAGGAAGTCCTGTCCCTTGGCGAGCAGCACGGGCGCATCCATTTCATCGAGCTCGTATTTCAGTGCGACGGCGAAATGCGTCGGGTTGGTGATGACCACGGAAGCTTCCGGCACCGCCGCCGTCATGCGCTTGCGGGCGCGCTCCTGACGGATCTGGCGCAACCGCGCCTTGACCATCGGATCACCCTCCGTCTGCTTGAACTCGTCCTTAATTTCCTGATGGCTCATCCGCATCTGCTTCATGTATTCGAAGCGCTGGTAGAGAAAGTCGATCACCGCGATGACGGTTACGACAGCGAGAACGCCAATCAGCAGTCGGGAAACCAGCGAATGGAGGATGGCAGCGGCACCCGTCATTTCCATTCTGACGAGTTGTTCAAGTCCCTCGAAATAGGGCAGGACCAGCATCGTCGCGACGGCGCCGACAATCGTGATCTTGAAAACGCCCTTTATGAACTCGGCAAGCGACTTGAACGAGAACAGCCGCTTCATGCCCGCTATCGGAGAGGCTCGGTCCAGTTTTGGCGTGATCCGGTCCACCGCCACGACCAGCCCGCCCTGAACCGCGCTTGACCCCAGCGCGGCAGCGAGGAATAGAATGGTCGGGATAATCATCACAAAGCCGACCTGGACGGCCGCGTCGCCGATGATCTTCGCGAGGCTTCCCTTTTCGACGGGTATCGCGTGCGGCATCGCGAGAAATTTCTGAAGGATCTGTTTGATATCTGTCGAGATGGACGGAACCATCAAAGCGATGATGATCGTCGCGGCGAGGATCATGAACCAGTGACTGACCTCGCGGGAGACGGCGACTTCACCCTTTTTGCGGGAGTCGTCGAGCTTCTTCTGTGTCGGCTCTTCTGTTTTCTGTGACTTGTCCGAACCCTGGTCGGCCATGGATCGCTGCCTATCCCTGTCCGGTAAAGCGGAGCAGGTTCTCCTCGAACCTGCCGAGGAACCAGAACATACTGACGGACAACGTCATCGCCATCACCACAAAGGCGAGTGTAATCTGAAGCGACATGGCGATAAAAAACACCTGAACCTGCGGCATCAGCCTGCCCAGAAGACCAAGCCCGGCATAAAAGACCGTACCGACGACGACAAACGGAGAGGCGAGCTGCAGACCGAGCGCGAAGGTCTCGGACAGCAGGCGCACCAGTGTTTGCGAGAAATCGCCGAGCGGCAGCGGTGCGCCGGGCTTGAACAGCGTGTAGCTGTCGGCAATCGCCATCAGCATCAGATGATGCAGGTCGGTAACGAACACCATCAAAACGCCGACAATATTCAGAAACGCTGCGATAAGTGCGCCCTGCTGCGCGTTGCTGGGATCGAAGAACGTCGCGTTGGACAGGCTGGCCTGAAACCCGATGATCACACCGGCGACATGCAGCGCCGACATCAGCATGCGGACCAGACCGCCCATGAAAACCCCGATAATCACTTCTCCACCCACAAGAAGCGCCGCCGACAGCATCGACGCCGGCATCGGTGGCAGGTGAACGGACACGACGGGTGTCACGACAAGGGCAAGGGCAAGCGCGAACATGAGGCGGATCCGCGGACTTACATAGGCTTCCGAAAAGCCGGGCAGCAGCATCACGGTTGAGCCCATACGGGCAAACACCAACCCGAGAGCAAACGCGTCGGTCGTCAGAATGTCGTTCAGCATGATTGGGTCAGCACGGCGTCGTCAGCCCATTGCGACGATCTTGTCGACGATCTGCTCCATAAATCCGTTCAGTGTCGCCAGCATGAAGGGCAGCAGCACCAGTACGGAGACGAAGATCACGATTATTTTCGGCACGAAAGCCAGCGTCATTTCCTGAATCTGGGTAAGCGCCTGAAAGAGCGAGACACCGAGGCCGATAATCAGGGCGATAAGCATCACCGGCGCACCGACCTTGAGTAGTACCCAGATCGCATCCCGCGAGATTGAAATTACTTCGACTGCGTTCATTATCCCCCCGGATAACCGCGACGCCCGGATCGGTCAGATCGGCATCCGGGCTATTTCCTGATATGCGGCGACGGCCTTGTCGCGAATGGCAACAACGGTCTGCAATGTGATTTCGGCATTTGTGACGGCGGTAACAACATCGGTCAGATCGGCCTTGCCGGCGATGGCCTGGGCGCTGATGTTTTCGGCCTGCTTGCCGGTATTCATCGCGTCGCTGAGCGTTTCGCCGACGAATTGAGAGAACGACTTCCCGGGATCAGCCGCTCTCGGTTCCATCCCGGTGTCAGACATTTTCTGCGCATTGCGCGCATAGGCGGCCGCGGCATTCGCGACGCTGAACGTGCTCATGAATCAGTCTCCTTTGGCTGATGGGCGGGTATTGGCCGGCGGCTGCGCATTACTGGCGCAGCATGTCGATGGTGCGGGTCAACATGCTTTTCGACACGTTGATGATGCTGAGGTTCGCTTCGTAGGAACGCTGGGCTTCGCGCATGTCCATCATCTCGACCAGCGGATTGACGTTCGGAACCGCGACGTAACCGTTCTCATCCGCGGCGGGATGTTGCGGGTCGAACTTCTTCTCGAATTCGGTCTTGTCGACCAGAATCTTGTCGACCGTGATGCGCCGGCCGTCGATCGACCGGTCGAGCATGTTCTTGAACGAGACCTGTTTGCGCCTGTACGGCTCGTCGCCGGGCCCGTCCGGCAGCGAGTCGGCATTGGCAATGTTTTCAGAAATCACCCGGAGCCGCGTGCCCTGCACGCGCATACCGGCGGTCGAGATCTTGATAGAATTGATCAGGTCCATTTCAGTTTTCCCCACTTCCCGATAACATCATTCACCGGCTATCTCGGCGGACGCCCGAGGGCGAGTTTGATCATGGAAAGCTGCTTCGAATAGATGTTGCTGGCCAACCGATGGTTCGCCTGGGTTTCGGAAACTTTTGTCAGTTGTTCTTCAAGTATGACGGCATTGCCTGCGGGCGCCGTCTCGTAAGCGTCCTTGCCGCTGTCGTTGCGATACTTCGGGTTCTTGCGCGTTGCTTCGATATGCATCGAGCTGGTCTTCTCAAGCGTCGACCGCTTCAGCCGCGGCCGCAGAAGATCATCAAATTTAAGTTCTTTCAGATCCTTCGGTCCGTAGTTCGGCGTGTCCGAGTTGGCAATGTTCTGGGACAGTACCTGCTGGCGTTTGGACAGCCAGTCCATACGCTTCGTCGCCATCTGAAACAGTTTTAGATTGGTAAGATCCATTGCCCCTCGCCGCTTTCCCGCCCCCGCGCGAAAAGTAGATAAAACTTTACGGGAATTTGCAGTTTCCCAAGCCTGTGTTAATAAACAGTGAAGCGACGGCGGCGTGCTGCGTATGCGGCAGGTCCGGACGTTACAAGTAGTGACGGAGACAAAATGCTATATCTGACGAGAAAAGCCGGCGAGTCAGTCGTCATCAATGACGAGATCGAGGTAACCGTCGTCGACATCAGGGGACGCTCGGTCAAGCTCGGGTTTACCTTTCCGCAAGGGGCGTCCGTCCTGCGGCGGGAACTCTACGAAAAAATCCAGAAAGAAAACCAGGAAGCCGCGCAGGTCAGCGCCGATTTTCTGACCTCCCCGACGGAGGCCCCGGAAAAGGCCGGCGAATAAGACAATGGGGGGAAACGATATCCCCACCCGCACAGTCCGGCGCCCCGTCAACAGCCCGAAGCGTTTATCAGGCGATATCTGTGTGGTCGGATCCGGCGCCGCCGGGCTTTCGGCGGCACTTGAAGCCGCGCGCGCAGGAAAGCGGGTCGTTCTTGTCGAGGCGGCGCCCTCGCTTGGCGGACAGGCAGTCAATTCGATTATCGGAACTTTCTGCGGCCTGTATTCAAACGGGCCAAATGTCACGAGGCTGACCTATGGGATCGCGGACGACATTCTCCGCGATCTCCATGCTCTCGGCGCCGCACGCAACCGGCCCGCGAGGAACTCCATTATCGTGCAATATGACGAGATCGCCCTGGCCCGATGGGTCGATAAAGCCGTGCGGGATGCGGGCATAACCGTGCTTCTCGGGGCGATCGTGCGAGACGCTCACCTTTCAGATCGCCGGATCACGGCACTGGATGTCGCGACGAAGTTCGGTGACGTCTCCGTCGAGGCAGACGGTTTTATCGATGCGTCAGGCGATGCGACGGTTGCCTGGCACGCGGGTCTCGCCGTCCGGGAACCGGAAACGCCCATTTTCGGCACGCAGGTGGTTCTGTTCGAAAATTTCGACGAAGATGCGGCAAATGCGGTCGATCGCTGGGAAATGCAGGACCGCTTGTCGCGGAAGGCCGATGACTATGGCCTGATGCGCAAAGACGGCTTCGTATTCTCCTTTCCGGGACACGGTACCGCGCTGGCCAACATGACCCATGTGGAAACCCCCATGGATGCCGCCGGCTACGCCGATACGGTGTTTAACGGCCGTGATCAGGCCGACCGTCTGTTGCGGTTCCTTCATGCGGAATACCCTTCCGCCTACGGCAACGCCCGGATCCGGATATATGCCGCGCCGGGCGTTCGCCAGACCCGCTGGATCACGGGCAGGTACAGTCTGACCGCAGAAGACGTGCGCACCGGCCGTAGGTTCGACGATGCAATCGCGCGATGCTCCTGGCCGATTGAACTTCATCATGATGCCGCCGAGGCCTATTGGGAAGAACTCGGCGATGACCATGTACACAACATACCTCTTGGCAGTCTTTTACATCGGGATGCGGATAACCTCGCTGCTGCCGGCCGCTGTATCGACGGGGACACTGTCGCCTTGTCCTCGATACGGGTGATGGGACCGTGTATTGCAATGGGTGCTGCAGCAGCCCATGCCCTTGTTCTGGCAGGAAGCGGGAGCGCACACCAGATCGATATAGATGCGCTTCGATCCCGAATATCCGACAACCTGAACCGGCACGACCCCTGCCCCGCCTGAACCTGCAGGATGAGGCATTGATCTGTTAACGGCCGCCGGGCGTTGCCGCTTTTCAGCAATCCTTTGCCGACACTCGCATGGTTAACAAGATTTTCGCAGGCCGCGGAAGCGCCGCTCGGTATCGGCGGGACCTGGCGCCGCGAAACCCCCTGAAATTTCCGGAAATCCGGGCAAATGAGGCGGCAGTTAGGCGCCCTGTCTTCAGTCTTTCTTAACCATACTCCGTAAGAATTCGCGCAACAGAAATTGTGGGATTGAAACGTGGAATCGACCGATTCCGGCTCACCGGCCGACACCAGTATCGAAAGCGCGTTGCGGGAAGCGGCGACCGCCATCGACAGCGCCCGCATGCTCCTGCGACAGGGCACGATCATCGACCTGAACGGCCTCGAAGCCCATGTAGAGCAGGCCTGTATCGGAATTCCTTCCCTGCCCGCGCCCGACAGGGAGCGACTGAAGCCGACACTCATTTCGCTGATCGACGGGCTTAATCTGTTGACCGAACAGCTCACGACGCAGCATCAGGAAATTTCCGGCACGCTCCAGAACATCGGCGCACGCACCCGCGCCGTCTCCGCGTACAAGCCCCGCGGCTCGCGGTAGACGCCGGCGGAACGCACACAATGGACGCCAGCAATTACGTAAGGTTCGTCGCCGCACTTCTCTTTGTGCTGGCCCTCATCGCCTTCGCGACATGGCTCGCAAAACGGTTCGGCATGGGGGGGCGGGTGAACGCCGTCAAACGCGGCGAACGACGATTACAGATTGTCGAAACGATGACGGTCGATGCCAAGCACCGGGCTGTTCTTATTCGCCGCGACGACATCGAACATCTCGTTCTCCTCGGCCAGACAGCGGATCTCGTTATCGAGACCGGCATCAAAGCGCCGGCAGCGGACGGGCCCGAACAGGAAGAAGGCACGCGATGAAGCGGTCCTTTCCCATAGCGCTTGGCGTTGTCGGGCTGCTGCTGATGGCGGCCGCGATGTGGACACCGGCGGCAGCCCAGAATTTCTCGCTCGATCTCGGCGCCGGCGGCTCCACCACCGGCCGCGTGGTCCAGCTTATCGCGCTGCTGACAATTCTCAGCCTGGCGCCATCAATCCTTGTGATGGTGACGTCATTTACCCGTATCGTCGTCGTGCTGTCGTTCCTGCGGAGCGCCATGGGTGTCCAGCAGACCCCGCCGAATGCCGTGATGGTGAGCCTTGCGCTGTTCCTGACAATGTTCGTGATGGGCCCGACGCTGGAGGCTTCTTACAAGAACGGCCTGCTTCCGCTGATCGAGAACCAGATCGGCGAGGAAGAAGCATTTGATCGCACACTCGCACCGATCCGGACCTTCATGCTGCAACATGTCCGCGAACAGGATTTGCGCCTGTTCATGGACCTCGCCCAAAACCCGGTGGCGGCATCCCCGGAAGAAACACCGCTGCGGTCGCTGATCCCCGCGTTCATGATCAGCGAACTGCGCCGGGCTTTCGAGATCGGATTCCTGCTTTTCCTGCCCTTCATCGTGATCGACATGGTCGTCGCATCCATCCTGATGTCCATGGGCATGATGATGCTGCCGCCGGTGATGATTTCGCTGCCGTTCAAGCTGATTTTCTTCGTCCTCGTGGACGGCTGGTATCTTGTCGCCGGAAGTCTGGTGCAGAGTTACGGCACAATAGGTTCCTGACGCCGCGCAGACTGACGTTTAGAGACGTGTCGCCGCAGATACCTGCCCGCAGGCGCTTCGTTTCATAGCGAGCCTGCAGAGCCCAGCCCGAACAACCAGCGCGAATGATGGTGGATCTGCCGGCTTCGGTATCGATGCGACACCAATAGCGAAAAGGGTAGCGACCGCGACAGATGTGCTTCGTATGAAGTTCTTCGATTTTTGTGTCTCTGGGAGACATTCGTTCTTACAAAAATCAGATGCGCAAAATTCTCCGACGGTATTTCAGCACCCGTCGCTGAATTCCAGGGCCTGCGCGTTATACAGCCTCAACAATAGATCGAGATGATCTGACAACGTCGGCGTATTCGTTTGGGTGACCGCATCTTCTTTCATCAGGCTCAGGACAACGGCCAGAACATCCTCGTTGATGTCAAAAGTCATGCCATCGAAGCCAAGACTGTAGGTACCACCGGCCGATGAGTTCAGCGAGGGGACGAGCGCGAATTTTACGTAGGCGGGTTTGTACAGGGCGGCACCCGACTGGAGAGCATCGGTAAAGGCCTTCAGACTGATAAGGTCATCTCGTTCGCCATATTGCGGGGTATCTTCAACAGTGGAGCCCGTAAAAAACGCGGCCAGCCAGTTGGAAAACGCAGGCGTTGCCAGCGAATTGCTGAAATGATCGCGCAGCGTCGCAGCGGCATCGACAGACAGGACGAAGCCCGAACTTTCCGCGCTCAGCCCCTCGCCCGTGTAGCGGTGATCAAGCGCCTCGTGTTCGGCGAGATACGCGCCGTAGGCATCATAGAGTTCCGACAATTTCGGACCGAGAAAGCCGACGGAAAAGGTCAACGCATCGTCAAGCGTTGAGCCTTCATGGGCGAAATGAGGCGGAACATACAGGACATCTCCTGACGCCACCTCGACGGTATCTCCATCAACAGCATCTTTGAGAATTTTCAGGTCGAGGCCGCCGATATACGTCTCATCTATGACCGGTTCACGACCGATGGTCCAACGGCGGGTCCCCTGACCCTGCACAAGAAAGACGTGATAGCTGTCGACATGACCGCCGATGCCGCCGCCCTTGGTTGAAAAACTGACCATGACATCGTCCATCAGCCAGCGGGGCGCAAAGCTGAATGCACGTAACAACCCGGCGGTATCGGGGTGGAATTGTTCAACGTTCTGGACCAGCAGGCTCCAGGGTGGCTTGCCCGCGGTATTGAAATCCTCCTCGGTGAAGGGGCCGAACCGGCAGGTCCAGTCTTGCCGTGACACCATCCGCGCGCGCGCGCTTTCTTCCATGGACAGTCCGGCAAGCTCATCCGGCGTGATCAATCCGTTCATGATGGCGTGATCTATCGCGTCCCGCACCAGGAACGGCCGCTTGTTCCAGTACAGCGCGTAGAAATCCTCGATCGAGGGCAACGCGTCGAGAATATGCAGCGAAGGGGACACCGTCGCATCCGACGACGAGAAAGTTGCAATTGTCATGACGTTGTTATGCCATGAGCGGGGCAGGCACCCAAGCATCGCGCGACGACGGCGAGCTTGCGCCCAATTGTAAATATCAGTGCTAGTTTATAGCGCTGAGGGCGTTGCTCTGCACCTTGTCCCGGTAGCTGGCAAGGAAGGACTGGTAGTCCTCCAGATCGCCGGTCTTTCGCACCAGTTCCTTGAAGTCGGGGACAAGGCCGATCTCGACCCCGGCTATCGCCTTGAAAGCTTCCTTGTATTTGGTCTTTTCCATCGCCGGACCGAAACGGTCGCGGAGGGCCGTCAAACCATCCATGTCGTTCTCCATGGTCAGCGCTATTCCCCAGCGCAGAACCATATCTGCAAATTTCGGCTCGAGCTCGTCAATCTTCTGCTGCGGGATGATCCGCCTCACAGTGCGCGCGACGTCTTCCCAGTTTGCATTCTTCCAGTAGAGTCCGAGGCGAAGCATTTCGGCCTCGTAACTGACATCGCCGGCAAGCAGCGCCAGCCCCTTGGCGGGCTCGTTGTTCTCGCCATAGGCGCGGACTTTGAGGTATCGCCGCTGAAATTCCAGATTCTCGGGAAGTTCCTCGCCGTCGCTGAGTTCCAGAGCCTCGACGGCTTTCGCGGGCTCGCGGTTGAGCAGTCGCAGCAGGGCCAGCCTGCTCCCCACACGGGCGCGTTCCAGCCCGTCGAGCCTGAACCTCACCTGATGTTCCAGCAACCGGCCCGCCTCAGACAGGAGGTCTACTTTTGCCAGACGATCCGCAAGCTTCCGGATCATCTCGTCTCCGTCGGTTCCGGCCGGGGTCAGTTCGCGAAATTCTTCATACAGGGCAAGCGCCTTGACCGCAGACAGCTTGTCCGCTTCGCCCTCAAGAAACAGGCGGCGGAACCTCTTTCGCATGTCTTCGGCAATTGCGTTCGCACCCTCGACTTCCTTGAAGTTGCTCGCCGCCTGACGAAGCCGGAGCAACGATTCCCGGTATTCGCCTTCCTCCGCGTGAAGATCGCCGAGACGGCGCTTCAGATCGAATTCGAAGGCATCGCCGCGCCATGCAAATGATAGCGCCTCAAGTGTGTCGATGGCGGTTTTGCGGTCGGTCTGACTGGTTTCAATATCCGCATTCACGAGGGCAAAGGCCGCCTTCGCCCTGGCCCGCCGATCGCCATTCTGAATGACCTCACGCCACAGACTCTTGGCGGCTGTCGGTTTTCCCTGAAGACGGAGCGCATGACCACTCAGAAATCGGACGTATTGGGCATCCGTGTCGCTCAACGACGAACTCCGGAGCGCATCCAGCCAGAGTTTCGCACTGTCCGTGTCTTTCGCCGCCAACGCTGCTTCCGCACCGATCATCTGGAACCGCGTCTTAAGCCATTTGGGGAAGGACGCCACAATTCCGCGCACGTCGCGGATCAGCTTGTAAGCAGCCAGCCAATCGCCTTTTGCCGAGGCAATTCCTGCACGCCAGGGCGCAACCGACGGGTCGTTCTTCAGATGAACATGCTCAAAATCGGGCGCTGCGGTCGCATACTGCCCGAGCAGAAAATGCGCCGCTGCCCGCAGGGCGATAAAACTCGTCTCGCCACCCAAGGCGGGGTCCTGTCTCAGCGCAACTTCAAGAATACCCAGTGCATCCGCCGCCATCCCGCGGGAGATGTAGAATCTGGCCAGATCGAGCCGCGCATTGTTGCGTTTTTCGTTGGGCGCAACCAGAACACGTCTCAATTTTTCGTACTTCACATCCTCGTATTCGCGATCCACCCCGCCGCCCCAATCCTCCAGGGCACCGAAAGCATGACCGGAATCCTTGACGACGGTCTTCGCCGCGACTTCCAGCGAGCGGGAAACGCTGAGTCCGCCCGGCGCCGCGGCATACACGCCCTCGGCATTCCGGATCAAAGCAATATCGTCTCGTCGCGGCACCAGTACGAGACCGGCGGCACTCGCGGGAATCGCGACATCGACGAGGTTTCTGGCAATCCGGTTCCCGGCTCCGGGATTAAGCACCGGGTAGACATGAACGATATCGCCGATCATCCGGTCCGCGAAAACATGCGGCCTGCCCAGCCCCTTTGCAGCGATCAGGACGGCCGGTTGCTTGTTGCTGTCAATATCCGAGCGCACCTCAATCGGCGTCCGAAGCGGCCCGGCCATCCGCTCGGGCGCAAGACGCACATTCCAGTTCGTTCCCGTTTTCGTGACCGTCGCAACGAGATGTTCCGGAACCTTCAGCCGTACAAGCGACTTCTCGGCGGCGTCCGTCTGCTCGATCTGTTCCACCATGCCTTCACCGGCTATGTGGAGGTTGCCCATCCCCAGACGTGCGCGTCCGTCGAACAGTATCCAGTACTGCTCGCCGCGTCGGAAAACCGCAGCCGCTACGTCTTTACGCCAGTTGAACCTGATATCGAGCGCCGGTCCACGGCGTTCGGCCTCGACGGTCACCAGAGGCGCACCTTTGAACTTTTTAGCATTCCGGCGCTGTTCCCGCTCCGCAAGAAGTTTCAGGCGCCTCGCTTTCTTGCTGAGAGACAGGGGTTTCTTGCCCTGCGCATCCTTGGCAGCGTGACCGCCAGGCCCGTCAGCAGCGCTGTCGGCCTGGTGCCCTTCCGTGCTTTCCCGTTCAGACCCGCTATGGTCAGCATCCTTGGCATGCGGCTCTTCATCTCGTTGCGCCGGCGCGATGATATCCAGCGCCACTTTGGTGCCGTCCCGGAAATGGCGGATTTTCGCTTCCGGCGGGATAATCAGCCCGACCCTGACCGCAGACCGGGTGGTCTCGGTGCTTGCGGCTGAAACACGTCCCGGCAGCGTTGACGACAGACGCGAAACATCGATACGTGCAGGACGATCGAAGCGCATTCGAACCACATCGCCGTCGCGTTCGATATCGTAACCGACCTCATCGGACCAATCGAAAACCATGCGGCCGAATTCCGGATGTTCGCCCGCGCGTACCGGAATTATCGATGTGCGCTTCAGCCATGCATCGGGATCTTCGGCCCCCGCCTCTTTTGCTGATTCCTCCGGAATCAGGTCGATGACGACCGTATTCTCGTTCGAAAACGAACGAATGCTGAAATAGCCCCGCAGGTTTGCGGAGATAGCCATACCGCTCGCCTGGACCTGAAGATCCGACAGGAATGGCGCAAGCGTCCTGCTCGCACTGTCGAACGACGTCTTTAAGGGCCGCTCGAAACTTACCCGCAGCTGGCTGCCGACGATCTTTGCCGTAAACTTAACCGGCGCGCGCCAGTCGAATACGATCCGCGCAAATTCCTTGTTCCCCCAGCCCCTCGTCACGACCACTTCGGGTGCGGCCGGAGGTGCGGCATTGGGGTCGGTAAGCGGCCGCATCATCCGTTCCCGGTCTATCGAAGTCTGCGCGAATGCGCCGGGATCGCCCGCCCCCGGAACACAGACCGCCAGAATACAGGCTACAAGCGCAATATGCCTGCCTGCCACCGGGATCATCGGATACCCTGCGTGGGCCAGATCACGATATCGACCCGCCGCGCGAGGTCGATTCTACGCTGAAGCGGCAGGGTTGACGGGAGTTCGCGGAACGCCGACGCGCCAAAGCCGGACGGCGACATTTCCCGGTGATACCCGGCCCGCCTCAGTTCGTTCGCGAGGGCGACCGCCCGTGCAACGGATAGTTGCCAGTTTGTCGCAAAATGGGAGTTTTCGATCGGCCTTGGATCGGCATGACCGACGACATCGACGCTATTTCCGATTGTTGCCAGGACCCCCGCCAGAACGAACAGGATTGGCCGCGCCGTCGCGACGGTCTCGGCCTTGCCGGGCGCGAACAGGAGATCTGTCGGCAGGGTCACGACCAGCCTGTCTTCAAGACGCTCAAGGCTCAACCCCGCCAATTCCGGCTGGGAGCGCGCCTTGCTCTGAATGATCTTCTCCAGATAGTCGAGATTGATTGCCCGTTCGCGCGATAATCTCTCGGCATTTTTCTCCGCCGACGGACGTGCGATCAAAATCGTCTGATTCGGGTTCAGCCGCATGGACAACGTATCGACCAGCGATTCCCACTTGCCGATATCGACTTTCTGGGTTGCAAACAACATCACGAAGAAGGTGATCATCAACGCCACGAGATCCGCGAACGTCACGAGCCACGCAGGACGTTTCACATCCTCCCGGTCAGATTGATAGCCCGCATTCATGTCCTGGATCCTGCATCGGCCGGCTTCCGGGGTGCGGAATCTTCCGGGCGCAAGTCTTGATCCACACGGTAGATGAGACTCACCTGTTTTCTTGTCCCGTAACGGATACCGGCAGATACCGTGCCGGCCACCGCCCCCCGTGCCAGAAGCATTTCGGCAAGGCCTGCGACGCGCCTTATCGGCATCGGCACACTTTGGATCAATTTGTCAGGCGTGATCCAGTCGCCGGTCATAAATATATGCACCTTGTGACGCATACCGGGCGGCGATTTGCCGAACAGTGCCGCCAGATTATCGACGAATCCATCCCGGTCGGATCGAATACCCGGAGTTGACGTCTCAAACAAATCCTCTGCGTCGAGAGTTACCCGCAGGAGCCGGCCTCTCTGCAGTTTCTCGATGCGGGCAACCTTCAGTTCCGTCCGGATCAGGTCGGCGAAGCTGTCGAGTACAAGTTCGGCGCCTGGAATGCCACCCTGATCAGAAGACCGGACGAGGAGCTTCTCCGCCAATTTGCCATGAGTCCTGAAAGTAGAGGAAAGGCTCTCCTTAACAGTAGCGGCGTTGCCGCGGTCGTACTGCGAGGCGTTGAACAAGAGCACGAAGAAGGCGAGCAACAGCAGATAGAGGCTGAGCACCTGTATGAGTGTCGGATCCTGCCCCCGAACACGCCGCATTCCCCCCTCCGTGAAAATAGAGCTACCCCATGTCGGCTAAAAGAGCGTCAATATCGTCCTGCGAGTTCGCATTCTCGGTGAGCTGCGGCCCCTGCAGCAGATCTTCTTCGTTGATCTCCGCAGGATCGGCTTGGGTGTTCTCTTTTTCCGCCTGACGCTTGCGCTTCATCGCATCGCGCGTCTCGCGGTCCGGACCGAATTTCTCGACGACCATCTCGACCTTGCGCTCGATCTCCTTCAGCGCACCGACAACTTTGTGAATACGCTGGCCGGTAATATCCTGGAAACTACAGGCCTCGTATATCTGCGTTACAGCCTGAGAAAGTATGTCGGCCTGATCGTCGGAAATCTCTTCAGCAACACCTTCGATCATTTCCGCCGCTTCCATGATCGAGTTGGTCGCTACTTCAGTCGCCTCGATAACCGCATCAAGCTCGTCCGTCGCCTCGGGGATATGTTCGTCCGGAATTTCCTCGGGCTTGATCGCCGCAATTTCCGATTTGGTCGCCTCGATAAACGCCGACAGCTCCTCAAGTTCCTCCAGCATGCGCGGATCGGCACCACCGATATTGCCGTTCATCGTCGACAACATTTCTTCGAGAACCGCACGAACCTGTTGTGTGTCTATGCCGGATTTCATTTGTTTTCCCACCTCTTCCAGGCGCGAGGTAAGCTCTGGGTCGATTGCGTGCCGGACCATCTCTGAAACCCTAGAAATCGCCGATGACGCCAACGAGCTTCGCTTTGAGCGTCGCTGCGTTGAACGGCTTAACAATGTAGTTATTCACGCCAGCCTGCTTGGCTGCGACCACATTATCCGTCTTGCTCTCCGCCGTCACCATAATGAACGGCAGACCGCTGAGCTTCGAATCTGCACGAACTTCCTTGAGAAGCTGAAAGCCAGTCATCGGCTCCATATTCCAGTCCGAAATACACAGCTGGAAGTTGCCTTCGCGCAGCTTCGTCAACGCACTGCTGCCGTCCGTGGCTTCTTCAACGTTGTGAAAACCCAGCTGCTTCAGCAGGTTCCGGATTATCCGAATCATCGTCTTGTAGTCATCAACGACCAGGATTTTCATTTCTTTGTCGACGGTCATCTATTTTACTCCGTAGGTGCGACAGCCGAGGACAAGCCGCCGAATTATGAACTAGGGAAGGTTAACCGGATTGCGTTAACGCACCCCTAATAGGGGGCCGGGATTCTCGGATTTACATCAAATTGCGCGCTCGGGACGAGGCGCTAACTACCGTCCGTCAGGACAGAAGGATGCGGAAGCTCCCGGCGCTCAGCGAGCCGCGATGTGATCGCCTTGGCCTTTGAAGGATCCATCGCAGCAAAGATCAGAGAGGTCTTGGCTTCCCGCATCCGTTCGACAACATCGAGCAGGATATCCATTTCGAGTTGTTCGAATATCCGTGCCGCATTCTTGGGCTTCATCGTTTCATATATCTTCACAAGGCTGTTGAGCTTGGCGTCCTGCTCTTCGTCGTGTTTCTTGAGCAGGCCCTCGATTTTCGCCTTCAACCCGTTTAACTCAGTCAGCTTCGCGTTCAGTTTCTTCTCGGTTGCGGCCAGCAGGTTTTCCCGCAATGCGAGGTCCCGGCGCAGCTTGTCGAGCTCCTCGCGCCTTTCCGAGAGACGTTGCAGGACCTGAAATTCCGCCTGCGTCACGCTGGTGGGATCGAACGAATCCACCAGACTCTTCTTTTTTGACGAATGTTCACCGCCGTCTGCTTTGTGATCTGCTCCGGCGCCTTCAGACTTGGCATGCGGTTCCGACGACTTTGCTTCCCCTTTGGAAGCGTCGGATTTAGCAGGCTGCTCTGCAGCGGTCGCCGTTGATACCGCAACCTCATCGCCTTGCCAGATACCGCCGACCTTCAGGGTCAGAGCAAGCGTCGCCGTGAAAATAATAGCCGGCAGAATTCTGATACGCGGCTTCATCTACGCCACTCCCTCTTTTGCAGCGCGGATGGCGTCGAGCAGGTGGCGTTCTGCCTCGCTTCGGGGCTGAAGCGGCGCCGACGACGGTTTCGCTGTCGCCCGGACGACCTCGTCCGCTGAACGTACCGGCGGACTGAAGGGCTGCACGTTATTCACCGGCCGGGGTGCTTCCTGACGCGAAGGTTCCGGGCGCGACGCTTCCTGGCGTAAAGGTTCCGGGCGAGAAGGCGTCCTCCGAGTCAACTCAGCGCCGGGGCCGGCGGAACGGTCATCGGTCCGGTACGCCGGTACGCCCGGTCCGTTGTGCGCAGGTGCTGGCGGAACGCGATACCGGTCATCGTCCATCTTTGCGACCAACAGATCAGCCTGATCAAGCATCACCTCAAGGTCATTGCGAAGTGCCATCGCTTTGGCGACCGCAGCCTTTACACCGAATTCCGCTTCGGTGCCGGCGGATTTGAGCTGACGCGCCGTTTCCTGCGCCACCAGAGAAGATTCACTGAACTGACCAATCATTTTCTGCAACGCGCCCTCTCCGTCCCGTAGAACGGCGATGCGTTTATTCAGGCGGACTGCATAGAAAATCATGGCGGCCAGCAGAATTGCGAGCATCATATCGAACAGAAGAGAGATATCTGCGATCGTCATGTTTGTACCTTGTGTGCCTTGTCTTCAACACGTATGGCGATATTGCCGTCGTTCTGGCCCATCTTGCCGATGAACAGCGGCGCATCTCCACAGCGAAGAACCACATCGCTATGCGGGCTGGCGTTCAGCAGGACCTGCGCGCCGGGTTCAAGATTGATCACATCGTCCAGCGACAGGGACACCTCGCCAAGCAGGGCATTGATCTCGACATCCGTTCGCCACAGTTCGTTGGCCAGATGGGTTTCCCAGATCGAGTCGCGGCCGAATTTTTCGCCCATGAACATCTGGAGCAAAAGTTCGCGGATCGGCTCCAGCGTCGCATAGGGCAGGCAAAGCTCGATCTTGCCGCCGCGATCTTCCATGTCGACCCGCAACTTGGCGAGGATGACGGCGTTTGCGGGGCGACCGATCGTGGCGAAGCGCGGATTGGTCTCGAGGCGATCGAACCTGAATGTCGCCGGGCTGAGCGGATCGAAAGCCGCGCTCAGATCGTTCAGCACCACGTGGACCATGCCTTCGACAAGGTTGCGCTCGATGGTCGTGTATGGCCGGCCTTCGATCCGGAGAGATGCCGTCTGCTTGCGGCCACCGAGCAAAACATCGACGATTGAATAGATAAGCGCCGAATCGATGGTCAGAAGGCCGTAATTGTCCCATTCCTCCGCCTTGAATACGGCAAGCATCGCCGGCAGCGGGATCGAATTCAGGTAGTCGCCAAATCGGATAGAGGTAATGTTGTCGAGCGACACCTCGACATTGTCCGATGTGAAATTGCGCAGCGAGGTCGACAGCATCCGGACAAGCCGGTCATAAACGATCTCGAGCATCGGCAGCCGCTCGTACGATACGAGTGTGCTGTTGATGATCGCCTTGATCCCGGACTGGGATCCGTCTTCTTCGGAATCGCCGCTGAAACCGAGAAGGCTGTCAATTTCGTCCTGGTTCAGGACGCGGGTAGACTGGACCTCCTCTTCGTCGTCGTCGTCGCCGAGCGCGCCCCATTCTTCGGCCATCGCGTCCTGATCGACACCGTCCCCCGACTCATCGTCGTCTCCGGCCATCGCCGCCCATTCGGCTGCAACGTCGTCGTCGTTAATCTCTTCCTGGTCCTCGTCGGCCATTTCTATGTGTTCCCCGTTACACGTGTCGTCGAATTGGACAGCTTTGATTCAATCTGTGGCGAAAGCCTCACTGGACGAGTACTTCCTTGAACAACACGTCTTTCACCTTCGCCGGTCTTACGACGATGTTGATCCGGGCCAGCAGTTCTTCACGCAGACGGTAGATTCCTGCCGAACCTCTCAAGTCATCGACCCGCAGTTCGCGCAGGTAGACCTGGAAATTGTCAATGATCCGCGGGCTCATCTTCTTGACGTATTCGGCGTCCTGATCGCTGGTCAGTTCCAGGCTGACGTGGATCTTCAGGAATGTCGGCCGCCGCGAGTTGGTATTCAGATTCACCAGCATCTCTGGCAACTCGAAGAATACGGTCTTCGGTATAACGTCCGGTGCGGTTTTCGCCGGCTCCTCATGTTTGGCATGATCGGCCTTCTTGTCGCCGCCGCTCATCATGACGAAGGCGAGTCCGCCTCCCCCCAGGAGGAGAATGGGCAGAACAACAAATAGAATCAGCTTTTTACCGCTGAATTTTTTCTTGCCGCCGGCGTCGTCGAATTCGCCATCGAAATCAGTCGCCAATGCATCGTCTGCCACGATTGAGCCTCGTATTGATGTCAGAGTTTCAAGAATGCCAACCTATCGCCAGACTGGTTAACAACTGGTTGAATATCGAAGCCAGACAGGAAAAAACTGCCGGGCAATTGATGCCGGAATGCGGCAGCCCCACCACCCCGCCTGACCGATCGCGCCGTTCGACACAGCGGCAAACCCGCAATTCCGCCACTCCCGGGATTGGCACAGTTCGTGCATGAAGTTTCGCGCACCGCTGTGGCCTGGTTCGTCAGGTTCGGCGGATCGGGATTTGGGAAAGATTATGGAAAATACCCTCTTCATCGCCTTGTCGCGTCAGATGACGGTTCGCCGTCAGCTGGAATCCGTGGCGAACAATCTGGCGAACGCAAATACAGCGGGCTTCAAGTCCGAGAAGCTGATGTTTGTCGAATATCTGGCGAAGTCCGATAACGGCAAATCGGAAATGTACTTCGTTCAAGACCTGGCGAGTGCACGAAACCACAACCCCGGCAAGTACGACAAAACCGGAAATGCATTCGATATGGCGATCGAAGGCCCCGGCTTCTTTGTCGTCGAATCTCCGGAAGGAGAGCAGCGCTACACACGCGACGGGCAGTTTCGGCTGAGCCAGGAGGGGACCTTGATAAACCGGGACGGTCTTCCGGTGCTCGGCGAAGGAGACGCGCCAATCCTTTTCCAGCCCAATGACATCGATATCTCGGTGACGGCGGACGGGACAATAAGTGCCGGCGATCAGGTTCGCGGCCGACTGAAGGTCATTGAATTTGAGAACCCCTACAAGATGAAAAAGGCGGAGGGAAACCTTTACAAGTCCGATGAACAACCCGACCCGGCGGCCAAATCATCCGTGGTTCAGGGAATGATCGAAGGATCGAACGTTCAGCCGATCCTTGAAATTACCGAAATGATGCATGCGATGCGGAGCTATCAGCACGCCGGCAAATTTATCGAAAGCGAGCATGAGCGCCAGCGCCGCGCGATTGACCGTCTGACCAGAGAATCTTCGTAAGAGGCATAAAATACTATGAGTGCACTTGATATCGCAGCAACCGGCATGCTGGCCCAGCAACACAACGTCGAGGTGACGTCGAACAACCTGGCCAATATGAATACGACAGGGTTCAAGCGTCAGCGCGCCGAGTTCCAGGACCTGATCTATCAGGATCTCGTCCGCGTCGGCTCTACCTCGTCTGATGCCGGCACCATCGTACCGTCGGGCATCCAGCTTGGCGTTGGCGTCAAACTGTCGGCGGTTTACCGGATCATGCAACAGGGCAATATCGCGTCTACCGGCAATACCTATGACGTGGCCATCCAGGGCAAGGGGCTGCTCGCCGTCGAGCTGCCAAACGGCGATACGGCCTATACCCGCGCCGGATCGTTGCAACTCAGCCCCGAAGGTCAAATCGTGACGACAGACGGCTACCCCGTTCAGCCGGGCATAACAGTTCCTCAGGATGCCATTGGCGTGACCATCAATTCCAGCGGCGAGGTACTCGCCTCGATCGCGGGCCAGATTGTGCCCACAAATGTGGGGCAGCTTTCGCTTGTATCATTTGCCAACGAGGGCGGCCTGGACGCGATGGGCGACAATTTGTTCCTCGAGACCGCTGCATCCGGCGCCGCAATCGAAGGCACACCTGGCCAGGACGGTTTCGGCACCATCCTGCAGGGCTACGTGGAAACATCGAATGTCAATTCCGTCGAGGAAATTACCAATCTGATCACCGCCCAACGAGCCTATGAAATGCTGGCGAAGGTGATCCAGACCTCGGACGAAATGTCCGCAACCACTTCGCAACTGAGCTAGAGGAAACGTAACCGGGGGATAGTTATGCATTTTTTCATTCTCACAATAATCGCGGCAGCCATCGCATTTGCGGGTTTTGCACCCGCCTATGCCCAGGCAAACCTTCGCGCATCGGTCGCCGTCGATACGCCGGAGATCACCGTCAGGGACGTCTTTCCCGGTGCAGAAAGCGACGCCGTCATTGCCAAGACACCGGTACCCGGGCGCCGTCTGGTGCTGGATGCCTATTCGCTGCAGCGTATCGCCAAACGTCACAACGTCCAGTGGCAGGCACGAACGCGCTTTGAGCAATCCGTCGTAACGCGGCAAAGCCGGATATTGAGTCCGGCCGAGATCGAAACGACCCTGCGGCGGTCGCTGATCAGACAGGGACTGACGGATGACCGCCAGGTCGAGCTCACCAACCGGTCTCTCAGCATCCAGGTCGCGACGAACGCTTCCAGCCCCTATCATATCGAAAATACCAGTATCGACAGCAGAAGCGGCCGTGTATCGGCGACCCTGACGGTTGGAACCGAGACGGGCGAAAAGCTTAGCTACCGCCTTGACGCTTTCACGTACTCGGTGATCGATATCCCCGTTCCAAACCGTCGCATCCGCCGGGGTGAAGTCATCTCGAAAAACGACGTGATCTGGAAAAAGGTCCGCAAGGACGACGTCGGCCGAAATGTCGTACGCGACCGACAGACCGTGATCGGGCAAGCAGCGCGCAGATACCTCGCCGCCAACCGGCAGATGATGATTGACGACCTGGAGGCGCCGACGATCGTCCAGAAAGGCGCCCTCGTCACAATTCACTTCGAAACCGCGAACCTCCAGCTCACGGCAAAGGCCCGGGCAAGCGAGGACGGCGCAATGAACGAGACGATACAGGTCGTCAACGTCCGCAGCCGGAAAACCGTGGAAGCGGTTGTTCGGGGGCCCTCCAAAGTCGTGATTCCGACCGAAAAATCCTTCACCAACTGAACCGGATGGATAAATTCATGCCCGCCATCGACCGCACTATCAAAAACATCATAGCTCTCGCCGCGGTGGGACTGGTTGCCTCCGGCTGCACCATCGTCGACCGGCTGGCGACCGTCGGCCAGAAACCCAAACTCACAGCCGTTCAGAACCCGGTTCAGAACCCGAATTACCGACCCGTCTCGCTGCCCATGCCCACACAGCGCCCGGACGTTCGCCATGCGAATTCGCTTTGGCGTGCCGGCGCCAGACAATTTTTCAAGGATCAGCGCGCGGCCGGTGTCGGCGATATTCTCACGGTCACGATCGCAATTTCCGACAACGCGACGATCGCCAACAAAACAACGCGGACGCGAACCAATACCGAAGATGCCTCGGCGAACAATTTCCTCGGCTATGAATCCACCCTCAGCCGAATCCTGCCGACCAATATCAATCCCGCCGCTCTTATTGACCTGGACAGTTCAAACAAGACCGAAGGGAATGGAAACATTACCCGCGGCGAGACCATCAACCTGAAGGTCGCCGCTGTCGTCACCCAGCGTCTGCCGAACGGAAATCTCGCCCTGCAGGGCCGTCAGGAGATACAGGTGAATTTCGAGGTTCGCGAACTGCAGATCGCGGGCGTTATACGCCCCGAAGATATCGGATCGGACAATACGATTTCATACGAAAAAATCGCCGAAGCCCGTATCGCCTATGGCGGCCGCGGACAGATCACCGATATTCAGCAGCCGCGTTATGGCCAGCAGATTTTCGACATTCTGTTTCCGTTCTGACCGATCGAAGCGAAAGCGCATCGTCCAAGCCAAAAGCGGCCTGCCACGATAAGGCAGGCCGCTTTTTCAATGCCTCAGTATCGGTTAACGATCATCTCGAAATCGCTATTCCGTGAACCGGTATAATGCGCCGCATCATACCTCTCGCTGGGTTTTCTCGAGCCTTTCGTGGCGTTCCTGCGCATCCAGACTAAGCGTCGCGACCGGCCGGGCCTCAAGCCGTCTGACACCGATCGGTTCTCCGGTCTCGCTACAATATCCGTAAGTGCCGTCTTCAATGCGCTTCAGGGCCTGATCGATTTTGATGACCAGTTTACGCGCGCGGTCTCGCGTTCGGAGCTCAAGACTGCGCCCCGTTTCCGCCGAAGCGCGATCCGCCAGATCGGCTGATTTTGCCGTATCTTCCTGAAGATGCTGCAAAGTCAGATTGGAGTCGCGTAACAGATCTTCCTTCCAGACAGAGAGTTTCTGCCGGAAGTACTCCAGCATCACCTCACTCATAAACGGCTCGTCATCCGACGGCCGATATCCTGGCGGAATTGTCGTAGTCATCTCTGTTCAGAACCCAAAAATTGGGCGGATTATAGGTTTGGTGTTATCCGCCGCGCAAGGGGTAGCCGGCGGGTATGAAATCCGATGTCAACGCATCTGGCCGAGCTTCGCGAGTTCGACCGCCGCACGGAGTTCTATCTCTTCAAGAATTTCCTTCAGACGCGGATCAGTAAAGGTCTGCCGCTGTTGCCGCACCTGGACAAGGAGCGTTTGCAACGTTTTCGGATTAACGCGACCGGTGAGCAGGCCATGCCTGATTTCGTCGAGCCGATCCAGAATATCCTCGCCCCGCTCCCGCTCCTGCCGGCTGCCGCGGCCGTCTTCATCAACTTCCTGCAGCGCCAGAATGCCGTCGATGGTACCCGCGGCCCCCGTCGGCCCCGCCGCTGCGGGCGGCCGGGCGGTAGAGAGTTCACTGGCGAATTTCGTTCCCGACCCGGCCTTCGATTGACTGCGCCGGCGAATTGTATTGCTCTGGACGGGCTGCGTGCCGGCGATTTTCATCACGAATTTCCGTAAACATTTCCGGGCGATAGCTTCTACCCGATAGCCTGCAACGATTTCGGTTAACAACCGGTTAAGCTGGGCAACACTTGCCGGGTTAGACGGTAAGTCCTGCCGCCTGCCGTTGCCCCGCCGGCGCATGCCAAATTTTTTTCCATAGATATCAACAAGATAGAGGACAGCCGAATCTGGCATGAATTTCGCTAGGAGAGGTACGCCCGAACACTATTGGTATTGTAAATGACTTCTCGCCAACGCATCGTTTTCCCGGCAACCCGATCAGGTTTGCAGCGCGCGCTTTCAGGCGTCAGCGCGGCAATACTCGGCCTGGCTGTGCTGACCGCCGCGGTCAGCGCATCCGCCCAGTCGCGTATCAAGGACGTGGCGGATTTCGAGGGCGTTCGCGAAAACCTTCTGGTGGGATATGGGCTGGTCGTCGGCCTGAACGGCAGCGGCGATACGCTGACGAATTCGCAGTTCACCCAGCAAAGTCTCGTCGGCATGCTGGAACGCCTTGGCGTCAAGACACTGGGCGCAAATCTGAAAACGGCGAACGTGGCCGCCGTGATGGTTACATCTACCCTGCCCCCGTTCGCGCGACAGGGCACGCGCATAGACGTAACGGTGTCGGCACTGGGGGACGCAAAAAGCCTTCTTGGCGGCACCCTGCTGGTGACACCGATGGTCGGCGCAGATGGCGAAGTATATTCGGTTGCCCAGGGTCAACTCGCCGTCGGCGGGTTTTCGGCCCAGGGAAATGCAGGATCGGTCACCAAGGGTGTTCCGACAAGCGGGCGGATTCCGAACGGCGCCATCGTCGAACGCGAACTCCTGTTCGATATGTCCCGCCTGTCAAATATCCGTATATCGCTGCGCAACCCGGATCTGACTACTGCGCGCCGCATCTCTCAGGCAATCAACGGTTTCCTGAGACTCGACGCCTCCTATTCCGTCGATCCGGGCACAGTCAAACTGACGGTACCCAACGGATATCCCGGTGGACCGGTTGCGTTGCTGACGGATATCGAACAATTGCGTATCCGTCCTGATCAGGTAGCGCGTGTCGTCATCGACGAGCAGTCGGGCGTGATCGTTATGGGTGAGAATGTCCGCATCAGCACGGTTGCGATTGCACAGGGCAATCTGACGATCCGCATCACGGAAACACCGCAGGTTTCCCAGCCGAATCCGTTTGCCAACACGGGCACGACACAGACGGTAGACCGGACCACGATCGAAATCGACGAGGAAGCAGACCGGAAGATGGCAGTGCTGCCGAGCAGCGTCAGCCTCCAGGAGCTGGTCAATGGACTTAATGCGCTCGGCGTCGGCCCCCGCGACATGATCACAATCCTTCAGACAATCAAAGCATCCGGCGCCCTTCAGGCCGAGATAGAGGTTATGTAATGGACAACCTGACCGGTATCGCCCAAAGCCCCGCCGAAGCGCTGTCGCAGACCGCCAAGGCGCCGAAATTCTCCAAGGACATGAGCCCGGAGAAAATCCGGGAATCAGCCGAAGAGTTCGAATCCTTTTTTCTGGCCCAGTTTCTGAGCCAGATGTTCAAAGGCATCAAGACAGACGGCCCCTTCGGCGGGGGACATGGCGAGTCCATGTACCGGGAAATGCAGTTCCAGGAATACGCCAAGGCGATCGCCCACAAAGGCGGGGTCGGCATCGCAGATTCTATCGTCCGCGAACTCATGAACACCCAGGAAGTTCCAAAAGGAGCCGGCAAATGAGCGATCCACTCAAAGTCGAAGCGCTGATCCACATCGCGAGCCGCCTGATCTCTGTTCTGGAGCGAGAAGTCTCTTTGCTCCGGGAGATGAAATCATCCGAGGTCGCGGGCCTGCAGCCGGAGAAAATGCAACTGGTTGTCGCGTATGAAGACCACGTCCGCGCCCTCGCCTCGACGCCGGACATCCTCGAGAACGTCTCGCCCGCTCTTCACGATGAATTTGCCACTGTCGCCGAGCGTTTCGACGCTGCGATGACCGAAAACCGGCGCGCACTGACAGCTGCGCGGGAAGCGCAGGACCGCTTCCTGAAGGCCGTCGTCAAAGCCGCTCGGGAGAAGAAAGACACATTCAACCCATACTTGACCTGCCCCCCTTAACCGGGTCCATCTGCTGAGTTAGGAATTTGGCATCTGGATCCACAAAGAAGGGAGCAGAGATGCCGAGGAAACGTTTTACAGTTGAACAGATAATCAAC
>Ga0255755_1000040_pt1 | contig 121833 bp, 86 predicted proteins | sample 011ome_18_FD_179955 | JGI IMG/M metagenome (GOLD analysis project Ga0255755, IMG submission 179955) | Coastal salt marsh microbial communities from the Groves Creek Marsh, Skidaway Island, Georgia - 011501BT metaG (version 2) | ecosystem: Environmental > Aquatic > Marine > Intertidal zone >... | reverse complement strand
TCGCTGCTGCTGCTGCTGACGATGCCGTTCTTTGTCTTCTTCGTCTTCTTCTCCATCTCCGTTCGTGAAAAGCATCATCCGTAACGGCACGGATGTGTTTTTCTTTTGCACGAAAAATGCGCTCGCAATCGTACCATCATCGTCAAAGTCCGAAGAAGAAGAAGAAGAAGAAGAGGCGGAGAGAGGCGGAGGGGACATCTGCCCGAGAGATGATGGGCAGCGAGGCGCCTCTTGTTTTGGTAAAAAGTGCGCGCGCTGAAGTGAAGATTTTATTCCAACTACCTTTTTCCTCAGAATAAGGTGGTTGTTGTTTCCGAGAGCGAAAGGAAGAGAGAGAGAGAGAGAGAGATAAAAGAGAGCGGAGCGATGTCGACTGGAGCGAGGACGCGAGGGCAGAAAAGACGGAGAGGGGCGAGAGATTTGTGGGATTTGGTCGTGAATGACGATGATATTTGTTTCCAACATATTCTTCCGAGATTGAATTCGACTGATGTGAAATTCTTGTACGGAGTGAATACGGAGACGAGAAAGTTGGTGAGGAGATCATCTCGCGCGGGGGATGTGAAGAAGAAGTTTAAGGTCAAAGAGATGTCGTCGATATCGATTTTGGAAGTAGCGTGGGAGCATTATCCGTGGGGCACGTATAACCACGTGCTGGAAGAAGAGATGGACGAACCATATTTCTGCTTGCAAGTTGCTCAAACGAATAAACTCGAGTTGCTCAAGTGGGCGCGAGAGGAGAAAAAGTGTAATTGGGATGGATGGACGATTTATAGGGCCGCAGAACAAGGTAATCTGGAAATGATAAAGTATTGCGTGGCAAAGAAGTGCCCTATCGATGAGTGGGCGTGTTTATTAGCTGCTCAAAACGGTCATCTCGAGGTACTCAAATACTTATGCGAAGAAGCGAAAGCGCCTTGGGATTCTGATACTGCCGCTGGGGCGGCTTTAAAAGGTCATCTTCACATACTCGAATATCTTGTTGAGCGTAAGTATGATAAATATAGCGTATTGGCGTGTGAGCTTGCAGCCAGGAACGGCCACTTCGACTGTTTGAAGTACTTACACGAAACCGCCAAAGCGCCGTGGGACTCTCGGGCCGTGCGAGACGCTCAGAAGAACAACCACCCAGAATGTGTACAATACCTTCTCGACAACGACTGTCCTCTCCCATTTGGTTGGCGATACGAAGATGGAGAATTGCACACGTCCGAATCATCATAATAATAATACTAATACTTCACGCGCGCGAATATGCTTTAAAGCGCTTGTAATAACATACACGCAAAGAGAGAGAGACATCAACACTCCGCGCGCGCTTCTTTCAAATTCTTTAGGGGATTCCCCCAACTTGGGAAATCCCAAGACAAACGCGAAACGAGAATTTTTCGCGGCACTCCATATTCGCGCGCACTTACTCTCATTAAAACGTGCGCGCAAAAGACAGAGAGTAATATCAGTGCTGATAAGAAACGCATGCATTGCGAGCAACGAGTGCGATAATGTCGGAAGGAGAATAAACTCTCGAAAAGCTTTCCTCATCCCTGGTCTCTTGTCTTTGTGTTTGCGTTTCGTTTTTCCCCGCTAAAGCAACATGGAACAAGACTTCGGGTGGGAGAGATATAGCGAAGACGAAGAAGAATGCGAAACCTGCGATGGAGACTACGTAGAAGAAGAGAGTGGGATAGAGGAAATGCTCGAGACGACTTTTGGTGGGAGCGGAGGAGGTGATGATAAGAGTAATGGTTGCAAAAAGCGTTCGAGAGAAACACCTAAAGAGAAGGACTACATAAAGCTGGATGACGCGGAGGAAGACGAGGACGACGACGAAGACGACGATATGGACTATTATCGTCAAGAGCTGAAGAAAAACGGAAAAGCGAGAAGGACGAAACAGCGGCAACGTAATGCGGCGCAACAGATGAGGAAACCTGCGAATAGGACATTCGCCGCCGGGAACGAGTATTTCGTACGGAGCGTGTTGCGATGGGAAGCGAAGACGCTAAGGAAAGGAGAAGACGTTGGTAGTAGTTCGGGGAAGGGATGTGGGAGTAGTAAAACATCGATGCAGCAACATTTGTTACCGCTGGAAGAGGCCCCTGTGAGGTATGCGAATATGGATGAGTTCTTTCACGCGCAAATCGAGGTTGCGTTTGCCGAGGCGAAGGCGATAATCAGGCAAGGATTGAAAAAAGACTCGACGAAGAGGGAAACGTGCAATGTAAAGGCACGAGAGAAGTACCCTGGAGATATTAATAGCGTTTGCTTGAAGCTGGAGATAATTGGCCGTCGTCACAATGGGGTTACTACGAGTAGCAGTAGCAAAGAAGACGATTGGAGAAAGAGCGGAAGCGTGGTTTTACTCCAACCTAAAAAGAAAGATTCGAGAGAAAACGAGGGCGCTCTCGGGATTGTCGTGGATGTATCGAACATCAAAGGCGAAGATATTTCTAGTGCTAGGAACAAGTACGTGCACGTGCAAACGAATATTAAAACGGAGAACGTAGAAGATCAAGTGATTGTGACTCCCCTCGGGAACGTCCTTACGCAAAAAAGAATAGTCGCGGTTGCGGTTTCGCGACCAAAGATTTCGTTCGAGGCGCAAGTTTTAGGCACGAAGAACGCGACGTATACTCGTTTCAGCGACAGTGACGATGATTGCGATGGTGACATTAAGAGCAGCACAACTTTGGTTGAAAGAAGTCAGAGAAAAAGTGCAGCAGCAAAGGAAGAAGTGAACGATGGATTGAACGAATCGCAAAGATTCGCGTTGGAGAGATTTATGAACGACAGGGGTCCCGGATCTCGACTGAAAATGGTCCAAGGACCTCCTGGAACGGGAAAGACGCACTTCTGCGCAAAGCTTCTTCACGAGTTGACCTTTGAAACGCGAAATCAACGTCAGCGCCTCTTGGTGTGTGCTCCTACAAACAAAGCTGTAATCGTTTGCTTGGAAACATTTCTTCGGAACATTCCAAGAACGGAGGACCGAGATAAAATCGGAAAGAGCATCGCTTTGTACGGCGTCGAAGACGCGCTAGAGAGTGCGGCGAAAGACGTAAACATAATAGACGAGTATTACGTTTACCGTCGACTCGATTCGTTGTGTGCCAAGTTGAAGAACCTTTCATCTGACGGTACCGCTCGCAAGAATGGCGGCAAACGAAGCAAAGCGGATGTTATGGCGGACTTGAAAAATACGCGCGAGGAAATGAAGCGCATCGCCAAGTTTCTTTTGGAAATGGGATCATACGTTTCTGAACTATTGTTGAACCCGTGCGATCGAAAGAATGTATCACAGAATATGGAGGTCGAATCTACAGTAAAAGACTTTATCGAGCGCATCGAAGGGAAAACGAAGGCTGACAATTTGAGAAATCGAGACGTCCTCGCGAAAGCGGTGCTTTCAAACGCGCGCCTTTGTTTTTGTACTTTGGGTTCGTGCGGTGGTTTGTACCATTCTGGTGCCGCCGATTGCGACGTGTTGATTGTCGACGAAGCTGCAAATTGTTTGGAAGGAGAAATTTTGTTAGCGTTTGCGAGGAATCCGAAGCGATGTTTACTCATTGGAGATCCGCAACAATTGCCGGCGATGTGCTTCAGCCGAGATGTACAAAGATTGGGATACAATAAAAGTCTGATGGAACGCTTGTTCGCGTGCTACGGGGGTGATCAGAACGAAGCGATGTGTACTATGCTTAAGACGCAGTATCGGATGCACCCAGAAATTTGCGCGTGGCCTTCCGAGCGTTTCTACGGCGGTAAACTACAAAATGCCGAGTGCGTTGAAAATTCCAACAACACTATGCCGTATTCCATCGTGAATGTGCACTCCGGGAAACACCGCGTTTCGAGCAGTTCGAGCATAAGTAACGATCGCGAGGCTGAAATCGCCGTCGATTTGGTCTTAAAGCTCCGCAAGAAAGCGTTGAAAATTGGAATCATAACATTTTACACGGCTCAAGTAAGATTAATTGCGAATTTAATGCGCGCGAAAAATGTTGTTCCCGCCGGTTCCGACGACGACGTGTTCGCAAGCACGGTCGATTCATTTCAAGGAAGCGAAGCAGATGTTATTATTTTGAGTTGTGTTCGCACGAGTAAAACTTCCGCGGGTTTCTTGAGTGACAGTCGCAGACTCAACGTCAGTCTCACGCGAGCGAAGAAGAAGCTCATAGTTTTGTGCAACGCCGACGCGCTCGCCGGAGGCGGCGAGACGCTCGAAATGCTCGATTTGAAGTCGCTCATTGAAAACGCGAAAACGCGAAACGTGTTGTTTTCCGAGTCCGAGCCAAAGATATTAGACATGGTAGCAGCCTTATAGTTCAATTAGAATAGTACATAAAATTCAAAGATACCCCTCCGCTTTCAACCTCTGCAACCATAAATGCACCGGCGACAGCATCGCGCTCGGGTGTTCCATCGTTACCGCCGCTCCAACTTTTTCCATATCCACCCACGAAGTTATCGTCTTATCCATCACGCTATTCATGTGCAAACTATCGTTATACCACGGCGACTCCGACCCGGCTAAAATCAACGTCCTACACTTTAACGAATGCGCGATGTGCGTGTTATCCAACCGATTCACCGTGGCGTCGTAATACGCCAAAAGCGCATCTACCCGCATATCTTGCATCTCATTCCTCGTCGTCAACGCCAAATCGCTGGAAAACTTCCCCGCGAACCCGTCCGACCCGTACTTACTAAATAGTCTCCCCATCAAATGATTCGCTCCGGACTCGGACACTCTTTTCCTCGCCCTCACGCACTTCACCCGAAACCACTTCGCGTACATCCACTCCGCGTAATTCGCCTGCCTCGACATCGGCGACACTAAAATCATGCCAACGATTGGATTTGCAAACCGATTCGCGTATATGGAAAGAACCGTCGCCCCGGATCCAACCCCAATCGCAAACACCTCCGTGTTGTTCGTCTTCGTCCCTCCTCTCGTCCATCCGAAAAAATCGCTCACGTCTTCCAACTGCTGCGCTAATTTGTCCAAAGTCACCTCTCCTTCAAACTCCTCGGGAACGCCTTCCACGGACCCGTCTTGCATCCCCGGCGCGTCCACGTGGTACGCGCAAAACTTTTTGTTCATCTCGTGCTCTTTCCCCAAGCAAGAAAAGAACGAGGAGAAACACGTCCGGTGATTCGTTCCGCAATCGTGGTAGGTAATCAACGGTTTCCTCTTCGGCCGCTTTCCAATATTCGTCTCATCGGGAGTGCATTCCGCGTGGTGCGATTGGTCGTACGACACGGAGAGGTTGCCGTACCTGGTGGAAATTTGCACGGTCATTAAATCATACGTTTCGTACCATACGTGAGACATTTTGTTGTTGTTGTGTGTGTGTGAAACTTAAAGTGGATTTGGTGTGTGGTTTTTGGCTTTAAAATACGAGCAAAGCGAAGAAAATCGAACGGCGCGGATCCCATCTCACACCTCTCCTATTACAAACTTATCACCTTCGAGATCTTCGATCGAGATTTCTTTACTCGCGAGCATCCGCATTCGCTCTCGCATCTCTTCGACCAAGATTTTACTTTCCATCGATAAGTCTTCGTACGGTTTCTTTTTACAACCTTCGTCGGCGTCGACCATGTCTTTTAAGATTTCGTGAGGGAGTTTTCGATGCGCGTGATCGTCTTCGAAGATAGATTCCCAGACGATGTCTTTGTCTTTTCGGAGACAAAAGTAGAGCTCGTCGGTGTCCTGTTTTGTTTGGTTCGTGCACGAGAGAGAAGGAAGAACATTAGCGTAAAGAACACATTTGAGATCATCAGAAGGGAAAAAAACGCTCGAAAAACACCATCGAGACTTACCCTCGTCCAACTGCTCTCATCCAACTTAATCGTCCTAAAGAGCACACCACCGCAAACATCCGCTCGGCTCCCCCACGCGTGTCCTTTCAATCTCACCCCAAGCGTTGACGTCGTCAATTTAACCTCAAAGTCGCCGTTCTTTTCCGAGCTGTTCGTTGGAATTCGAATGAATATTTCCACGTCCGTCGTGCTTTGCTGCCAGCGAACGAGATCTTTCCTCGGATCGAGCGCGAGGTACTTTTGCTTCTCTGCGTTGGTTATTCGGGAGCGTTCGTCGAGCGAGGAGGAATCGAACGCGATTTTGATCTCGTCGTTTCTTTTCGTCGCATCATCGGAGGCGTCTGATGATGTTGACATTTTTATTTGTGGAGTCTTTCCCACTTGCGCGTATTTTTTTCCTCATTCTTTCTCCCGCGCGGAGCGAAGTAAACGCGCTCGAAAGAAGACAAAAACAAGAACTCGATCGAGAGAGATGGGACGCGACGACGACGGTTCGAACGAGGATGCGACGGAAACGTTTTTCCCATCCGTCCCTGGTCTGAGATACATTCCGAACGTGCTCGATGCGGAAACCCACGACGTACTCGTCCAATTTATCCACTCGCAACTCGCACTCGGTCGCTCCGGAAAACTGGAAAAGAAAGCGACGTACACTCCAATTCCACCGAAATGGGATAAACGTTTACAAGGGAGAGAGATGCTGCAATACGGGACGTACACGCACTCGAATCGAGTGTACACCGACCACGAGGTTGAAGTCGAACCAATGCCGGAGATTTTGCGAGAGCTGGTGGTGGAAAGACTCGTGGAGCGAGGCGTGTTCGGAGAAGAGAAGAACGAGGAAGATGCGAGAAAGAATCTCTCATCCGGTGGTGGTGGTGGTGGTGGTGGTGCGAATGACACTTCTCGTCGACGCTTCTTGCCGGACAGTTGCACGGTGAACGTGTACCGCAAAGGCCAATGGTTGCCGCCGCACGTGGACAATCCAAATTTTAAGAGGCCTTTTTGTACGGTGAGTTTGTTAGCGGACGAGATGTGCATTTTCGGGAGAGGTATCGTCTGGCACCCTGGTTTAGACGAGAGTAGTACTAGTGGTAGTGGTAGTAGTAATAGTAGTAGTAATAGCGCGGTGTTGCCGGAGGAAAGTTGGTACGACGTGACGAACGCGCTCGACGGCGAGGAGTGTCGAGTGGTGTGCGAGAAAAATTCAGCGATAATTTTAGACGGAGAGAGCGGGGACGTGTACGAACACGCGATATTGCCAGTACGAGCGGAAGACGGGAGGATTTCGTTGACGTTTCGAAAGAGAGATTGGGATGAAGACGCGGTAAATAAAAGAACGGAAGAGACGGAGAAGTGGAGAGCGGAGTACAGGGAGAAGAGGAAAACGGCGTACGAGGCGACGAAGGAAGAGGTGGTGCGCGTGGAAACGGAGAGGGCGAGGATCGCGCGCGAACGTTTAGAGAGAAAGAAAGCAAAGGAGGCGAGAAAACTAGAGACTTTGGCCAGAAAACAACGCGAATTAGAAATAGTCGAGGAACGACGAAAGGAAAAGGAAGAAAAGAAGAAGACGAAGGAACCGAAATCGAAAACGCACAAGGAATGTTTGCCGGTTCCGGAAGGTTTGTTGAAGAATGATGGAGACGACAACAACGACAAAAAGAAAAACGACGACAACGACGACGATAAAAACATCAGCGATGTGAACAGAATGCCAGAAGTTGAACGCGAATACGTGCAAAAAGTCTACGACGTCGTCGCGAAGCAATGGCACGGCACGCGATACCGGTCGTGGCCGGCGATTGAAAAGTTCGTCGCGAACCAACCTAAAAATGGCTTCGTGGCCGATATCGGATGCGGGAATGGTAAAAACATGCACGACGTCGTCAAAGGAGGCGGTACTGTAATAGGCATGGACTTCTCGCACGGTTTGATTGAAATTTGCGCCGAGCAAGGCTTCGAAGTCCAAGTCGCTGACGCTTTAATGGTTCCGTACCGCTCGCGCGTGTTTGACTACGCGCTCAACATTGCCGTTTTGCACCACATTTCCAGCGAAGAACGCAGAATTCGCATGTGCGAAGAAACTCTTCGCGTGGTTAAAGTCGGCGGCGTCGCGTTATTCTGTGCCTGGGCGTACGAGCAAGACAAAGGCGGCGTTTCCGGCCACGACTTTCTCGCGCAAGACGTCCTCGTCCCGTTCCACAAAAGACCAATCGCCAAAGGCATGCGACCGGCCGAGCAAAAAGAATTGGACGACGCGATGGTCAGAGAAGGCAAAGCGCCGTCTCACGGAGAAATCAACCAAGAAAAACACACGGTCGTGTACCAAAGATATTGTCACGTGTACAAAGAAGGCGAACTCGAAAAGTTATTCGAGAAAATACCGGGGTGCAAAGTCGAAGCTGCGTACTTTGATTTCGGCAACTGGTGCGTCGAAGTCCGCGTGACGAGAGAACTGAAATGAAACAAGAGAGAGAGAGAGTAGAACAAGACAGCTAGACTTTTGACGCGTTCGCATAGACAGAAACCATAACTAGCGTAGGTTGGGTAGCGATGTATTGATGGCGATGATTCATCATCATCGATGGATGATTAGACCCCTTTTAGAGAACTGAACTTTGAACTTTTTCTTTCTTTTTGGATGCTTCGCCCACACAAAAATTCTCCCCCAACGCTCTTTGAAAAAGGATCATCACACGGAGGATCCTACGAATGTCAGCGCCACGCGGACGAGAGAAGCGCGGACGCGAAAAGACCGCGAGAACGATGCGAACAATTACATTCGTCTCGCACTTGTTTTTCGTGATTCTTGTCTTCTATTTCTCCGCGTCCGGAGGAGGAGTGTCCGGACAAGAAGATGATGGAGAGGATAACAACGACGACGACGGAACGAATACGTTCTGGAACACCGGCCCGTCCGGCATCGACGAAACACTCCTACCACCGCTAAACCCGACGAATTACCCGTGTCCGACGGACAGATATTTACTCCTCGGTCCGCGAACGTATACCGGAGGATTTAACAACATGTTCATGACGTTTCAAAGCGCGATTTTGTTGGCTCGATACACGAACAGAACGTTCGTGATACCGGCGGCGAGGAACGATCGGTACACGGATTTTAGGTTTTCGCAAGCGATCGATTACGAGGTACGACGGCGAGATCACGTTTTCTTTCTTTCTTCCGTTTCGTTTCTTCTTCTCGCTCTGTGTGTGTGTGTCTGTGCTTTTTCCATGTTGCGTCGCGCGATGGCATACAATATCTGACTTTCAACGTTCTCTCGCTTTTGCTCTTTCTCCGGGTACGTTTTTGATAAAATACACAGGCTATGCGACCGGTGTGGCCGTGCTTTCACGACACTAACGTGCCGTGGGGCGAAGGCGAAGTGCCGCAAGCGTACGTATCCGTGGAGAAAAGAAGGAAACTCGCGATGGTGGACGCGAGATCTGAGGAGGATAGAATGAATACTAAAGATGATTTTAGCACTAGCGCGTTGTTGGTTAGAGAGTTTGATGAGTTGGACGCGAATCGGATGGTGCACGCAGACGATGACAACGAAGAAGAAAAACAAAACGAAGAGGACAAGAACAACCAGGTGATTGCTGGGCGAACAAACGAAAGAAAGTTGCTCGGCAAAGGAAAGAAGTTGAAAACGTCCGACATGTTCGACGATTTCAAGCCGAAACCGAATTCAGTCGCCGCCATGCGTCCCGCGCGCGTTCGCGGTCCGGATAATACCGGTCGTCAAATTTCTGAGATTGCTTCTGATTTCACGTCAGATGCCGAAGTGCACGGGCATCCCGTCATTATGATTTCCGGAAGTGCCTGGGGTGGACTCATGACTGCGTGCATGAAACCCCACGAAGACGGTTTGTTTTTTAAACACGTTCAACCGGCTGAACACATTCGCCAAGAGGTGGAAATGTACAAACAAATGAGAGGTTTAGTCGACGGTGAATACGTCGGGGTACACCTGAGGTATTTAGAAGGTAAGTGCCCGCACCGCGCGAGGGCGTATTACATGCCGAAAGTCGAAAAACAAATCGCCGCGATGTGTCACAACACGTTTCCGCACACGCAGAGAGTTTTGCAAGACCACGGTATTGATTTGAAGTCGGGCACAAAAATTTACTTAGCATCAGATCGACAGCGCCCGGATGCGGATAAATCGTTTGAGAAAGCAGGATCGATTAGCTATGATAAAGGGAACAAGAAAGACAAATACTTCGGCGACGGCACGCAGTTCGTGAAAGGGTACATCGGCAAGAAGGTCTTTGAACCGGCGGTTGACATGTTCATCTTAGCTGGTGCAAAAATCTTTGTCGGAAACATGCTCTCGACCTTTAGCACGAACACGGCGAACATTCGATACGGTTGGGGTGCGAGAAGATCCGTTTTAGCGTGGCCAGAACCGCCAATCATGAAGGAGCGCTCGTTTTGGGAATGCGAGCGCGCGGCCTTTTGGTGTGGAACGATCACGAAAGAGTGGAGTTCTGAAGGTCACACAAAAGCGAAAGGGAACTGTTAGTAGTAGTATTTTTATAAATCATTGCATCAAAACTGTCTTTGAACCTAAGGGTATTATTATTATTCGTCGTTATATTTACTCGGTCGCGGGGACTACACTCGTTTTCTCTCAATTTTTATACTGTTGTTACTCTTTCTAATGCTTTCCTTGGGTGACTTTCTCCTCGGCTAAATTCAACAACAACGAATCCGCGTTCAACATCACGCGGTTATTCGATCTCGCCATCGTTTCCGCAATCTCTCTCGCGGCTTCGATTCTCCTCAGCGTCAAAAACGCCGGATTCGTACTAATAGCCTCCCCGATCAACTTCGCCGATCTCGCCTCACCATCCGCTCTAATCACCGCAGACTTCTTATCCTGCCTTGCCCTCTCCACGATAAACTTCGCCCTCTCCGCGTCTTGCTGCGCCACCTGCTTGGCCTCGATCGCCGCCGTGTACTCTCTCCCAAACGTCAACGCCGTGATCGAAACGTCGTCCAATATCATGTGAAAAGTCTTCGCGCGTTGAATCAACATGTTCCTAATCTGCAACGACACGTTTTCTCTTTTCGTGATTAACTCCGACGCGTTGTGTTGCGCCACCACCGATTTCAACGTGTCGTGTATTAAACTCGGTAACACTCGTTCGTTAAAATCCGTCCCCAACTCTCGGTAAATTTGCGGCAATTTGTTCGAATCCGGCCTCGTTAACACTCGTATGCTTAAATTCACCATCTGCAAATCTTTACTCCCACTGGTCGAGCTCACTTGGTGCGCTCGCGAACGCACGTCGTATATTATCGGCCGTTCTATCCACGGGATCATCATGTGCGTCCCTTCCGTGTACGAGGTTTCTTTGATACCGACCGCGCGATTGTAGACAATCGCCCGGTGGCCGCCTTCCACGTTGAACAAGGAGTGGTACAGGCCGTAGGAGACTGCGCCGAGACCGAGAACGCCTTGGATGGCGCCGGTGGCCGCGGCGACGTTCACTTTGCTCGCCGCGTTTTGCATCGTCGTTTATCTGTGTGTGTATTCACTTATATATATATTACTTATACGTGTTAAAAGAAAGAGAAAGGTTGACGTGTGTTCGCGTCGATTGGGTTTATTCGTGTGACGTTTCTTCCCGAGAAAGAAAGAAGAAACGAAGGAAGACGATTAGGGTTAGAAACCCTAAAATTTTACTGGTCGAGAAGACGAGGGAGAAAAAAAGTTTTACACCGCATTAGTGTTTGATGATATGAGTTAATCTCTCTCTCTGTTTCTCTCTGCATATATACGAACGAACGAACGAAGAAGAAGACCGAGCGCGCGTTTCTGCGTCGATTTTAAGATGGTGTTGTCGTTTTTTGAGAGGAGGAGGTTTTAAAGAAGAAGAAGAATAGAGGAAGAATGGACGGCGGGGAAACGACGAATTCGTTTGCGTTCAACTTTTTCTCTTCTTCTTCTTCTTCTTCCGGAGGAAAAGGAAAAGAGGAAAAGAGGACGGAAACGAATGCAAACGAAACGACGACGACGATACAAAAGCCAGAGGCGAAACAGGTATATTCGAAAGATGTTTTCGAACCAGTCTTTGCGAAAGCCGTGGACAAGGAAACGGTTGAGATATTTTCCTCAGACGAAGAAGAGAAAGGAGCGAAAGTGTTGATGTTATCGATTGAGAAAAAGATACCGCCGCTAGGGAAAGAGGAAGTGCGGATGCGCGTGCCGACGTTGGATGCGGTTTGTAAGAACAACAACGAAAAGCCGGCGAAAGGAGCAAAGGCGTCCCCGTCGTCTGCCGCGTCTGCGTATTCGTTGGCGTCGCACGATTTGGTGAAAGGTAAATACGAAGGCGGGTTGAAACTGTGGGAGTGCGCGATTGATTTGACGACGTATGTGGTGAGAGAACGAGTGGTGGAGGCGATGGTGACGTTGTCGACGTCGAAATCGTTTCGAGTGTTGGAACTGGGATGCGGCCACGGCGTGCCCGGCATCGCGAGTTTGATGGCGCACGAAAAGATGGAGAAAGATGGTAAGGATACTACTCTTCTGTGCACGTTAGCGGATTATAACGAAGAAGTTTTGACAGAAGTGACGATACCGAACGCGAGAATGAACGGGGTGTGCGAACAGTGCACGTTTTTAGCCGGCGATTGGGACGATTTAGTCGCGGCGCCCTCAAAAAAGCAATCGGAGGCGTTCTTGTCGAAGGACGAGTTCGATTTGATTTTAACCTCCGATACGATTTATAACGTAGACGATGCGAAAAAGCTGGCGAAAGTTATTCATCACTGCTTGAAAAAGAATGCAAACGAAAATGCCATCGCGCTCGTCGCCGCGAAGAGATACTATTTCGGTGTCGGCGGTTCGACCGCGACCTTTATGCAGTTGTGCGACGAAACGTCTTTATCTTGCGACGTGGTAAAAGAGATTATGGACGGCGCCAGTAACGTTCGCGAAATTATTCGCGTGAGAATAAAGACGTAGCAGGTAAAACAGATACGATGTAGCAGATATGATAGATATAAATAACATGTTGTGATAAAAATATTATTGATAGTAGTAGTTTTAATATTGTAAATTGAACGTCATCATCATTTAAGAGAGAACCCGAACGCGACTGCCTTTAATTTCTAAAACCTCCACCGTCCCGCCATAAATACCTCGACTCGCGCCGACATCAACTCTCCAAACTGCACCTTTACACCCAGAATTTACCCCGGTCGTTTGTGGCGTGTGACCAATGACTAATCTTTTCGCCTCTGGATCTGAAGTCAACGCCAAGGCGCTTTTCAATCGTCGACACGCCTCCGCTTCGTACTTCACGCCGGCATCTTTCCCTCCGTATTCTCGCGTCCAAACGACACCTTCGCTTTCAACGATGTAATCTGGTGGATTCTTAATTTTTCCTTGCATCCACAGCGATACTTCCCGATTAATCCTATCGAAACCGTACTTCACGTGGCTCTGATTGACTCCGGCGTGCGCGAAAATCGTGTCTCCAACTTGCAACACCGTCGGGTGTTTGCTCAACTTCATCGCAAACGCGCCACCCGGTTGGAACAACTCCCGTCGAGCTCGAACGCCTTGTATCACCGGGTCTTCGTTTTGAAACTGCTCGGAGGCTTTTTTCAGCGGTGATTTCTCGCTCTCGTTGCTACTCTCGTTGGTACTATTACTATCCGGAGAGGCGTTCTCCTTGTTACTATTAGCACTACTACTACCTTTATCACCACTACCACTACTCTCCTCCTTCTCTTTCATCTTCTTCAAGTACGTCCCGCACTCTAAATACGCCCCATTCGTGGCGTACCTAAAGTCCCCCATCACGTTCATAATCTCGTGGTTCCCGTTCATCACAATCACGTCCCCGCCTTCCTTCATCGCTTTCTTCTTCAATCGTAAAAACTTCGTAAAGATGGCCAACTCCGCATCCCCTCGGTCCATCACGTCCCCGACTTGTACCACGACCGTGTTTTTCCCGATCCATTCGCCTTTATTGTCCATGACTCCGGCAATTTCCAACGCTTTCATCGCCGCCGGAAAATCCCCGTGCACGTCGCCGATGGCGACCAACCTTCGCCCGTTGAGGTTTATTTTCCCACTCAGAATCTCTCCTTCATTTTCGACGTTCGTACTGCTCCCTCCTTTTGCAGATGTTCTCTTCGACGACGTAGAACCGCTGAAACGTTCTTCTTCTTCTCTCGCGTTCGCCGCGGGTGGAGCGAGGAACGCGCCGCCCCACGAGGCGAGAAACACGAGCGAACACGACGTGGGAACAATGGCGGCGAATAAGGCGATCCTTTTTCCCATCATCGTCACATCTGTCGTCCTCTGCCCCGAAGGCGGCTCGGAGGAGCTGCTCTTGCCGCTCCTCGAGTTTACGCGAGAACTCGTGTTTCTCTTTGGTCTCTTCTTAGAGAAGAATCCTCCGCCTCCTCCGCCTCCGCCTCCGGAAAACAGAGTTGTTAAACAACTGTTGGAGTTCGTCATTTTTCTTAATATTTTTGTTTTCAAAGTGACGGATTTGTGCTGTCTTCTTTGAAAGCGAATACTACTACTACTAATACTACGAGAGAGAGAGATGGACGAGAGGGATGCAGATGGTGGGCGAGATTTGTTGCATTCGGATGTTGTTGTTGTTGTTGTTATTGTTGTTGTATTACTACTACTTCTATTTTGTCAAATCCGCTTTCGCCTTGGCGCTTCGTTCGATCATCTCCATCCCGGCGATGTTAAATCCTAAATCGTCCAAGCGCTCCTTCGCTCGGGATCGGAGTAACGGTTTTAAACCGTCCAAAGTCGCGCGAGCTTCTCGAGTCGCGCCGAGTTGTTGGAAGTGTAACCGGACGATTAAGTTGGTCATCGTGCAACACAGCTCGACTTTTTCGTTTCGCTCGAGCCAGTATTTGAGGTAGTCGAGGAGGAGGCGGCAGTAAAGGAACGGGAGGCAGAGGATGGAACGTTCGAGCTCAGCCGGACGGACTTGACTGACTTGGTACAAGGCGTATTGACGAGGTTCCATGTTGAGAAGGAGCGGGTTTGGTTTCAGAGGTGGCATCTTGGAAGGGTCCGCGCTTTGTCGCTTTTCGTTTTCGTACGCCGCGACGCGTTCGAGCTCGTGTTTCGCCAAATCCACCGCGGCGGCGATTTTGTCCGCGGAATCGAGCGTTTCCATCGTGCGACGACCGGCGAGGCCGGATTCTGCGACGGTCGTGTTGAGTGCATCGGTATTGTCTCCGTTGTTGTTTTCCAAGTTTACTCGTTCGCTGTTTCTGCGATCTTCCTCGTCCATTTCAACGCCGGCGTTATCCTCAAACATGGAGTCTAACCTTTTTTCCTTCTCTTCGTCGAGAAAGAAAGGTTCTCTGGTGCGTTCGTAGAGACGCAAGGACCGATCGGCGCCGGCGGAAACGAGAAAGGCACCGGTTGTCGATATAGCAATCGTCCAGACGGCCATGTGATGTTCGTCCATGGACAAAAGCATTTCGTACTTATCTAAATCCCAATACCGGACGCGTTTGTCTTTACCGCACGTAAACGCGTAGTGCGTTTTGTTGACGAATTTTAAAGCCATGACAGAATCGTCGTGCGCGTGGATGGAGCGATGACAATCGCCAAAATCCAACCCCCATACGCGAATATTTTTATCTTGTCCCGCGCTGGCTAATAAGACGGAATCCGAGGAGACGTCGTGGCACAGCGCCGGTAATCGATGACCGTATAAGGAGAGCGAAAACTTCAACGTGTCCGCGAAGAAGACTTTCAACGTGTTGTCGAGTAAAGACGCGGATAACAGTTTCCCGTTTGGCGTGATTGAGACGCTCAAAACGTCGTCGGCCATTTGTAACGTCTTTGAGTGCGTCGCGGTGAGTTTCTTCATGCCGTTCTTATCTTTTCTATTCGCGGCGACGAGCGTCCACTCCCAAAACTTGATCGTCTTATCGCCGGAACAGGTTACGAAACCAGACTCATCCGGTAAAGCGCATATGCCCCAGACTGGACCTTCGTGCGCCGATTTCAACGGATCGACGATATCTGTGTTACCTTTCTCGTTTGCTCCTTCTTTCTCGTCGTCGTCGTCTTCTCCTCCTTCGCTTCTTTTCTTCTTTTTCTTTTTCTTCTCTTCGTCTTCGGGCAACGACGCCGAGTTCGTTCCGGCGAGACAATCTATAATCTCTAAGCCGCCATCTTTTGTTCCGACGACGGCATTTCGTCCGTCCGGGGCAAAGAACGCGCACGTTCCGTACCCGGACTCAATCGTCCGCGCGCATTTACCAGTATCCGCATCCCAGATTTTCGCACCCGAGTGCGAGACGGAGAGGAGGAAAGTTTCATCCGGAGATAACGCGATGACGCGAACATCCGCGCGGTGTCCAGGCGGTCGCGCCATGGACCGTTTCTTTGCCTCTTTAACGCTCGGGTCTTTCTTCGCAGAAACGTCCGCGATATCGTACACTTCAATCGCGTTTGAATCGAGACAGATGGCTAAGGATACAGATTTTGACAAATGCGAATCCATAGTTTCCGGTTGAAACGCAAACGGCGCGACAGATTTACCCGTCGGGCGAACGACGGAAGATAACTCAAACGCGTCTTTCGCGTTGAATTTATTCTCGTCGTCCTCGTCTTCGTCCTCGTCGTCATCGTTATTGTCATCACTATCCTCGTCTCGTCGTTTCTGTTCTTCCAACTTTAACTTTTTGATATTCTCCTTCTCGCGACGCCGTTTCAATCTTCGTTTCCGTTTCTTTTCAATCTCCTCCGCATTCTTCACGTCGTAAATTTCGATCGATTTCCCTACGCTCTGTACGCCAAACGCCGTGCCGAGGTTTGAAAATTGCATCGAAATCGTCCGACTTCGCGCTTCCTTCGCGAAAGAGCCGATGAAGCGTAAACGCAACGCTCGATCTAAAATGTTCTCGCGCGCCTGTTTCGTCTCATCGTCTTCATCGTCGTCGTCGTCGTTGTCCGCCTCTTCCTCGACGCGCTGTCGACGACGCAGGAACGAATCCTTCTCCACGCCTTTAAACACGGAATAAAATTTAATCTCTCTTTCCACGCCAGCTATGGCAACGATGCCATATTTTGTCTTGTCGTTGCTATGATTAGTACTATCGTTACTGTTATTCGTGTCCACGACCACGTGTTTGCTATACGCGGACGCCCAACACTCGCCTCCAAAACCGGACAGCGTTTGACAACACCTTTGGCCGATTAAATCCCACACCTTGGCGAACCCGTCTTTCGATGTCGTCACAAGCGCTACGTTTGTGAAATTTGACGACGCGATGGCATTTTCGCTGCTTTCCTTCATCATTACGTCGTTATCATCCTCGTCCTCGTTTTCGTTCTCGTCGTCCTCCATCTCCTCGTTCTCGTCCTTCTTCTTCTTCGATTTCTTCGATTTCTTCGATTTCTTCCTCGCCTTCTTCCCTTTCCCGCCATCTACCGTCGCGTTCGTCACGAAAACCGCGCTCGTCACTTGCCCTCGGTGTCCTTTTAACCGAAACAACCCTTTCTCCTCTAACGCGTCCCAAACGACCACGTCCGTATCCCTCCCTCCGGAAACCAGCACCGTCCCGTCCTCGGTAAACGCCAACGCGCTCACCGCGGATTTATGACCGCGAAACAACACCGAACTCGTGCAATGCTCCAACTCCTCTTCCTCGTCGTCCTCAAAATCGCTCGAATACAGTTCATCGAGGTCATCTCCGGGATATTCGTGTTCTTCGTCTCCACCTTTTTGCCGCCGCCCCCGCGCCGCCTTCGCCGCCGACGAGAAAAGCACTCCTTTCAACGGCTTTCGCCACAGCCTGACGGACCCGTCGCTGAACCCGCCGGCGACGACTCGACCGTCTCTCGAGCACGCGATCGCGGTCACTCTCGGTACACTCGCCACGTAACTTCCATCCGACGAGTGGTACGTTTTCGGTGCGAACAGTTTTCTGCGCGCTCGTCCGGTTGAAGTCGTCTGCGAGCAATCGAACACGTTTATCGTTTCCCCGGCGGCGGTGAAGAGGAATTTCGACGTCGAGGATTGGTTTGTCGCACTGGGAGCATGACTCGTTTCGTGATAACACGCGTTCACGTCGGGCGAGCAGATGATGCCCCAGGATTTCGTGTGCTCGTACCGGAGGTACGCTTTCACCATTTCTTAAGTGCGTGTGAGCGTGCGCGCTTTGTTGTTTTAATGAGGGGGAATTTTTCTCTTCTGATGCTTCAAAAGGTGGTCACATTTTTAGGAGACATCGAGTCGGCGTCGAGTGGACACGTTTGATTATTCGTTGGTGTTCGGTATCTGTGATGATGAATGTACGACGTGTATGTGTATAGTTTTAGAACTACAAATGAACAGCTAATGTTGAGTGCGCTTGTGCCTTTTCAAATTACCGAGTTGACGAAAAGCTTTATCGCAGACATCGCATTCGTACGGTTTCTCGTTCGTGTGAATACGCATGTGCCTTTTCAAGCTACCAGATTCACTAAAACACCTCTCGCACACATCGCATTCATACGGTTTCTCGTTCGTGTGAATACGCATGTGGGTTTTCAAAGCAGTAGATTCACTAAAACACCTCTCGCACACATCACACTCGTACGGTTTCTCGTTCGTGTGAATACGCATGTGCTTTGTCAAACTACCAGAATCACGAAAAGCTCTATCACAAAAATCGCACTCGTACGGTTTCTCGTTCGTGTGAATGCGCGTGTGGTATTTTAAACCATTAGAATGACTAAAACGCTTCTTGCACACATCACATTCGTACGGCTTCTCTTTCGTGTGAATACGCATGTGGTCTTTCAAATGATGAGATTCACGAAAACGCTCTTCGCACACATCACATTCATACGGTTTCTCGTTCGTGTGAGTACGCATGTGTCTGGCCAAGTAGGATGGATATCGAAACACCTTCTCGCAAACATCGCACTCGTGCCCTCTCTTTCTCTTCGCTCCTTTCCTAACAGTTATCTCTTCTTCTTCTTCTTCTACTCCCTCTTCTTCTTCTTCTTCTTCTTTTTGTATCTGATGATGATTCGCCTCGAAATCATCCTCCTCAGGAATCCTCGAACACAACACCAAAGGTTCTTCTCCCTCTTCTCCTTCTTCCTCCGTCCTACCCTTCACCACCTTCAAAACCGTCCTCGCGTTTACCGCGCGTTTTGGGTGTGGATTCTTTCTTCGTCCCATGTTGTTGTTAGTATTAGTAGTAGTAGTAGTAAAACGTAATAACAGATCAAAGCGAAAGAGAGGAGGGAGAAAAAAAATCGAGACGTTTTGCAGGAAACGAGGAGGAGGAAAAGACTTGAAAAAGACTGATTTTTGCATCAAAAAACAGCCAAACGACATAAGCTTGAAATCAACACAGAGAGAAAAGAAGACGAAGAAGAAGAGAAAGAATTGCTCTCGAATAATAGCGGTGTTGTTGTTCTCGTCGCGTTCTTTATTTTCTGTCTTTGTGCGTTTGAGAAGAGTTTTCGCACTCTTTGTGTTGTTGTGAGAACATTCGTACTGTGCATCAGAGGAGGCCCCGGCGGGTAAAATTCAAAAATCAGAGAGCTAATACTATAATAATGAACGCGAACGAGAAGCTCTTCATCAACGCGCTCATGAGCCGGAAATTCATCGAAGAATCGAAAGCGAAAGAACTGTTCCGAGACTTACTGACGAACCGAGAAAACGACATCGAGAACGCGTTGCCGTCGCAAAAAGAGTTCGACCAATTTTGGGGACACGTGAAGGACAAGTTACGAACGAAGATGGGATTGGACATAAGGAAAGTGCGCTTCGTGCGAGGGGACGAGAAGATATATTTGGGGATTTGCAACGTGAATTCCAACTTGACGAACGAATCGTACGTGAATGGGTTACCGACGACGAGATCACCGCGAGAAATCGCTCTGTTTCGAGTGGTTTTGGATGAGATTTTACGAACCGAAGATACGTGTCGCAACGGTATCGACTTGGAGCGGTTTTTAGGACAAAGCCAAGACGCGTTCATGACGCAAGCGCAAGAGTTATCGAAAAATAACAACAACGAGGAGAAGAAAGGAGAAGGAGTAGGGACGATGACGCAAGCGACGACGCAGCAGCAAGTAGAAGCAATGGGGAAGATGACATATACAGAGCGCGAAATCATCGTCGCGAATTTCGTGAACGACGGATGGTTACATAGGCTGGATAGCACGTACACACACGTGCGAATAGGCGTGCGGAGCTTTTTGGAGTTGAAGGAGTTCATCTTGGATCAGTGTCCTGAAGCAATCAGCGAGGAGTGGAAGAATGCTCTTTAAAGAAGATTTTGGGGTGTTCGTCATTCGCACACGTCCATATGATGGGTGATATTCGCCCGAGCTCGCTTCTGCGATTTTTGATGAAAAGTGGTTGCATGATAGATAGTTTCCTTTCTCTTCATTTTATATATAACACATACACGCGCGCGTTTCATAAAAGATCATCACATCTCTTTTCGCATCGAAAAGAGGCGAAAACAAACGATCGTATAATAATGTCCTCCTCTCGCATAACCGGCGGCATTCTCCACGTCCCCGCATCGACGCCATCGCCTTCTTTTCAGCACTTCGACGAATTGGAAAAAAAGAGCGGCGGCGGCATAGACGAAGGAGAAGAAGAGAAACGAGAAGATGAATGCGATGATGGAACGAATATGATCATCAGAGAGAACGATTTAGTCATCGCGCACGTTGGTTTTGGCGACCAGAAAGCTATGCGAGTGCGCGCGTCGGGTAACAAAACAAACGCAAAAAGGGCAGAAGGAATGTTGCACACCTCCTACGGGAGTTTCTCGCACAAGAGAGACATAACGGACAAATCTATTCGGTTCGGCGAGAAGGCGTTTTGTTCGAGCGCGAAGGGTTCGTCTTCCTCAGGCGGTCAGAAACCGTTCGTCTGGTGTTTAGCGCCTACGTGTGAACTTTGGACGAACGTGTTGGCGCACCGAACGCAGATATTGTACGCGTACGACATATCGTTGATATGCGCGTGGTTGGATTTGAAGCCGGGGAAAGTCGTGTTGGAAAGCGGGACCGGGAGCGCGAGTTTGACGCATTCATTGGTGAGAGCGGTGGCAAATGGTCGTGGTGGTGATAGTTGTAGTAATAGTAGTAGTGATAGCGTTAGTAAAGGGCACGTGTTTACGTTTGAGTTTAACCAATCTCGAGCGGACGCCGCCAGGGAAGAAATCGACGAAAATGGATTGAAAGAGTATTGCACGGTGACACATCGGGACATCGAGACGAACGGGTTCCCGAAAAATTTAGAAACCGCGAAGATTGCAGATGCGGTGTTTTTAGATTTACCCGGTCCGCATAAGTGCGTGGAGAGCAGCGCGAATTGTTTAAAAGAAGATGGCGTTTTGTGCTCGTTTTCGCCGTGCGTGGAGCAGGTGCAGAGGACGTGCGTGGAGATGCAAAAGTTCGGGTTCGTAGACGTCAAGACGGTAGAGATGTTAGGACGAGAATTCGACGTGAACGAACGAAAGTTTTTCACGGATATAGAAAAGGCTTCAACCGGGAAGTTTTCGAGAAATTTGAGTGAAAGAGATACGAAGTCGGTGAAAGAGGAGACGAAGAAAGCGAAGAAGGGTTTGAATAGTAAAGGCGGCGAGGAAGAAGAGAGCGTGGCTCTCGTTTCGCAACGGGTGAGCGCGGTGCCTAGATTTCAAGGACAGACGCACACTGGATACTTGACGTTTGCACGATTAGCACCGCTTCCAGAAGGGTGGACGAAAGCGTCCTGGAACGAACGCGCGGAGATGAAGCGAGAGGCTGGGAAGGAGATTCTGAGAGCGAAAGTGGAAAGGGACGAAGGGAGGAAAAAAAATGCACCCGCACCGTCGAACTCTACGGGCAAGAAGAGAAAACAGGAGGACGTAGCCGCTGTGGCGCCAATGACGAATGAAACGAAAGTCCATCACCACGCCGATGAAGACGAGTATTCGGATTAACGCGGATAATTTTTCCTAGATTTTGACTCTATTTGCTAAATTCTATTGTCCCCTAAAACACCGCTTCTGCCAACAACACCCTCGACACTATCGTGCACGTCGTACAAAGCTTCCTGCGTCGCTAAAAACGATTCAATGAGCTTCCTCTCGTTTGACGTCTTCTCGTCGTTTCCTCCTTCTCCCGAATTAGAAAACACGACGTCGAAAATTTTCGGCGCGGCTCGAGCCAAAACGACCGGCAATGCCGCGGCGAGCACCGACATCTCAAACGCATTCAACGGTTTCTCATTTGGATCAAAATAAGGCATCTTTTCCAAAAACTCTATCCAACTTTTCTCCAAACCTCTCTCTTTTGCGCCTTCCACGATCAAATCTCGATACCGTTTGCTCGGCTGTAAATCTCGCCTCGCGGCGACGTCGCGGTGCGTCAACGTCTTCGCTTTCATCAACACCCCTTCAATATCCTTATCGCCGTAGACAACAACATCCACATCCACGACATCGTACGAGCCTTCCGTTTGTAGCAAGTACTGAAACTCATCCTTCGTGATCGTATAACACACGCCGTGTGTTACCTCGCCTTTTTGGCGCGTAACGCTCGCAAACGCCGGCTCGAGAAATGGGACGCCAGGCACGTTAAAGCTCAATTGATAGTCCAGTATCTTCCCGTTTTGCACTCGTTTCGGTTGTATGTTCCTTCTCGTGGAGAACGTTTTCGAGCCGACGTTTGATCCGTAGGCGAAATAATTCACAAAAAACGCATCCTCTGCTGCTCGTCCCGCGTTGTCTTCGTCTTCGTCTTCTTCTCGTCGCGATGTCGACGCCGACGCAGACGACCGCTTCACCGTTCGGGGAATCTTCCTCTTTGGTCGTCGTCCGTGCATTAAAGTCGTCATCACTTTGTCGCGCGATGACGACGAAGCAGAAGCAGAAGAAGCAGCGGAAGAAGAAGTCGATGGTCGCGGTAGCGTCAGTCTCGTCGTCGTTGCCATGATATCTCTCTCTCTTTCTCGAACAGAGATATCTTAAAGCGTGCGTCTTACACGCGCGCAAAAGAAGTGTCGAATGTGGGGAAAAGTTTCCTCATTTAAGACTCTCTCGCATGTAAAAGAAAGACCTCGTAATACGAATAACAATGGTACCTCCTCGTGCTCACACTCACACGACGCGCACATAAAGCGCATAGTGTTGGTGTTCTCATCTCAAACCACATATCTGTTCGGAGAATAAGAGCCACACGAGATAAAGCACTTAGATATGATTTCCAATTGGAAGTCCCCTAATAAGAAGATACAAAGGCTCTTTATTACTCTTGTTCTGATGATGATGATGATGCTTTTGTTGTTCGCTTCTTCATCTCCGAGTGCGAGATTATTCGTTTCGCCGAGCAAAAGTGGCGACGGTGCGAAGACTTCCTCAAAGTCTAATGGTTTCGTTTTGTGTAAAGATGATGATGATGTCATGGCCCAAGACGGATGCTTTCGCTTCCGCAAAGGGACCTTGACGGACCCTTGGAAGAAAGAGCGCGAGATGCAAACGATGGATCCAGACGATTTAATACGAAACGAGCAATTGGTGGAAAAGATAAGAGAAGGAGAGATGAAGCAACGAAAACCGACGTCGCGAGATGTAGAGGATATGAGACGCGCGAGAGACGCGTTCGATGCGTTCGACGCTTCGGAGCGGAAGGAGAGAGAGGAAAAGCGAGCGAGGTTGAGGACGAGAGTTTCGAGTAATAACAGAATTAGTGGCGTGAAAGCTCGCGTGGGTGGGATGAGGGAAGCGCCAAAGCCGCATAAGTCGGTTCCGTTCAGAGCGGTCGACGGATTTATGTTCGGGCAGCTCGCGTTGGCGGCGTACGCGTTTCGAAAGACGAGAGCGCCGTTCGCTGCGAGTCTCTCAGCGCTCGCGTTTTCGGGAACCGCGAGAGCATTGTTCACCGAAAACTGGCGAATAGTTCTCTTCTCGGGCATCCTCGGCGCATTCTTCGGCTTATTTTTCTTGAGCATGCCAATCGTAGAAAAACTGGTCGACGAAAGCGTAGCTAAAGATCTCGAAGACGACGGGATCGACGACGACGATTCAGACGACGACGGAGAGGACGACGAAGAAAGCGCCGCAAAGGAGAACAAGGGAGTACACAAAATCGCAACGTACCGGCAAAACTTTGTCCAAAAGAACGGCGTCTTTGTCGGTAAGTACAGTTCTTCTCGTCGCAATAAAACGAGCACTAGCGATAGCGGTAGTAGTAATAGTACTAGTACTCTCCAACGCGTATTCGCGTGGATGTTTTAACAACGCGATAGATATCTAACCAGAGCGTTAAAAGCACCCTCTTCGTTTGAGTCGCAATAATAAAAGCGCGAGAGCGAGAGAGCAATAGTAGTAACAGAGTACTCTCAATTCTTCGCTTTCGGATGTTTCCATTTTACTGAAAATCCATCCTTTTCGCTTCTTCATAAATTCAAAAACAACGAGACACACGAATGGATTTCATATCCACTCTGTACGAAACCTTCTCCGGCCAAACCTTAGGCCGGCCGGATAAGAAGCGCAAGAGGAAACTGCGCGCTCAACGCGGGGTCTCCGTCGCAAAGTCGCCGATTTTGATGTCGTTAAAGTCGCCGCAAAAAGGGAAAGTCGCGAAGAAGAAAAGCGCGAGACCAAATTTGAAATCCATAACGAACACGAGTAACAACAACAACAACAACAACAACAAGCCGGTGCCGCCGAACAAGAAGAGCAGCGGCAAGAACAACAACAACACCACCACTGATGAGAAGAAGAGAACGTCGGCGATTCAATCTGCGATAGAGAGCGGCGAAAAAAGCACGCTTCCGTCGTTGATGCGAAAGATTGAAACCAAGAAACGAGCGATACTCGTGCAGATCGAAGCGTTGGAGAAGGAGGTGAGGACGAAGAAAGCGGAAGTGGTCGAGCTGGAGAAGGAATTGTTACTCGGCGCGAGCAGTTGGTAATTCGCGAGTAGATGTACATATATATAGATCGCGTTGTTTTGTTTATTAGTATTATTGTATATGCTCTCTTTTTTTATCATCTCGGCGGAGGCGGCGGCGGAGCTCTTTGCGGCGGCAAGAATTTGCTCACGGAGGAGAGGAGTTGGTTGATGTCGCCTCCGTTGATTTTGTCGGTGTTGTTTGGAGGAGGAGGTGGGACGTGAACGATGGGCGGCGGCGGCGGCGGGACGCGCAACTGCGGAGGAGGAGGAGGCACGACGACGACGTTTGGCGGCGGAGGAGGCGGCGGAGCTTGACGATGATGCTGCTGAGGGGCAGCGGAAACTACAGGTGGTGGTGGAGGTGCCTGGCGATGGAGCTGCGGGGCAACAACCGTAACTGGTGGAGGAGGCGGTGGGGCTTGTTGTTGCACAACCGGCGCCGGTGGCGGTTGGACGAGAGTTTGCGTCAATCCGCGTCCAAAGTTATTCGTCACTGCTCGTTTCGGCGGCGGCGGCGGCGGCTTCCTCGCTTCTTCTTCTTCTTCTTCCGCGTCGTCCTCCGAAAACTCCTCGTCGAAATCGCTCGTTCCGTCGTCCGGCGGCGAGTAATTTTCCGCCTCGCGCAAACGCTCCGCTTCTAACAATTTCATCTTCTTCACGCGTTCGTTTTCTAGCTGTTTCATTTTCGCCTCTTTCCTCTTCTTCTCCGCTTTAGCTTCGATGACTTTAAAGTTTCTCCCGATACCTTTTTTGTGAATGACGGCAACTAACAAACCACTCTTTTTGTTTTCGGTTCGAATGACAATCCCAGGCGCGCGCATGTGCTTCAACAAACGCATAGCTTCGTCTGATTTACGAGGGAACACGTACACCTCTATTTTTTTCTCCTTATCATCGCTCACGCCGGCTCTGCCTTTATCCTCGTAGTGCTTTGCGAGCGCTAATAAGCTCGCGTCTTGCTTTTTATCGTTGACCATGCAAGTCTCAACTTCGGCTATAGTCACCGCGCGCGAGTTAGATTGTCGAGAGATTTGTCGAACAAACGCCTCGGCATCTTTTAACGAAACGCGACCTTTGATTTCAAGCGTCGAGGAATCGGGCAAAAGTTTATCTAACAGCGCCAGTTCGCCTCCAACTGGAGAGAAGTGCAAAGCGACCGCGGGGAGAGAGTCGATGCCTTTGACGTAGACGTGTCCGGACCAATCACCGATTTCTAACGCGCGTATTTCACCCGGCTCGTTGTCATCGTCGTCGTCTTCGACGTCGTTTCTTTCTTTGCTCGTCGCGGGAGCGTTTTGCTCCATTTCTTTTTCTTCTTCCTCTTCTTCTTCTTCATCATCCTCTTCATCTTTTTCTTCGCCGCGTTGGTACGCATCGAACGAAATGAAATCTTCTTTCGCGGCGTCATCACCATCATCGACGTCGCCTGCTTCTCCCTCGTCGTCTTCTTCTTTGTCTAATCGTTCTTTCTCCTCTTCTTTGCTCGCCGCGAAAGGATTGTCGTCGTCCTTGCTAAAACTACCGTTATCGTCCTTCTTATTATTGTTATTACTATTCCCGCCAACCGGGACCACTCTCGGCGTGGTCGCCGGCGTGTTTCCTTCCGTTTCTACGCCTCTCTCCTCTTTTTCGATCTCCTCCTTCGATTTGATGTGCACGCTCACGCCTTTCCCATCCTTCTCTACCTTGATCATCTCCAACGGCACGCCTTTCAAAAACGCATCCTCGCCAATCTTCTCCTCGCGTTTCTTCCTCCACTCGATCAATTCTTTATTCGCCAACTCCGCCGGTGTCATCTTCACCAGCGTCTCCGCGCTCACGTTTTCGTGCAACACTCTCGCCCGTAACGTTGGATTTTGCGGATCTCTCAAGTTGAACATCAAACTCCTCGCGTGCACGCCGTACTCTTTCCCCGTATCTCTCCCGCACCGTTCAAACAAAGCTCTCTCGATGCCGACGGCAATTTCGCTCGGATTCAACGCGTTCTCCACCGCGTTCGCGGTAACTCCTATCGCCTCTTCTTCCGCCTTCGCCACGTTCAAACTTTCCTCGAACTTCTTCGCCACGTTGTCTCGCTTCTGCTGAATCTCTCGCTTCTCTCGTTCCACGCGTTTCCCCGCCGCGCCGCCAACGTTGTTCTTCTTCTCCCGCTGTTTGTCTCTTTCTCTCTTCAACCGCTTGGCGTTCTCCCTCGCCTCTTCCGACGTCACTCTCATTTTGCTTTCGTCCAAAGGCCAGGACACTTCGTCGTCCAGTATCGCCTCTTCGATGTTGATGTCCTCCTTCTCCCCTAACGCTTCGTCCTCGGCTTCGTCCGACGGGTACCACAACTGCGCCTGTCGCGTGTTCACGTTTATTGTGAGCACTTCCGCGTCGTACCAGACGCCAGTTTCTGTCCACATGACGGATATCCATTTGCCTGTTGTTGAATAAGAGAGAGAAAACGCGTGAGATGATGCTCTTTGCGCGCGGGAAACACAAAACTTCGCGCAGATTCGATCCCGACGATGGATTCAATTTCCCAAGCGGCGAAAGAGATTACGAGAGAAAGAAAGAAAGAAAGCTTTTAACGAAACGGGGCAAAAGAAGAGCGCGCGCGTAAAAAAATACCTCGCAAAGACGGCTTGATGTCGTCCACGGTGAGCAGTTTTCGCTTCTTCGCATCAGCAGTCGTCATCTCTCTTCTGTCTCTCAGAGACTTACGTTTGTTTTAACTGGGGAAAAGGTTTCAAAATCTGCACTTTTATGGCATACTTTTGCGGTCGGTTACACTCGCGGTTTGGAGACAAAAGAGACGGAGAGAACGAGAACGAAAAGAAGAGAGTCTGGCAGGTCGCGTTTGCCCCAGAGCTTACCGCTTTACAGAGAGAGAGTGATAGAGAGTAATACTCAACAAGAATGGGATTTTGGGGAACGACGTTTGCGTTTTGCGTCCTGGAAGGCGCTTGCGCGGTGTACATCAACGCCACGGGCATTCGAGGCGCGAATCACTTGAAACATTTGCTGAGTGTGACGGCGGTGACGTGCATGTGGATGATGTGGGCGATAATATACATGGCGCAGATGTATCCGCTGGTACAGCCGGTGAGGAATAAAGGGGAGTAGTGTGTTTTAGGGGGAGAGAGAACGAGAGAGAGAGAGACTTTTGTAATGAGAATAGAGAGATAGAGATTATATACATTTGACTGCTACGTACGCGATTCTTTGTTTTTGTCGTTTGCTTCTCTTTCTCTTTTCTATTCTCTTGTTCTTCTTGGAAGTCCTCCTTATCAACACGCGCAGCCGCTCGCGGAATTCGCATTCGTCGAAGTTAATTTCACATCCACCAGTTGCTCTTTCGCGTTCGCTTCACTCGCGCTATTATTATTGTTATTAGTATTATTCGCGTTCACGTCTGCGCTGGGCAACGCCATCGCAATTTTCCTAAACAAAGCTTTCACGTTATACCCGGCTTTCGCGCTCGCCTCGATGAAAATGGCGCCTCCGTTGCCGCCGTTCGTACTACCGCTCTCGCTATGACTACTGCTATTACCAACGTTCAACCCTCTGGCGAACTTTTCCCCCTCCTCTGTCTCCACCTCTCTCTCTTCCACCAAATCCGTCTTGTTCCCGACAATCGCGATGACCACGTTCTCCCCTCTCTCTTGTTTCACCTCGTCGATCCACTTCGCGACGTTTAAAAACGACTGCCTATTCGCCACATCGTACACAATCACCGCCACCGAGGAGTCTCGGATGTACGAAGGAATTAACGATCGAAATCGCTCCTGGCCAGCTGTATCCCACAGTTGTAATCGAACGCCTCGAGAATTCTCCAAGTGTACCGTTTTCGATAAAAAATCGATGCCGATCGTCGCTTGATACGTGGCGTCGAATTTGTCGTACATGAAGCGAGAGATGACGGACGTTTTCCCAACCGATTGGTCCTGTTGAATACATAAAGAGGAAAAGTCAGCGATGCATTCTTCTTCAACGAAACCACCACAAAACCGAAACGATGACGAGATGCTATACTTTTCCTCCGCTTCTCTTTCTTCTTCTTCTTCTTCTTCTTCTTGGGCGGCAACTCTTTTATCATCTCAGGGAAGATTACGACGAAGAGAAAAAAGGATCGCCGGGAAAGGAGACTTTTGAAAACAAATAACGTTACGAAGAAGAAGAAGAAGAAGAACGAGAGAGAGAGAGCACCCGAAAACAAAAAACAAAAACAAACGACAGAAGAGGACGATGATAACAAGAACGCACTCCGAGGAATACCAGCTTGTACTTTGAAAGCGGCACCGCGGAAGCCCCGTTCGGTCTTTGTTGGTTTGATGATGATGCCATGAGAGGTGAGCTTTTTTGAATAAAAAATGAAGAAAATGAAGGAAAAATCCGGTACAAAAATAACACAAAAAAGCTCATCACTTGTTGTTGGTGTTTTAGTGTTGTTGTTTAGAGCACACACACATAAAGAGCTCTCTCTCGTTTTACACTCGCGAGAGAGAGAACAGAGAGATCTTACCGCTGGTGTTGTTCTTTTTGTCCTCTTTATCAGAGAGAGAGAGAGAGAGAGAGAGAGAGAGTGTAATAAGAGCGCGAAGAGAATTACGTACACAAAAGTCCCCCAGCGGCGGCGGCGTAGCGCGAAGAAGATGCCAAAAAGCGAGAAGAAGACAAAGGATGACGACGATGACGTCGTGGTGGAGAACAAAACCGGGAACCCGGTGTCGTCGAAAGAAGAGGCGATGCGTATCATCGGCGAAAAAGAAGAGGACAAGAACGCGGTGATGTCGTTATTCTCGGACGTGAACCCGAACGACCCGTTGCGACCGATTTTTGCGCCCTTGGGGAAGCAAAACGAAAAGAAAGGCGAGAAGGCGATGTACCGGAAAGTGAACGTTCCGTCGCACAGGCTTTCGCCGTTGAAAGAACACTGGATGGCGCTGTATACGCCGGTGACGAAACAGATGAAAATAGACATGCGCATGAATTTAAAGCTGAAGAAAGTGGAATTGAAAACAACCGACCAGACGGAGGACGAGTCGGCGTTGCAAAAGTCGGCGGATTTTATACAGGCGTTTGTTTTGGGATTTGAAATCCAAGACGCGGTGGCGTTGTTACGATTGGACGATTTATATTTAGAGTGTTTCGAAGTGAAAGACGTGAAGCAAACGCTGAGAGGAGAACACATGAGCCGAGGGATCGGGAGATTAGCCGGGAAGAGCGGCAAGACGAAATACACCATCGAAAACGCCACCCGAACTCGTATCGTCATCGCCGATCAACACATACGCATATTAGGGTCGTTTCAGAATATCAAGGTCGCCAGAAATGCCTTGTGCGCCTTAATCATGGGTTCGCCGCCAGGGAAGGTGTATTCCAGGTTAAGGACCGTCACCGCGCGCTTAGCCGAACGCTTTTAATAATAATACGTACGTAGAAGAAAAAAACAATTTTTGGGCTGTCGCTCTTTTCTACGTAATGAAACCCTAAATAAAAAGTGGCACGACGACTCGACTCTCGAGACCATCATCGTCACACTTTCTCGCGTGCTCGCGCTCGTTAAACGACGACGGTTTCGTCGAGAAACAGACAAAAAAGAAGAAACAGAAACGGTGCATTTACAGTACGACGACTTTATGATGTCTTTATCCTCTCTTTCCTTTGTTCATCCCAAAAACGTTAATGTTGGGTTTCAAAATCCCATCATCCGGGAAAAGTCAAGAAGTAACGTCATGAAGAAACAAAGACGACGACGAAGATTACGCGCGAAGACTCCTCAAACTCGCGCGATGGCAGCCGTCCAAGACGAAGAAGCGACGAAACCGCAACCAGAACCCGCAAATTGGGAGTACAAGTACCTCTACGACGGCGCCTGTCCGGTGTGTCGATCGCTGAAAGCAGGATTAGAAGGTACGAGCACTTTATCTCTTCAGCAGAGAGGCGTGTTGTGTGTTGGGTTTTTAAAATACGCTTTCGCGTAAACATCGAAAGAGCTTGGATTTCAAACGACTCTTCACACAACAACCACTCTTTTCTTTCTCGCAGTTGGTTTCTGACTCTCGACTCTTCTCTCTCTCTCTCTGTGTGTGTGCGCACGCACCGTGTCTGTTCCTTGTATGCTGACGGTATGGTATTCTTTTTCTTCTTTTCCAAAAAGGCACGGGCAAAGGCAAAGGGAAAATCTATTACGTGAACATCGCGGACCCTCTTTACGACGCTTCTAAGCACCAAGGCGTGACGTTCGAGGAAGCGATGGACACTTTGCACGTTTTGAAACGAGACGGCGGGGAGCCGTTGCAAGGTTTACCGGCGATTGAAACGCTCTTTGGCGTGGTTGGTTTCGGGTGGGCGGTGAAGTTAGCCACGTTACCGCCGGTTGGGTTTGTCGCGAGTTTGATGTATAAGCTCATTAGTAGCAACCGGTTAAAGTTGGGCGGCGATAGCGCCGTCGGGGCGGGGATTATGGCGTTAGGAAGAGTCGGTTTGGAATTGAGAGGCGAAAAAGCGAGTTGCGCGGAAGGCGACGAGTGCAGAGGTATGGCGGATTTGGAAGTGGAGGAAGGACAGAGAGGGGTGGAGGTTTCGCCTTCGACTTCTTCCGACGGAGACGGGTCAACGGTGGAGGGCGGTGCAGTCTCTTTGCCCGGGAACTCGGTGGATTTTTCGGACGTGTTTTCCTCTGGACCAGAGTTTGTGTTGGGCGCGTACGCGTCTGGTGGGTACATCACCGCCGCGATCGTGTCCGTGCGCTCGGGCGAGTTGGATTCAGAGCTCATCGAGGAGGAAGTGACGGATGTGTTGGACATTAACAACGTCGGAGTCGCGTTGAAGTCGTTGTGCAAACGATTGAAATGGCAAGGTGGCGTTGCGGTGGCGTTACCGGGCGTGTGGCACGCGGAGCAGCAAGATAACGCGACGGTGCAACAGTACGATATGATGGAATCCTTATCGCCGACAGAGTCAAGAGCGGAAAGAGAGGAAACGGAGGAATCATTTCGTAACTTGGTCGGATTGGACGTGGCGGTGATTACCGGTGCGGAAGCGCACGGATACGGCCACGCCGATTTATGGGGCGACGTGAACAAAGTCAACGACTCGAGTAACGAAAAAGTGAACGAAATGGATGGTTTAGTCGGCGTGGTGACGGCTGGGCAAGAGGCAATGCACGTCGCGTTGTTTAAAGACGGCACATTGTTAACAAACGCCGATTTCCGCTCGGCGGATTTGGCGTCGACTTGGAACAACGAGGAATGGTCGGCGTGTCCACCACCAAGCAAAGATTGTGAGGACGAAGAGCAGTGGAGCAAATGGGCGACGAGAGTTGCGGTGCACTTGGCGAGAGTCGAAGCGTGCAGATGCGCAAGAGGTGGTTTGAAACGATGGGTCGTCGCCGGCAGCGCCGGTGAGAACTTCGATAAGTGGTCGCACTTGGTGCCTGAATTGTCCGTTACGTTGGCGCAGAAGCAAGCCGCGCCGTTGGTGAAAGGCGGGGCGAACAGAACAGAAGGCGTGCGAGGTGCGGCTGCAGGTGGCGGCTTTCGATTCCGATATGCCGCGGACGTGCTGAGAGTGCGCGCGGCGATTGGCAAAGAGTTGGGTAAATCCCCTCAGTTGGTCGATACCGAACAGCTGAGAACGTTGTTTGATCGATTCAGCGACCCGGCATCGTCTGAGACGGTCGACAGAGACTCGTTTATTCGCATGGTTTCCGCCTTGGGGATCCGCTTACCGCCGGATGAGATTCGTGAGTTGATCGTGGACGTAGACATGGACGATTCGAACCAAATCTCGTTCGAGGAGTTTGAAGGCTGGTATCGCCAAGTCGTCGGCACTGGTGCGGTTACGGTTTTACACACCGAACAAGCCGTGGACCAAGTGTTGAGCGAAGAAAAAGGGACCGGACGCTGCGTGGTTTTAAAAGTTGGCTTTACCAGTTGCGCGCCGTGTAAGAAATTTCTCCCGCACTTTGAGCAACGCGCGTTGGATTTCAGAGAAAACGCGAGATTCGTTCGCATTTACGGGAACGAAAACGCGAGCACGATTCACTTGGCGAGAGATCGTTTGGCGGTGAAAACGACGCCGACGTTTTTCGTGTTCAAAGACGGCGAATTGACGCACTCGCACTCCGGGGCCAACGTGGAAAAATTCGACGACGCCGTGAAAGAACAAATGGGCGAGTTGGATGAAGGCACGTATAAACAAAATTGGGAAAAGCCAGCCGTGGATGAAGTCGTGCCGTCGATTTAAAAACCACATCACAATTAATAATACTAAAAAGCTGTATAACACATCAATACTACACACTACTAAAGCTATCTAAAAGCTAAACTCTTTACTGGCTCTTCTTCTTTGGAGGGGAGCGTTTTAAAACGTACGTTCTCACCGCGAATAATTCCTTTGGAAATACGTCGGACATCTTGGAATTCACGACTTCCATCCCAGCCTGTTCAAATATCCACCTGAAATAGTTATCCGATCGAGTTATGCTGCTATCTTGGTCGTCCCAGTGAAACCCTTTCGAGCAATTATTCTCTTTCACGACTATAAATCCATCGGCGTTCACCTTTGCTCTTTTCAACAAATCGATAAAGTCCGCGTCGGAAAGTTGTCCTATGCACCACTGAATCCAAATCACGTCGTACCCCGCGAGCGCCTTCCCATCCTCTTCAAAGCTAAACTCCTCCAAGCTTTCCTCGAAATAGTTTTGCACCTTATCCTTCAACGTCGCCTTGGCTTTTTCTATGAAGTGATGCACCGGTTCCAGCAAATCTACCGAACGGAAGAACTTCGTCAAGAACGTGCTCTGTTCGCGTCAGTCGTAAACAACGAAAAGGTCAGTCGAGACGATGATATATGCGCGCACACAAGCGGAAGAACAACCTGAAGACGACGACGAAAAGAGAAAACGATAACACAAACAAAATCACGCACCGAAACTCTCCCGACCCCGGCGCCGACATCCAGCGCTCTCTTCTCCAAAATCTCACTAAACTCTCCCTCTGGGTACATCATCGTTCTTAAAATCCGTTCGTTTTCTTTCGCGTCTGCTCCGGAAACCGATCCGAACCCGCCTAAAACGCCGTCTACGGTTGCATCGACGTGATTCCAGTACTCCACGCCTTGGTGATACCACAGGAGTTTTCCTTCTTTAGTATTCTCATCATCGTCAACATCTTTTCGTATCTTCTTCGTTAACACGCGTTTCCAGAACGCATCGCACGGCCCGATTGGATTGTTTTCGCCGTCGACGCCGTGGAACGGGTAGATATCGTCTGATGATTCACCACCTTCAACTTCGGGCATGTCTCTCGTTTTTCGGCGCTCTCGTGCAAAAAGGAATGAATACTAATACTAATAACAAACACTTGTGTTTTGGGGGAAATTCGAAATGCTTCAGAACAAAAATGCGAGAAAACGAACAAATCGTAAAAGTGGTCCAAGTGAAAGAAATCAAACGGTTACCGGAGTCCGTGGTGAACCGAGTCGCCGCTGGAGAGGTACTGCTATACAGTTTTTTCTCTTTCGTTCTTCTTCTTTGTCTTCTTCCTTCTTCTGAAACGAATCGTGTTTTTAGTGTACTCCTTTTAGGGGAAATGTGTTTACATTTTCAAAATCTCTCTTTCTTGTCTTTCGTGTCTCTTTCTCTCTCTTTCGATCGATGAGAAGTGAGGAGAGGAACTCTGAAATCGTTGGCGTGTGCTCGAGTGAGCAGTAACTGACCGCAAACGCGCGCTCAATCTCTCTCACTCTCTCTCTTTCTTTCTCTCTCTGATGATGATGATGATGATGATGATGATGAAAATGAAAATATCAACAAACAATGAAAAGGTCATCCACGGACCACATTCCGCTTTGAAAGAATTAATCGAAAACAGCTTGGATGCTTCCGCGACGCAAATATCCATCCTGTGCAAAGACGGAGGGAAGAAGTTACTCCAAATCACCGATAACGGCATCGGGATTCGCGAGGAGGATTTAGAAATCGTGTGCGAAAGGCACACGACGTCAAAGCTGGAAAAATTTGAAGATTTAGAAGCGATGGAAACGTTTGGATTTCGAGGCGAAGCGTTGGCGTCGATGACGTACGTGGCGGACGTGACGATAACGACGGCGAGAAGCGGGGGAAAGTGCGCGTGGAAAGCGTCGTATCGAGACGGGAAAATGAGAGAAGGGACGAAGGAAATGTGCGCTGGGGTGACTGGGACGACCATCGCGGTGGAAAATTTGTTTTATAACGTGAAAACGAGGAGGAACGCGTTGAAATCTGGGGCGGAGGAGTACGCGAAGATTTTAGACGTGGTGACGAGATACGCATCGAGTCGACCGGACGTGGCGTTTTCGTGTAGGAAAGTCGGGGAGACGCGGGCGACGGTGAACGCGCCCTTGGTGGTTTTGAGCAGCAGCGGCGGTGGTGGTAGCGAAGGAGAGAGAGAAGGAGAGAGAGAAAACGGAGAAGAAAACGAACCGTCTCCTTCTTCGTCGTCGCAAAAATGTCGACTCGAACGCATCGGCCAAATCTACGGTCCAACCGTCTCCAAAGAACTCTTACCGTTGCGACTGAAAACGAACAACGACAAGCTGGAGAAGAAAATGGCGCAATTCCACATGGAATGCGACATCTTATACTCAAACGCCAATTACAAAGCGAAGAAAACGACGTTCATCTTGTTCATCAACGGCCGATTGGTGGAATGTTCTGCGTTAAAAAGAGCCATCGAAACCGCGTATCAATCGGTTTTACCGTCCTCCTCGCGCGAAAAACCGTTCGTATTTTTGAGCATGAAACTCCCCTTTAAAGACGTGGACGTGAACGTGCATCCGACGAAAAGAGAGGTACACTTTATGCACCAAGAGGAAATCGTCGAACGCGTGCAAACAGCGTTGGAGAAGGCGCTGGTGAAAAGCAATGCCGCGCGAACGTTTACGGTGCAAACTTTGTTGCCGGGAGCGCAAGAGAAAATAAACATCGCGAAGAAGAAAGCAGAAGAAGGAGGAGAAGAAGAAGGAGAAGATCAAGAAGAACGCGTGACGCAAACTCAGCGACAACAACAACAAATACTAACGATGAAAACGAAAACGACACAAAGAGAAAAAGCCGGCGGCGACCACAAACTCGTGCGCACGAATCCAACGAAAGATATGGCGAGTTTAGACGCGTTTTATCGCAAAACATCGGTCGGTGGTGGTGGTAGCGCCAGCGATGTTGCCGCTACGACGGGAGGAGAAAACAGAGAAGACGTTGGAGAAGGAAATGATGCAACGAACAACAGACGCAAGAGCGGGTCGATAACTTTACTGGAAGAAGTGCGTCGAAACGTGCGCGCGAGACGAAATCGACCGAACAAGGACGGGAGCGAAGGCGCGATGAACGATATCGCGCCTTATTACACGGATTTGACCTCGATCACGGAAATATGCGAAACTATTCGAGAAGAAGCAGACGATGAAATCGCGGAAATGCTTCGCTCGCATACCATCGTCGGCCCGGCGGATATCTCCGCGGGAAAATGGTTGATTCAACATGGCACGAAACTGTTAATGATAAACGTCAACGCGGCTTCGCGAGTTTTGATGTATCAGCTCGCCATGGCAAAGTTTAACGGCTTTAAACCGATTTCGATACGGCCTCCGGCTTGCGTGTGCGATTTGCTCGGAGAAGAAGAAAAAGAAGGAGTAGAGGAAGCAAAAGGAAAGGTCGAGGAACTGTTGCTTCGCCACGCGAAGATGCTCAAAGAATATTTTGGCATCGCGATTGAAAAGAAGAAGACAACATCAAAGGAAGAAAAAGCAAAAGAGGATCACGACAATGCAGATGTCGTCGTCATTTCCGCGTTACCAGAAATATTAGACGGCCACTCCCCAGATGTCTCTCGTCTCCCTGAGTTTTTAAAATCTTTACGCGAGAAAGTCGACTGGTCGAACGAAAAGCGATGCTTCGTGACCATCGCGGAATGTTTAGCCGAGTTTTACGGCGTTTTAGACGACGAAGACGATGAAGACGACGAGACAGGAAAAGAAGTTAAAGACAACAATAATAAAAACGACGACGACAAAAACGACGAAAGTACGTGGCAAACGAAACATATCGTCTTCCCGGCGCTGAGCTCATCCGCCTTCGCGCCTCCCGCCCGGTTCGCCAAGGACGGCACCGTCGTCGAAGTCGCGTGCTTGGAGCAGCTGTATAAAGTCTTCGAAAGGTGTTAAGTACGAGTAAAAGGAAGGAAACGAACAACCGTTCAAATAGGGAGTTTTAGGAGTAACAATAGTAATACTAGCGAGCACATACGCGCGAAAAAGCTTTCTTAGAAAGGAGCGGATTGAACCCGCGACTTTGACGAAAATCTCTCCTAAATCTGCTCCTCTGAAACGTCACATAAAATGCTCACGAGGTCGCTCTTTTTACACGCGAAAAGGACGAGCACACCTACCGTTACGTCCGCTTCTTCTTCTGCTTCTTCTCGTTTGCCCCTGCTGTTCTCTTCTCGAAAGCAACGAAAGTCGTCCGTATCGTCGTCAAAGTCTCGGAGGAGATTACTCGTCGCGAAGTCGTCGTCGTCGTCAACCAAAGTCCAAACGACGAGAGAAGTGGAAAGCAACAACAACAACGAGAACAACAACAAGAAAATGAAGGACAACAACGCGAAACTCGCCGCACTGCGCCTGGAAATGAATAAACGAAACATTTCCGCCGTTCTGATTCCATCGCAAGACCCGCACTTCAGCGAGTACGTTTCCAAATGTTTCGAGAGGAGGAAGTACATCTCCAACTTTACCGGTTCAGCTGGGACGTGTTTGGTGACGAAAACGAGCGCGATGTTATGGACGGACGGGAGGTATTTTTTACAAGCCGAGCAAGAGTTGGATTCTCCGGCGTGGCAGCTGATGAAACAAGGCGAGAAGGACGTGCCGTCCGTGCAGAAATGGTTGAGAGAGAATATGGAGAGTGGGGCGGCGCTCGCCGTGGACGCGAACGTGCACTCGGTCGCCGAGGCGAGGCAGTTGGAGGAGTTGATGAGGAAGAAGAATGCCGGGGGAAGAGGAGAAGGAGGCGACGGTAAGCTGGTTAAAGTTGAGAAGAATTTAGTGGATTTGGTGTGGGAGAACGAAGAAGGCGAAGAGAAACGGCCTGGGATGCCAAAGGCGATGTTGAGGGTGCACGCGATGAAATACGCGGGAAAATCAGCCAAGGATAAATTGACGGATATCAGGAAAGAGATGGCAAAGGAGAAGCAGGAATGTTTGGTAGTTTCCGCGTTGGACGATATCATGTGGTTGGTCAACGTGAGAGGTGGCGACGCGGAGTGTAATCCGGTGTGCTTGTCACACGTGTTGGTGACGGAGAAAGAGGCGTTTATGTTCGTGGACAGAGATAAGGTGAACGAGGAGGTTGCGCAACATTTGAAAGAGTCTGGGGTGGAAGTGAAGCCGTACGAAGACGTTGGGAAGTGTTTGCGAGAGATGGCGGAGAAAGGCACGAAAATTTGGATCGACGAGGATAAGGTTTCCGTGAATACGTACGACGAGGCAATGAAAGGTATCAAAGCGGCTGAGAATAATATCGATGAGAGTCGTCCGGCGAAAGTGGCTAAAAGCGATAACAGCGGCGGTGGTAACGATAGCAACCAACAAATTAAGTTAGGCGTTAGTCCAATTCCAATGGCCAAAGCGATCAAGAACGAAGCAGAGTTGGAAGGCATGCGCGAGGCGCACTTGATGGATGGCGTGGCCATGAGCGAGTTGTGGTGGTGGCTCGAGAAACAGGCGGGAGAAGGTAACAAAGATTTGAACGAATTCAACGTCGGCGAGAAAGTTTCCTCCTTACGCGCCGAGCAAAACGGGTACGTCGAAGAATCGTTCCCGAGCATCGTCGGTGAAGGTCCTCACGGTGCAGTCGTGCATTACCGAGCCACGGAAGAGTCGGCGAGAAAAATTACAAAAGATTCCATGGTCTTGTTAGATTCCGGAGGACAGTTTCTGTGCGGCACGACGGACGTGACGAGGACGCACCATCTCGGAACACCTTCTGCGTACGAAAAGATGTGTTACACGAGAGTATTGAAAGGCCACATCGCGTTAGATTCGGCGACGTTTCCGGTGGGTACTCCTGGCATGGCTCTCGATACGTTCGCGAGACAACACTTATGGTCCGCTGGATTAGATTACAGACACGGCACCGGGCATGGCGTCGGCGCCGCGTTGAACGTACACGAAGGCCCGCAAAGTATCTCTCCGCGGTGGGGGAACACGACGCCTATTAAAGATGGGATGATTGTCTCCAACGAACCGGGGTACTACGAAGACGGTCAGTTTGGCATTCGAATTGAAAATCTTCTCATTTGCCGCGAGGCGAAAACTGAACACAACTTCCAAGGGAAAGGCTACTTGAGCTTTGAGTGCTTGACGTTTATTCCGATCCAAACCAAATTGATGGACTTGAAGATCATGTCTGATGATGAAATCGCGTGGGTGAACAGATATCACGAACAAGTCTGGGAGAAAATAAGCCCGAGAGTGCAGAAGGAGGAAGTCAAGGAGTGGCTTCAAAAGGCGACGGCGAAAATTTCTCGCGAATAATTATTAACGAACAAACAAATGCAGTTGTAAATAACACCACACGAAGAGAGAACAAACGAGGTCAAACGATTTCATACATTCATTCATTCAAATTTCTTTTAATAGTATTATTATTAAAGTTATTTATATACTTATAGACTACCTTACACCACACTACACACGCTTAAAAATGGATTTATGATACGATTGCTTTTTTGAAAGGAGAGACATGCGAAAATTTTCTTTCAAACTTTCTCACACGTACAAACACTTCACACTCGCACATATTTATCCTTCCTTGTAAGTCACTTTCGTGATCTTACCGAGCATGACGGCGGTGTTACCGTCCAAAAATGCGATACGGGACAAACCCTCACACTTCTTGAAGGAATCGACAACCATCGGGTGGACCGGTTCAAAGACGACCTCGGCGACTTCGTTGGATTTCAAGGAGGCCGGACCTTCGAGCTTTTTGCCGCCAGTTTCCTTACCAACCTTGAAGTTCAACGCCGTCATCTTGCACGCGGAGCGGCCGCATCGGACGAAACCGATCGGGGAGTAGCCAGTCTTCAATTCACCCGGAATGTCCAAAGTTTGGACTTGCGCGGTGAATTCCTTGCACGGCGCCAAAGACTTGTCAGCCTTGTACACCATGACGTCGCCAGATCTCGGCATGTTCAATTTGTCGAGACCCTTAACGTTCATACCAACGTTGTCGCCCGGGTTGGCAGCTTCGACACGCTTGTGGTGCATTTCGACGGTGAAAACCTTACCACCACACGGGTTGGACGTGGTGTTGGTCGGCAAGAAGACAACTTCCTCCCCCGGCTTGACGACGCCTTGTTCGACGCGGCCGGCGAGGACATCCCCGACACCCTTGATCTTGTAGACACCAGAGATCGGCAATCTCATCGGCAATTCCGGGTTACGTTCCGGTCTGTTGACCATGTTGTTCAACACGTCCAACAAGCACTCGATGTGGTGCTTTTCCGCCTTGCCGTCGAAACTTTCGACGTCGACGCCGCTCCACCAGCCCATGTTGGTAGTCTTCTTGATCAAGTTGTCACCCATCCAGCCAGAGATCGGCAAGACCGGGACGCACTTGGTAACGAAGTCAGGCTTCCACCCGACCTTGGACAACATGTTGCGCATTTCGTCGCGAATTTCGTTGTACCTTTCCTCCTTGTAGCCGGCGGTGTCGCAATCCATCTTGTTGATACCAACAATCAATTGCTTGACGCCCAACAAGTTAAGCAAACGCGCGTGCTGACGCGTTTGGCCTTGGACTTCACCAGCCTTGTGGTTACCCTTTTGGATAGCCGTGGTAAAGTTACCATCGGCCGGGACCATCAACAAAGCAACATCGGCTTGCGCGGCGCCAGAGATCATGTTCTTGATAAAATCTCTGTGCCCCGGCGCGTCGATGATGGTGTAGTGCCACTTGTCGGTGAAAAACTCCTTGGTCGTGCACGAGATGGTCACACCACGCTCGCGCTCTTCCTTTTGGCGATCCATATAGAACGCAAACGCGAAAGAGGATTTACCCAAGGCATCGGCCTCGGCTTTTAACTTTTCGACTTCACGTTCCGGGATACCGCCGAGTTCGAATAACAAACGACCCGTGGTCGTGGACTTGCCGGAATCGACGTGACCGCAGATAACGATGGAGAGATGCTCTTTGCCTTCAGACATTGTTAATTTATGAGATTTTCTGTAAAGTTGTCGAGTAAAAAAGGAAGGGAGGGTTGAGAAAAGCGTTTCAAAGTCAGTGTCAAAATTGTTGTATTTTTGGGGCTTTTCAGGCGAAAAATGAGCGGACAGCCGTCGCTTCCACTCTCATCTCTCTCTCTGAGAGATGAGATTTTTCGACTTCTCGCGGTTCACCTCTCGCGCGCCGCCCGGCACCACGACGCGAATATGAAGCGACGAAAATCTCGCACAAATCATGCGCGATGCGAACGCGTGAATGAGAAAATCGTCTCTGATCTGAACGCGCGCGCTTTTGGCTGGAACTATCGCGCGGTCATCGGATTCAAAATTGGACACTGCCGCCAAAATCGCTTTTTTTTTCTCTCTCTCTGATGAATGTTTATGCGCCGTCCATCCGATTTGTCTCTCGAAATCGCGCCGGAGAAGACGCGACGCGAACGAAGGAATTCGCGAAACGCGCGCGAAGAGATCGAACGAGAACACTTTTTCGCAGAAGGGCACAACAGTCACGGTGTTCTTCGTTCGAAGAGTATGGTAGAAAAATAAAAGAGCGCCGCGATGTAGATGCAGGAACGTACCGTGTAAATAAAAGGAGGAATTCGAATGGTTTTCCGGAAATATAAAAAATCTGAAAAAACCAACACTGATGAGAGGACGACCCCTTGCGGCGGTTCGTTTCCTCTTCGTCTGCTTCTCTCGCGTCTCTCTCTCTCTCACAAAATCTGTCTGCCTCTCTTTTTTCGAGAAAGGGTGACCATATTGCTCTTGCGTGTTGGTGTGATATCCAAACTGTATAGACGCACTACTATACTCTCTTTGATATATACGTAGAGGCTCGTTTTTCGAGACGATGAAGTAAAAAAGAACCAGAAACGAGAAGAATGAACAAAGAAGCCGTCTCGGGCGCGACGGCTGGGTTTATGGCCACGATAACGTTACACCCGCTCGATGTCATCAAGACCAGATTGCAAGTGCAAGACTTACAAATCGCCACGAAATACAACGGCACTTTGCACGCGTTTAAAACGATTCTGAAAAACGAAGGCGCGAGAGGCTTATACGCGGGACTTTCGCCGGCAGTGGTCGGGAACACGGCATCGTGGGCGATGTATTTCGCGTTTTACGATCGAGCGCGGAAACGGTACGAGAAAGCGTCGAACGACGACGGCGAGGTTGAGAAGAAGAAGACAAAGGAGAAGAAGAGTATTAGTTCGGGGGAGACGTTATTGGCGGCGGCGGAGGCGGGCGTTTGCGTGAGTTTATTGACGAATCCGATATGGGTAGCGAAGACGAGGCTGGCGCTGCAAGAGAGAGGCGGAGGAGGCGGAATGGAGGCGAAGAGTAGTAGCAGCGGCAGCAGCGGCAGCAGCGGCCGTGCCGGGGGTGGAGGAGTTAAAGTTCAAAAACCTACTAAAGTGGTGGTGAGATATAAAGGGTTAATCGATTGTTTGTATTCAATCGCACGAACCGAAGGCATTCCCGGATTGTATAAAGGATTGACGCCGAGCTTGTTGTTGGTGTCGCACGGCGCCATTCAGTTCACGTGTTACGAAAATCTGAAGAGTTTAGCCAGAGGAGAAGGAGGAGCGATTTTTGCACTCGAGAATGGTGGCAAAAAGAACGACGACGATGGCATCGCTCCAACGAGCGAGCAAAGAGAGCTCACCAGCGCCGAGTGCGGCGTCTACGGCATGCTTTCAAAAATAGTTGCCTCTCTGATCACGTACCCGCAACAAGTCGTTCGCGCTCGAATGCAAAAACTTCAAATCGAACGAAACCAGATTAAATATAAAAGCTTACTCCAATCGTTCGGAACGATAACGAGAAGAGAAGGCATATCTGGCATGTATAAAGGCATGGTGCCAAATCTCGCGCGGATGTTACCGTCTACCGGGGTGACTTTTTTCACCTACGAGTTTGTCAACCGAATGTTTGTTGAAGGCCCGGACGAGAACAACAACGAGGACTAGACGCGTTTACGTAGCGCTCAAAAAATCGGAGGCTGGAGTCATCGACACTCAAGGCTGACAAAAACTTCTCGCGGTATAGTCATTTTAGTCGTAGTCGTAGTCGCAGCATATAGAGAGTAGATTTCGTATAGCAAAAAGATGTAAACATTATTTGTACGCGTATTCGTCGGTTTCGTTGGAAAAAGAAAGCGAAAATTTCTTCTTTGTTTGTCGTAAAGTCAACATTTTGCACTTCGGAGCCGTCGCCGCACAAATTTCAAAAGCACTCCACGACCTTTACTCACAACACCAACACCAACGACCGACCAAAACTTCCCATCAAAATGTCCTCCTCTCTCCGTTCGGTGAACCCAAACGCCGAAAGCATGGATAAAGCCGCGGCTTTGTTCATGAACATCAACGCCGCGAAAGGTTTGCAAGACGTCATGAGAACCAATCTCGGGCCGAGAGGGACGATTAAGATGCTCGTCGACGGTGCCGGAGGTACGCAAACTCTTCTCGTTTTCTCTTTCCTTTCTTTTCTTTTCTTTCGGTTTTTGGTCGTCACGTGGAAAGGATGATCTCTCGCGCTCGTTGTTACGATGAAAGTAGCGCAGAGTTTCCTCCTCCCACCGGGAACCCGCGTCGGAAAAGGCGATCGATCTCATCATGCGAGAGACTTGCCGCCGTTTTGTTTGACTTTTTGGAAATTTTCCACCAAAAAACAACTATTTCGAGGCTTATTATTATGTGCGTAATACTGACATCAACATCGACACAACAACGAAATGCAAACGATCTGTTTCTCCATTTTACTACAAAACGCGTTTTTGTTGTTTGAACACAACGAACAGGCTTGAAGCTGACGAAAGATGGCAACGTTCTGTTGAAAGAGATGCAGATTCAAAACCCGACGGCGATTATGATTGCGCGGTCGGCGGTGGCGCAAGACGACATTTCCGGCGACGGGACCTCGTCGACGGTGTTAATCACCGGGGAGTTGATGAAACAAGCGGAGCGGTATTTGAACGAAGGCGTGCACCCGAGAGTGATTGTAGAAGGTTTGGAGGCTGCGAAGAAGAGCGCGATTGAGTTTTTGAAACAGTTTCGCGTGGAAACGGGAGGCGTGGAGAATCCGGACCGAGAGATGTTGTTGTGCGTGGCGAGGACGGCGTTGAGGACAAAGTTGGAAGAGCATTTGGCGGATATGTTGACGACTATCGTCACGGACGCGGTGTTGTGCATTTCCAGACCGCAAATGCCGATTGATTTGCACATGGTGGAAATTATGACGATGAAGCACAAGGAAGATTCGGAGACGAAGTTGATTAAAGGGTTGGTTTTAGATCACGGGTCGAGACATCCGGATATGCCGAAACACGTGGCTGATGCGTATATTTTGACGTGTAACATAAGCATGGAGTACGAAAAGTCCGAGGTGAATTCGAGTTTTATGTACTCGGACGCGGAGCAAAGAGAGAAGATGGTCGAGGCGGAGAGGAAGTTTACCGACGACGTCGTGAGACAAGTCATCGCGTTGAAGAAGAAAGTCTGCGAAGGGAACGATAAAGGATTCGTGGTGATCACGCAGAAAGGCATCGACCCGATTTCGTTGGATATGTTGGCGAAAGAGAATATTTTAGGATTACGACGAGCGAAGAGGAGAAATATGGAACGATTAGTTTTGGCGTGCGGCGGGGTGTGCGTGAACTCGCCGGAGGAGTTATCGCCGGAAGTTTTAGGCCACGCGGGTGAAGTGTACGAACACATATTAGGAGACGAAAAGTTTACGTTCATCGAGGACGTCTCGAACCCGACGTCGTGCACGATTTTGTTAAAAGGTCCGAACCAACACACGATCATTCAGTTGAAAGACGCCGTGAGAGACGGTTTGCGCGCGGTGAAGAACACTTTAATCGACAAGGCGGTCATCCCTGGAGCCGGGGCGTTCGAGGCTGGTTTGTTCGTCCACTTGAACGAAGTGACGAAGAAAACGGTGGAAGGAAGAGCCAAGAGAGGCGTGGAGGCTTTCGCGGAAGCTATGCTCGTCATCCCGAAAACATTAGCGGAGAACTCGGGGTACGACGCGCAAGACGCGGTCATTTCGCTCACGGACGAACACGAAAACGGAAACATCGTCGGTATTGACGTGACGACCGGTGAGCCGTTCGACCCGACGACGAGTGGCGTGTACGATAACTATTTGGTGAAGATGCAAATTTTGCAAAGCGCGCCGGTTGTTGCGACGCAGTTGTTGTTGGTAGATCAAGTGTTAAGAGCCGGCGTGAACATGCGCGGTCGCGGACCGGCTGAATAAATTTTAGAATTAAGAAAGAATAGATATATATTTGCAATGCCAAACCTAATCTTTAGTTAACTAAACAATACGCCGCTTCTATTACTATTACATTTGCGATTGATGATCTTTGGTGAAGATAAAAATCCCTTGGCTCCCAGTCGCTTTGCCAATCAAGACGTCCTCGTCGCAATAACTAAACTCGTACCTCCCCACCGCGGCGCCAGAAACTCCGTTTTCATCACTACCACCCATCGCTCTCGCCGCTCTTCCGAACAACGGAAACCTCACCTCGAAATCCCTCAAAAATAACAACGCGCGTTGATTCAACTCGCTTCGCGGCAAAATCGCCGGCGCTAACAACGTCTCCGTTAACTCCGATATCCTCACGTCGCTCACCACCGCCTCTTGAAACACCAACTCTAACGCTTTCTTACTATTATTACTGCTATCATCAACTTCTTTATACGTCGCGTTCACCCTCAAAATCACCCCGTCTTTCTCCTCTAACACCCACGGCACGGACGCTCGAATCTCGTTCACAATCTCCTTCGCGTCCGTCTTAAACTCTTGAAAGATGTCGCCAACCACGATTGGCGGCGGTGGAAAAAACGGCAACGGTGGTGGTGGTACCGAAAAAACGAGTAATCCGGTCACGTCTAACGCGGTCGTGTAGATTAATTTCCATCGTCCGTTCAAGCGGTTTCGCATCCAGTCCTTTTCCTCCTCCTTTTCCTCCGCACCAAACGTTTCCAAAGCTTCCTTCGCGTTGCGGATATCTTCTCTCTCTCGGTCGTTGGAAAACCCAACGGCGCCTCGGTAGGTTCCTCGACAGGATTCGATCAGTTTTTCTTTCAATACCGCTCGTTTCCTCTTCCGTTCGTCGTCGTTTACGTCGGAAAACGTGTCGCTCGTGAGCGACGAGCGCGTTGGAAAACCACGTCGACGTCTTTGAGAATAACGACGGAAAAGCGTCAACGTCGGAGTCGTTTTCGGTCGACCACCACCAGCAGCAGCACAAAGAGCAATATCCCGTGCGGTGGAGGAGTACTTATTCGCGGAAGAGAGTGAAAGCGACATCGCGCGTGATGTGGTAGTAAGATGGTATGAACACGCAACTCTTTCTGCGGGAAAAATGCTTCATTTTTCCAGAAACGATTGTTTCTCTGATATGAACGTGCGAGCGATGATGACGACGCTCCTGATGCGAACGACGACGATTCAGACGACAACGGTGGGGACGAGGAAAGGAACGATGACCCCTTCTTGTTCTTCTTCTTTGCGACGAGGAGGCGTTTCTTTTGTTTCTTCTTTGGATTCTTTCGAGAGTTCCACGGGAAACCGTTGCAGAGGAGAAGGAGGACGACGTAAACGACGAACAGCATCGTCGTCGTCCAGAAGAATACCAACGCGAAGAGGAGGAGGAAGAGTGGTTTTGTCGTTTTCGTCGACAGGAAACGAGAATTCTATCGAAACGCTCACGATGACCAAACCGGACGATTGGCACTTACACGTGCGAGATGGTGCAAAAATCGCCTCCGTGGTGCCACACACCGCGAAAACGTTCGATCGAGCGCTCATAATGCCAAACTTGCAACCTCCGATAAGGACGGCGGAAGAGGCGGATACGTACCGGAAGTTGATTTTAGACGCGGCGAAAACGACGAACGCGAAGTTTGAACCGCACATGACTTTGTATTTAACGGACGAGACGAGCGAGAGGACGGTGGAAGACGCCGCGAAATCTGGATTCGTGAGAGGGTTTAAGTTGTATCCAGCCGGGGCGACGACGAACTCGAGTTTTGGAGTGACGGACGTGAAGAAAGTGATGCCGGCGTTGAGGAAAATGGCCGAATTAGGGTTGGTTTTGCAAGTACACGGGGAAGTGACGCACCAATCGGTGGACATTTTCGATCGCGAGGCGCGATACATCGAGGAAGTTTTGAAGCCGTTGTTAGAAGAGGTGAAAGATTTACGGGTAGTGATGGAACACATAACGACGAAGAACGCGGCGGATTTTGTGTCCAACTTTCCCGAGAGTGGTAGATTGGCGGCGACGATTACGCCGCAGCACGTTTTGTTGAATCGAAACGCGCTTTTTAAAGGAGGCATGCGACCGCACGTCTATTGTTTGCCGATTTTAAAGCGAGAGGAACATCGAGAAGCGGTATTAAACGCCGCGGTAGGACCGAAGAGCGAACGGTTTTTCTTGGGCACGGATTCTGCACCGCATCCAAAAGGCGCGAAAGAGAGCGCGTGTGGGTGCGCTGGGGTGTTTAGCGCGCACGCGGCGTTGAGTTTTTACGCCATGGCGTTTGATTCGGTCGGGAAGTTGGACAAGTTGGAAGCGTTCGCGAGTCACAACGGCGCGGATTTCTATCGAATGCCGAGGAATTCTGGGACAATCACGTTAAAGCGAGAAGAGTGGGAGGTACCAGAAACGTACGAGTTTGGTGGAGACGTGGTGGTGCCGTTTTTTGCCGGCGAGAAAATTCCGTGGTCCACGCTTTGAGCGAGCGAGCGAGCGCTTTTTTCTTCTTGAAAATATTCGATGAATAATATCACACACAATCGTAAAACATCGATAAAATTTACTCTACGACGGTACCAAAAAGCGTACGCGTCCACGAAGTAAAAATAAATTACAACGCGTTCAATACTCCCATCGCGCTCGCAGACATCCCGTTCTCTTTGCAGAATTCCACGCTCAAATCCCACAACTTTTCGTTCGATTTCAAATCCTTCGCCTTTGGCGCGCAATCGTCCGCGCAAAAACCCGCAAACACCCTCTGCAACGCCATGCACTTATACCCCAACCCTTTATTCAATTTAAAAACCTTACTCAAACGAATCGAAAACGGCATGTACAACTGACCTTTCTTGACCGATTTCAACGACGCCGCGTGCACGCTCGTCATCGCCCCTTCCTCCGGCGTCAACGCCAACAACCCGGCTACCATTCGCCAAACGACGTTGTAGTTCCTCCAAATATCCGACGCCACGAACCCGGGATCCGCCGCCACACACTCCACGTTGTTATCCGGATCCTGCCTATCCAACCTTCTTTGCAACTCCCTAGTCATCGCCAAACACGCCAACTTACTCGCCGAGTAATTCCCTTTCGTTTTCGACGGTCCTTTCACGAAATAATGGTACTTATTCGACCCGAACCACGAAGTCACGCTCGACAGCGCCACCACTCGCGACGTCCCTTTCCCTTTCTGCAGCGCCGGTAATAACAAACTCGTCAGCATAAAATGCCCGAAATAGTTCGTCCCCATGCACATCTCGTACCCTTGCTTTGTGACTTTCGGCCCCGAGTACCCCGCGGACATGTTTAAACCGGCGTTGTTCACCAAGACGTCCAGCCTTTTGAATTTTTTGTGAAACTCCTTCGCGAATCGATTGATGGAATCCGTATCGCTCAAATCCAATTCCATCACCTCCACGACGCATTCATTCTCACCGTCACCGCTTTTACAGAACTTCTCAATCTCCTCCTTGGCCGATTGCGCTCTCTCTTTCGACCGGCAGGCTAAAACGACTGTTTTTAAGTTTGCTTTTGCGAGAAGTTTCGCCGTGTGAAAACCAATGCCCGTGTTCGCCCCGGTGACGACGGCGATTTTATCGCTCAAATCGGTCGCGCATCCGATTTTGATTTTACCCATTATTTGTCTTCAATTCGGATGCGATGTGGTAGTATTACTCGAGTAGTAAAGTGTTGGTGGTGTTGATGTGGTGGTCGTGCTCTCGCTCTGCTCTCGCGCTCTGATGTGTGCGCGCGGAGTATTTTGTGCCGATTCTAGAAATTCTCTCAAACTCAGGAGGAGGGAAAATTTTCGGTTGGTGGATTCGTATTATCTCCGTCGGTAAACAAAGCCTGACTCGCTGTATTATCTGCGATGATGAACTTGTTGCGATGTGTATGTCAGTGGTGTATGTGATGATTTAGAACTACAAATGATGAGCTAATGATGAGTACGCACGTGCCTTTGCAAATTACCAGATGTAGTAAAACGCTTCTCGCACATATCGCATTCATACGGTCTCTCGTTCGTGTGAATACGCATGTGGACTTTCAAATTACCAGCTAGAGTAAAACGCTTCTCGCACACATCACATTGATACGGTTTCTCGTTCGTGTGAATACGCATGTGAACTTTCAAAGAATAGGAATCACGAAAAGTCTTCTCGCAAACATCACATTCGTACAGTTTCTCGTTCGTGTGAATATGCATGTGCTTTTGCAAATCATCAGCTCGACGAAAAGCTTTATCACAAAAATCACATTCATACGGTTTCTCGTTCGTGTGTATACGCATGTGCCTTTTCAAACTACTAGATTGAGTAAAACGCTTCTCGCACACATCGCATTCGTACGTTTTCTCGTTCATGTGAACACGCTTGTGGACTTTCAAATTACCAGCTAGAGTAAAACGCTTCTGACACACATCGCATTCAAACATCTCGTTCGTGTGAATACGCATGTGCGTTTTTAAACTACCAGATTGAGTAAAACGCTTCTCGCACACATCACATTCGTACGGTTTCTCTTTCGTGTGCGTACGTATGTGTGTAGCCAAACTGGATGGTCTATCAAACATCTTCCCGCAAACATCGCACTCGTGCCCTCTCTTTCTCTTCACTCCTCGAGCAACAAAAGTCGTTTCCTCTTCTCGCTTCTGATTCTGCTCCTTCACGACATCACGACACGGCACGCACGCGAGCATCCTCCGCAATCGCTCCACGTCTCCTTCTTCTTCTCCTCCCTTCTCCTCCCTAAAATCGCACTTCAAAACCGTCCTCGCGTTCACCGCGCGCTGCGGGTGTGGATTCTTTTTTCTCATGTATGCTTCTTCTTCTTCTTCTTCTTCTTCTTCTTCTTCTTCTTCTTCTTCTTGTATCACAAACACACTCGCGCAGAAAATCAATCGCAAGGGGATGGAATTTGAAGTGATGAGAAGTGAAGTTTGATTTCCCATGAAAACGACTGCCCTTTTTTGAAAGAAAAAAAAGAAAAAAAAAAGCAGTCGAAAGAGAAAAACTTCATTCAAAATCATCTCGAGATCGAATCATCTCATCGCGAGAGAACAACGAATAATACTCCTCAAAAGAAGAAGAAGAAGAAGAAAAAGAAGAGAACAAAATGTCGAAATCGCTTTTAGGGAGCGTGTACGTGACCTACCCACCGACCATCGCGTCGGTTCGAGCGATCAAACCTCGCGTGAGTTTTACACTCTCTAAAAACAACACACGCGTCGGTCTGTACCATCTCCCGTTTCTCGCGTTACTGGTGTATTTCTTTCGCGAGTGTTACGAGACGAGCGGGAAACCGTACCGAATTGCGATGGAACATCACAAGAGTCAAGGGTACGAACCGACGGAGTTCGTGGACGGGAAGTTGGTGACGAAGAAGAGTGGATTTGGGGGAGGAGACGATGGGATGATGACGAAGCAAAAGTTTGAAGTGAAGGACGAGTGGGCGACCGAGGACGATGGATTTGGCGGCTTCGAGGAGGAGGAGGAAAAGGAGGTGAAAAATGGAGCGGAGGAACCATCTGGAGAAGCATCAGCTTCGTCAGTATTCAAGAACGGATTGTTAGGAGAGGATCTGTCGTCGGTGAACCAAACGGTGACGTACGAGATTCCTCCGACGTTGCCGGCGTGGTGGTTGCCGGACTTTGTCGCGGTGATTAAGTTTGCTTCGGTCGCGTTCGCGCACGCGTTGATCATGTTCGCGCAGCACTGGTCGGTCAGAGTGAGACGGTTTTTCCGGTATCGCAACGCTACGGAGGTGGACGAGGATACGTATTTGGAAATCATGCCGCACGCGCACCAAGGGAAACCGGAGATTACGAAGATGCGTTTGCTGAGTTCGGTGAGTAAAGAGGACGGGTTTACGTACACGTCGACGTTGTGGTGCACGTTTCAAAGGCAACGGTACGAGTACGTGGAGGTGGAGCGAGACGCGAAGAGCGGCAAGGCGAGAGGAGAGTTGAGAGAGTTGACCTGTCCGGTGGATTTACCGATTTCGAGTTACTTCAAAAAGACCGCGACTGGAATGGCGCCGGATGAAATCGAGGATTGTATGAATCGGTACGGCGATAATTGTTTGCACGTGGAGTTGCCGACTTTTATGGAAATGTTCAAGGAACAATTGACCGGACCAGTGACGGTGTTTCAAATGTTCACGTGCATGCTTTGGTTGATGGACGAGTATTGGAAGTACGCCCTGTTCAACATGTTGTCGATGTTGATTTTCGAAGCGACGACGGTGTTTTCCAGGAAGAGGAACATTACGGCGTTGAGAGGCATCGCGGTGAAAACTGGCAGAATTTACGCGTTTAGAAATAACATCTGGGAGGACCATTCGACGGAAGATTTAGTTCCCGGAGATATAGTCAGCGTGAAGAGACAGCCGGAAGGTGAAACGACCATTCCGTGCGATTGCTTGATTTTGCAAGGCTCGGCGGTGGTGAACGAAGCGTCTTTGACCGGCGAATCGGTACCGCAAATGAAGGAGGCGATCTCGTACGACGATAAAGAAGACGCGAGGTTGGACATCGAGGATCTTCACAAAACGCACGTGTTATCCTCCGGAACGACTTTAATGCAACAGTCTTCGGATAGTAGTAGTAGTATTAATGGGCCGGTAAAAGTGCCGCCGACGCCGGACGACGGGTGCGTGTGCTACGTTTTGCGAACTGGGTTTTCTTCCACGCAAGGTAAGTTAATGCGCATGATGGAGTTTTCTTCGGAGCAAGTCACCGGAGATACCAAAGAAACGATGATTCTGTTGTTCATTTTGTTGGTTTTCGCGTGCATGGCTTCGTATCACGTCTTCACGGTTGGCATGAAGGACGGCAAACGTTCGCAGTACGAGTTAGTGTTGAGATGTATTTTAATTTTGACATCTGTCGTGCCTCCGGAACTTCCCATGCAAACTGCCATGGCGGTGAACACAGCACTTTTAGCGTTGATGAAATCGGGCGTGTATTGCACGGAACCGTTTCGAGTACCGATGGCGGGGAAGATTGATTCGTGCTTATTCGATAAGACCGGGACGATTACTTCGGATAAACTTGTCGCTGTTGGTGTCGTAGACGCGTCGGATTTGAGTAAAAATATGTCGTCGGCGCAAATTGCCACGCCGATCGAGTGCTCGAAAACGTCCGCGATCATCATCGGCGGGTGTCATTCTTTAGTCCAAATCGATGGGAAAACGTACGGCGATCCGTTGGAGCAAGCTGCCTTGTTCGCCGCCAAATGGGATTACGATCCGAAATCGAGTAAATCGAAACCGAAATTTTCCGAGGAGATCAAGAAACGAACGTGGAAAGGTACCCCGAGCGCCAAAATTTTAGCGCGCAATCACTTTGCGAGTTCTTTACAGCGCATGTCCGTCGTCGCCACCGTTCAGCAAAATGAAGGCGAAAACGAACAAACGTGGGCGCTGGTGAAAGGATCGCCGGAGAAAATTGCTACGCTGTTGAAGAGTAAACCGGATGGGTTCGACTCGCAATATCGCACGTTAGCGGAAAAAGGTATGCGCGTGATTGCGCTCGCGCACAAAGTGTTATCACCTGGGGATTCGAAAAGAGTCAACGACGCGAAATCGCCGTTATCTCGAGACGAAGTCGAATGCGATTTGGAATTTGCCGGATTTTTAGCGTTTGCCTGTCGCGTTCGAACGGATTCGGAAGAAGTTATCAACGCGCTCATCGCTTCGAGTAATCGCGTCATGATGGCGACTGGGGACGCTACCTTAACCGCCCTTCACGTCGGGAACGAAGTTGGCATCGCGAAAGGAGGGTTAGCCGGCGCGGCAGTGCTCGAGCTCGAGCAATCGAACAACAAAAGTGGTGGCAGTCTTCGATGGGTCTCCGCGAAGAGAGATAAAGATGGAGGCATTCAAGTCATCGGGAGTTACAAAGATTTGAGCATTCCACAATTGGCTCAGAAGTATTCGTTGTGCGTCACCGGGGAGAGCTTGAACGCGGCCAGCTATGCCGCGACGACGACGACGGAGAGCGGCACTTCATCAGAAAGCGAGCTTTGGGATTACTTGGATTCTGTGTCTATCTTTGCCAGAATGTCTCCGGACGATAAAGAGAGGGTCTTGAAACGTTTGAAACAACAGGGGAGACACACGTACATGTGCGGCGATGGTGCGAACGACGTCGGCGCGTTAAAACAAGCGCACGTCGGCGTCGCGCTCCTCTCCGGCTTTGGGTCCGCAAACACAAAGAAATTGAAACAAGAAGGCGGCGACGAGAGTAAAGGAGAAGAAGAAGGCGACGGAGAAAAAGGTAAAAAGCTCGCCAAGGCGGAAACGTTCCAAGAGAAGATGCAAAGAGTGAAAGAGCAAGCGGAAAAAGTGAAGAAGGCGAAAATGGAGGAGAAAATCGCGCAGCAAAAAGACACGAAAGAACTCCAAGCGTTGCAAAAAGTCTGGTTCGAGGAAGAGTTCAAGGAAAGAATGGCGCGAGGCGAAAAGTGGGCGCAGTTTACCGCCATGAAAAATTCTACGCAACTAATGATTCGCGAATCAAAACGCAGAGCGATGGAAAGAGCTAAGGCAAGACAAGGCGGACAAGGCGGTAAAGCGCCGAGCATGAGCGACATGATGCAAAACTTGGACGATTTAGACGGCGAACTTCCGCAAGTGAAACTCGGCGACGCTTCCATGGCGGCTCCGTTCACGTCTCGCTTACCGACCATTCGGTCTGCGGTAGATATTATTCGACAAGGCAGGTGCACGTTGGTGTCCTCGATTCAAATGCAGCAAGTGCTCGTGTTATCTTGTTTGATTTCCGCGTTTTCGTTGTCGGTGTTGTACACCGACGGCATTCGATCTTCGGACAATCAAATGATGGCGAGCGGTTTGTGTTTAACCGCGGCAGGTTTAGCGTTTTCGTACGCCACCCCAGTGCACACGCTATCCCCTGTTCGACCGTTGCGCTCCATCTTTCACCCGGCGTTATTCTTGTCCATCGTAGGCCAACTCGTCATCCACGTCTTTGTGATGAACTACGCCACAGAGTTGGTCCACGCGGCGACAGGTGAGAAAGCCGCGTTCCCTGAGGCGATTCCAATCGCGAAAGTTTCCGAAGAAGAGAAGAAAAACGCGAGCGAAGCGCAGAGATCGTTCTGGGAACAAGGCCCGCCGTTTGAGCCGTGTTTGTTAAACACGGTCATCTTTCTCATCGAAACCGTTCAACGCGTCTGCGTCATGCTCGTCAACTATAAAGGCAGACCGTTCATGATGGGTTCCTTGGAGAACAAAACTTTGTTGCTCTCCTTAGCAGCTTTGTTCATTGGTTCGTTCATGGCAGCCTTCGAAGTCGTTCCGTATTTGAACAACAAGTTACAGTTCGTCTCCATGCCGGACGACGCGTTTCGATACAAAGTTTTAGGTCTCTTACTCTTCACCGTCGTCGGCACGTACGGTTGGGACACGTTGTGCCAATTTGTTTTTGCCAGAGAAATTCTTCTCCAAGGCTACAGAGACTCTTGGAACGTGTTACCGAAAGACCCGAAGTATTTAGAATTTATGGCGCGACGAGTATTCGTCATGTGTGGGATTGGATATCTGTACATGATTACCGACGGGTCAGGTTTCGTCCTCGTCGCGGGCTATTACGCGTACAAGAAGGGCGCGTTTTAATTTAGAGTTCGTTTTAATTTTCAACCACGTTCGTACGTTTAGGAATCGTTCTCTTCTTTCCCTTCTTCTTCTTCTTCTTCTTCTTCTTTTTCACGTGCGACGATAACTTCTCCTTCGGCAAGGCCGTGCTCGCCCCTCCTAACAGCGTCTCGAGCTCGATTTTATTCGTCACGACCAACCCTGCGAGGACGCCAATCGCCCCTAAAACAATCACTTGCAACGAGTTTATATTCCTGAAAAATCCCAACGCGTCTCTTTTCCTCTCCGGCATTGCCCTTCGTTTCCAACTCTCCGGCATTTCCCGTCCGTCCCCAAACGGTCTTTTCGTCCCGGTTTCGATCATTTTCGCCGCTAACTCTGGTTTCATCTCGTCCACTTCCGAGTCTAAAAATTGCAACTCGTTCGTTAATATTTCCCGCATGGCGGAGGTGATCATGAATTGCACCGAGGCGCCCATTTTATTTTTCTAGTGTACGTCTTTTTATATGTAATACTTAAAGGAAGCGTTCGTGTGTCTTCCGTGTGTCTCTGTGTTGCGTGTTCTTCCTCTTTCTCTCTTCTTCTTCTTTCGTCTCTGTCTGGTGTTAAATGGCTTAAAAATGACCTAAAAACCAGCCCCCCCCAAAGTGTTCTTTTTTGAAGATTTTTTGAATTTTTCAACAAGGAGACACACCTCGTCATTTTTTCGCCGTTTTAGACACGCGCTCGAGAACAACAACACGCAAAAAACATTCAGAGAAGAAGAGAGAGAGAAAGAGAGATTAGGTCGAGAGTCGTCTCGTCTCGGTGGTTTTTATGGTGGTATTGGTCGAGGAGTGACACGTTTTGTGGTCTTTTGTTGAGTGCTGTTTTTTTAAGATACAAAATCGAGGAGTAAAAAGATGAGTTTCTTCAGCGACGACGAGGACGATTTGATGGACTTGGCCAAGTTTGATTCCATGGTTGAAACCGCCGCCGCGTTGCGAGAGAGAAGGCAGAAAGAGGAGGAGGAGGTGCGCGTTGTCGCCGCCGAAAACGCAAAGAAGAGGGCGGCGACGACGACGACGAATAATACGCAGATGATGATTCGGAAAGAAAATTTTGGAGGGGAGCAAAACGTCGTCTCTGGGGAAGCAGGTGCACACATTTCGAATTCAAACGCGCCGGCGACGATGAAGCAACAATCGATCGCGCGGATGTTCGTAACGACGACGACGGATACTAATAAAAGTGATACTAATAACACTAGTAATACTAATAACAGTAGGAATAACGTGAGCGCGCAGCAGCCGAAAAAGGCGACGCAAACGCAAACGACCAAGAGAAACAACAACGCCGTCGCCAAAGGGGGAGGGACGCAGTTAACGTTACCGTCCGGGTATCGACCGAACGCGTTTGAGAATCCCGGTGAGTACGCGCCGAGAGTGTTTAATACGAGTCACGATAATATTTCGCGCGGGAGCGTTTTAGGGAACGCGATGACGACAAACTTGCAACGAAAGCAGCAGCAGCAGCAGCAGCAGCAGCAGAAACAACAACAACCGGTATCTGAAATTGATTTAGCCGCCGCGCAGACATACATTTACCCAGCACAAGTCAATCGGAGAGAGTATCAATACGCAATCGCCGCGAATGCGCTCTTGAACAACACCTTAGTGTGTTTACCGACCGGTCTCGGCAAGACGCTCATCGCCGCCGTGGTCATGTTGAATTATAAGAGATGGTTTCCAAACGGGAAAGTTATTTTCGTAGCGCCGACGAGACCTTTGGTCGATCAGCAAATGCAAGCGTGCCACGATATTTGTGGCATCCCGTCGGAAGAAACCGTCGTGCTAATGGGGAGCACGAAGAAGAAAGGGAAAACGGTCTCGGATTCGCGCAGAGAGCATTGGAAGGAGAAGAAAGTATTCTTTTGCACACCGCAGGTGGTGAGCAACGACATCGAAACGGGCGATTTGAACGCGAAAGATGTCGTCTGCTTAGTCGTGGACGAAGCGCATAGGGCGGTTGGGAATTACGCGTACACGCAAATTGTCGCCAAGTTGAAAGAACGCGGCGCAGTGTTTCGAATTTTAGCGCTCACGGCGACTCCCGGGAAAGAGCTTGAAAGCGTTCAAAACATCGTGTCGGCGTTAGATATTAACAGAGTTGAATTTCGATCCGAATTAGACGTAGATGTGGCGAAATACACGTTCAGAAAAGATCTTGTCGTCGAGCCGATTAGCCAGGACGATGTTTCCGCGGGTATTTTGACTTTATTGAAGGACTCGATGAAACCGCATTTGAAACAAGCTACGGGATTTGGCGCGTTTAACCCCGTTGATAACAATAATAATCACGGGATACCGGTATCAATGATGAATGGACTTGCATATAACGTGAAACGGTTTCTTGACCTTCCAAATGCTGATCCACCGGCAAAATTTTTACTGCAGCAAATGTCGACGTTCGTACAAAGAGGTCTAATTCCGACGAGAAATAAAGACGCCTGCGGGCACTCTTTGCGACACGCGCAGCATATCACACACATCATCGATTTGTTCACAAAATTTGGTGCCTCTCAAGCGTACGATTTCATATCACGTAATCTTTCGCACGCGAAAGTTTTGAGCGACAAGCACATAGAGTTCAAAGAGGCATGCGAGCTGATTCGATCGTTAGCCTCGAACGGCGCAAAGCACTCACCAAAGTTGCAGAAGCTCGTAAAAGTTGTCGCGGAGCAATTTAGTAATAATAGTAACAATAGCAGTGGTAACGATACGCGCGTGATGATATTTTGCAGTTATCGAGACACCGTTCGAGATATCGTCGAACAGTTGAGAGAAATCAAACCGAGAGGCGAGAACGCGTGTGGAGTAAAAGTTGCACCTTTTGTCGGTCAAGGCTCTGGAGAGAACGCCCGAGATAGGCGCAATCGCGAAAAGCAAGTTTTAGCGCAACAGCAACACAAGAATAATAACAACATCAAAGCAGGAGGAGGAGAGGGTGCCGCGGATCCTTTGATTTTCGAGAAACAAAAAGGGCAGAAACAAGCAGAACAAAAAGCGGTACTCGAAGACTTTCGAAATGGCAACTTGAACTGCTTAGTCGCGACATCGATCGGCGAAGAAGGCCTCGATATTCCAACGGTCGATTTAATCGTCTTTTACGACGTGGTTGATGTTATTAGAACCGTGCAGCGTATGGGTAGAACCGGTCGCGCGAGAAACGGAAAAGTTGTCGTGTTAGCAACCAAAGGAAAAGAACACAACAAATTTACCTCGGAATTGAAAAAATACCACGATTTACAAGGTAAGATGAAAACGCCGGATCGATACGTCGTGATGTGCAAAGACACTCCGCGGATGATTCCGGACGAGATATTTCCGTCATGCGAGTTGATTTGCATCGAGAGTACGTCTAAGAAGGAGAAAAACGGCACGAAATCGAGAACCGCGGCGTCACTTGCGAAGAAAACGAAACTACTGCAAGAGAACCAAGTAGGAAACAGTAGTAAATCGAGGAAGTACACGTCCACTTCGACGCTCATTTTTGACTCCAATCCGGCCAAGCAATATCAAGCTTTGGATGTTGGCAACGAATCCCTCCTCATTGCCTACCGCCTAGAGGCCGACGAGATGAGAGGAAAGGCAGCGGCGACTGCGACGATGGCATCTTCATCGCTCGTTTTTGAAGAAGACGAGCAGCGAACGCATCTGCAAGAGATGAAAGAGAAAGGTTTCGCGGGAAGCTTGCCATACCAGTGTCAATACCAAAAGGTGTACAATTTTGAACACGGTGCGATGACTAAGTTTCTTGTTCGCTCCATGTCGAAATTACAAGGCATCGAGAGAAGTCCATCGGGACCGGGAGGTTCAACCAACACTTCAGTCGATGACTTTGACGATGAATTGTGGTGTGGAGATGCTATTGCTGGTGGTGCGGTGAACGAAAAGAGACAACACGCGCAGAGGATTCGAGATGGCGTGAACTTGCGCGTAAACGAAGGCGTCGACATCGACGAATACGATCGAAAAATTTTCCCTCTCTATCCCACGGATGCAGAAAACGAAGAACACTATGACTACGGCGCTGGTGTAGATGGTGTAGATGATGATATTCCGGTGATAATAAATGACGATGAAGCCTATTCGTTCGAGAATAATGAAGTTGTCATCTCTTCCGACGTCGATGACGAGGATGAGCTCTTACCGGAGGTACTCCGGGAAGAAGAAGAAGTAGTAGCAGTTCAAGATATGCCTCCTACCGAGGCAGGTACTCGCGCTGATCAGCCGATTTTGTTCTCAGACGAGGAGGAGGAGGAGCAAGAGGAAGAAGTCCCGGTGATCGGTACCATGGAACCAAAGAAAGAGGAAGAGAATGACGACGATGAAGTCATCGTAATCGAAGAAAAAGAATCCCTAAAGGTGTCACCAGTTCCTGAACCTCGACCGCAAAGATCTCCGTCGGCAGCAGAAGCGGCGCGAATGCGCTTATCTTTGGCTGCTTCTCGTGAACCGTCAGTACCACCGTCGTTGCGCAAAAATTCTGCTGACGCTGCACCGATACTCTCGCGCGTCTCGCTGGCAACAGAAAACCAAGAGTTAGTCGAGAAGACGCTCGATCACATGCCTTTGAATATTTTGAAGGAGCACGTGCTGATCGCGAGAGAGAAAGCGGAGGAAGCTGAAGAACAGCGACGTCGAAGCGTCTCGATGCCACCTCCCGATCCGCGCGTACCGCGAACGAACTCCTCCAAAAAGAAGAAAACTCAACAACAACAAAATTCGGAAGGTTCGTTTCCGAGCGATGAAAGTTTGCGCTTCAAGAGACGACGACGCGAAAAAGTCCCGAAAGAGCCGTCTCCTGTGCTACCAGTAGCTCCCAGCGTTCCCGCTCTTGATGTCGTCGCAAACAATAGACATCAAAAACAGCAACAGCAACGCAAGAAACCTTTGAAGAAAAAATCGACATTTTTGGACGATATTGCCGGTGGCGAAGGAGGTGACGACGACGACGCGAACGAACAGGATTACGACTCTGATGATGCCCGTTTCATCGACGACGAGTCTCCAGAGACTGGAGGTGATGGACATCGTCATCATCCGCAATACTTTAGTTCGGCTGGAAACACGGACGGCGATACGAACAACCGCAATGTGCCATTTACAAATAACAGTGGGAATCCGTACACGCAACCGACTCCTATGGTGAATCTGGGTGATACTTTTGCTCGGTTTGGTCCGCGAAATCAACAGTATAACGTCCAGGACACGCCGCCAGATTCTTCGATGGAAAACCACACTCAAACTACGGACGAGTACGAGGATTCGTTCATCAATGACGACGAAATCGATTACGACACAGAAGAAGATGATGGTGCACTTCCGAGCGTTCGAAAACCTGATGAAGAGAAAAGGAAGAAGAGAGTTCTGGTTAAAAAATCAACGCATAACGTGACGAAGAAACGCGTGAGTAATGATAGCATGTCTTTGAGCGACCCGGCGATGATGGCGAAGATTTCGGAGTCTCGCCACGGCGTCGTATCGACTTTACCTTCGAACAACAACACTCAAGAGGAGGAGAAGGAAGGAGGAGAACACAAACGAAAGATGCCGGCGTCGCATGTTCCGTTCGTGCCAGTACCGCCTGTGATCGTAGACTTACTCGATGATGAGTTCGAAGACGACTGGAACAAGGGCAATTCCGACGACGACGATTGGTGAAAATACACAAAATATAGAAGAATTTTCCAGTAGAGAACCAGAACGTAGTAAAGGAGCATATCATTTCAAATGAGTAGTAGTATCAAGAATAGTAATATCGTTAGTATGGTAGTATCGTGTCGTATCGCTTTATTGTTGTTCGTGCGAAACATCTAGCGACGAAACGCCGCTCGAAGTACCTTTTGAATTTCCGTCTTTGTATTCCGTCTCGGAGTCGATAGAGTCATCATCCACGTGTAAGCGCTCGGCGACGTCTTTCACGAACGTCTCCAGATCGAAACACGAATGTTCGTTTTCGATGTCATTGCTGTCGTTTTTGTCGTTTTGATAGTGGCGATTCTCTCGTTCGTCATCGTCTTTGTCGGGGGAAGTCCCACATCCAAGCAAAAGTACGTTCTTCTCTTCTTCGTACTCCAAAAACAAACCGAGTGCCTCGGCGTTCTCCACGAAAGGTTCACCCCGCTGCAACTCCTTCTTGAACGCTCGAAACTCAAACAACCGTTCCCGTTGCTCCTCGGTCAATTCGCGATCAAACGGGATTCCGTTCTCGTCCAAGTTAATCCCCAAAGCGATGCGTTCCTCTAATCGTCTTAATCTTCGTTTCGTCGAGCTTTGTCCGCCGCCGATTCTTCGAAAAGATGGCGAGAGTCCGAACGCCGCTTCAAAATCATACGGAGAACCATAATACGGAATATTCATTCCTCCATACGACGAGATTTGCGAAGACGAGCACGTCGAAGAAGACGAACGAGAAGACGCCGAAATCAAAGGAACCATCGACCACGCGCCGCCGTCTTCTCCGCTCGAAGCTCCTTCATCCCGGTGGTGTCGAAACCCAGCACCGCCGACGCCCCCGCCGAGGCCTCGAGTAGCGTCGCCGCGGAACGACGACGACGGAGAAAAGTGCCGATAAAACTTCGCTCCCCCTCTTCCTCCTCCTCCTCGTCCTTCTCTCGGTTTCGGAATTCTCCCTCGTCCTCCTCCTCCTCCACCACCGCGTCGGTACCAATAATACGAGTTTTCCTCCCGTTGTCGTTGTTGTTGTTGTTGTTGTTGCCCTCGTCTTCGAAAACCTCCGTGGTCGTCCGTCGGTATCGTCGTCCCCATCGAGCGCACCTTCCTCAAAAAACCATCCACATCGTCGTTTCTTCCTCCACACGGCTCGGCGCACACGATTAACCCGAATCGCGCGTACCAGAAATATCGCAGAAACGTTTGCGACGGAAAGTGAAACTGCTTCGCGGTGACTCTTTTCCGGCGTAAAAGCGTTTGGGTCGAAAAGAAGTTGTTGTTTTCGTCGTCAAAGTTTTCGTTTCCGTTTAAGTCGTATTCGTCCGAGAATAATGGTCCTGTTTGGAAAAACGACTGCGGAAAATGCATGGACGCTCGGTGGAACGCGAAGAAAGGAGAGGGAAACGTCGCGTCGCGGTCATTCGTCGTCGTTTTCGTCGTCGGAAACATACACGTTTTTCGTGTTCGTCAAAAGTCTGTCGTTTTTCGAAAATACGACAAAATTTTTTTAACAAGTATTTAGGGTCTGTAACCCTAAGGCTTGTGACCCTCTCTTTTGCTCCCCTTTTCACCGCAAATTTCATCGTCAAATCTTCACGCCTTTCCGGCAAAGCACACCCGCGTAAAGCGCAAGAATAATGCTCGCGACAACAACGAGACGAACCTTTGCACTCGGTGGACTCCGACGGGTGCGTGAAATTTTGTCTCTTTTCTCTTTCTTCTTCTCGTCGTTGTGTTTTTATTGCCCTTGGAAAACGATCACACAAAGGAAGTCCCCGGGGAATAGAATTTTCGGATCCCTTTGTGGTTTCTTTTTCTCTCTCCGTTAGGAAAGAGAGCGAGAGAGAGTGTAGAGCGCTTCGTCGTCGTTCGCAGTTCACGATGTTTCTCTTTGATCTCTCTCTCTCTCTTCCCTACCTCCCACCCCGCTTAAAGCGGCGTTTGTTTTTCGTCGTACTCACCGAAATTTTCTTTCTCTCTTGGGGTAAATATATATCCTTTTTCTATACAAAACAGGCGTCCGCCTCGGTTCAAGAACAACGAAGACTCTTTTCCGCGGACGCGGTCCAATCTACGGATGAATCCTCCTGGGACACCGCCATTGCCCAAGGCGCCACGGAGGAAACGAAAAGAGAGCTCGCCTCTTTGGCGAAAACCATGGCGGATATCAAAGACGCGGTGCAAAGAGACGCCGACCGCTCGACGAATGTGGATTTCGCGAAGTTCAAGCAACAGTTAACCAACAGCCCGGAAATCGTAGATTTGTTCCAAAAAGCGTACACGACGTTAAAATTGCCAAAGTACGAGTCCACGGAAGTTGAGGACGTGACCAAAGCGTTTAAAGTTTTGGAGGACGAGGCGAAGAAGCAAGCGGCGGAGAGCGCGAAGAGGATCGAGGAGTTGGAGAAGGAGTTGGTCCTTCTGAAGGAAGAGAGGGAGAGTTTGGAACGGGTGACCATGGATGAAATTTTCGAACGCGAGCCGGAGATGAGGGAGAAGTTTAACGAACAGATCAAGAAAGATGAATGGTTTTAATTTTTAGCTTTTCGATTAAAGGTGATCATCATCTTGCGAGAGCGCGTTTCTTCTCTGATGAGTTTTTTAACGAAGAGAGCGAGAGCGAGCGAGTATATATATACATACGTACGCAAAGAACACCGCTTAGCCTAGAGAAGTGTAATTGTATTCAAACAAAACAACAACGTAAAACGGTAAGAAATTACCACGCGCGCAGCACTCGCTGAGAGAGAGAAAGGGAAAATTCTCCTATTTTTAGCCCTCTAAAAACCCTTCACATCTATCACGCTGGTTTTGTCGTCAAAACGCACGCAGACCAACGGCGACGACATAAATAAAGACGACGATAACGACGATGCACTCGTCGTCGTCTCGAAAGGCTTTGGAGCAATGCGATGATTTCTCGACCGCAGGAGGAGGAGGAGGAAGCTCGGGAAAAGAGTCAAAAAATACGACCAAGAAGACAAAGAAGAAGACAAAGAAGAAGACCAAACAGCATCACGAGCACGCGCGAGGAAAAAGAATCTACCGCTTCTCCACGCTCGTTCCGAACACCATCCCGCACATGGTGATGAAATCGAGGAAAGATTGGCGCGAGATTCCGCTTTTTATGCAGCCGGAAAAAACGACTTTATTGAACACGATGGAGGAGGAGGAGGAAGAGGAGGAGGATCGTTGCGAGAGGACCGGGAGAGGCGCCGGGTCGGTGGTTACGACGACTTTGACGCCGAAAATTGATTTCTTTTACGCCGACGTTGGATGGATACATCAGAATATATCGTACTCGCGAGGTGGGGGGACGAGCGCGTTTACGGTGTGGCCAGCTGGAGGATTCGGATCGTCGACGCTCGCCGGAAAATTGAGCGCGCGAAAAGTGAACCACTTTGCGAACCACTCGGAGCTCACGCGAAAGGATTTGTTGGCGAAGAATTTACAGAGAGCCAGTCGAAGAGCAAAGAAAAACGGAGACTCTCGAGAGGCGGAAGCGTTTGAGAGGGTGAGTCCGAAAACGTACGCGTTGCCGGGAGATTTGGCGTTGTTTACGAGAGAGTTTGATGGGGCGACGACGGCGGCGGCGGCGATGGGGAGCGCGAGAAGAACGATAAGTGGAACCGCTAAGGAGAAGGACGGCGGCGATGATAACGATGAAAATGGAGATAAAAGCAACAACGTGTGGATTATGAAACCGATCGGGCAAAGTCAGGGAAGAGGGATTTTCTTCGTCTGGAAACGAGCGCAAATACGGCGATGGCAAAATCGAAGGAAGAAGCTCGACGAGGAGTTGAATGCGAATAACAACGTGAGCGGCTTTTCTACTGCCACGGGTTCGTGTTTGCAGTATCAGCAACAGAGCGAACATTGTTCTCCTTCCCATCAGAATCAACACGTTTTCCAACAACTACAACAACCACAAAACAACAACGCGACCATCAACATATGCAAAGAAAACTACGTCGCGCAAAAGTACATTCATAACCCACTCTTAATAGGTGGAAGGAAATTCGACATGCGTCTCTACGTGCTTGTTCTGTCGTTTTCGCCTCTCGTTGCGTACGTTTACCGCGAAGGCTTTGCCCGATTTTCCTCCAAGCGGTATGAGAGTAAAATCAAAAGTAACTCGACGGAGAACTATTTCGTGCACTTGACGAACCATAGCGTGCAAAAGAAAGGCGATAACTACAACGCGAGCGTGTGCGATTTGAAATGGCCTCTTCATAAACTTCGAAGACACATTCGAGCGACGTTTGACGCTCGCGCGGAAGAGACGTGTTTTAAAGAGATTGAACGCATGATTAAACTTTCGTGCGACGCGGTGAAATCGTCCATGATTCGCGACGAGCGATGTTTTGAGTTGTATGGGTACGACGTCATGCTCGACGAACATTTAAAACCGTGGCTGATCGAGGTGAACGCGAGTCCTTCAATGACTGCAGATTCAGTTTCAGATAAAGAGCTCAAGACGCGCGTATTTGAAGACGTTTTGAACTGCGTAGATTTTGAGAACAAGTTTACGACTGGTACAACGAAGGAACGAGAGGGTACGAACTGCAGCGAAAGAAGTAGTAATAACAACAGCGATAGATCGACATTCTCAAGAAAACCTACAAATCCATCGTCGTACACGTCGCGTCTCGCGCGACTTCCTTCGCGAGTTGGAGGTTTCGACGCCATCGTCAACGAATCGAAAGAAAAAGAAAAAACGAGCGAGGAAAAAAAAACGCCAACAATTGGAACCGTCAACACCGATCGCGAGGATAATTTGAAAGAAATAGGCGTGTTATCGTCCTCGGACGACGAAGACGAAGACGAAGACGAAGGTGAAGACGAAGACAAAGAAAGTGTACAGTGAGGAAACAGTCGCAATGATAGATATTTTTTTGTTCGAGTCGTCTTGAAAATGTACACGTTTTCACACGCTCTCTCTCTTTTCCTTCCTTCCTTCCTTTTTACCTCTCTCCCTCTCCCTTTCCTTCTCTTTCTCTCTCTTCGCAACATGTCTTTCCCGCAGCATCGCGTTAACGACTGCCTTGCGCCATCCTCTCAAACTGTTTGCTCGGCTCCATGTCCACCCCTTCCTTCAAGATCGGATTCCCGTTCTCGTCCAAAGGCCACGGGTTCCCGTCCACATCCACCGGCACCTCCAACTTTTGCAAAGTCGGCGTCGACCACGGATACTTCTTCACCATCCCATACTCGATCGGTCGATCAAAATTCACGTTAAATCTCGCTTGAAACTTCCTCTGCGCCTCTTTAAACTCCGGCGTCGAGAACGACAATCTCGGATCTTCGTACTTTCGAGATTTTTCCAACTGTTCCGTGTGTCGTCGCATCTCTTCCAGAAGATCCGTCTGTTGCTTGTTGTTCGGGTCGACTCTTTTTTCAAACTCTTCCAACTTGGCGCGGTCTTCGTCCGCTTGTTGCTGGCCTCCGGTCCATGAAGTGTTCATCGTTGTTTGATATCTGTGTGTGTGTGTGTGTGTGTGTGTGTGTGTGTGTGTGTTCTTATGCGCGTTCGTGTGTCGATGTTGTTCGGAGTTTTACGAGAATGGGAAAATAAAGCGATTTTAAGCGTTTTTCATTTATTAAGCTCGAGAGGCAAATTTTTGCCAGAAAGAGGTTTTAACGAACTTTTACCTAAGAACACCATTAAAATGGCAGCCTCCACGCCCTCTTCTTCTTCGGAACAATACCACTAACGAAGAAGAAGAAGAAGAAGAAATGACGCTGTTCCTGGAAATATTCCTCGCGGCCTTTCGCGCGGTCGCCAAATTGTTCATAATGTGCGCGTTCGGCGCGTTCGCGCGGAGGAAAAACTTACTCGGGAAAGAGTTGACGAAAAACTTGTCCTCTCTGAATGGGACGATTTTTTTACCGTGTTTGTTGGTGACCTCGATCGGGGCGAGCGTGACGTTGGAAAAACTCAAGAAGTTGTGGCTTTTACCCGTGGCGGCGTGTTTTAACGTCGTTTGTGGGTACGTGTTTGGGAGAGTTCTCGTGTTTAGCAGCGGTGGCAGTAATAGGAATGCGGATAGGAGATGGATGACCAACAACGTCTGCGAGACGCCGGAACGGTTTCAGAGAGCGGCGTTGGCGAGTTGTACGTTCGGGAACGCGTTGGCACTGCCAGTCGTCGTCTCGGTGGCGATCGCGGAGACAGGCAAGGTTGGGAATTTAGTGTTTACCGAGGAGGATAAGGATAAGTGCGTGTTGTACATTGGCGTGTATTTGATAGCGTTGAGTCCGCTTATGTGGATAGTCGGTCCGAGCTTACACAAACCGCCGAAGACATTTTCATCGCATCAACAGAAGAAAGCGGCGACGTCGAGAAAGGCAAAGGAGAGCGATGGGAATTTGCACCTCCAAAACGCGAGCAACGATTTAGAAGAGGAAACGATTGATAATTTCAACGAGGATTTTGACGAGTACGACGACGACGAAGATCTTCCGGAAGGAGACGTGGAGTTACAACGACTCACGCCGCCGTCCAGTCCGAAATCATCAAACGGTAGATTCAAAAGTAGTAGTAACCAAGGGTTTGGCAAAGGAAGCGACGGAGGGAGCGAGTTGAACGACGAAAACAACAATGACAAGGGTGTGACCACCATAGGAGCGACCACAACAACGACGACGACGACATCTCCACTACCCATTACCACGACCACGCTCAGAAGAAACCCATCATCGTTCGAGCGTCTCTCTACCACCATCTCCGAATCCTATCGCAAGTCCAAACAAGTCGTCAAAGGCTTCGTCAACGTCAACATGTGCGCCTCGATATCTGGTTTGATCTTGGGAATAATTCCATTCACTCGGCACTTATTCTTCGACACCGAAGGCGCTCTGTACTTTGTTTACAGAGCGCTTTACTCCATGGGTCAAGCTGCCGTTCCTCAAGTCCTCGTCATCATCGGCGCAACTTTAGCGAATGGCCCCGACCACTCCTTCGCGCCGAAACGAACCGCCGTCGGCGTCCTCTCCGTTCGATTCCTCCTCCTCCCTCTCGTCCACGTCGGCGTCTATTTCCTCTTCAAAAAGCTCAACAGCTCCGCTTTACCGTCTACGAGTGGCACCGACCACACCTTCTGGCTCATCTTCCTCATCGAAGGATGCACGCCAACCGCGAGTAATATGGTCTTGCAAACCATGATGTACTCCAAAGAACCGGAAAAAGCCGCCGCCGGGGTCGCCAGTTTACTGTTTTGGCAATATTTGAGCGCTCCGTTTTTGTTGACTGGGTTCATATGCCTGTTCTTGAGCATAATTTAGATAGATAGATAGATAGATAGCGCGTGTTGTAAGTCATACTAGTACGTAGACATCTGAGCGTCCCCGTGACATTTTCGCGAGTTCGCATCTTCAGAACTTTTTCATCCTATTTCGAAGGAAAAAAACACCACAAAAAGCAAAGGAGAGCGATATGTACCACCACGCGCGACGGAAAGCATTTACGTCGATGTTTCCGGCATCTTCGCGTGCGTCTGAACACGCGGCAGACTTTTTAAAGCGAAACCTTGGGAGTTTTTGCTTCGCGTCGCCATCTTCGTCTGCCTCGTCGTTAAGAACCAATTCGGGGAAATCTTTGTCGCACGGATATCGTCGTCGTCATCAGCAACACCAACGGGAAGCGGCGTCAAATGCGCGTCGACAGCATCAGAGAGCTTTCACGCACTCTTCTTCCTCGCAACAGCAACAACGATTTGGCGGAGGAGGAGGAGGAAGAGGAGCCGCTGCCGCTGCTGCCAAAAGCAAATCAATATCGGACAAAAACCAAAACATGCTCTATTACCTGTTAGCGGTGACCTCATTCACGGTTGGCGCGTCGTACGCGTCGGTCCCACTGTACAGAGCGTTTTGCCGCGCGACTGGATTTGGAGGCACCACGCAACGAAAATCGATCGAAGATAAAATGGAAGAGAGAGACCAAATGGACAAATCTATATTAGAAAAGGCGAAGAAACGTTCGATTGAAATCACGTTCAACGCGGACGTGGCGGAAGGTTTACCGTGGAAGTTTACGCCGACGCAGAAGAAGGTGACGGTGACGCCTGGGGAGACGGTGTTGGCGTTTTATACCGCGGAGAACACGAGTTCGAGCGCTATCACTGGCGTGGCGACGTATAACGTGCAACCAGGCAAAGCCGGGCAGTATTTCAACAAAATCCAGTGTTTCTGCTTCGAAGAGCAACGTTTACGAGCGAAGGAAAAAGTGGACATGCCGGTGTTTTTTTACTTAGATCCAGAATTCGCAAGCGATCGAGGGATGGAAGACGTGAACAGCTTAGTCCTGAGTTACACATTTTTCCAGAGCGAAGATTTCGACGGCGACGAGTACGACGAAAGCAGCGAAGATTACGGAAGAGATGGAGGAGGAGGATCAGGAGTGAAACTCCACGGCCACGGCCCTTTAGTAGCGACAAACGACGGTAAGAAACTCGTAAACATTAGTAGCAGTCAGTAGTAAAGCAAATCATCGCGCGAAAACGAAGCAGAGATTTAAGCGCGTTCATCATAGCGTTCATGTATTTGTATTCATCACAACACGTCATCAGAGTAAAAGTAAAGCGCATACCGCCGCCAAAGTGCTCAGATTTTATCGCGCTCTGCATCTCTCGTAAAAGGAGAGAAAATTCAAAAATCATTCCCCAAAGCAAACGCGCTTTAAATACACACACACACAAACACACGAACAGTTTTGACGACGCCGATATTGGCGATGGGAGGCAAAAACAAGCGCGTGAAAGTCTCTCCTATCCCCTTTGACACCGATGGTGGTGAGAAGCACGTTTCTTCTTTAACTTCTCTCTCGTATCTCAAATCGCTCCAAAATCTCATCCGTTGCGACGGGTGCCAAAACGCGATGTGTCTCGACGACGAGAGGAATCCACCACCAATCACGCTTCATTGCGGGCACACGATCTGTCGTGATTGCGGGATGAAAGCGACTGAACCGAGGAAAGGGTTTTACGAGGCGTTCTGTCCGGCACAAAGTGGGTGTTCGGAGCAAGTTTTCGCGAGAGATTTTACAGATGCAGTCGTGGGAAACATAAAAATGGTGGAAATTGCGCATCGGGCTCGAGAGCTGGAAACGAAGATGCTGAAGGAGAAACGAAGGAGAGAGGATGCTTTTTGCGCAGGAGAGAACGCGAAAAGGAAACTGGGGGAGAAGGACGAAAATAACAACAAGGGTATTGAAAACACCGCGATGATGGTGGCGAGGGCGGTGCCGACGCGGAAGTTGACGGAGGCGTTCGAGTCCGCGTTGTTGCGGACGGCGTGCGAAAGCGCGATGGAGATTATGGGCGATCCGGATGTGCCACCGGGAATAGCATCGTTTGTCGATGGTAGCAGGGAGAAAGAGGGAGAGAAGTTTGCAAAGTTGGAGGCGCGAAGGAAGGTGATTATGGCGTCGGCGAGCGAACGCGAGAAAGCGGAGGCGATGGAGGAGTTGTCGAGAACGATTGAGGAGTTAAAGGAGAAAAGGGCGAAGATACGACGCGCGCGCGAAATGCTGGAAGAAAGAGAGAGAGCAGAGAAGGAGGAAAAAGGACCGTCGTCGTCTCAGGAAGACTTGGCGGTGCTGCGAGAAAAGGTGACGAGAGAGATTGACGCCATGAACGCGAATCAATTGCGCGCGAGGTACGTTCACATGCACGGCAAGCAGCCGGTAAAAGGGACGACGAAGAGCGATTATCGGAAAATATTTGAAAACGTCGACCCGAGCGTGTGGTTAGCAGCGACGGAATATATAGAAGCGAGCAGGAATAATCGATCGCAACCAAGTCAGGATCATCAATTGCAACAAGAAGGCGTTCTCCTTGTTCGTGATTCGCTAGGGGTTGGCGAGGAAGACATCACGATGAGAAAAGGGGCTATGGGAACGGCAAAGGCGACGACGACGGCGACGAAAGAACTCTTCCACAACCCGTTTTCTCGCTTGCGTTCTTCGACTAGGATTAACAATAAACGACGCGCGTCTGAGAGTTTCGATATTCCTGAAGTTTTCGCGTTGACGAACACGTCGAGCGAAACAGAGCAATCGGTGAAAGATGCCGCGTACGATGAAATATTAAATCAGATCACGCGGTGCGGAAGGCACGTGGTTGTCGTCAAAGACGACGATGAACCGCTAGGTGACGACGTTACCCATTGTATCGTGACGAGTGGCGCGACTATCCATTCAAACGATGACGACGGAAAGACGAAGAACGGGGCAAGAAAGAAGTACGTCATTAAGAAACGCTCCGTGCGGTACTTGGAATCCTTAGCGAGAGGTATTTGGATTGTATCGAGCGAATGGCTCGACTCGCGCAAAGGTTTGAAAAAGTATGCCAACGAAGAGGAGTTTGAGATTCACGACGCTGCCGGTACTTGGGAGGACATGGGAACCAATGGGCTACTCGATGTGAGGATTTTTAACAGCGCTTCTTTGCATCGAAAGAATAAAGAAAATTTTTCCGGGTTGGTCGAATCTTCGGAGTCGGATTCGTTGATGCTGACGAGAAGAGCGCGCACGACGAAAGAGATTGCGGCGGCGAAAAGTAGTGGGATCTTTAATGGCCTCAAGATAGTCATAGACGTGCCGGATTTTTTCTTCGCATCATCGAAGACAGAATGGTCTATCTGTAAGAGCGATTGCGAGCGAATATTAGAAAGCGCGGGCGCTGAAGTGCTCCGGGAACGAGACTATGTCATGCTTGACTCGTATTTTGGAGAGAACGAAACGGATTCTCCAGTTCCGGATAGCGAAGACGACGAACAAGACGAACAAAATATAAAACAGCAGCAACAACAACAAAGGAGCAAAGGAGAATGGAAATTTAAGGAGGAGGCGTGCGCCTCGGTCGACTTCGTTTTGCTCAACGGCGACGCGCAACCTGAACTACAACGCATCCAAGGAGCGAAACAGATTTTTCCGAGCGCAAAAGTCGTCGATTGGCACTGGTTTGTCGACTCTTTAGTGAAAGGGTACACGTTAGAAACGGAGGACACGTACGAAATGCCTCTCGGCGTGCGCTACCCTCGACAAAATTTTCGATTGTGAACAAACGCGTCTCTCTCGCTCGCGCGTGCGACCAGCGCACGCGACGTCTCGGAAACGACGTCGTTGCGGCGCGCGTCAAATGTATAATAATAGTGTTTCTTTTTAATTCACATGTACAACAAAAAACAACTATCGATGATTTTTCCGAAGCGAAGAGGGCGGTGGTGTGCCTTTTCTTTCTTTTATCAATTACGCCGCAATCTTCAACGTCACCTGTTCTTCCTTTCCGTCCTCGATTTCCGAAGAAGAAGAAGTAGGATACGTGCATATTCCCAAACCTTGTATAGGTTGACACTCCGCACGTTTCGGGCACCCGCCGTTCGTCCCGGGTTCCGGTCGGCAAATCAACGCGCACTGCGACGGCGTCGGTGAACTCGGCACTTGCAAAACGCACTGCCCTTTCGCCGAAGCGCCTTTGTACGCATCCGCCGGGCAGGGCATATTCGACCCACATTTCGGGGAGCAAAAACTGTGTGTTTTGTGTGAGAGGGAGAGTATATGAGAGAGCATTTTATTAGTCATGAATACGAAAGGTCATATTAGCAATCCCAACGAGAAAGAGAAGGAAAAACGCGATTTGATACTCGAAACGCTCTCGAATCTCTCTAAAATCTCACCTGCCCGCGATTCCTTGTATTTGCACCTTCATCTCGTTCGGCAAGCACGAACCCGTGCTCGGGTTCCCGTACGGTTTCGTGTGTATCTTTGAAACCTCCTTTTCCTCCTCGTCCTTTGCGTCGTGTAAAAATGCCTCCACGGCGGTCAACCACTCCGGAGACTGCGCGTTGAGCGCGACGGAGAGGACGGTTTTTTCTTCCGAAACATCATCGGCGAGCGAGAAAGAGGAGCACGAGGAGAGAACCAAGAAGACGAAGAAGAAAAAGAACGCCGAAACGGTGGATGATGATGATGGTTTTATTCTCGTCATCGTCTCACTTTTCTCTTGTCTTTTCTTTGAAGTGACGAATAAAAAAGGAATAAATAAAAAATGGCAAAAAAGAGTTTTAAAAGCGGGAAATAATAACGTTCGTTTGATTCGTTCGGAATGTAATGCAAATGACTATTAATGAGCTAATGAAAGTTACGCATGTGCGTTTTCAAATTACTAGATTGACTAAAACGCTTCTCGCACTCATCGCACTCGTACGGTTTCTCGTGAGTGTGAATACGCATGTGGTATTGCAAATGACCAGATTCACGAAAACGCTTCTCGCACACATCGCATTTATACGGTTTCTCGTTCGTGTGAATACGCATGTGCTTTTTCAAATTACCAGCTCGAGTAAAACGCTTCTCGCACACATCACACTCGTACGGTCTCTCGTTCGTGTGAATACGCATGTGGAGTTTCAATTTACCAGATTCACGAAAACGCTTCTCGCACACATCACATTCATACGGTTTCTCGTTCGTGTGAATACGCATGTGCCTTTTCAAGCTACCAGATCCACTAAAACGCTTCTCGCACACATCACACTCGTACGGTCTCTCGTTCGTGTGAGTACGCATGTGGGTTTTCAAATTACTAGATACACTAAAACGTTTCTCGCACACATCACATTCGTACGGTTTCTCTTTCGTGTGAATACGCATATGTACGGCCAATTTAGATGCGCTCACAAACATCTTCTCGCAAACATCGCACTCGTGCCCTCTCTTCCTCTTCACTCCTTTAGCAATAAACGCAGTTTCCTCTTCTCGCACCTGATGATTTTGCTCCACAACATCATCATCACACGGCACGCACATGAGCATCCTCCGCAATCGCTCCACGTCGTCGTCGTCGTCTCCCTCTTCTTCTCTGTCACCACCCTTCCTCACCACGACCACCGTTTTCACGTTTTCCGCTCGTTTCGGATGTTTATTCTTTCGTCTGCTGCTTCCCGTCATTGATTTCAACGAATACTATAATACTACTACTTGCGCAAAAACAACGAGAGAGGAGTACAGTGTGTGAGATTCTGGCGAAATCCCTACCTTGTGATTGAAACATCAAACTGGTGATTGAAACACACGTTTTTCGAAAAAATTTGGCAAAATTCTACCACCATGGTGCACCTCGAGTGCCCGAGAGAGGCTATTCGTTCCCACGAGAGACCGATGGAACCCCTACTTGAGCACCAAAAACAAACAAAAATGGCAAATCCCCTATTCAGAGCGATGCTCTAATGTGTACGCATTCCCTCTCGTAAAACTCCCTCACAGTGAGTGCATCACAGAAGAGACGATAGAATACACACGCGACGACCGCAACAAACGGGATGATGATGATGAGACGAGCGAACGCGTGCTCTTCTTTTTCTCTCGGTCTTCTTCCAAACGCACCTTTGCGTCGTGTACGTCGTCGTCAACAGAATCGTAAAAATCATCATCGGACGACGACGACGATAAAGATGAGTGTGATGACGACGGAACAAGACGCGTTCGAAGACGCGATGAAACGGTTCGGGATTCGAAGTCAAATTCGATTGATGACGGTGGGAGAAAAAGATGAAGATGAGATGAGATACGGCTTGTTCGCGAACGGAAATGTTGGTTGGACGGAGCCTGGAGTGTTGTTAGAGGTCCCTTTAGACGTGTGCATAGTCGCGCCCATAGGCGATGATGATGATGATGATGATGGAGGTGTTATTGCGACGAATAAAACGGCGTTTGATATCGTCAAAGTGTTCGAGAAAAGAAACGCGTACTTACCTACGTTTACGAAGAAGCTGGTGCAAGCGAAAACGAGCGAACGACGCGAGATGGGGTTGGCGTTGTGGTTGCTCTGGGCGATACGCGCGGAAACGAAAGGGAATGACGTGTGGCGAGAGTACGGTCAAAATTGGTTACCGAAAGATGCGCACGAGTTACCTTCGATGTTATTGGCGAGAGAGGAGGAAGAGTTGAGCGTGTGCGCTTCGTTCGATCCGCAGTTGATCGAGGACGCGATGCAATTGAAGAAGAAGATAAAAGAGATGTTTGTGAAATTTGAAATTCAGTTCAAGAGCGAAGAGGAAATTGGCGTACGCGACGGCGTGAACGTCGAGGATTTGTATTACGCGTTTTCGTTGATTCGGTCTCGGGCGATTGCCGCTAAAGTTGGAGAAACGCCCGAGTCGCGAGTAGATAACACCGACGTCGCGGTGTTGGCGCCGTGCGTTGACATGGCCAATCACGCGGCGTCGAAGGACGTGAACGCGCTGAAAAAAATAGGCGCGAGCGACGGAGGAGGTATGAAGGGATCGTTGTTTAGGTTAGTGAACGGCGGTACCGTGGACGGTGGCGGTGGTAGCGTCGTATTGGAAACTCGACGAGCGGTGAAGAAAGACGAAGAGATTACGATTAGCTATGGCCCGCGCTTGGACAACAAAGAGTTGATGCGCGCGTATGGGTTTTGTTTAGAAGCGAATAAATTTGATAGATTAGAAATAGGGCAGCAGCGTAGTAATGAAACAACGTGGGCGTTAAACGCGACGAAGATGCGTTCTATGTGCGAAGAAATGGAGATTGTTTATCGAGGCGTGGACGAAAAGACGTTAAATTACGTGGACGCGATTGTTCGTAGCGTTTCGTTGGACGAGAGCGATTTTCGCGACGATGACGCGAGCGCGGCGACAACGACGACAGAAGAAAACGTAGTAAACAACAACGCAAAAGAGTTAGAAAACGCGTTCAAAATCCACGCCTTGTGGAGCGTGCGATTAAACGCAATCTTAGAGACGCTCTCCGAAACAGATTTAGAGGACGAGATGGCGTCGCTCATCGAAACCGCGGAAGAACGCAATAGAAAAAAGCAAAACGACGGGGCGACCGCGTTCTTACCGGCTGCCTTGAGATACAAACAAAATCACATTCGGTTCCTCGCGAAAGGATGCGAAGTCCTCCAGTCCTACATCGACTGGCTCGACGACGACGAAGAAGAAGAAGAAGAAGAAATATAGTTACGCGCAAAAAGCTATTGTATGAATACGCACGCTAAATCAACTACGCCTTCGCCTCCTTCTTCTTCTTCCCGACTAACCTTTCCATGCATTTCTCCGCGTTCTTCCTCAGTGAATTTACTTTCTCCCTTTGTTCCACTGTTTTCGCCTTCATCTTCAAAACGTCTTCTTTTTGCGATTTTCGCTTCTCTTGCCACTCCGCTCGTTCTTTCTCCAATCTCGCGTATTCGCTCACCTGTTTCTGCCTATTCTCTTTCGCGTCTTTCTCTTTCCGTTGCCACTTGGCGAGTGCTTCTTTCGCTTCGTCCAATTCTTTTTCCGATGCGAGTAACGATTCTCTCGCTCGAGCGACTTCGGAGGATTTCTGTGTATTTTCTCGTTCCGTGTCGCGGAGTGTCTTCGCGCGCGTTTCCAAACCGGTTTCCAATCGGGACAAAAGCGATTGCTCTTTCGCTAATAAACGTTCGGCGAAGTACACGTCGGAGAGTTGTGGACCGAAATAAAACGATGTCACACCAGCACTCGCAACACCCGCACTCGCGAGGAGAGAATAGGCGACTCTTTGCGACGACATTCGTCCTCCGTAAGCCTCAACCGACGAGGCAAAAGCGAGTTTGTTTTGTGGATAAATCGATTGTTTTCATGAAAGAAAGAGATATTTTTGTTGTCGAGCGCGAGCGCGATGTCCGAGGACTCTTCTTCCGTTCTTCTGCTGCTGCTCGTCCTATTAAAACGCTACGCGCTCTCTGCTACTGTATTTGTTGTTGTATTTGGTCTCTCTCTCTCTCTTTCTCTCTCTGAAGCTCTCTCTCTCCGTTTGATGTTGTTGTCTCTCTCGCTAAAATTTTCTCTCTATTTTTGCTATTAATCTAAACTCCTTAATCTCTCCTCCTGCTCTCCTCGAAAACGCTCTCGTTCACGTCGTAGAGCGTTTTCATCGGCACCCCGCATTCGAACAGCCTCGTCTCTAAATCGTCCTTCTCCGTTTCGTTTAAAACGTTGATGATTCGGACGCGATTGAAATCTTCCAAACTGGCGCCTCCCGTCGCGCTTCTCGCGCACTCGAAATATTCGTCGTCGTCGGTAAACGAAAAGTTGAAAACGACCGCGTTCGCTTTTAACGGCGGTTCGGACGCGGAGAGTTCATCTGCTGGAGGAGAAGATTCCGGCGGCAATTGCGGCGCAATCTTTCTCTTCCTTTTCTTCTCGTCGCCATCCTTCTCCTCCTCCTCCTCGTTTGAGGAAGAGGACTTTTTCATCGACGACGAAGATACTAAACAACACGGCAAGCAACTCTTCGTCGTCGCCAACAGATTTCCGATGTTATCCTTTCGAAACATCTCCGGCGTCCATCCGTCTCGCGCCATCTCCTTTTTGAACTCATCGAACGGTCTGCGTTAAAAAGGCGTTTCGCGAAAGAAAGACGACGCCCGGTCAGCGAGAGCGAAAGCGAGGAAGAGAAAGAGAGAAAGAGAGAAGCGCACGCGACGAACGATAAAAACAACGAAAGAGAAGACACATAATCAATGCATCACGACGACGACTTCGACGCATCATTGATATCAAAAGCGTTCTGCTCTATACATTAACGTAAACGTACGAGTTGAAAATCTTCATCTGTATCTCTCGTAAACATTTCGGTTGGTCTTCGTGCGCGTATATGCACGACGGGAACCCGCCGGGGAGCAAACCACTTCTCCCTTCCAACTGTTCGCGAGAGTGGACGACGAGCAAGAGTTTTAACCCGTCCGTTTGAGTCGCCAGTTTCGCCAGATTCATCATCGTTTGCTGTGATGTTCAATGAGAGCAGCGCAGAGCGCAGAGCGCAGAGTGAAGAGAGAGAGAGAGAGAGAGAGCGTGAGCGTGAGGGAGAGAGCACAAAAGAGAGAGATAAAGAAAGAAAGAGAGAGAGAGCATCCAAAGGTACCTTCTTTTCGTTGTCTTGGACGCACAAGACGCAGTGTTCGGTCGGTTTTGGTTCCCAAACGACAGCCATGATGTTGTATTTCAATTCCCCTAAGTGGGTGTTCGAGAGTGTGGAGAGGAACAGTTTCCTTTAAGTTACGAGATTTTTTATAGATACGCGGTGCGTAGGAGTTTAATGTTTATACTAGTACACCACATCGCTAACTGCTAATCATCGTTAATATCGTGTTGTTGTTGCTGCTCTTATCAAAAGTCCTCGTACTCGTAAGTCATAATCGCTTTTTGAGGCTCGATCGTCACCCTCCGCTCTGGAGGAAAATAAACTCCGGATACTCCGTGCTTAAAGTCGTCAACGTCGGAATGGTCATATTCGCGATGCACTTCCTATTTTCCTTCACCATCCTATAAAACTCCTCGTACGATATGCTCCCATCTTTCTCGATGTCCACCTGTTCGAACGTGCTATCCAACACTCTCTCGATGGCCTCTTCGTCGAGATTTAAAAATATCGACCGTTTCATCACCGCCGAGACTAACTCTTTCAACTCCTCTCTCGTAATCACGCCGTTCCCGTTCACGTCGTATAAATCGAACGCAAATTTTGCCTTCTCGTTCGTATTCATTCTAGGATGAAACACGTTCAACGTTCTCACGAACTCGTCGAAGAATATGTACCCTTCCTGGTTCGAGTCAAACTTCTCGAACAGCCGTCTCTCGAACATAAACTTCCCCTGTTGTCCTTTCTTCTGATTCATTAAACACTCCTCCCGTTTCTTCTTCCCGAACAACGCTTCGATAAACTCGCTCTCGTCGATCACGTCGTCTTCTTTCGCGACAGAATCGAATAAGGTTTTCAAAACGACCACGTCGTTTTCCGAGAAGTACGTGTTCTTCGCCAGTTTCGAGTGGACGGTTTCGTGGAAACTTTTCGCCTTCTTTTGAGAATTGGACAGATTGGAATTCGATGTTGTTGGTGATTCTTCTTCTTCTCCAGACGCTTTCCAAAGCGTGTTCGAACCGTTATTGTTCAGTTCTTCCTCGCGAGAGGCGACGCAACCCATTTGATGGTAGTATTTCTCTTCTTCTTCTCGCGTTATGTGTGTGTATATATATCGCGTTTATTATCCGTAACAGAGCGCTTTTGTGGGTCCAATTTTCCAAACAAAATGTTTAGGGTTTTATAAACCCTAAATGGTTTTGTAGGGATCTTCTCTCCCTTTAACCGCTTTTTGCTCGTCAGAGCGAGTGTCCGTTTATGCGTAATAAACACGCGAGAGAGGGAGAATGTCTTGACGAGATGGAGGACGATACCCACAGCAACAACAACGACTTTTCATCTGGTGGTGGTAAAGCACCACTCGAAGAAGAAGAAGTTTCCGTGCGAGACTTGCTCTCGATGAAACATTCCAATGCCTTTAATCCCTTCACGGCGGGGAAAACAAAGACGCAAAATCAGATTTTACCGAAGCACATGCTCCCGTACTCGGAACCGATCGAAGTCTCGCACTTCTCGAAAACGAAAAGCGGGGAGACGTTTTTCGACAGCAGGAACTTAAAACGAACGAGAGATCCACAATTGCCGTTCGATTTGAACGAAGGGTTTGCGAATTTTCGAGACCGAGACCGGTTGGATAAATATCCTGCTCCCTTGTTGCCTCTGTTTGAAAGCTTGGAAAGGAGCGGGAAGGCGAGTTTGTTGTTAGACGTGGACGTGCTGTCGTGGAGAGGCAACATGAGCAAGCTTTTGTGCGCACCGTGGGAAAGCCGGGAAGGGTTCCGATTGGAGTGCGAGTTAGTGAGAAGGAAGTTTGATCGTCCCGACGACGACGACGGAAAAGATGAGGAGGACGACGAGGACGACGGCGACGAGGACAAAGAAGAAGACATCGGAGGAAGCGCAAATAAGAAATTGAAGAGGACGAGTAGTACGAACACGAACAATAGCACGAATGACGCGACGACGAATTCATCCGGTGGTGGAGGTGGTTCTCCCGGTGATACCGTTACCACTGACGCGGCGGGAGGAGGCGAAGGAGAAGGAGGCATCCAAGACGAAGCCATCAGGAATATTAGTAATAACAGCAACGCAAAAAGCAAACGACCGGCGACGTTGGTGCTCAACGTCCTCGAGGCAGAGCATAAACTCGAAGAGGCGCGAGAAATGTTGAAGAATAAAAAAGATCCCGCAGGAAAACAAACCAAAAGCGAGAAAGACTTAGCTTGGCACGAACGAATGAGCTACTGGGGATTCGCCTTCGAGGAGTTCGTGACGTCGGAAAAACCGCACGCGAACGCGGTGAATTGTCGCGAATCGTTTTGTACGGTAACGAAATCTAAACTTGGCGAGAACACAAAATTGCTGTTAGGCGGCGAAGTTGATTGTTGGAACGGTATCGCCGAGGGCCTTTCCGGATACGTCGAATTGAAAACGAGCAGAAAGATTGACACGAAGAAACAAAGAGCGAATTTTGAAAAGTTCAAGCTGTTGAAATGGTGGGCGCAATCGTTTACGGTTGGGGTGAGACAAATCTTAGTTGGCTTTCGAGACGACGACGGGATGGTGCAAAAGATGCAAAATTTAGAAACGATGAAGCTACCGAGTTACGCATTAGCGGCGGATAAAAAGAACGCGTGGCGACCAGAGGTGGCTTTAACGTTCGCGGAGAAAGTGTTGACGTTTATTCGAGAGACGATGGAGAAGTACCCGGAAAACAGTCGAGCGTTGGTGGAGTTTATACCAGCACGGACAAAAGGCGAATCGAAATTTAAAATCACCGTTGTCGAGGACATTCCCGATTTCTTACCGAAACTCGCGCGAGAGATGTTGCAAATGAGCGCGAGAGATCTCCTCTCTCGAGACGAAGAGAAAAGGAAAAAAATCCTCGCGAGTCAAGCGCCGCCGACGATTTCTTTCAGCGGACAAGAGTCTGAAAACTCCGCGGGCGGGTCTATCGACCAATCACACCATCACGCGTCGCGACCGCGCGACAGCTCGTCCCCGGATTTTGCCGCGGAGATTGCGAAATCTGGTAGCGGCGGAAGCGGAGGGTCGCATCGGTTCAAAAACGCTTCGCAACTCGCGCTCAACAGAAAACGACCGATGGTCTCTAGAGACCGACGCGAAAAGCTCAAACGCGAACGCGAAAAAGCACGCGCGCTAAACAACGCGCGAGAAAACCAGCTCGGATGGATTGGAGGCAGCGCGGGCGCTCCCGGCGGTCTCGCCGGAGTCGGCGATTTCGCCAACGCTAACATTCGAAGATCGTACGCTTTCGGCGCGACGAGCTATCTCGAAGAGCTCGGCAAAAACGCCTTATATTACGCCACAGGAGGAGGGGGAATACTACCAGGAACATCGGGAGAACAACAGCAGCAACATCAACAACAGTTACATCATCAGCAACAACAATCCAACGAGAATCTCACCGCGAGCGGCCAACACGTCGGCATCGGCATCGACCCGTCCGCCGTCTTGAAAAGACTCCTCAAAAGCAACGGCAGCATCAAAAACGATGAAAACGACGACGACGACGATGGTGTCTCGAAAAACGATCATCAGGTATAGCGTAGGACGATAAAACGACCGCGTAGAAAAGCAAATGTAATAGAAATGAAGTGTAGCGCTTAGTAGTACGCTCAAATCCTCAATCCTCGCATGTGTGACTTTCCCTCATTTTTAGACGCAAGAAAACACACAAAAGCAATCACTCTAGATCTCCGTCGTTTGTGCGCGTAACCTCTGAAACTCTGAACTCGACGAAAATGCCAGAGGAAGAATCGAAACAAGAGCTCGATATCGATCACCTGCAAGATCTGGTCGCGCAGCAAGGCGATACCGTCCGCGCGTTGAAAGCTGATGAAAGTCCCAATCAGGCAGCCATTTCCCAAGCGATTGAAACGTTGAAGCAACTCAAAATCGATTTGAACGCGGAAATCACCAGAAGAAAAGCCTCCGGGGACTCGATGATCAAGTCCAAGGAAGATTTCCGCGTGAAAGTGGCAAACTCCTTAGAGTCGAGACTGTTTTATATTCCGAGTTTTAAAATTTACGGCGGCGTGGGTGGATTGTACGATTACGGGCCACCCGGGTGCGCGGTGAAGGCGAACGTGCAAAAGATTTGGCGACAGCACTTTGTGATCGAAGAGTCGATGTTGGAAGTGGAGTGTCCTTCGGTGACGTTAGGGACGGTGTTGAAAGCGAGCGGGCACGTCGATCGATTCACGGATTTGATGGTGAAAGACGCGAAAACGGAGGAGTGTTTCCGCGCGGACCATTTGTTGGGCGATCGATTGGAGGAGTTGATCGCGGATCCAGCGACGAGGAAGGATGAAAAAGCGGAGTTTGAGATGTTGTACGCGAGATTGGACGAGTTGAAGGAAGAGGAGATGAAAATGGCGTTGAAGAGGTGCGGGTGCGTCAGTCCAGAGACGAAGAACGAGTTGAGCGATCCGTACCCGTTTAACTTGATGTTTCCGACGACGATTGGGCCGAGTGGGAACATTCAAGGGTTTTTGAGGCCAGAAACCGCGCAAGGGATGTTTGTGAACTTTAGGGAGTTGTTGTATTTCAACGGAGGGAAGTTGCCGTTCGCGTGCGCGCAGATTGGGCAGTCGTTTAGGAACGAAATCGCCCCGAGAGCTGGGTTGTTGCGCGTGAGAGAGTTTACGCAAGCGGAAATCGAACACTTTTGCCATCCCACGAAGAAGGACCATCCGAGATTTAACGAGGTCGCCCAGGTGGAGTTGAACTTGTTCAGTCAAGAAGCGCAGTTGCAAGCCGGGAAGAAGGAACCGTTTCGTATGAAAACGGGCGAGGCTGTTGAGAAGGGCATCATCGCGAACGAGACGTTGGCGTATTTCGTAGCGAGAACGCATTTGTTTTTGAAAGAGTTAGGCGTAGACATGCAACGCGTTCGATTTCGTCAACACTTGAGACACGAAATGGCGCATTACGCGCAAGACTGCTGGGACGCGGAGATTGAGTGCTCGTACGGATGGATCGAGTGCGTCGGTTTGGCGGATCGATCGGCGTTTGATTTAGATGCCCACTCGAAAGCGAGTAAAGTAGATTTGCAAGCGTACGAGTTATTCGACGAACCAGTCGAAGAAGTCATTTTCGAGGTGAAAATGAACAAACAAATATTAGGGAAATCGTTTAAAAAAGACCAAAAGTTTGTCATCGACGCGTTGACGTCGTTGGACGAAGCAGCCGCGGCGAAGATTGAGAAAGATTTCGAAGACAAGGGCGAAACCGACTTGGAAAACGTTCAAGGCATAGACGGTGGGAAAGCGACGATTACGAAGGACATGGTGATTGAAATGAAGAAGAAGACGAAAAAAGTGAGCGGGAGAAATTTTACGCCGTCCGTCATTGAACCTTCGTTTGGTATCGGAAGAATTATGTATTGCCTCTTTGAACACGCGTTTTACGTTCGCGAAGGCGACGACGAAAACAAAGCCGTTTTCAAACTTCCCCCGCAAGTCGCTCCGATCAAATGCACCATCTTCCCTCTCGTGAACAACGCGGAAATGAACGCCGCGTCTCACGATATTTACAAATCGTTGACCAAACTCGCGGTTTCCGTAAAATTAGACACCACCGCCATCTCCATCGGCAAACGATACTGCCGAACGGATGAACTCGGCGTCCCGTTCGCCATCACCATCGACCACAGAACCATCGGACACACGTCCACTCCAAAAGACGGAACCGTAACCGTACGCGAGAGAGACTCGTGCGAACAAGTTCGCATTAAAGTCGACGACGTTGCGAAATTCATCGCGGATTTGAGTTCGGGTGAGGTTGAATGGAGCCGAGCGACAGCGTCGCTCGAGAAAGTATTAAACACGGCGGAGTAGGCCCAACCATCCGAGGAATACATACAACGATAGAAAAGCAGTAAGACAGACATTCACACACACACACACAGAAAGAAAGAGAGAGAGAGAGAATGAGATACTATGTTATTATTATTACTACACGCACGATGTGATATTTGTGTACTACGACGAGAGGACGAGAGGTTATCTCTCAGTCAAAAGTCTGTCCTTTTGCCTCAAAATTCGCCCACGTCGACACAATAAAACGCGCTTTTTATTACTTTTGCAAAGAGACGACGTTGTTCGGAAGCAGCGCTCGAAAAAGGTAGAGAGAAGGACGCGTTTAAAGTGTTTAAAGCGATGTCGTCGTCTCTGTCGTATTTCTTTCCCAGTCAGGGGAGCAGCGCGCTGCCGAAGAGGATGACGACGACGACGGGGAGAAAGACGGCGACGGATAATAGAAGTAATCCAACAGTGAAGCGAACGATGCGAACGAGGAGTACTACGACGACGAAAGCGGCGATACGAGAACCAGAGGTGACCTCCTCGTCCTCGTCGTCCTCTCGAGTGGATTCGAACGGGTTTACGAGCAGCAGCGGGAGTAGCGCGAGTGTGAACTCCTTGCGGTCGAGCGATGCGAGGATTAAGAGGAATACCAAGAAGAACTCGACGACGTCGCCGAGAGGAGGCGAAGAGGAAGATGAAGACAAAGAAGGCCCCGCGACGACTACGTCGTCGTCGGAAAAGAAGAACGAGAACAAAACGACGACGAAATCGTCGTCTTTAGAGAAACTGTTAATTCCAGAGTACAAGACGGAATCCGCCGGGTGCGGCGACGGCATCGTGGCAATCACGGCGATGCAAACAGCAGCTTTAAAACGATCGCAATCGCCGTTACCGTACGATCCAATCCGAACGAGTCGAGAGTATAAGAAATCTCCCGGAAAAGTGGCGTTTCGCGCGATGGAGATTGCGACGTCGATTGGGACTTGGTTGACGTTGGTCGCCGCGGACGTGGCGAGCGATTCGGTGGAGAAGAACGCCGGGGTGAGAGCGGTACAGTTGAGAGAAAAGTTGACGAAGTTAGGGCCTGCGTTCGTAAAGGTTGGTCAGGCACTGTCGACGAGACCGGATTTGCTACCAGGGCGGTATTTGGAGGAGTTGTCGAGTTTGCAAGACGCGTTGCCGACGTTTTCGGATAAAGAGGCGTTTGCGCTCGTGGAAAAAGAGTTGGGGAGGAAGATGAAGGATACGTTTAAAACGATAACGCCTCAACCGATCGCGGCGGCATCGTTAGGGCAAGTGTATAAAGCGACGACGTTGGATACGAACAAAACGGTCGCTTTGAAAGTGCAGCGTCCGTCTATTTACGAAGGTTTGGAGCTCGACTTTCATCTCATTCGCATGTTCGGCGCGGTGGTGGACGCAAACGTGGAGAGTTTGAACACCTCTATCGTTTCTTTAGTCGACGAATTTGCTGAACGCGTATTCATGGAGTTGAATTACGTGCAAGAAGGCATCAACGCGGAACGGTTTGCGCGTTTATACGGTGATCATCCCGACGTAGTCGTCCCGACCATCGATTGGGAGCGAACGTCGGCGAGAGTTTTGACGATGGAATTTATCGAAGGCACGAAACTTTCCGAGCGCGAAAAGTTAAAAGAGAAAGGTTTAGACGTGTTAAGTTTAGTGGACATCGGCATTCAGTGTTCATTGAGGCAATTGTTGGAGTTTGGGTACTTCCACGCCGATCCTCATCCGGGTAATTTATTAGCCACGAAGGAAGGGAAACTCGCGTTTCTCGATTTTGGGATGATGTCTGAAACGCCCGAAACCGCTAGATATGCCATCATCGACCACGTCGTGCACTTGGTGAACAGAGACTACGAAGCTATGGCGACGGATTATTACAAGTTGGAGTTTTTGGACGAAAGCGTGGACGTGAAACCAATCGTTCCGGCGTTGGCGAATTTCTTCGACGACGTGTTGGAAGCCTCGGTGGAAGAGTTGAACTTTAAAACCATCACAGACGGGTTGGGCGGGGTTCTATACGCGTATCCGTTCAACGTTCCGGGATATTACGCGTTAATTTTACGAAGTCTAACCGTGTTGGAAGGATTAGCGCTGAGCACGGATCCGAAATTCAAAGTGTTGGCGAAAGCGTACCCGTACGTCGCGAGACGTTTGTTGACCGACCCTCGACCAGAGTTGAGAGAAAGTTTCAAAGAGTTGATGTTTAAAGACGACGTGTTTCGATGGAACCGTTTAGAAAACTTACTCAGGGAAGGCTCGAAAAACAGCGATTTTAACGCCGAGGACGTGTTGCCGCCTTTGCTCAATCTCGCCTTGGAGAATGATAACGGCAAGAACACGCTGCGTCCGTTGATTGAAAAAGAAACGATCAAAGTTATCGAAGCTTTGCTGTTGACCTCGGCGAACGATATCGCCAAAGATCCAAACTTGAAACCGTTAGTTGACGCCTTACCTGCGCAAATCAGAAGCCTACCTCCAATCACAATCGGCGGCTCAACGGCTCAAAAGAAAGATTTGGAACGAACGAGAGAGAGCGTGAGCAGATGCTTCCAGCTCTACGCCAACGCTTCTTCGTCGTCGTCGTCATCATCATCATCGTCAACTGGTAGTGATGGTGGCGAACAATCCATTTCCAACGGCGAACTCGACTTACAAAAAGCGCAAAAACAATTGACCGTGTTGACGAACGCGTTGCGCCAGCCGTCGGCGCAAGATTTCGTGCGAGCGGTCATCGGCGGCGTCGCGGAAAGAATCACCGCTCGGTTCATCAATTCGCTGTTGCGGAGTAGTAGCGGAACTACTGGGGCGGCGGCGACTGCCGATGCTGCCGCCGGCCCGCGATGATAGAAAAATGTCCATAACTTATATTTTAAAGAAAAGCACCGCTGCAAGCAACTTAAATGGAAATCTTCACACTTTTTGTCTCTTCCGCAATGCCTCCTTCGACTTCTTCGTCGTCCAAAAAGACTAAACTCGCATCGCTCATCTCCGCCATCAAATCCTCCGACCGAGCAAAGACGAAAAATTTGAGCGATGACATCACGTTCGACATCAACAGCAGCGTGGAATGCGAGAGCGACGGGGAGGAGGATTTCCCGTTGCAAGTCGCTTTAGGTAATGTTGTTTAATGTTATTCTTATTCTTAGCATCACACGCACGCAAATGCAAAACGACGCGGAGTTATCATCGCGAGACGCACTTTTCTAAAAGCTCTCACTACGAGTATGGCAGAAGAAGAGAACTCTTCTCTCTTATTCGCTTTTTATTAACAAACTCCAAATCCTTTCTCTTTCTCTTGGCGAACAACAACAACAACAGACGAACATTTCACGAAACAAACGGAGGATTCATTCGCGTGCTTCTCGACGATATGCTCGCACGACCACTTGAATCCGGATAAAGACTTTTGGGGCGATGGAAAGACGGCTTTACAAAGAGCGGCGGAGCGATGTGACGCGTACGCGTCCTTCGCGCTGTTGGAGCGGAAAGCGAGCGTCGAGGCGGCGAATCGAAGGGACGGGAATAAGACGGCGATCGATTACGCGAGAGGAATGAAGGTTACATCCGAAGAGGAGAAGGAGAATAAGAATAGAGTGATACGACTGTTGGAGAGCGAGAGAGATGGCACGGATGCTGGGTTGGAGAGGTTTTTGAAACGTCTGGAGGAGGTTCGATTGCCCAACGAGGATGCAGAATAAATACGGATGTAACAAACTGATATAAACGCTTACGTTAAAACGCCATCTCCGCATAGTATACTATTATTAAGGAAAAAGTTAAAATCATCACGTGTATTAGGAAATTCTTTCAGCGACGAATTTCTACCATTATCCTCCGTTTCAAAGTTCGATCGCGATACCCAAATCCGCCTTTCGTTTATACGTTTTGGCACCTCCTCACATGTGAGTAGGGGAATTTCTGCAGCACAAAACTTCCTCGCGCAACAAACACTCACCACAAAAACACATCATGCGGGGCCGTTTTTCTTGCCAACGATTTCTGAATGCTCTCTCCAAAACCACAACCACGACCACAACCACCCCTAAAGCTGCTTTGGCAGGACAGCGTCATCATCATCTTTCCTCCAAAGCCGTCGGTGTTCCAATGGCGAATTGGAAAACCAAATCTTTAGAAGAACAAGAAACAGAGCGGTCTTTGAGAGTAAGAAAGAGCGCATCGTGCGAGAGCACCACCGAAAGCAAAACCCATCAAAACGTTCTTCGTAAGTCGTCGTTAATGTTCTTCGGTGCGCTGCGTGACGCCCAAAAGTACAACGCTTTGATAAAACCTCTTGTGTTTGTGAGATACAAACACGGCAAGAATAAGAACAAGAAAAAAGGTGGCAATAGGAATACTAGCAGTAGCGATGATGATAGCGATAATACGAGCGATAATACGAGCGATGATGATGACAACGACGACGAAAACGAAGAGGGTGGTTCCGGCGCGGAAGATGATGATGCGACTTTGACCCCGTTCACGGTTGCGTCCGTCGAGCGCGAAACGGCGAAAGCGCTGGAGAACTTGAAACTCGAACTCGGGAAACTTCGAACGTCTCGCGCCTCGACTGGCGTCGTGGAAAATATAATGATTGCGAATATTTACGAGAGCTCTGCACCTCCGGTGCCGTTGAAATCGCTCGGCGCGATCACCGTTCGGGACGCGAAGACAATATCCATCGCTTTGTACGACAATTCCGAACCGAACAAAAACGCCGTGGAAAATGCAATCGTAAACGAAAAGCACTTAAAATTCGGCGCAAAAAAAGACGAATCCGGCGTCCTCGTCTCCCTCCCAGAGATGGACGCCAACGCGCGTAAAGAAGTCGTCAAAATGGCGCAAGAACTCGGCGAGAAATCGAAAATCGGCGTTCGACGCGCTCGCAAAAAAGCCATCGACGCGGTAAAAAAACAAACCTATACGCTCAAACTCTTCGGCGAAGACGAGAAAAAGAGGTTCGAAAAATCCATCCAAAAAGTGCACGACGACGCCATCAAGGAAATCGATCGGTTGGAGAAAATGAAGAAAGAACACATCGAGAGTGGGTTGTGATACTGACCGGTTCGGTATCTAAATGATGAATTTACGACTTTTTGTTTTGACTGCCATTTTTTTCGTATTCTTTACGAGCGTACTTTTTTTTTTCTCCTCCTCCTTTCTGATCACACAATAAGACATGCGCACCGTATTAGTCAACCTCCTCCTCCCCTCTAAAGTCTCGTATACGAATAAGTATAATACCGTGAGACGAAAGAGTCCACATCCTAAACGCGCGGTGAACGCGAGGACGGTTTTGAAGGTGGCGAGAGAAGAAGAAGAACCTTTGGTGTTGTGTTTGAGGATTCCTGACGAGGAGGTCGGTCTCGAGGCGAATCATCATCAGATACAAAAAGAAGACGAAGAAGAGGGAGTAGAAGAAGGAGAAGAAGAGATAACTGTTAGGGAAGGAGCGAAGAGAAAGATAGGGCACGAGTGCGATGTGTGCGGGAAGGTGTTTCGATATCCATCCGGTTTGGCCAGACACATGCGTACTCACACGAACGAGAGACCGTACGAATGTGATGTTTGCTGGAAGTGTTTTAGTCAATCTGGTGATTTGAAAGTTCACATGCGTATTCACACGAAGGAGAGACCTTTCGAATGTGATGTGTGCGAGAAACGTTTCACTCAATCTAGTAGTTTGAAAACGCACATGCGTATTCACACGAAGGAGAGACCTTTCGAATGTGATGTGTGCGAGAAACGTTTCACTCAATCTAGTAGTTTGAAAACGCACATGCGTATTCACACGAAAGAGAAACCGTACGAATGTGATGTGTGCGAGAAGCGTTTTCGTCATTCTAATGCTTTGAAATACCACATGCGTATTCACACGAACGAGAAGCCGTACGAATGCGATGTGTGCGAGAAGAGTTTTACTACATCTAGTAGTTTGAAAAGACACATGCGTATTCACACGAACGAGAAACCGTACGAATGTGATGTGTGCGAGAAGAGTTTTACTACATCTAGTAATTTGAAAAGGCACAAGCGCACTCAACATTAGCTCTTCATTTGTAGTTCTAAAGTATACACACACACGTTCCTCTTCATCTTGTTCGTAACAAAAAATTCAAAATTTTCAAAAATTTTCCTCAAACTGCTCTCCATTATTGTATATCTCACCACCTTCTTTGCTCTCTCTCTCTCTCTCTTTCGCGCGGTAGTTGGTGGTGGAGGTGCCCTCTCTCTCTCTCTCTCGAGAATAGGAGAAGAGCGTTTCATTTTTGAGCGATGATGTCGCCTTTGTCGTCGTCTTTGTCCTCCTCCTTTTCCAACCGTTCTTCCGTTTTATCTTCTAAAACGGGAAAACGATTCCCCAAAAGCTTTAGTCGGCGGATGATGATGACGACGACGAATGCTTCCTACGATGACGATGCAAACGCGAATGGCGGCGACGAGTATTATCGAGACGTGGAGTTGAACGTGCACTTGCTCTCGCCAAATAATCATCATCATCGGCAAAGGTATTACGATGATGAATACAACACCAAAAATAATTACAGGGGCGGGGTGATTATCCAAGAGCACACCAATACGGTGTGCGTCCCGGTGTACGCGAAACCTCCCTTGGCATTTTTGTTGGGCATGTTTTGCGCGATGCCGATCGCATTGTGGGAAGCAAAGAGGAAAGTGAGGCTCGACTCGAGGATTTATGGTGGGTTGGATTCGTCTTCGTCTTTGTCGTCTTCTACGCCCACGGGGTCGGAGGGGGAAGCTTCGAGGGGCCCTCAACCGCCCAAAGCGACTACTCCTTCTTCTTCTTCAGCTTCTTCTACGCCGACGGGACCAGGCAAGCGCGCTTTGAAAGCATCGACGGTAGCCGCGCTGGCGCGCGTGAACCCTGAGATGTATCTGCCTACGCCAAAGGAGAGAAGTTACGGGCATCAAGCGTCGTCGTCGTCAAACGTGGCGAGCGGTGAAGGAATGTCCATGGAAAGAAAAGGAGGGAGAGAGAGTAAGGTGACGTTTTCGAGAATGGTGGATGGCGCGCGGTCGATGATTGCATCCGCGGCGACATCGACGATAGACATGGCGGTTTCTACCTTACCGACGGTGGTTATAGAAGAGGATGTGAGTGGCGATGACGATCTCGACATTATGCGTTTACGCAAAACTAATGATAGCACTAGCAGCAGCAGCAGCACTAGCAGGACGCTTATCGCCGCGAGATGGAGTCCACCAGAGCATGATCCGTCTGCGACGATTTTAGTTGGCGGAAATATAGAACAACTTGGCGGTTGGACGCCGGAGAACTGCGTCCATATGAAAAGCATAGGCGGGAACAAATGGATCGCGGATATCGGTCACATCACCGCGGCTACCGAAGTTGAGTTCAAATTCGTCGTCGAAAGCAAGACATTCGGACGTCGCGCGGAAACGGGCGAGGTGAGAAAGTTCAACGTCCCAGTATTGCGCGCGGGCGAAACGAAGTATACTCACGTAGCGAGACAAGCGCCGAGATGGTAAAAAGTGTTCAAGAATATGATATTAAATAGAAAAATAATTTACAAGATGCTACAGAAAAATACTTTGTAGCGACTTTAATTTCGACCTTGCCTCTTTGGATACCTTCCTCTCGTCTTAGGTTGCGTGCTTTTCCTCCTCGTCGCTTTGCTGTCAGCGGCGCTTTGTTCTTGCAACGATAGATTCATAAGCTCTTCGTATCCCAAACGTCTATTCACCCCTCCGGTACTGTAGTCACCATCGCCCGATTTCACCCTCCTTTCCATACCGATAAATACGGAACATTTATCGCGATCCTCGTTTCTACCGCTACTTTTATTACTGCTGCTACTATTCATGGCGGGCGTGCCGCCCGCCGTTTCGGGCAAAATGGTGTTCTCTGGAGGAATATACGGCGCTACGACGACGTTTCCCGCACCCGCCATCGGCGCGTTCTCAAATATACCAGCCGCGGTGTTGTTATAAAACCCATTTGGAAAGCGAGCAAAACACCCTACTTTTATGGGTACGCCTTTCCCGTTGAACGGCGTGAGAATCGAAGCGCACGACCCAAAACTCCCCACGTCGCACACCGTCGATACGGTGGTCGTCGAGAATTCCCCTTCTACTACTTCTCTCGCGTTCTCGTTCTCATCGCCGAGGAGCGCGCGAGCGTTTATTGACGCAGAAATTAAATCTTCGCGCCATGCCGGGACAGCTAACGTCCCTCGTCGCATTCTTGGACCAAGAAACTTGCGAATATCATACACGCACACGCCTTCGTACCCGCTCTCGGAATGAAAAATCAAGCGCTCGTCTTCTAAATGTAAGCAGGTTTTTTGCTCCGAGATGTAATTGTTCACAATTTTGTTGTTTCCACGACCCTCTTGTTCGTACCACGGCGGCGCGAACGTTGCGATTGGAATATTTGATTGCGTTTTCGATCGCCGGTCGACTACCACGACGAGCCCTCCTTCCATTGCTGCAGTAACGACTGGCCCTCTCGCTGCGATCGCTTTTATTTTTCTCATGTAGTCTTCCCCTACTCCGTAATCGTTCAACATCGTCTCTTTCACTTCGTTCCGATTGAAATCGATGCCACGAACCCCCAAACTCGTACCAAACCAAATGACTGAGTCCCAAACCGCTTCTTTACTAATGCACGTTGCGCCCAAAATTTCACCTTCGCTTTCTAACGGGACGTACCAACGCGAGTTTGCGTCTCGCTCTTTTGCGGTGCGTAAATCCATGATTACATTTTCCGCAAAATCAGATGACGAATACGCGCTCGCATCTCGAGCCAAATCGTGAATCTTTGCCGTGCAACTCTTCTCGCAACAGGCAACGATAGAATCCGCGTGTAATGCCAGTAACGACGAATTCGCGTCTCGTTTGGTGACCATCGGTCTGTGAATAGACGGCGAACCGTCCAACGAAGACCACGAACGCAGTCGACCGGAATTTTCAGAAACAGCGACAAAGTTATCGGTCAAACACATGTCTCGAATGTTGCTATCTTTTGCCTCTAACGTTTGGATCCTGCCGCCCGCGACGTTATACTTCGCGTCGCCGAGACCGTTGTACCAAAATTTCACGGAGGATGTATTATAACTCGCCACGGTTTGTTGGTCGCATATTAATCCGCGAACAAACGAGGGACCGACGTTTGCGAACAACGGCTCGACCATTTTGCGACGCAAATCTTTTTCGGTTTCGCCGTTCCAAGAAACCCACGGCTCTGTGGCGAGATAGGAGTCTCGCACCGTTCGCCACACGTTTGAGTTTGGAGCTCTGACACTTCTGCGGGAGGATTTCGTCGCAGTAGACGAAGAAGACGAAGACTCCTCCGAAGCTACTAAACACGCCGAGGAGCGGTAGAATAGCTTTTCAAACAGCGCGTTTCGAGTCTCTTCGGCTCGCGCGATGTTGTATAACATTTTACACGCGCTTCCAAGCACAACGGTTTCGCGGGGAGAGAGTTTTGCAAACACGAGGCGCCATATATCTATCGGGAACACATCGTGCGGCGAGACGTCTTCTTTGGTGTTGTTATTGACGAGGTGGTGACGATTCTTTTTTTCGGCACTCTTCTCTTTCTCCATCTCGTCTTCGTCGACGTCGTCATCGAGGTTGGCATCGAAAACTCCCAAGTCCTCGTCGCCGCCGCCGCCGTCGTCGTCGTCGTTATTGTTGATATTGAGACTCTTACTTTCGTTTTCAGCTTTAGCAGCCGCCGAGGCGTCAAAGTTCACATCCCAAAGCACCTCAACCCCGCCTCTACATCCGCTGTTATTCCTCTCCACTCTTCGCACCGCGTGATAAGGCGCGTTCGGCGTCTCGAGAAATTCCGACAATTGCACCGTCTTTGTTGATTTCTTCCCGATCTCGCACGACACAAACACGCGATCTATCGAACTTTTATCCAAGGTTTCAAACTCCAGTTTACCGAACAACCGTCTCAACTCTTTCCGATTTTGTTTATATTTCGTCGGGGAGAGTAAGTTATGTGGCCGACTTTCATCCAACGAAGACGACGCGTACCTTTCGAACGCGACTTCTTTATCGCTTTCGTAACTATTAAAACCTGCTGGATACAGCGGCGGAAGCGACAAAGGAGACCCCGAGAAAAGAAGACGGTTACCCATGCGAGGCGACGCCGAGCTCGGCGAGAACGCGTACTCAGACATCATCGGTATCGGTATCGTCGCGGAGTTAAAAAATGCCTCCTCTTCCTCCACCTGCGACGTCGTCGTCGCGCTATTCCTCCTCTCTCGCCTCTCCAACCGTTTCGTTTCTCTCTCCAACATCTGCCGTTTCTTCAACTCTTTCGCTCGTTTCTTCAACTCTTTCCCACTCATGCCGTGACGATACGCGTAGTTTATTATCTTCTCCGACGGGGATGAAGAAACATTCACTTTCCCCGGAGCAGCGTTGTTAGTATTAGTAGTATCATTCTTGGTATTAGTAGTGGTAGTATTCGTCTCCTCTTCTTCTCCGCCGTCCTCCCCGCCCGCGTTCTTAAAACGATGCATTTATTCTTTCCCGTTAGGGGAAAACCTCAGACGACAACAAACGGTACACAAAGAGGCTCAAACGACGCTCTTTTAATCGCGCATCGTCACCAAAAACACAAAGCAACAGAGCAGTAAACGGTGTTCTCGTCGAGAAATCGCTCCAGAGAGAAAAGAGAGAGAGAGAGAAAGGAAAGATACCCAAAAGAGGGCGTAAGAGTTGTGATGAAATTTGAATATTCTTTTCCTGCTGTCTCTCTCCGATAACGGTTTCAAACGCTAAAAATTGTACTAACTACCACACGCGCGATGTGCTCTCTCCCTCTCTCTCTCTTTTTCTCTCGCAACATTGATTAAACTACTCTTTGGTCAGCGGCTCTAACTTCCCGCACAAATTTTCCACTCTCGCGACTAAGCCTTTCCTCATCGCTCGGATATCGGTAAACCCGTAGGATTCGACGGCGTCGGCGCGTAACAAACTCTTTTCCAACAAGTGCGCGGCTTCTCGAGCGTTTTTTAAGGTGGTTTTTCGCAAATCGTCGGAGATTAAAGACGGGTCGTTTTTGTGGACGTCGAGAATGTCGTCGACTCGGAATTTGATGGCGTCGACGTCGGCGATGATCTTTTGGAGCTCGTCCGAGGCTCCGCGGCGTTTGGCGAGGTCGTCCATTTCGGGAGGAGGAGGAGGAGGAGGAGGAGGAGCGCGTCGGCGGGAGTCGTTTTGGTAGTCGTTCTGATGATGCTGGTTTCTTCTCTCGGCAGAGTTGGTGTAGTTACTGTTGCGCGCGTCGTCGTCGCTGCTGCCGTCTAGTACTATTGGAGAAGATTCGCGTTGGTGTTGTTGATGTTGCGGATGTTGACGATACGGATTTTCTTCCGCAGGCGGGAAAGGTTGCCTTTGCGACGAAGACGAAGTCCCGTACCCGTACCGACTCGTATCCTGCCTCTCCATCGTCGCTTGGCCACTAAACCCACCATTATTATTCGTAGTATTCTCAGGAGAATAACTATTCTTCGCCTTGATCCTTTCAATCTCCCTCCTCGCTTCCGCTCTCGCGTCCGCCTCTTTCTCGTAAAACTGCTCTCGTTTCTCCCTTCGAATCGCATCTAATTCGTCCGCAACTTTTCGTCTCCTACACGCGTCGTTTTCCCACAAACTGATTCCAGTGCACGATCCCGTTATCCCGCACTCTTTCAAGGTCGTGTTCGGGTCGGAGGTTGGTAGGATTTTCCCTTTATATCGCACATCGTAATCCGATTCGTTCAGTTGCGCTTCTTTGCACAAAAGCATTTTCAACACGAACGTCGGGGTGGATGTGCGCGCGATTAACTCAATCTTATTATCGTTATTACGATTTGAAGAAGAAGAACTAGTCATGCCGACGGTGGCGGTGACGATGAACGGCTTTTCGTGCTCTCCTTCCTCCGTTCGAGAAGGAGGAGAGTTCATCTTTGCGCTCATCTTTTCTCCTTTGTTTTTTGAAGCATTTCGTCTCGGAAAGAAGATTTTTAAAAGGCGAGATGCGCAAAGCGTCGATTAATGTTTCGAGCGAGCGAGCATCTCTCTCTCTATATATATATAATTATATTACATGCATACTGGTACTGTTATCTCTCTTTCTACTATTTCACGTAGCTTTTTCTACATCGTTGCTTTCTCACGTATTACATACGCGCCGCGGAGACGTCTCGCTTTCGTCTCTCTCTCTAACTACCGCATCCAAGGCGACTGGCTTCGGCTTCCTTCTTTTGGTTTGTTCACGGAGATTGGTGTCGTTCTTCCGCTCGTGTTGGCGCTGCTCGAGGCGGCGGCGTCGCTGGTGGTGTTGTTGCTGTTGGGACGAGGCGGTGGGGTTCGTTGTTGAAACCTTTGTCTGATGGCGTCGTCTTCTTCGTCGCGAGAGGAAGATAAACTACTGCTCTTCGAAGAAGACCGATTGTCGTTCTCAAAGGTGGAGTTGATGGTGGTATCGTTATTCAAACCGTCCAGAGCGGTTTCTTCGTCGGAGTCGAACGAAAGTTCCTCGTCCCCGCCGTCGTTTTTGTTGTTGTTGTTGTTGTTGCCGTTGTTGTTCTTCTTGGTGCTTTTGCTGTTCCTATTCGTATTAGTATTATTATTATTATTCATGTTCATATTCCTCGTCGCGGCGGTAAGTTTTCTCAAATCGTCGTCGTCCTCCTCATCATCATCATCACCATCAAACCTTTCGTTTTCATCTATGCTCATCTTACTCCCAAAATACGCCAATTGAGTGGGCGAAACGTACGTGAATCCGAGAAAATGGTGTTGCTCCGCCGAGCTCGGACTCGCCGCCGCGGATTCGGCTTCGGCGTGGACTTTCGCGTCCGTCCACTTCTTATCAAAGTGTGCCACGCACCCATCCCCTTTATCTTGGTCAATTTTCGGCACGAATGGTGCCGGGACTTCTCGTTTTTCGAGCTTCGCCCAGTTGATTTTCGAAAAAAACTTGTGTTTCTTCACCTCCTCGGTGCCGTTTTTAGACGTCGAATCTTTCTTCAGATTCACGTCGCTTCCTAAACGTAAATTCGGATCTTTCATGGTTAAATTCTGAATCAATTTCGCCGCGTCGTTTTCCACGAACGTCGGCATTTTAATCTTTTGCGACGTGATCGCCTTTTGTATCGCCGCTTTATTTTTTCCTCGAAAAGGTAACTGCCCAATCAACATCTCGTACAACAAAACGCCGACGGACCACCAATCCGCCTCTTTCCCGTGACCTTTATCTTTCAAAATTTCCGGCGCCATGTAATCGATGCTCCCAACCAACGAGTTCGCTTTCTCGCCGTCGCTGCTAAACTTCTTCGCTAAACCAAAATCGGTGATTCTCACGTGTCCTTCCCTATCGACTAAAATATTCTCCGGTTTCAAATCTCTGTGCATGATGTTCAGCGAGTGCAAATGTCCAATCCCGCAGACGATTTCCGCGATGTAAAATCTCGTCAATCCAACGTCAAACATCCCTTCTCGATACATCCAATAAAACAAGTGCCCACCGTTGATAAAATCTAAAACTAAATACAACTTCGTCGCGGTTTGGAAACTAAATCGTAACTTTACCACGTACGGGTGCGTGATGCTCGTCAAAATGTCCCTCTCTTGCTTCGTATATTCCATCTGCTCTTTCGCAATCACCACCTCTTTCTTCATCACTTTCATCGCGTACAGAACCCCGGTATCTTTCTTCCTCACTTGAAACACTTTCCCGAACGCGCCTTGGCCGACGAGATACAACGCCTCGAAATCCTCCGGCGTCAACTTTTTCATCGTCGTCTGCGTTTTCCCGTCCTTGGCGGTAGTACTGCTCTCTTCCAATCTCGCGTCCGGATCGTCCTCTGGCCTGCACATCACCGTGTTCGCTAACAACGTCGAATCTACGCGTCGTAAATTCGAGGTCAATGCGCTCGTCTGTTTGTTATTAAATTTGTTCATCGTCGTATTCGTCGCGTTTTGTGGCACGTCCGAATCGGACGAATAATAATAGTTTTGCGTTTGCTTCGACACCTCCTGCTGGCGGCTTACATTCGTTTTTTTATTCTCGGTCGTCGCAGAAGTCGTAAAACTCTCCTGTCGCATGAGTTTGTTCAGCTCTTTCTTCACCTCTTTGTCAGTCGTCGGCAGCGGCGGAAGTCCCGCCATCATCCACTGTTTCGCGTTTTCCGACGCGTCTTCAATAAAAACAGTTTTCGCCGCCGCCCCCACTTCTTTGGATGCTGATTTCTCGTCTTTGTCTTCTTCGTCTTCGTCTTCTTCTCCTCTCGAATCAGCGGTAACTCCTCCCGATGGTGGTGAAAGTGGTGGTTGCTGAAACCCAGAGACTCTTTTCAAAGACGCCATGTCGATGACTTCTTCCGGTAAAGAATAAAGCTCTTTCTCTTGAAAGGAGAATATACTTGCGTCTGATTGTGAGAAATGTCGAGAAAAAATGGAGGAGGAAAATTTCTTCTTTATGTTTCTCTCTTTAAATTGTATTACAAGGGTGAACTAGCTTTAGGACTGTGTGCAATTATTCTGATTCTGATTCTGATTCTGATTCTGGCACGTGTAACTCTCCATCTTCGTATCGCCAACCAGGTGGAAGAGGACAGTTGTTGTCGAGGAGGTATTGTACACATTCGAGGTGGTTGTTCTTGTGCGCTTCTCGAACGGCCCGAGAGTCCCAAGGCGCTTTGGCGGTTTCGTGTAAGTACTTCAAACAGTCCAAGTGGCCGTTCTTTGCTGCAAACCAACACGCACTTTCGCTATATTTATCAAACTTTCGCTCAACAAGATATTCGAGTATGTGGAGATGACCATTTTCAGCCGCATAAGAGGCAGTATGATAAGTCCAAGGCGCTTTGACTTCTTCGTGTAAGTATTTGAGGCACTCGAGATGACCGTTTTCGGCAGCACTTGCACACGCGTCCTCATCGATAGGACACTCATTTGTCACGCAATACTTTACCATTTCCAAATTACCGTGCTCTGCGGCCGTATCAATCGTCGCTGAATACCACTCACACTTTTTCTCCTCCATCGCCCACTTGAGCAACTCGAGTTTATTCGTTTGAGCAACTTCCCAGCAGAAATATGATTCGTCCCAGTAACTCGGCCACAACCGTCGATTCTCCCACGCAATCTCCAAAGTCGATATCGACGACATCTCTTGGACTTCGAAACTCTTCTTCAAATCACTTGCGCGAGATGATCTCTTAATCAACTTTCTCGTTTCACCATTCACTCCATACAAGAATTTCACATCAGTCGAATTCAATCTCGGAAGAATGTGTTTGAAACAAATATCGTCGTCATTCACGACCAAATCCCACACATCTCTCTGACCAATCCGCCTCTTTTGCGCTCTCGTCCTCACTCCCAGAGCATGCGTAGCAGCAGCAGCAGCAGAAGACATCATGACGCTTTCGCGTCGTTTTGTGCTCTGAATACTCAATCGCGCTTCTTCTTTAAACGCGCGAATACATGTGATGTCTTCTTTTTAAAAGGAAAAAAAAAAAGCGAACGTTTTTTCCTTTTTTTTGTCTCCACAGAGAGCAGATTTTTCCTCCTCAGAATAACTTGACAAGTCTTTCTCTGCTTCTTATCGATTCAAGATTGAAGAGATCACGCACCGCAAACTTTGAGCCTCCCTCGCAGGTTTTGTTGAAAACGAGAACGCGACTAAACGAGAACCAAAAGAAAACTGCTCACTGCTGCAAAGAACTGGCGCGAATGTCCTCCTCCTTTACTCTCGCGTCGACTTCTTCTTCTTCTCAAAATGGATTGGGGAAAACGTCGTCATTTTCGTCCAAATCATCTTTACGAAGAATCAGCCGGCGGCGACTTTTATCGTCGTCGTCATCTTTTGATACCTCCTCCGCGACCACGGAGAAGAACAACAGCAACGACACGAAAACGAAAACGAGAGGGAGCAGACGCGCGACAAAAACTGCCGCCGCTGCTGCTTCAGGAGGGGCGGCGACGGCGAAAGCATCGAAGTCTTCTTCCCTGAAGAAAAGAGATAACGAGTGGATACTGCAGGCGAGGGATGCCTGCGCGTCGTCTGAATCGTCGTCTGAATCGTGGGTCGAACGCATGCGCGCGAGTGCGTCGAAACAACTCTCGGAATCGAAAACGCCGACGAACAGGGACGAGTCGTGGCGTTTTTTTGACGTTTCGGAGATTACGAGTGCGACGTTGGTGAGAGAAGATGATAGCGAGGCGGATGTAGAGGAGGACATGAAAGCGTTCTTGGCGGATGTTCCGGAAGGAGCGAAAGTCGTCGCATTCGTCAACGGCCGGTTTTCCGAGAAGTGGTCTTCAATCGACGAGGACGACAAAAATGGGGTTTCAATTTCGAGGACGATAAGCGGTGACATCGCGACTGCGATTGGGACGTACGACGAAGACGAGGAGGTTGAGGGACAAGGCGCGATTTTCGCGAGAATCAACAAGAGCTGCGCGAGGAGCGATAACGTCGCGTGCATCACGGTGAAGAGTGAGAACGTGGAGAATATCGTGTATATTATCCACGCGAGGAGGAGTTCGAAAGATAGAAAAGATGGGGAATTGGCGACGGGTGCGAACGCGAGAGTGTTCATCGACGCGCTCGCGAAGAGTTCGGTGAGCGTGGTTGAGAAGTACGCCACCGTCGGCGGCTCCGGGAAAAAACACGATTCTCGGTACTGGGCGAACGACGTCGTCGAGATACATTTGGCAGAAAACGCGCGCGTGTTTCACTCGCTCTCGCAAGACCACGGTCGAGAAGCCGTACACACTCGCGCGACGTACGTCCGACAAAACGAGTCTTCGATGTACGAGATTAACGAAGTCAACGTCGGGGCGAAGTTACACCGACACGATTTAAGAGTGAAACAACTCGGGAAGAAAACAGACACGAAACTGAACTGCTTCAACTTAGCCGGCTCGAAACAAACGCAAGATTTACATTCGGCGATTATTCTCGATTTCGAGGAAGGCACGACGGATCAACGACACAGATGCATCGTCTCCTCGTCCTCGGGTAAAGGCGTTTTCGACGGCAACGTGAGAGTGAACAAACTCGCGCAACGAACCGACGCGAAACAAATCACGAGAAACTTATTGTTAGTGCCGAAAGCGACGGTGAACGCCAGACCGAATTTACAGATCATCGCGGATGACGTCAAGTGCACGCACGGATGCACCGTTTCCGATTTGGAAGAGGAGGAGTTGTTTTACATCCAAAGCCGAGGTTTGACGAAAGAAATCGCGAGGTCTCTCTTAGTCAGCGGGTTCGGCACGGAGATCATTTCCGGAATGAAAGGCGGGGAAAAGTTCAAAGAATACGTACGAGAGACCGTGAAAAGCGCGCTGAGTAAAGATGCGGTCGAGCTTTTAGTCGCTTAAATGCACATACATAACGGACTGATGATAACTTGTTATTTATATATTATACTTTTGTATGTGTTTTGTGATTAAAAATGTACTCGTGTTTATTTCTGCGCATCCGAAGAAGAAGAGATTTACAAAATCATCTCCCTCCCTTTCGCGTGCAACATCTTGCACATCTCGTTATACGCGAACAAATCCACGCTCTCGCCAAAACTCGCCACGTTCGTCGCTTTAATCTCCTGCGGACCAGTCACCACGCCTTCGACTTCGATAAACCGACTCCGCGGCGCCGCGCCCAAAGACTGGTCCAACCGCGCGGTCACTTCCATCCCGTCCGCGGCTTTCCCTTTGAGCACAGAACCACCTTCACTGTTGCTCGTCGTTTCCAACACTAACTGTACGGTCTTCCCGGAAAATAAACCCATCTGTTCGCCGTTGACTTTCGGTTTTGGCGCCGAGATGTCGATGTTCGTCGTCGTCATAGTGTTGTTGTTCTTTCTGTGCTTTTTCTGGTCTGGAGCGGAGAGAAAAGAGGGAGAAATTTTAAAAAAATGAGTAAAAATCAAAGAGCGCCTTCTTCTTTCTCTCGATCGTCTTTACGTCGCAGTAGTTCCTTCGGGTCGCCTCTCTCCTCTGCAGTTCGCTTCCTCTCGCGAAAGGAACGCGCCTCGTTCTCTCTTTCTCTCTCTCCGCTTTTACTAAGCGCAACACAGAGAGAGAGAGAGAGAGAATGAGATCACATTCGAGGGGAGATTTTCGGCACCCAAATTTTCAAAATGTGTTCGTAGTGAGAAAAGATGATGACGATGATGATGATGGACGCTCACTTCTCGCAGAAAGAAGAAACAAAACGAAAGATCAAAACGAGGAGAAAGAGAGAGAGAAAGAAACGCGCGCAAAAGCGACGTAAAAGAAGAAAAGAGTGGTGTGCTTGTATCTCTCTACTATTCGTACCTTTTTTATGAGACATTTTGAACGAAATTTCGGGAGAAAAACGCGAGACAGTTGGTTGCACGAAGATGAAGAGTTGTTTACTGTTGCGAGATCGAATCAAGAGCGCCGCGTGTGCGTCCTCTTCTCGCAGTGTTGTTGCATCGCGTAAAAGTCTTTGTTTTTGCTTTCGATTAAGGTATTCCTCCTTCTTTTCCTCGGCGGAGTCCTCCTCCTTCGTGGATGCCAACACCTCCGCGTTGAAGAAGAAAAAAGTGTTCGAGAAACCTCCGCTCCCTCCGTCCCTTCTCAACTGCAAACACATCATCGCCGTGGCCTCGGGGAAAGGCGGGGTCGGGAAATCGACGACCGCGGTAAATCTCGCCATCGCCTCCGCGAAGTGTGGGTTAAAAGTCGCCCTGTTAGACGCGGATATTTTCGGGCCGTCGATTCCGTTGTTGATGAATTTGCGCGATTTGCAACCGAAAGTGGTGACGGAACGAGACGGATCGAAACGGATGCTCCCGTTGGAAAATTTCAACGTCAAGTGCCAATCGATGGGATTTTTACTCCCACGCGACCAAGCGGCGGTGTGGAGAGGTCCCATGGTCATGGGGGCACTGAGTAAGCTGATTCAAGAGACAAAGTGGGGGAGCGACTTGGACGTGTTGTTCGTAGACATGCCGCCGGGGACGGGAGACGCGCACATCACGGTGGCGCAGAAAGTACCGATATCCGGGGTTATCGTCGTGTCCACTCCGAACGAGTTGAGTTTAATCGACGCGAGACGAGCGGTGGATATGTACGCGAAAGTAGACGCGAAAATCTTAGGCGTGGTGGAGAATATGAGTTATTTTAGCGCGGACGGCGGGAAAACGAAACATTTTCCCTTCGGCGAACGCGGCGGAAGCGAGTTCGCGAAACAGTTAGGCGTGGACGTTTTAGCCGAGGTGCCGATTTTGGAAGGCGTCAGTCGAGGTGGTGATATCGGGAGGCCAGTGGCGGCGAGTTTAACCATGACGACGACGACGGAAGATGACGAAGAACAACAACAACGGGAGAATGTGACATTAGAAGGAGAGATTTATAGAACGATAGCGAAGAAAATTTTCAATTTGAAGTGAGAAAAAAGTACGCACTTTATAAAAGAATGTCATCATCATCATCATCGATCGCGTATCGCCTGGCAAACTACGCCGTCCCTTTCGACGTGAATGAAATCATTCATTTGCTCGATTTGCACGCGAAAGAGATATCGTCGTCGTCGTCGTTTACGTCGTCGCCAAACCCGTCGTTATCCAAAACAAAACTCCAAAAACAGTTGCAATTGCTTGCGTCGAACGGGCACATGTTTTCGATACTGGCCATTCAAAATCAATCCGGCGCGTGCGTGGGAATTCAAAATTGCTTCGTGGGTTTCAGTGCAATCGATTGTTGTCCAGTTTTAGAGGTTTTAGAGACGTACGTGTTGCCGAGTTTGCGAGGGACTGATTTGGAGGTGGAAGAGCATTTGTTAGAGAAAAGCGAAGAGGAAGCGAAGCGGAGAAAATGTTGTAAGATTGTGATGATGGAGAAAATACCGAGGGAAATGCCGTACGTGAAACTTTTAGAGGTGGTTAGCGAAGAAGGAGACGATGGAGTGGTAGAAGATGAGAGGAAGAAGTGTTCGGCGTGTTCTACGCTGACGGAGACGTTGTCGCAATCGACGATGATGGCGAGTTGGCAAATTTGTAACTCGTGCGTCGCAAAAGAGCAGGCGGCTTCGGCGTACGATGTTAGGTACAGTGGACGATAGAGAGAGAGGAAGGAAGATGCGCTGTGTTACATTTATTAAAGTATCTGTACATTCTAATCACTTATTCATATAAGTTTTCTTCGTCGTCGTCGTCTAACCCGCGAGCCCTCGCGCACGTTTAATAATTTTATTCAAATCTCGTCTTCATCAAAATCCGCTAACGGTTCAAAGTATCCATCTGGTCTCGAACCGCCGCCGCCGCCAAACCGTCTAAAGCCACCACCACCACCGCCTGATGATGATCCCATGTTACTCCGCATTCTTCTCAACCAATCCATGACGTTTTCAAAGAATTCATTCACCGCGTCTCGGAACCCGTGCGGTACGTAGCGGCCTAAATCAAAGTATTTATACACCACATAAAAAGCTCCGCCAAAGAGACAAAAGATGATAAATCCAAACAGAGGATGCTTCGTGCTGTGCTTTTTCCCTTTCTTGTGGCCTAAATCGTCGTATTCTGCGCCGAGCGCGTTTAACGGGTTGTTACAAACGTCTCCGTGAACGATCCGTTCGTGAGATTTCGGAATCGATCCTTTATCTATCAAGTACGCGCACTCTTCGATGTTCACATTCGGCATCGGATCGCACCCTGAAATAGCCGAGGGCGACGAGTGAACTCTGTAATACCCGTATTCACACGACGTGTCAAACATGTGCTCGCACTCGCACACGTGAGATTGCGAAACGGTATCTTGGAGTTCCGACACGACGCCGTCTTCAAGGTTCAAACACCTCGCGTACCGTTTCCGGCGTCGTCTTTCAACTTTCTCGCCCATGTTGCACTCCTTTTGGTTTGGAATATTCAGAAACCACGTCTCGTAATCGTTCTTCTCGTCGCACTTATCGACTCGAAACGTCGAGTTGCTGAGCAATAAGTTATCGAAATCGATGACGTACGCGATGCCGGAGGCTTGGTACGATTCCGATTTCGTCGCATCTTCGCCGTGGATAACAAACACCGATCCTTTCTGAACGACATCCGTGCGAATGTTGTGGACGTTGATCGGTTTACTCAACTTGATTGGGCCTTCCCAGCACTTCCCGACGTCTCGCGAAAACCAAACCTCGTCGGTTTGCCCCACGCTCGATTCTTTCGCCGCGACGATTAAAGCGCCAAAGTTACCAAACTCGTAAATGTGCGGTCCTTGTAACGTCTCTTCCCACGTGTACCCACCATCGCGAGAGATGTACGTGTTCACTTCGCTCGCTTCTTTCGATAACACGTTCCCGACATTTCCTGTCGATATGATGACACCCGGCGTGGATTGGTGCGAATACACCGCGCCGAACCGCGTTTCCCAATTTTCACCTCCAGACCACGCGCTTTCGCCGTGCAAGTGTAAGCTACACACTGTTTTCGAGTCGTCCGTAACCGTGCACCCTTGAATATCGTTTCCGTTCGCATCTTTCTTCGGAGCGGGAATGTATCGCCACACGCCTCCTCCGTTGAACGATTGCAAGGTTTGGTAATAACTACTATAGTCCACGTCGTTATAATTATACGTACTTTTAAACGCATCTCTGCTTATTTGGTTTGCAATGAACACGCCATTCATGCCTGCAACGCCGCTGAAATCCGCCACGCCTCGTTCGCGCACGTTTCTACGAAGCGATAGGGAAAATAGTCGCAACGAATCATCCGCGGCGTACAAGTTCCCCATCGGCGCGGCGCCTTCAACCGCCGACGTTTCTTCCTCCGCGTGGTCGATGCTGATGAAATCCGGCCCTTTCTGAACCGCATCGAAATCGAATATCGTGAACGATTTCGCGCGAATATTTTCTGGGAAGCATATCGGATTAAACGTCTCGCCGCTATCTGTGGACACTTCCAACTGCACGTGGTCGTACCTCAACTCTTTTTCCTCTTCGTCCGAGATGTCTTTCGAATCTTCCAACATTTTCAAATACTTGTCGCAATCCTTCAAAGCAGCGACGTAGACGTCCTTATTTAACACCTCGAACACGTTCCCGCATGGAGTTTTATGCGCGTACCAATCTTTCCCCACAAAAAACGACGACGAGCGTATAAAAGTTACCGCGAAACTAAACCCGGGATGATGTCTCGATTTCCACAAGTCCTCTTTACTCGTATACACGGTCGCCAAAACGCTCGCTTCGCTGTGCGTAGGATCTGGATCTGGTCCCCAGTCGAAATCCACAAAACTAACGATATCGTTATCGCTCGAATCCGTTAAATTCCTCCACTCTGTTCTCCCGAAATCCGTAGTCAACATCAAATCCTTCGCGCACGTCACCGTGTCGTCGTAATACGTCCTCTCGCACTCCGGTCGGCTCACCAATGCCAAAATGTACCCATCCCTATGCTCGCCGGGATGCATCACCATGCTTCCTACAATCCTATACCCTTGTTCGTACTTCCCACCGGTCGGACTTTTGAAACAATTGTTCGCGTCGTCATCGTTGGCGCTTTCAAACCCGCACGGTTGTATCCAACTGTCGCCGAGATCTTTCGACGCCCAATGCCGATCTTTATTCCCTTGTAAAATCACTCGTTTCGTGTATAAATCATCGCTCGGAACTAAAATCCGGTCGACTATGAATCCTTTATCCTCTTGGAACCCTCTCAAAACCGCCGTCTCGTCCGCGAACGTCTTCCCGTTGTCCTTCGATTGGTATATTTGACCATTCGATAATTTCGCAATCACCCGTTCCGTTTTCTTCGTGTGATCATCTTTATTCGCGTAATCGTATCGAGCCAGCCATTCCATTTCCTCGATCGGTGACGGTTGGGTGATGGGTGAGAGCGTTTGGAACTCGTTTGATGTCGGACACTTCACGTCGTCATCTCCGTTGCAAAAGGATGATGATTTTTCGCTCGAGAAAACGAGCAGCCAAAGCGCACACGTAACGAGAACGTTTTTTACTATTAACCCTCCTTTCGACGAGAACGACGAACGCGCATTTAAGGCAACACGACGACGACGAGTAAAACGACGACGCGTAACGGTATTGTCGTTATTATTGTCGTCGAGTCTTTCTCCCGATGATTGCATGTCGTGCGAGCGTGTTTTGCGTGTTTTGTAATGGAATAAAACTGAAGAGACGCAGACGAGCAAAAAGAGGTGCCTGAGGAGCGAAGAATATTTGGCAGATTGGCGCGGACGACTACACTACACGAATGACTACATAAACTAGTACGAGTACTACTACTGCTACTACTACTACTCTCGTTGCGCTTGGCTTTTGCAAAAGTTACTCCTTCTCGTGCGCGAACGGCGCGACGAGTTGCCAGAGCGCCTCGGACGCCGTTTCGGACCACGTTTCTCGATAGGACACCACGCGGAGACACGTCTCGTTCTCGTCCTCCTCTTCTCCACCCTTTCTCTCTCGCTCTTCTTCTTCTTCTTCCACATCGTCCACTCTCTCTCTCCGAAACTGAAATCGAGTTTCGCCTTGGATGTCGATTTTCGGTCGCCACGGCAATTGCAGGTTGCCGACCATTCGCCATTTGGCGACGACGACGTCCGCCGAGTCTTCGTCTTTCCCGCACTCGCGCAACTCGACCCTTCTCTTTCCTTCGGGCGCGATGCGTCTCAAACTCGGCTGTAAACTCTCCAAGTTATCTCTAAAAGTCTCCAACCCGGTAAACGAGAGCGTCGGATCTGTAAAAACACATTTCAGCGAGAACAAATCGACGTCGATATCCCCGGTCCATAAATATTCCTTCACGCGAAACTCGTCCGCTATTCGACGCTCGAGCGTTTCGACCGTCCTCGCTGGATTCCCATTCCGGAGTTTTTTCAACGAAGAAGGAGAAGAAGACAAAGACGATGACACGTCCTCCTCTCTCTTCTTCATCCTCTGCCTCAAGGTGTTGGCAACGGCCGTCATTCCGGAGACGATCGTTTTCACCGCGGAGGACGTTTCTGAATAGTCGGAATACTTCCCCGAGTTTGCGCGCACGAATCTCATCATCAAACGTTCTTTTTGTCGTCGTTTTACTCGCGAAACCACACAATTTCTTCGACCATTAAACGTGGCAGGATGTACAGGCGCAGGAGCGCTTCGAAACGCGCGTTGGCTGCTCAGATGGCACGGTTTGCACAAAGGTATCATCGTTCTTTCTCGCGCTTCAAAGTAGGGGAATTTAAGGGAAAAAGTCAACGCAAATGTCTCCATTTTTGCGAACGCTTTTGCGCTATAAAAGATACAAAAAGCAGCGCACGAATACTCATTCTCTCGACGAATAATGAGCGCAGCGGCAGCATCGGCATCGGCGTCGGTAAAACCACCATCGGCGGAACGGAAACAGTTCACCGAACTGCAACAAAAATACATCGACACCACGCAAAAGTTGAAGCAATTGCACTCGCAGTTTCAACAAAAATCCGTCGAGAAACAGCGAGCGTTACTGACCGCGAAAGAGTTATCCGTTTCGACGAATGAAGACGACGAAACGACTACGAATTTGTACAAACCCATCGGACGAGGGTTCGTGCTGAGATCGAGAGAACAGATCGAGAGAGAGCTCGCGCAAACGGTGAAAAAAGCGGAGAAGATGATGGACGATTGTCAAAACCAGAGGACGTTTTTAGAGGGGAAAATCGAGGAACTGGAGAGGAATTTGCGAGAACTTTTGCACGGGAACGAGGGGTTACAAAGAGAGTTGCACGAAGCTGGATTATTAGGAGGAGGAGGAATGATGTGAGCTTTGTTTTGATGCGAAAGTAGTAGTAGTAGTGGTGGTAGTAATGTGTGTGTGTTATTGGTTGTGCGATTAAAACACAAAGTATCTACGTGTAGAAATTTTTACGCTACGCTTCGCACTTCGTCTCTGTTGGATTCGAAGTGTCTCGATCGGAGCGTTTCGACGTCGTCCGTGGCGTTCCATTCCGGGAGTTCGACGTGGCGTAAACCTCTTCGGTGTAAGTGTCGGTTGCGGAGTTTTAAGATTTGGAACCCGAATAAGCCGAGGAGGACGAGGCCGATTAAAGAGACGAAGAAGAGGAAGCCGAAAGATTTTTCAATCTTCGCGTCTTCTTTTTTGCTCTCGTTGTTCTCGTCGGCGGAGGCTGATTTTTCCACGTTTTCGCCATTTCCTTGACTTTCTTTGTTGCTACGCGTCGCCGTCGGGCTCTCTTTTTCGAGCGTACGAATCGTCCACCCGCCATCGGCTATTCTTTGAATCTCGGTGTTTCCCGCCGTGTTCGGTACGTTCGAGACGAGAATCGGGAAAGAGATTTGAGCGCTCTCTCCGCGCGGGTCAATCGCTTCGACTGTCACGTCGATCATTTTCTTCTGCTGTTGCGCATTTGTGTGAGTAACTTTTGTCGCGTCAAATAGAAACTCTCCCGTGTTGGTATCGATAGAAGCCGCTCGAACAGACCGAGCATTCACAACTCGAAACTTGATATCGTTGTCCGCCTTCTCCTCTGTCGTCGTCGTCGTCGCGTTTGATAACGACGCTCCAAAAGTAAAAGACGCGATTTCGTTGGATGCCAAATCTAAAGCGATATCGACTTCCGGCGCGCGAGTAAACACGGGTGGATTTGCAAATTTTTCGCAACTCTCGCCTTCGTAGCCTTCCTCGCACTCGCACTGAAATGTGTCTTTGGTACAAATACCTCTGCCGTTGCACGCGATGGAGAACGTGGGGTCTAGTCCGGGACATTTATTCAGAGTACAGTTATCAGACGGGTTGCCTAATCCAAACGCGCACGTCTCGCAATACGGAAGTTTGCAGATGTACGAAAACATTTCAAGAATCGTTCGCGACTTTGCCGCGTCATCTCGCAAAGCCGACTCTCTCGTGTATCTTTCTAACAAAGCATCGCCGGCGGCTTGTCCGATTGAAAACGTTGGAATAGTGAGTGTAGATTCCGGGAAGCTGCGCCAATTATCAGCCGCGGGCGCAGGAATCCGACTTTCGTACGTGTCGACGTTGACGATCAACACGCCCACGCCTCCGGCGTCTTGACAATTCATTGTTTTTACGTCGAAAGCGCACCCACCTCTCACGACTACGCAGATTTTACCTTCTACGTCGTCGGAGATGTAGGCGTTGCAGCCTTCGCGATCCCATGCGTCAGGGACAATATCGTTCGATGCGATCGCTCTGCGCGGATCTGGAGATTGATATTCAAAGTTTGTTTCATTCGGAGTTGTTCCACTGTACTTCCGCACGTCGTTACGCAAGTAATAAAAGGGTAACGTGAACGAGGAGGGCCGAGATTTTGGGAACACTGGATTAGCAGATATAGATTCGACGCCCGCGGTACCGGTGCTTACACTCGCCATGTAGCATTCGCAATCCGCTCCATAATCGAGCTCATAAACGTCTAATATGACTGAATCGATGTTTCCTTTCTCTCCGTCTTTGACGTTAACACCGAGCGTTCCGCTCGGATATAAGCAACTATTACTATGATTCGTTGCGCTCTCGTTCGGAACGTCGCTTCTAAAAACAGTCAGTTTTGCAGCAATGCCATCTAATAAAGCGCTGTGTCCGAAATCTGCCGCGACTATTGCAAAGTATTGTCCAACTGGCGCGGAGCTTTCTCCTCGAAGGTAATACCCCAACGTACCACCAACTTCGATGTTTGGAATAGTTTCAAACATATCCGCTTTCCATAAGCCGCGCTTGAAATCATACGACGGCACGACACCGCGCGATACGCCAAAGTAAAGTTCAGGTCCAGCGTTTGCAAACGCGGAATAGTCGTTTAATTTCTCGATATCGAGAGCAAATTTTTGATTCTGGCACCTGATTTCAAAAATAAACGCTACGGCTTCGCCCGAATCTAATCTGTTTTCATACGTTTTTATCTCACCGTTTTCAATCGAGATGAGTGGGATTTCGCATGCTTCGCCGATGAAGTCTTTTGAACACTCGCAAATACCTTTTACTTTGTCACAAACGCCGTTATTTCTACACTCCTTCTGACACCAACCGTACGAAGGAAGCGTTTGTATGGATACGCGATATATCAAGCTTTCTGAAGCTCCGATAGCGTCGTTGAACACGGTAAGAAACCACCAATCGACATTTTCCTCTTCCGCTTCATCGGCGCCGATACTCCATCCGCTCATGTTGTATCTTCTCGGAACGTCTGAAACCTTTACGCTGGCTTCGTGCTGCACGAGATACTTTTCTTCCTCGCCAAACGGATGGTTATCATCGTCGCCGCCGGCGTCGCCGCCGTCCTGAGTTTCGTTTGGTATTACTTTCGCTTCTGGTATTTTTCCCGAAGATTCGTCCCTGGTTTCGAGCGCATCAAATGCATCGTACGCGTCTCTCCAAAAGTTATCATCGCCGGCGTACAAATTCTCGTTGACCTCACCGGCATCGTCGTTCAAAAATCCACCGCGCAAGCCCGGGGGACAATAAATCGGAACCGCATTTCTTCGTAAGAACAAGCGTGGCGAAGATCCATGATGCAAAGCGTGGTCAAGCGTCGCTCGAACTATCGCTGTATCGCTCGTTACACGAAATTTATAAACATCGAACGCGCCTTCAGGTAACACTCGAACGTCGGTAACATTCTCAGAAATTACAAGAGACGTTCCGTTTTTTTCAATAACCGTATCTTCCAGCGTCAAGAATTCAATCGGGATCGAGCACGCCACGCCGGTGAGATTCAGAGGACAATCGCACACGCCGTTGACACATCGACCGATACCGCTACAGTTCGCGACGCACAGCTTGGAAGAACCAATACCACCGCTTTCGTCGAGGAGCACGGATACCTTTACGTGCAAATCTTTCTCGCTTCCTTCAAATCGAGTGCCGCCGTTCGGCTCAATCGCCGTTTCTGATTGACGTACTCGTGCGCTTCTCACGCCAAAGCTCCACGTTTCGTTGGGAGAAACTGTGAAATTCGCGAATAAGTATTCCGGTACGATGCAATCTATCCGCGTACACTGTGTTTGCGCTATGGATTCAACGTCGTATCCGGTTCTCACGAACGCTCTCCATGTGACGACAATCTCGCCTGATACCCAATTCGCGTCTTCGAATGAGGTTTTGTCGTCTTCTAAAGCACCGTCAAAAACTCCCAAATCGTCGTCGTCGACGCTTTCGAACAACTCTATGCCAGCGTTTTTACCGTCTTGAATCAACCCGGGCGTTTTTAAACTTCCATCTATGACGAGTTCTCTGCCACTCGCCGGCGTGAGCGAGGGACATTTCGAGTATGCGAAATAATTTCGCTCCTCGGAGGAATACGTCGCCAAGCACGCCTCAGAAAGATACGAAGGCGGTTTTGCGTGAATTCGCAAAGCTTTCCACGAGATATCGATTATCGACGCGTTTCGAGGGATGTTAAAATCGTCCTGAAAACTCAAAAATGAGTTTGCTTCATCTCCGATAGGTCCGGACGATACGAGCGTCAAATTGATCGTAAAAGTTGACGTATTAGTGAAATCGCTGTGGATGAACTTCACCGGAACGGGCGTTTCGAACGTAACTTTCGTGCTTTCATTATCGATAGGGGAGCCGTCCGCGAAAGTAAGGCCGGTGACTTTTTTGCCAAAGAGTTCAGGGATACCGTTGACGTCTTTGTAGTTTATAATTTGCACGGAGAGAATCGCGGATGCGCTCAAGGTGGTATTTTCGCTCTCCACGTAAAAGTACTCCCAATCGCCCGGACGGATTTTGCGTTCAAAGACGCTCTCTTCGTCGTTTGGTATTAATTTTGTGGCGTTATTTTGGCAGTAAAAACCAGCGTATCCCTTGAAACACACGCACATTCCTCTAAAGAAACCAGCGTTCACACATATGCCATGATTGCTGCAATTGAACGGGCACGTCGGAATTCTTTCATTCACGGCGGTGTACTCTTCGCGCTCGAAAGATACGCGAGCGTCGAATGACATTCTCTCGCCGGATATCGCGTGATGGTTGATCACAGTCACGTAGTATCCCGCCGAAACGTTTTGCGTCGTCGTGTTACTACTCCTCTCGAAAATGCTTTCAATTGGAATCTCCAAACGCGCGTAGTCGCTCGCCACGCTCGATAACGTGTTCACGAACTGAGAATCTTGCTGACTCGTCGCGCCTTCCGTATTCGCGGCGTAATCAGCGAAGTACCCAAACGAGCGACAACGCGTTTCACCGTGATATAATTCTTCGTTTGGCCACGCCGCGCAGATTATCATCCTATCCGATACGTTATCGGTGAACTCACTCGAAACGTTCATATCTCGGCGAACCAATACTGTACCTAACGCGGAAGGGTTGTTTTCGTGCGAGATTTCAATTTTTATCGCGTTAACACCTTCGGATTCGCTCGGACGTTCCGGAATTGAAATGTACATTTTAGCCGCGCCACCTCGATCGAGCGTTTCTGAGAAGGTATGCACGATACCATCGGGCTCAATTACTTTCATTCTGCTCTCGCAATACATCCCAGCGTACGGGCGTTCACAGAGGCACATTCCTGATGCAGAACATCTGCTGCGATTGTTATTGCAATCTGTTACGCACGAATCTTTAGTTTCGTTCGAAAGAACAACTTTGACGAGCGAGACGACGTCTTTCTTCGGTTCTTTGGATGCCGTGCTGGACCAAAATTGAATGCCTCCGCGTCCATCATCCATGCTCACTTCTTCAGGAATGAAATTTCGTAACTCGTGCGTTTTAAACGCCAAGGGAAGTGGCGGCGTTCGAACGTTGCATACGGCGATTATGAACCGGCTTTCACTCGAAACGTCGTCGACGCGCAGCGAATGAATCGGGCTTAAAATGCTGTACGATTTCACGTCGAACTGACTGTAATAGTGGAACGTAGGAATCTGTGGAGCATTGATTGTGAACCGAGTCTCGTTCGTATCATTTTCTACCTCCCCTGGCGACGAAAGAAGCAAAGAGTAGTCTCTAAAAGCAATATTTTTATCACCAGCCGAAGCCAAAGAAACGCTCTCGTTCTTCTTCTTTGTCGTTTCATTCTCGTCGATCCATTCGCACCCATGCGGTTCTGTTTCGCAATACCCACTCGAAGGAACATAAAAGTTTGTTTTGTTTATATCCAAAGCGTCCGAAATGAACAGAGAAGGTCTCGCGTCGCCGTCAAGACCGTCCGGAAAGGTCGCCTCTACGCGCATAAAAGACCGCTCGTCGTCACCACTCGCACTCTCTTTTGGCACATCGACGTTCAAATACTCGCACTCCCCGGGTTCACTTCTCAACAACGAATATCCTTGGTACCTGCTCGTCTCGTTTTCCTTCATTCCCAGCACGAGTTGATGCACGACGATGGAACAGTCCGCCCCGGCTCTTCCTTTCGGACACTCGCAAACGTTCCGTTCCGTGCACACCCCGACCCGATCGCAATCGTTCAAACACTTCACCTCGTCCATCCTATCCGTGTAATAGTGCACCTTGAACCCTTTATCGCTGTTCAGTTTCAAACTCGTCCATTTTAACGTCAACGACGACTGGTTTTCGAATACGATCGAGTGCGGAAAGATATCTCCCGAATACGTGGCCAGAATTTCTTCTTCTCCTTCATCGTACACTCGCAAAAAGTCTTCGCCTAACACGGAGTTGAAATACTCCAACGCGAGCGTAATTCTCGTCGTCGTCTTGAGTCCATCTTCTTCACCTTTACCACCAATCGTCCACGCGCACTCGTGCTCTTGCGGGAGATACGTTTTCCCCTCTGGACTTCCATCCGTGATCAACCCACTCGCGGAGGCTAAAAAAACAGCCCCAGTCTCGTTCTTCTGCTCCAAAGCGCACGACCCATCGAGCGCGAGCGCGACTTCAAAACAAAAACCACTCGCGAGCAGCCACAAGAACAACAACAACACCATCCATTTCCTTCCCCACTGTGTCGTCGTCGGCAGCGGCATCCGTAAACGCATCGAGTACAGCTGAAAAGGTTGTTGTCTGTTGTTGTTGTTGTTGTTGTTAACGAGAAAAATGACGTCGCGAAAGAGCAGCCACTCGTTCGTTCGTGTATTTTTTTCTTTCCAAAAAAGAAAAAGAAGAGAGAATCTCTTTCGCACCAAACGGCGGCGAAGAAAGTGTTCTTTTGAGTATTCGTTGAGTATGTGATGTGAATGTATGTACAACAGGACTAGAGAGGAGCTAATGTTGAGTACGCATGTGGTATTTTAAACTGCTAAGGTGACGATACCTCTTCTCGCACACATGGCACTCGTACGGTTTCTCTTTCGTGTGAATACGCACGTGGACTTTCAATTGACTAGATGTACGAAAACGCTTCTCGCACACATCACATTCGTACGGTTTCTCGTTCGTGTGAATACGCATGTGCTTTGTCAAACCACTAGAATCACTAAAAGCTTTCTCGCACACATCGCATTCATACGGTTTCTCGTTTGTGTGAATACGCACGTGCCTTTTCAAATGATCAGCTCGAATAAAACGTTTCTCGCACACATCACATTCGTACGGTCTCTCGTTCGTGTGAATACGCATGTGTTTTGTCAAACTGGATGGTCTATCAAACATCTTCCCGCAAACATTGCACTCGTGTTGTGTTCTCTTCCTCTTCACTCCTTTCTTTTTAAAAGTCGTTTCTTCTTTTTGTATCTGATGATGATTTGCCTCGAGATCCTCCTCATCATCATCAGGAATCCTCGAACACAACACCAAAGGTTCTTCTCTCTCACACTTCAAAACCGTCCTCGCGTTCACCGCTCTTTTCGGATGTGGATTCTTTCTTCGTCCCATTCCTTGTTCTTATTATTACTCGTAGTAGTAGTAGTAGTAGTAGTCGTACGAAAACGAGTTTGTAAATAATACTCGAACACCAACAAAACACGCATGCGTGATCTCGTCGTGTGAAGAGAGTCAAGAGTCAAAATGTCTCGAGTTTTGGCTTCAGAGTGTTCGCCTCTAAAAAAGTGAGATGTCCACGGCAAGGATCGTTCCAAAACCGTCTCCGGCTGGAGACGAGGAGACCGTGTGGAGACCAAACTTCAGGTGCGAGGACAGCATTTGTTGTTGGTGTTGTTATGAGTAGCAGTAGTCGTCTCGCCGTCGTTTACGTCGTGTTTCTTCTCTTTTGCGATGGAGATTGTTTCGTACTTTTGGATGATTTCCATTTTTGCCGCGCATTTCTGTTCTCTACATTTTATGAGTACGAGTTTACTCACACGATTTCTCTCTCCCTCCCTCTCTCTTTTGGGACGATATCGGAAACGTAACAACAGTGGAACGTGGGAAACGTCCGTGGTGCACAACTACCGGAACTTTGTCCGCCACTGTGGCGTGGCGTTCGCGCGGTCGAAATTAGATGCACGCGTGGTGAGCGAAGCTTCGAAAACGGTGGTGGATACGTGCGAGATACGGTCGATTTCGCACAGAGAGAACACGTTAGCGGACGTTTTGGTGAGCGAGAATGGGGTTTCGCTGACGAATATAACGGAGATTGGGAAGCGACGAGTGATTGTATATCCGGACGGGGCGACGAGCACGGTGGAGAGTCGATGGGACGGCGACGTGTGGGTGGAGGCGGACGAGTTGAACTTGTTGGAGACCAGACGGTGGTTGGAGAAAGGTTTTTTGATTATAGCGAGAACGATTAGCACGGAAAGTGGCGAGCAAGTGACGTCGACGTCGTATTTTGAGCCGTGGAGTAACGCGAAAAGGAGGAGTAAGAGAAGGAGCGGGATGAAGAGAAGGTTGGATTCGATGGTTGAGTTGGCGAGGGCAAATTCGAGAGGCGATTTGGCGAGCATGTTCAATAACGAAGACGACAACTACGGGAACGAAGATCCTCGAGGTGGTAATAGGATGTTGCCGTCGACGTCGGAGGACGGGGAGTCGATGACGAGCATGGGTAGCGAACGAACGAGAGAGGAAGAGGAGGACATCGATTCGTCCTTGGATTCGAGAATCGGGTATAGGAACAAAAACGGTCGAGGTGGTAATAATTATTACTCGGACGATAGCACGGTGTCGGATCAAGACACGTTCGATGCGACGGAGGAGTTTGATAACGCCAGTTCGCAACAGCAAACGCACACGGGAACGGAGAAATCGGGAAGCACGTCGTACAGTCAGTACATTTTCGGATTTTTCCAAATGCCTGATTTTTCGAGCTTCGGTTTATCCTTGCCGACATTTGACGAACTCTTTGGAAATAAAAGTAAGCCGAATCACACTGGAACGAACGGAATGCATGCAGGCGATAACATTAACTCGTTTGATACTTCGTTTAACTCGGCTAAGAATAGCGATTACATCGAGACGGCGAGAGCGTTTAATCTTCCGTACACGGCGGAATGTCTCGGATCGTTCGATTGCACGCTTTCGAGCGCGCAAGGCGTTTTGCGCGTGTTCCGCGACCCATTTTGCGCGTGTTTTGATGGTGGTGAAGGAAAGCGATGGTTTGCACACGCGGGTGATTTTCAGGCGTTACAAATTAACGGCGATCATGAGATTCTCGTCAAGTGGGTCACGGCGCAAAGTTTAGCGCAACAGAATTCATTGAAGAAGAAAAACAAGAGGAAGAAAGACTCGGGAACTCGAGCGACAGCTGTTCGATTCCAAAATTTCGGCGAGTTTCGAGACCAGGCGTTCGACTGCATAGTAGCGATGCTTGAAAGCGCGCCCGGGTTAGAAGCGAACGAGGACCAATACATGGATACGGAGGATAATGAATCTTTACACGGCATGCGTCCGGAATACGAAAGAGGTGCTATAGCGGCGTTACAAGTTGGCTATTATCCAGAGCGGTTCGTGTTCGTTGAAATAGAGTCTTTATTATTAGATGAACGCATGCGAGATAGAGTAGGAAAACGATCGAAACCGGTTATAAACATATCGGTCGGTCAACACGCGTCTTCGGCAAAGACGACGCGATTAGGATACGACGTAGACAGCATTCTAAAAGGAGGCGATAGCAACGCGAGTGACTCTGGTGCACAAAAATTTGAGGTGGAAAAGTTTTTCGCGTTTCCCGCCTCGGATGTAGACTGCAATGCTGGGCGCATTGCGGTTGTCATCACGGTGCCAGTTTTGAAAACTCAAGATCCGGCGCACGGCGAAGAGAACGAGGACCTGGGCAGAACATCGACGACGACCTACGCAACGTTAGCACTAGGTGAAGCTTCGATCCCGTTGGCCATTTTAGAAACGAGCTCGCGCGCGGCTGTGCCCTTCACCGCGAATTTGTCCGCGGTGAAGAACATCGAAGCGACGCTGCAAGACGTAAATCCGAAACCGGCCACGAAGAATGGAGCTAAAGGTGTCGGAAGCATCCGATGTCGCGCCTGGTTAGGCACGCGCTCGGAAGCTATCGAGGTTGGCGCACCGAATATTCGACCGGAAACGCTCAAGCGCGGCAAGTCGAAGGATTTTGCGTCCTCGAAAGCAACAAAGAATTTACACATGGCGTTGCACAACGTCGAAGACGACGACGCGGATTCCTCGGACGATGAGAAAGCAGCCGTTTTGTTCGGCGAAGGTCCGTTGCGCAAAGACGTATCGAATCGACCCATCGTTCGAGTCGCTCCTAGAACGTGTAAAGTATTCGTGCGCATCAGTAGCGTGCGGGGTATTCCCGAAGCCGAAGCCGGAAAGAATTCTAACGGCGTCGTTTTGAGATGTTCGTTGTTGAACGACTCGCGAGATTTAGGCATCTTCAAAGCGAAAAAAGCGGGACAGCCGGCGACTCGTTTCTTTCTCGGCGATGGCAACATGAAAGAAGCGGAAGACAGCGACGTCGTTTGCTTTGAAGTGGAAGAACCAATTGTTAATGCCATCGTGAAAATCGACGTCTACTCGAATAAAGAAGGCGCGAAGAACGTCAAGATTGGACGATTTTGCATCGATTGCTCTGGAATGCCAAAGACAGTGTGCAAAGACTCTAGATCGAGCTTTTTCAAGATCAACCAAAGAACGGGCGTTCCGTTGTCGCTCGGCAATGGCAAGTTCAAGTTGTTGAGATCCCCGAAAAAAGCGAAAGTGAAAGCAAGCGTCAACGTGGACGCGAACGGTGAGTTTACTTTCGCGGGTAAATCGAAATTAAAACCGCTTTCGACCTTGTCCGGGTTCACGGCTACTGAGAGCGCCGATCGATCGGGCACGACGGTGACGAGCGCGACCGGTAACGTCGCCGCGCGATCGGATGGCGCCTCGATGTCGAATACATCTTTCACAAACGGAAGAAGCATCGAGCCGAACGATGTGGAATATTTGGGCGAAGTTAAAGTCGCGACGCGAATTGTTCGTTCGATTGACCCGCTCGCCACTCCAATTGTTGGTTCTACGCGCGTCCGGATTTTGAAAATGAGACACGTTCCGTCGGGATCGGCTCCAGGGATTGCGATTCGACACGACCTTTCATGGGCTTGGTTACCAAACGCCTCGGCGAGATCTCCCGCCGGTTGGAAACGAGAATTCGACGTCGCTGTTCGGGACGTCACGAAACCGATTCACATCGGAGTATTCGATCGAGCGAGAGCGGACGAACGCATCGGCGTGTGCACGATATACCCATCCTCGCTCCCGTCGTTTGGGAGAGATATCGTCGCGACCGTTCCGTTGCGCTCGGAGGACGACAGTGAAGTGACTGGTGAAATCACCGTCAAAGCCTCGTTTAGAAAAGCGAAAAGCAACGGTCTCTTCTGTCGCACGTTTAGTACGAATGGTAGCGATGCGAACGACCCGGATGCGATTCCTGCGTCGTCCTCTTTCGGAGGATTCGAGGACGCGGCCATGAGTGTCGGATATTACGCCAGAGGCAAGCAACTCGCACGACAACTTTTATTTGGCATAAACGATATGGACGATGATATCTTAGTCCGAGATCCTTCTGTCGCATTCGCGCATCTCAGCGGTAAATTTGGAGGTGGTTTGAATACGCGCCACCATCGCGAAGAGCGAGAGAAGCGAGAAGCGCAACGCCTGGCTTTAATCGCTGGCATTAACAAGCTTCCAACAAATATTGTTGATACGTTGATGTTTGAGAAGATGCCACCAACGGCCTCGTTGTCTTCGTCTGCTTTAGCGAGCGCGAATTCGAGCTTCGCTGCGGCGGCGGGGGAACTGGGAAGGAGAGGTGCCAAAATAGGAGAGTTTGCGACGGTGCCTCCTCGGGATCCGGCGGCTTCCTCGAGCAGCGACGTGGACGACTTGAACGAAGAAGAAGAGGCGTTAGGAATCGATGCTATTCGCGCGAAAGCTGCGGTTATACGAATCAGTATAGCGTTACAACCGTTCGCATACGCTTTGAAAAGGCTCGAACGAGCGGTGCGGTGGCGAGATTATGCCTCGAGCGCTTCGTTACATCTCGCGCTGCTCTTCTTTTGCTTCTTTCCGAACTACATCGTCGCGTTCATGTGTCTTGGTTTTGTCGTGCACTGTTCGTCGAACAACGATGGGACGTCTGCATGTCTCTTTGGAGCGGAAAAATCGAGAAATAACGAGATTTTGCGTTCCGATTCGGCTTCGGAGTTTACGAATTTCCCGCCCGGCTCAAAGTTTGACGCGCCCATCGGTTGGTTTTCAACTGTCGTTCGCGGCACGGAATTTGAAAACGAAGGTTTGTTGAAAGGACCGAAGCAGCTTAACGATGCCTTGTTCGATAGAACTATGCAAGTTATCTTTTGGGTTCAGTGTCAACTCTCTTATTTCGCGGATTTCATGGAAACGCTTCGAAAAGAAACGCTTCGATGGGAAGACGGAAACTATCGAAACTGCGTCGCGGCGCTGGCGTTTGCCGCGACCGTCGGCGCGATTACGGTGTTTATTCCGTTCGGATTTATTGTCTCCTCGCTCGCATTTTACGCGCTCAGGCCGTCGCGATTGTCGGTCCCTAAGTATTCAATCGTAAAGTTACGATTGAACAACAACGTCATGACAAGTTCCGCCGAAGAAGAAGAGGAAGAAGAACCAGAGGCGAGCGTAATCCACCGGCGCGAAGAAGCGTAAAAAATTATATGTTGTATTGTTGTAATAATCTTTCAAATGTATTTATGTATGAATAGTAAATCATCATCGGAACGACGCTCAGTCACGTTAGTTACACGCGCGGTCTTTTACTCATTTCTGTCGCCTTTTCCGAACATTTTTTCTCTCTCCTCGTCTTCCTTCGCGTTGTACTCCTCCAATTCTTTCTCCACTTTCGCTTGAATTTCCTCCGCGTCTTTGAAATACTCCGCGTCTTTGGCGTTCCCTTGCAACAACTTAGAGTTCTTATTCGGCGCACCTCTCTCCAAAAACTCGTCGTCTAAGTCTTCATCGTTGCCTTTACCTGGATTTTCCTTCGCGTACTCCTCCAAAAACTTCTCGTGGTTCGGTAAGATCTTATACATACGCTCCTTCTCCTCTTTGTACTTCTCCTGATTCTCCGCGGAGTCTACCCAAAGGTACTCGAACAAACCCATCGAGCGCGTAATACCGCACTCTTCTAAAGTCTTCTCGTCTTCCAGAATTACTCCTTCCGGCGTGCCTCCTTTAGTTTGCGCGCCACGCGTTCGCGAGAAAGAAAGAAAGAAAGAAGAGACAGGTCAGCAAAACATCAAGCACACAAAAAACGCTCGCTTTAAAAAACAGCTCAAACCCGAGCGCAAAAGACGAGACACGAACGAAAAACGAGCACACGACTTTGACGATGACAACACCAAAAGCGAACAACCTCTTCTCAGCGTCTCCACTTTCTCCCCGGTCTCCCTTTCCACCTTTCTTTTCAACTCCGAGATGGTCTCTTTATTCTTCTCCACGTCGCGAAAAACGCACGTTTTTCCTAAATATTTCGACCTCGAGTCTCGAACTTGAAACCGAGTCAAGTTTTTATGCTCCTCGTTGTTCGGTTCTGGGAGGAGTTTGACGAAAATCGTGATCTTGCTCGTCGCGTCGTCGGAGTCTTCTTCGCGCTCGTTGTTTTTCGTGTTCGTCAAAATCGTCGTCATTCTTTCACGACGTGTGTACGCGTGCTGTTGCGTGATCAAACTCGCGCGAGAAAAAAAAGTGCGATCAGATCAACGATGATGAGAGATGCGAGAGAAAAGAGTGATGAATATTTTTTGCTCTTTTTTCTTTTTTTTTACCTTTTTTGGTCTCTCGTTCTCTTTTTTGCTCTTTTCTCGCAAGCGGCAAGAGTTTTTTTCTTTCTTTCGAAGATCATCAATTCGGTGTTTTCAAACAAAAATTAAAACGACCGGTGCTCTTTGCGCTCTCTTTCTTTCTTTGTTCTCACGAATAACTCCGATGAATGCGCAAAAAGTAGAGCAGCAGTATACCATCGTCTCATCTTCACGCGAAGCCGCTGTTTGTGTGCGTGTGCGAGAGAGAGTGAGAGAGCAGCGTGTGCACGACGTGATACAACTTTTTTGAAATGGAAGAAAATGTACGGGAAAGAGATCGGCTCAGAGAGAGCAACCAAGAGACGGAAAAAATACGTCTCCTTTTCTCTCTCGCGGAACGAGGAAGAGAAGGACGATGAT